>Ga0335085_10008457_pt1 | contig 15698 bp, 16 predicted proteins | sample Lox_Sample_45_FD_206712 | JGI IMG/M metagenome (GOLD analysis project Ga0335085, IMG submission 206712) | Soil microbial communities from Loxahatchee National Wildlife Refuge, Florida, United States - Lox_Sample_4.5 | ecosystem: Environmental > Terrestrial > Soil > Wetlands | place: USA...
AGCGGCAACGCAAGCTGAAAGGAGTCTGTCATGAAGACACCCATTCGCAACCTGACGATGCTGGCGGTGATCGCGATCTCGATGCCGGGGCTATTGTTGGCGCAACAGTTCACGTACCGGGTGGTGGCGAACATCCCCTATGATTTCTATGTGGGAGAGCAGCAGTTCTCCGCAGGAGCCTACACGTTTGCTGTCAACGATGGTGATAGCGTGGTGACGATTACGAATGAGGCGAACGGCCATAGCGCGATGGTCCAGGCATCTCCCATCGAGTACGCATCGCCTGGGTATGACCGCCGTGACAAGGGCACCGTCGTCGAATTGGCCTCCGAAGGCAATCGGTATGTACTCTCCGATCTCCAGACGCGCACGAATGGAGTGAGCTTCGCAACCGGAGCGTACTCCCGCGTATCGGCAAACAACGAAGGCCTGGTTACGATCGCCGCGGCCTTGCGGTAGGCTGAAGAGTCGGCAACGCTCGATCACGGCCCGACTTGCCGGTAGCAGCCGTGTCCATTTCGGGGCGGAAGTCGGCGACGCATCTATAGCGGCAACTTGAGGGCTGGCCCAAACCAGCCCTTCGAAGTAGTCTGATTGCAGAGTGGGCACTCCGTCATGCGTAGCGCATTTCTCGCCATTTTCCTGTTGGCCGCGGTTGTTGCCGCGGGGTCCGCGGAGCCCGCGGTCTTCTCGAAGATCGCGTGGCAACCGCAGATCCTGGTGAACGGTGCGGCCTGTCTTTTCACGGTGGAAATCCGTAGCGCACCGCAAAAGGTCACGGCCAGGTGGCTTGACCACGACATCGAGTTTTATCGCGCTTCGGGAACGACTTGGTACTCACTGGTGGGCATCGCGTATGAGGTCAAACCGGGAACGTACAATCTGAAGGTATCCGCTCTTATGCCGGATGGTCGCGTGATGCAGGATGTGCGGCCAGTCATGGTGCACGCCGCCCGCTACAAGACATCACGCCTTACCGTTCCGCAGAAATACGTGACGCCCGATCCCGAAACTCTCAAACGCATTGACGCTGAGAAAGCGATCAAGGCCGTCGCATTCGCACACGTGATCCCGTCGCCTCAGTGGTCCGGCGACTTCATTGCCCCCGTTTCCACCGGGATGTCGGAAGCCTACGGAACCAGCCGAACCTTCAATGGCAAGCTGGCGAGCGTGCATCGCGGAGAAGACTTCCACGCGCCTATGGGAACACCGGTGCACGCATCCAATTCGGGCGAGGTAGTGCTGGCGCGGGAGTTGTTCTATGAAGGCAACTGCGTGGTCATCGACCACGGTCTTGGGTTCATGACCATGTATATGCATCTCTCGCAGTTCGACGTAAAGGAAGGCGACAAGGTGCAAAAGGACCAGGTGATTGCCCTGAGCGGAGACACCGGCCGAGCGACAGGCCCGCATCTGCACATGGCGGTGCGCTGGAGCGGCGAGTATCTTGATCCGGCGAGGCTGCTTGCGCTCGACCTGCCCGAACATCCGTAAGCGGATTGCCCAAATCATGCTTCGGCAGTTCTTTCCCTGCGGGAGATTGACAACTTCTTTGCGCTCCTGAACAATGGGCTACAAAGCATTCGTTCTTATCCCATGATCATCCCTCCGAGCGCATCGGCCGGCGCCGGACAACCGTTCTGGACGTTCCTATGGCTAGGATTCTCTGCGTGGATGACGAGCAGCACGCCGCAAAGTTAAAGTGCATCATCCTGGAAACCGCTGGACATCAGGCAACGCCCGCGACCTCAGCGGACGAAGCGATTCGTCTTCTGCAGTCGAATCCGTATGACCTGGTGGTTACCGACTGGCGTTTGGGCAACGCCAGCGGACGCGACATCGTTGTGGCGGCCCGAGAACTCGCCAATACCCCAGTGGTTGTCATTTCAGGCTACGTGAACGAAGCTTTCCAGGCTCCGGATCCACTAGCCGACTATTATCTCGAGAAACCGGTCAATCCCGAGGAACTTATCAGGGTCGTTAACGACCTGGTGAGGCCGGCTTCGCGGCCGGAACAGCCTAGTTGATTTGGTTCGAGACAAATGATGCGCGGAAGGCTGGTCGGCCTGCAAATTCGCGGCCAGTTCCCGGCTACTGCGTAGGGAACGCGCGGGCCACAGACCTGTCGATCACCATGCGCTGAGGTTGTGGAGTTTCGCTCTCGAGATGGACCGCCGCGGTCGCATGGGCCAGCATCCGATGGTGAAGCACGAAGAGCGCCAATTCCAGCCGGTCCGATACCCCTATTTTGTCGAAGATTCCTCGCAGCGCGTTCTTGACGACTTGTTCCGTTGTGTAGAGCTGCGACGCAATGTCACGGTTCTTGCAGCCCCGGACCACCGCGGCAATGATGCGTAATTCTTTCTCGGAAAGCCTGTCGCGCACGCGGAGACCCACCAGGTCCTCGCTAATTTCGGTCACATTGGAGTTGGGAGTGTGGACAAATGCTTCTCCCCGCGCCAGGCGACGCACCGCTTCGACGATTGACGACCCATTGATCGAGCGGTATACCACTCCCTGGACGCCCATGGCCACGAACGCCGAGGCTTCGTCGCCATTCTCTGCAAGAACCAGCATTGCTACGGAATTGCGCGCTGTAATCGCTTGAATTTCAGGAAACTCCGGCAAGAAGAATGTGGAGATCAGCAACACATGCGTTCGAAACCGTTCGAGCGCATTCAACATCTGTTCACTATTTTGCGGTTGGCTGACGATTCGAAGATCGTCCTCGACCGCCAACACCTTGGCCACGCCGGCGCGGAAGATCGCCTGATGGTCGGCAATAATGACGTTGATCATGAGTGCTGCTCACTACCAATGATTTTCAATTCAGCTCTCGGCCAGTCGCGCGCACTGCGCCGGGCCTACGTTTTCTGCACCCACTGCGGTTCATGCAATGGAGTCTTCCCTTGTCTCCTGGCAAACGTAAGTGTTAGGAATTGTCAAGCTTCCGTGTTGTTATAGCATGAGTTAACAATAGCAAAAATGATTTTGCGACAAACAGACGAGGCATTGCAACTAAAGTTGCACCTACGTTTGTCCCAAAAGTGGGCATTCGGCTCGACGCCGATGGTATGAGAAAATTGGCTCGCAACCCGCAAACTCCCTTCGGTCCGCCTGACGAAAGAGTTCCCACATTGTGGGACAAAAGTCGGTGCGAAGACCCGCAGGTCCCGCTGCCGACCCTGGTAGTAGCTGCCTTCCTCATCGTGACCACGGGGTAGCCACGAACCGATCGACGCCGCGGCGCGGTGCGGTGCCAAGACTGACAACTTTCACTTGCCGCATGCTCTCTGAAATCTTGCTATTATCGTCCCTTGCCGTCGACTCTGACATCGGTGCGTGCATCCACTCGCCCCAATTGGGCTGAAGTCTCGCTCTCGGCCCTCCGCCACAACTTCCGGAAGCTGCAGCAATACGTCGGTCCTGAGGTCACGATCTGTGCCGTGGTCAAATGCGATGCCTACGGACACGGCTCAGAAGCATGCGCGCAGGCTCTGGAGCAGGAAGGCGCATGCTGGTTTGGCGTAACTTCTACTGACGAAGGTGTGGCGCTGCGTGATGCCGGCGTCCACAGCCGCATCCTCATTCTGGTAGGCGCATTTCGTGGCGAAGAAGAGGATGCCTTGCGCTATGGACTTACTCCGACTGTGTCGCGAATTGAGGACGTCGAAGCTATCGCCCATGCCGCGACACGAATCGGGAGCCGAGAACCTGTTCCCGTGCACCTTAAATTGGACACGGGCATGGCACGCCTTGGCTTATCGCTTTCGGAACTCGACGACTTTATCACGCGCGTCAAGGCCCTGCCGCAGGTCGAACTGGAAGGTGTTTTCAGCCACCTTGCCTCAGCTGAAGTGCTCGATGCGACTGACGCCCTGAGTCAGCAGCAGCGCTTCCGAACCGCAGTACAGAAGATAGAGGAAAGCGGATTGCATCCACGGCTTCGCCACCTCGCGAACAGTAGCGCCACCCTGGGACGTCGTGACACCTGGTACAACTTCGTCCGGCCCGGTATGGCGATCTACGGCTACGAGCTTCCTCTGCACCACCGCGACGGCACTCCAGTGGGAGAATACCGACCTCTGGGGCTCGTCCCGGCGATGTCATGGAAGACCCGGGTGCTGTCGCTGCGTGATGTGCCCGCGGGTCAGGCCCTCGGGTACAACGGCACTTACGTCACGTCGGCTCCCGCGCGCATCGCGGTTGTCGCTGCGGGATACGGCGACGGGTTGTATCGCAGACTCTCGCCCGGCGGATACGTGCTTCTGCGCGGGCAGCGCGCTCCCTTTCTGGGTCGCATCTCGATGGATCTCACGATTATTGAGGTCACCCATATTCCCCGGCTTGAGGTCGGTGACGAGGTTGTGTTGATCGGACACAGCGGCGACGAACAGATCACTGCCATTGACCACGCTCGCTGGTCCGGCACGATCCCCTACGAGATCCTATGCAACTTGTCCGAGCGGGTCGTCCGCCATCACGTGGAGTAGCCGGCCGCTTCGTGCTACGATGCGATTTTGTCCAGGAGCACATTCTTCATGAAGCGAATTGTCCTTTTCATCCTCGCGCTATCGTCGGTTGCGATCGCTCAGGCACCACAGCAAGAGAACCCATCCGGCGTCCTGCCGCAGCACCAGCGAATGAGCTTCTTTCTTGGTGACTGGACGGCTTCCGGCACATCCAGGATCAGCCCGAAAGGACACTTTGCGCCGTTCTCGTTAAAGGAGCATGGTGATTGGGTTACGGACGGCTATTTTCTCGAAACGAAAACCTCCATAAAGTCCGATCTGGGCAATGTGCGCAGTGTTCGAGTGATGGGTTACAACGTAGAAGATAATGTGTACACCTACAACGTCTACAACAGTCTTGGCGAACATCAGCTGGCTTTGGGACATCTCAACGGTAAGACTTGGACGTGGGACTCGGCCGAGAAGCTGAATGGAGTAGCAGTGAAGGGGCGTTATACGGTTGTTGAAACCGGACCTGACACTTTTACCTTTAAGTCCGAAGTCGCTGATCCCAAGGGCGGATGGGTGACCATAATGGATGGCAAGGCCCAGCGCGTTCTTCCGCAAGCCAATTAATGACCGGCCAACGGGCGCCTTCACTCTGCCTGCGTTTTCGGACGACTGGCGCTTTCCCGCTTTCGATAGAAGTTGAGCGCTGCATCTCCCTGGACGATGGTCCGGTATCGGCCAAGCGAGTCGAACTCATCCCCGGGGTCGTACTTTTTTTCGTGCTCGGCAATCACGATGGTTGCAGCTCCGACCATGCTCGACTCACCCAAAAACTCCAGGGTCCGCCCGTAGGCGCCGTGCGACTGGTAGGGGGGATCGACAAAGCAGAAGTCACATGTTACTCCGGAAGCATCAAGCGAGCGCAACGCCGAGGCGACATCGCTTTCGTAAACGTCGAAGCCATCTTCGATTTTCAGCGACTGCAGATTTTCTCTGATCAGCCGCGCGTGTTTGCGCTCTGATTCGACGAAGTACACGTGCTGCGCGCCGCGGCTGATCGCTTCAATGCCAACCGCGCCGGTTCCGGCGAACAGATCGACCCACACACTGCCCTCCAGCGTATTGGACGAGGCCAGCACGTTGAATAGGGTCTCGCGCAGGCGGTCGCTGGTGGGACGCAGATCGAGGCCGGGCAACGACTTCAGCGGGCGGCTGCGATATTGGCCGGCAATGACGCGCATGACGGTCTCACTCCAACAGTGCGAGGCACAACGAGTGTATAGAATAAAGAAGGAGGGTTGCGGTCTCCATGCGCGCCTGGTCATTTCCGGCGGGACGCCTGTTCGGCGTTGACATCCGGATCCACGTTACCTTTCTCTTTCTGCTCGGCTTTGTCTGGTTTTCCGAATCGCTGACGATGGGCGTCTCAGGTCCGGGACGCGGTCTCGCGCTCGTGGGAATCATCTTCGGCTGCGTGATCGCGCACGAACTCGCCCACGCGATCGTCGCCAAGCGCAGCGGGATCATCGTGCGGTCGATCATCCTCTTGCCTATCGGTGGCGTCACGCTGATGGAAGACGCCAACCCGGGCAAGCCTGATCCCGCGCGTGACATTCGTATCGCGATCGCCGGACCTCTGATCAATCTCATCATCGCCGCCGCTGCAGGAGCATTCATCGTCACCTTCGCACCGCAAGTGAAGCTTTGGGCGCAGCCTTATGTGCACGCTACCAACCTGCCACGTAGCCTGTTCTGGAGCAACTTGTTTCTTGGGGCATTCAATTTGCTGCCTGCTTATCCGATGGATGGTGGCCGCATTCTGCGTGCGATGCTGGCGGAGCGCATGGATTTCGTCCGTGCTACGCGCCGTGCCGTGACCATTGGCCAGGTCTTCGCCATGCTGCTCATGATGATTGGCCTGGTGTGGAACGTGTGGCTCGTACTCATCGGATTCTTTCTCTTTGTGGGCGCGCAACTGGAAGACCGTTCCGCCGTTTTCCAGTCTGTGCTCGAGACGGTGCATATGGAAGATGTGATGCTTACACAGTTTTCCATCCTGTCTCCCGCCGATACCCTCGAAGACGCGCTGAGTAAAGCCGTGCACACCCTGCAGGACGACTTTCCCGTCGTCCGCGGAATGGAGATGGTCGGTGTCATTAACAAAGCTCGTATCGTCGATGCTCTGCGCCGCAATGGCAACGGCTATGTGCAACCTGCGATGGTCCGAAGTTTCGAAATCGCAAGACGCAGCGACTCCCTGGCCGACGCCTTCCGCAAGCTCCATGGCCGCGGGTTGAGCATGATTCCCGTAGTCGATACCGGTCGCCTGGTCGGCATTGTCACCCTGCAGAACCTGACCCATTCCATTGCTTTGCTGGCCGAGTCCCGCCGCTTGAAACGTGCCGAAGAAGTTGGTGACTGACTTTTCCGGCTCGCACCGGCTCCAGTCGGCTACTCCCGCTAACGCAGTTGTGGTTTTTCTTGACTTAGTGCCGTCACATCTGGATAATCCCGAAATTCCGACAGTCATCGCGCGATCGTCGCGGAAATAGGATCGCTGCTTTTCGTGGCGCTGCTGCCGTAGCAGGAGACTCGCACGTGCGCCGTTGTGTTGCTGTCTTCGTTTTCTGTTCGTGCCTTGCGCTGGGAGCACCCGCTTTCGCCGGATGTACGGGCAAGGTTCTGATGCGATCCAATTTTCAGCAGGGTGATTCAAAGTGGCCGATTACCGACACCGCGTGGACAGATCAGGCTATTCATGACGGAGCCCTGACACTAACCTACCGCAAGAACGTAGCCTCCCAGCTGCTGTATAGTGGCGACGTTTTCGACGACGTACAGATTTGTGTCAACGTGAAGCTTCTGGAATCGGTTGCGGCGAACAAGGAGTACGCCTCCATAATATTTTGGGCGAAGGATTACAGTTCGTACTATGTGCTGTGGTTCGATCCCTCCGGCGCCGTCGGGGTAATACGCAAGGCCGGAGACCGCTGGCTTTACCCGATGCCGCCTCAAAATCACGTCGCCGTCAACAAAGGAGTCGGTCAGACCAATGCGCTGCGCGTAGTACTGCACGGCACTGACGCGGACCTGTACGTGAACGACCGGCGCGTCGGCTCCATCACCGGACAGCCAGTCGCCGGAGGAAGCCAGGTGGGCTTGCGTGCCGAGGGCGCCATTCCCAGACACGCCAACACGGTTTGGGAATTCTCAGACTACATAGTTTCGAAACCGTAGCGCCTTTCACGCTGCATAGGGGCGCAACGCCACGAGACTTCCTGCGTGTTGACTTGCCACATCCTATCCCGTTATAAGCGAGACTCGGCCCAATTCCTGCTGGCGGAGTTCTCATGTCGAAACCGATGTTGCCTGCGCTCTCTTTAGCCTTCCTCATGCTTGCCGCACCCTTGCTGGCACAAAGCTCGGCTCCGGCAAACTTCAATGGCCAGAGCTGGTGGAGCTACGTAAGGGTTCTCGCCGCGGATGACATGGAAGGCCGTGAAACCGGCAGCGCGGGGCTTCAGAAAGCCTCTGCGTATGTCGTGGAGCAATTGAAGAAGAGCGGCCTCGAACCAGCCGGAACCAAAGGCTTCTATCAGCCTGTGCAGTTCATCAGTCGGCAGATCGACGAGTCCGGCTCAAGCCTCGCACTGGTAGGAGGAGGAAAGACCGAGTCCCTGGTTCTTGGCGAGGACGCAATGTTCAGCACACGCGCCAACCTCGCACCATCGGTAGACGCTGCTCTGGTTTTCGTGGGCTATGGACTGCAGGTCCCGGAGAAAGATTACAACGACTTCGCCGGCCTCGACGTGAAAGGCAAGGTTGTCGTGTTTCTGTCGGGATCTCCTGCCGACATGCCAACCGCGCTGGCCTCGCACTATCAGTCGGGCGGCGAGCGCGCCCGAGTCTTGCGCGAGTTGGGCGCCGTTGGCTATATCAGCATTCCGAACCCGGCCTCCATGGACATTCCCTGGAGCCGCATGACGCTCTCTCGCGCGCGCCCCAGCATGGCGCTGGCCGACCCCGCCCTCAATGACACTAAAGACCTCCATCTTGCCGTGACCTTTAATCCCGCTGACGCCGAGAAATTGTTTGCTGGCTCAGGCCACACCTTTGCGGAGATTGCTGTGTTGGGCAAAGATCGCAACCCCCTGCCGCATTTCCCGCTCGCGGTCAGTCTCCAGGCAAAGGCGAAGGTGATCACAAAGAATGTTGAGTCATCCAACATTGTCGCCAAGCTGCCCGGAAACGACGCCAAGCTGAAAGCTGAATACGTCGTGCTGTCGGCTCACCTCGACCATGTTGGTATCGGCGAGCCGATCAATGGCGACAGGATTTATAACGGCGCCATGGACAACGCTTCCGGTTCGGCCATGCTGCTCGATCTCGCCACAGCCATGCACGCGTCGAATGCGAAACCGAAGCGCTCGCTCTTGTTCTTGTTTGTGACTGCCGAAGAGAAGGGATTGTTGGGGTCCAAGTATTTCGCCGCACATCCTACCGTGCCCAAGTCGTCCATCATCGCCGACCTCAATACAGACATGTTTCTCCCGATCATCCCCTTGAAGGTGCTGACGGTGCAGGGGCTGTCCGAATCCGATCTGGGCGACGACGCGCGCGAAGTTGCGACGGAGTTGGGAGTGGAAGTCCAGCCCGACCCGGAGCCGCTGCGCAATTCATTCGTGCGCAGCGACCAGTACAGCTTCATTCGCCAGGGAATTCCCTCGCTGGCGATGTCGGTCGGCGCAACCAAGGGCTCGCCCGAAGCGGCCACGCAGAAGAAGTGGCTGACGGAGCGCTACCACGCGCCCTCTGACGACATTAACCAGCCTGTCGACCTCGCCGCCGCCGGCAAGTATGAAGACGTCATGGCAGCACTGGCGATGAAGGTGGCCGACGCGGCGCAGGTGCCGCAGTGGAAGAGCGACAGCTTCTTCCGCCGCTTCCTGCCGCAACCTTCCGGCAGCCACTAAGGATTCCGTCCGCTAAGTTTTTTGTCATCACGAGCGGTCCCGAATTACGGGACCGCGAGGGATCTGCTTTTCTCGCCAAATTGCCATTTCATCGTCGCATCTCAGGTGCACTACCCTCCACTCAGCGTGAAGTTCACGTTGATCTGCGTATCGACTTCGACCGGCTCGTGGTTCAGCAGGTAAGGACGATACCTCCACTGCTGCACGGCGTCGATCGCCGCCGGAATCAGTAATGGATGCCCACTGATGGCGTGCAAATCGCGTACCGTACCATCTTTGCCGATCACCGCTTGCAGCACTACGGTACCTTGTATCCGCGCCTGCGCCGCGAGTCGTGGATAGGCTGGTCTTAGCTGATAGATCAACATTCCGGCTGCGACCCCTGATGAGACTCGCAATTTCTGCGGTGTCGGCGGCTTTATCACGGTCGGAGGAACAGCTCGCGCAATGTCCGTGATCACAGAGTTGGCTACGCCATCCGATGTTCCGCCCTCAACCAGTCCGTCGAGGCTCGGCGGCCCGCCGGACGATGGTTCATCGCGCACTATCCGCGTTTTCAGGGGAATGCGGCTTGGCTCACGGAAAACCTTGTCATCAAGCTCGCGATTATCTCGGGATGCGCGCGGCTGCTCGTGGACGGCCTGCGCCGCCGGGCGTCCTGCCGGCGGAGACGGCAAGCTAAGAATGTCGACAATCTGCTGCTTCGGTAATCCCTGGGTGTAGATCAGCGGCGTGAGTACCAGCAAAACGATCACACCGACCTCGAGGGCGAAGGAAACCAGTTTTGGCCAGGTGTTCGGCTTGCGCAAAGCTCCGCCCGAGTCGAAGAGACTGTCTTCGAACATAATCACCGCTCCATTCGGCTATCACTAGAGACACCGAGTGGCTGTGATTAGCTCCCGGAAAATACGAGAATGTTTGCAGGGAACGCGGGCAACTCCTGTCAGACCCTCTGCTCGCGCAACTTCTTCAACACCTCAATTCCACCTTCGGCAATCGGCTCTCCATGTCCGACTCCGACAATCTCCGTGTCGCCGAAGTCCGACAGCTTGCCGATGGACTTGATGTTCTGTTTCATGTCGAGCGTGAGGCCTGGCCATCCGGCTTCGACGTATGGCCAGGTAACCACCACATCGCCGACAAACAGCGCTTTCTTCTCCGGCCAGTGAAATGCCAGGCACCCCGGTGTGTGTCCCGGGGTCGCAACAATGGTCAGCGGCCCGACGTGATCCGCCTCTTTCAACGACTGGTCGACCAGGCAAGGCTTGTGGCCATCGAATCCCAATGCGAGTCCAAACTGTGTGTAGTAAGCAGCCAACGGCCGCTTGGGCCAGATCGAGACTTTCGTCGACTTGCGCTTACCTTCGATGATCCCGATTTCCCATTCATGCGCGTACACCGTGGCATTGGTCTGCTCCTTCAGTTCGGCCATGCCACCGATGTGCGAGCGGTGCGCATGGGTGGCGATAATGTTCTTGAGGTCCGAGGGCTGCCGTCCCATGGCACGGATCTCGTCGAGAATCATCTTCCCGTCGGTGTCGTACAACGCGTCAATCAGCGTAATGCCGTTGCCGTCGTCAAGAAGGAACGCGTGGACGTGCCCGCCCATGGTCTGGCGCAGATAGTGAATACCATCGGTTAGTTTCAATGTCGCCCCCTTGGTTAGCAGGTTCTGGGTTGCGGTGCATCATACATCATCGGTCTGCGAAGTCATCCCACCTATTGCGGGAATGTGTGCCACGTTTATCACTGCTGTTTTCGCCACAATGCACTGCCTGACGTACAATGCTTGACACTTCCGCATGCCCGGCGGCGTCATGAACCCGGCCTCGCCGTGGGATGGGCACGCTCACCGTCGGGTCAAGGAGTAGCCATGTTGCAGTTCACTCACAAGGTATTCGTTCTGATTTGGGTCGCAGTTTCGCTTGCCTGCTTGTATTTTCCAGCCGCTGGTCAGGAACCAGGTGCTGCTCCTGCGACTACCGGAAACAAGTCATTGCAATATCCGGATGCCCGGCCAATTTCAGACAAGGACATCCAGATGCTTCGCGAGGATATCCGGGCGCAACGCAGGCAATTGATTGCGGCCAACATGAAACTCAGCCCTGCGGAGGCGGAAAAATTCTGGCCGATTTACGACCAGTACATCTCCGAGCTTGTTGCCAACAACAACAAGAAGTATGCCCTGATCAAACAATTTGTTAAGACCGGTGGTGTGCTTACGGATACCGAAGCAGACAGTTCGATCAAAGAGTGGGTCGGCATCGACGAGTCGGTAGCAGCTCTTCGTCAGAAGTACATTCCCATCTTTCGCAAAGTGCTCTCCGCCAAAGACGAAGCCCTTTTCTATCAACTCGACCGTCGAGTCCAGTTGATGATTGACCTGCAACTGATGGCGCTGATTCCGATGATCGAGCCGCAATAATTCTTCAGGATCCTGCCGCGAGATTCCGCCGGCCAAGAGCGATCTGCGCTACTTCACCCTCTGCAGTTCCCGGTACGCTTCGCTCTTGGACACCCCGAATTCCTTGGCAGCTTGTTTCAGTGCTGCCTTTTCGTCGAGCGACTCCACTCTCATTAGCTCATGCACCCTCTCCCCAACGTTCTTGCCGTTGGGCTTCGGATGCTCTGTGCCTTCAGGCTTGCCGATCAGCAGCGTAATTTCGCCCTTTACGTCGTCTCGTCGCTTGAGTGTTGCGAGGACATCTTCAGCTGTACCGCGCAAAAACTCCTCATGCACCTTGGTCACCTCGCGGGCCACGACGATGTGGCGCTGCGGGCCCAGCAGTTCCACCACGTCCCGCATTGCCTCGATAATGCGGTGCGGAGCTTCGTAGAAGATCTGGGTACGCGGCGAATTACGAATCGCTTCCAGCGCGGTACGGCGGGCGCCCTCCTTGGCGGGTAGAAATCCGCTGAATCGGAACGAATCAGTAGCTAGCCCGCTTGCCACCAGCGCCGAAAGAAACGCAGATGCACCCGGAACCGGCACAACCTTGAGATGATGACGCACCGCGAGCGCGATCAACCTGTATCCCGGATCGCTCACCCCGGGCATTCCCGCGTCGCTCACCATTGCGACGTTCTCGCCCCTCTCGAGGTGCATGATGAGCTCAGCTGCGCGAGTCAGTTCGTTGTGCTCGTGATAGCTGACCGTTGTTTTCTCAATACAGTAGTGATCGAGTAACCGCACTGTATGTCGGGTGTCTTCGCACGCGATGAGGTCGACTTCCTTCAGAACGCGCAGCGCTCGCAGGGTAATGTCTTCCATGTTGCCGATGGGCGTGCCGACAAGGTACAGCGTGCCTGCGCCGGAAGCGCCGCCATCCCGCACTACGCGCGTCGCGGTTTTCGCCTTGGTCATACGGGCCAAGTGTACACCCGCGCAGGAAGGACGTTGTCAATCGATACTGGCGAAGGGCCGCTTACGGTCTGTAAATCCAGGTCTGCGCTGTCGCCTCGGGACTGTATGCATAGCCTCCAGCCAGTAGTACGCGCCCATCACTGAGCAGCGTTTCGCTCATATAGTGTCGCGAATCCTCGGTGTCGCCGCCAACCACCGTAAACTTGCCGGTTCTCTCGTCGTACAACTCGGCTTGGCGATTGCCGCCGGCGATCAGTAGCTGTCCCGAACGCAGTTGCACGGCTGCATCCGGAAGCTTGAAGCGGGCATCGTGTAGCGAAGAAGTGGAAGTGAACGTCCCACGTTGTGGGTCATAAAGTTCCGCGCTGCTTAATGTGCCGTGCCAGTCGCGCTCATCCGAACCGCCCGCGATCAGCACTCGTCCGTCCGGCAGCAGCCCGGCCGTGTGCTTGTAGCGCGCTACGATCAAGTGGCCTGTTTCACGAAACGTTCCGGCCTTTGGATCGTAAATCTCGGCACTCCCGTTCACCTCCGAACCGCGACCACCCGCGACGAGCACGCGACCGTCGGCAAGCAGCGTCGCCGTATGGGCGATGCGGGCGTAGTGCATCGAGCCGGTAGCGCGGAACTTCGAGGTTGCGACATCGAAAATCTCTGCACTTGTAATGCTGCTGCCCGGACCGTCGGTATTGTCACCACCTCCCGTGATCAGCACGTTCCCGTCACGCAGCAGGGTTGCCTCCGGCCGCCCGCGCTTGGTTAGCATGTGCCCGATCACCGTGAACTTGCCTGTCGCGGGATCATACAGCTCTGCATCGTCCGTAACGCCGTGTCCTATCCATCCACCAGCAACGAGTACTTTGCCCGAGCGCAGCAATACCGCCACATGTCCAACGCGCGCGACCTGCATTCCGCCGGTTGCGGAGAACTTGCCCGTAGCTGGATTAAACAGCTCTGCCGATCGGTAGAAGTCCTGGTTGCGACGCATGCCGCCGGTAATCAGTACCCGGCCGTCGGGCAAGAGAGTTGCAGTATGCCCGGAGCGCGGCTCCAGCATTTCTGCTCCGCCCACAATCGATCCGGGACCTGCGGGAGATGGCGATGGCGTGTTGAAACCAACGATCGCTAGACCGAACGCTGCAAGCAACAGAACAAGGAGAATGCGTGGACGAGGCATTTGATCCTCCTCTGCGGCTGCAGGCGCGCCGCAGGGCGAGAATTATAGCGCTGCCTCACTGGACGCGGCGGGCTTGTTTCCGTTAGCGATGGAATGTGATGCTTAAAGTGCCCACGGCCTGTCATCCTGAGCGAGAACGCACCGGAGGAAGCGCGTTCGAGTCGAAGGATCTGCGTTATCCGACAACCGACAACTGGCAACTTCTTCCTTGCTACCATGTCTGCGGACCGTCGATGTCTCTCCTTCGCCGCCTCATGAACCGCAACATGTCGCTCTACGCCCAGCTCGACACGCTGGCGGAGTGCGGAATTACCCCGCGCGAAGGTGTTGGCCCATCCGAGCTTCTGGCGCTGCACGCCGACCGCGATTACGAGACTTCTCCTTTCAAGCTGCTGCTGTCGGCTCTGGCCGCTGATTCCGAGGAATCGCCGCATCTACCCTTGTCCGACAACGTCTGGCTGATGCGGGCTGACTGTACCGCCCACAGTGGCGACTACATGAAGGTCGCTCATCGCATGGCGACACTTGCCGCCGATGCACTCCCCATCAAATCCGTTCGCGACGAGTTTGACCTGCCTCGCGGGGTAGCGTGGCTGTCATTCACTCTCCGCGGTCAGGAATTCCGCTGGCCCGCCAGGGTCGAAGAGCGCTGGATCGATCCCCTGATCCTCAGCCGCTTTGTTGCGCTACTCGAAGCGCAAACGACCGATCAACGGTACATTTGTCTGGATCTTGGTGGACAGGACTGCTTGCTCGGTTGCGCAACCGAGGCCCAGTTCGCGGCCCTGCGCAAACGCACGGGACTGGCCTTTGAGTGGTTGGGGTGAGGCGACGGCGCCGCCCGCATCAAGTTCTGTGCACTCCGCCATATCGACCAGCGAAACCCAAAGGCGACGCCAGAACTTAACATTTGAACCTCCGTTTTTATGGCAAAATAGCGGGGCCGCGGAGGCTTTCGTGAATCGCTCTATTCTTTCCCTCTCCATGGCAACGCTGGTTGCTGCATTCGTTCCGTACATCTCCGCGCAGAATCCGCAAGATGCCCTGCACGCGCCTGACGGCAATTCCTACAGTCGCATCGTCAGCATCTTCATCGCCCCCATCCCCAACGCGCCGTTCATGGCAACCGTCAGCACCGAGTGGACCCGCCAGGCCAGCGACGGCGCGACCATCGTGGTGAAGAACCATCGCATGGTAGCGCGCGACAGCCAGGGACACGTTTTCGAGGAGCGCCGCCGATTCGTTCCTGCTGACAGCAATGCTCAGTCCCTGCTTTTCCAGATGGACTACGTTGACCCCATGCGGCACACCCGTACCGTTTGCCTTCCCGCGAGTTCGACCTGTGACATGCACAGCTTCTTCGGGCCGGTAGACACCTCGGTAATTCCTGTCGGTCTCATGGCCGACGGCAAGCACTATCTAAGTCGAGAAGATCTAGGCAAAGGCGAGACTGAAGGCCTCGAAACCATCGGTACGCGCGAGACCATCACTACGAACCCCGGCACCGTGGGCAACGATCGTGAGGTTACCCTCGCCAAGGAGTTCTGGTACTCGCCCAAACTAGGCGTAAACCTGCTCGTGAAGCGCATGGATCCCCTGCAAGGCACACAGGTCTTCACTGTAAGCAACATCAGCCTCGCCGAGCCCGATGCGCGCCTGTTCGTCATTCCCGCAAAATACAAGGTGACCGACGATCGCGCCGCTACGCCAACTCCGGCCAAGTA
>Ga0335085_10008459_pt1 | contig 15697 bp, 12 predicted proteins | sample Lox_Sample_45_FD_206712 | JGI IMG/M metagenome (GOLD analysis project Ga0335085, IMG submission 206712) | Soil microbial communities from Loxahatchee National Wildlife Refuge, Florida, United States - Lox_Sample_4.5 | ecosystem: Environmental > Terrestrial > Soil > Wetlands | place: USA...
TCCGAAAAGGCCCCGGAATTCGTCCGAGGATTTTCGCAGCGCGAGCCAGTCTGGAAAAAGATCCGGAGTTTCCAGCCACACCTGGAACCAACTCGCGATTTCCCGCTTCTCCAAGCGCTTCGAGGCTTGAACGCGTGGGTTGGCGGCGAGGCTCCGGGCACGCAGTTTCCCTTTTTTCACAAGAGCTCGCACGAACCTGACGCCAAGAGGGTCACCGGCGTGGCTAAACTCGCGGAAAATCCCGTCGAGTTTCTCCAAGGATTCTTCCGCGCTGGTGAAATCGTGAAATTCCAACACGCCTTTTAAGCGACTGGCATACGGCTCCGGCATGACGGGATCGGAGTATCGATCCTCATACTGAACTTCGTACCCGGCCTCCCGCAGGATCGAGGCAATGTATCCTAGCGAAGTTCTGTCCCCGGGGCCGAGTTGGCGGCGAAGTTCATTGCGGGCGGCATGCAGATCCGCCACCTCGATGCGCTTCCGGTCGTGCGCCCGGCAGAAATTAAGAAGGATTCGCTTTTTGCTGGCTCTGGGAGACACCTTTGCTTGACCCACCCGTTTTCGGTTGCTTGCCACTCCCCTTGGGGGCAGCGGCATGGGCAGGGTTGGAGGCCTGGGCGGAAGCTTTGCGGCGGGCCGCCGCCAAATCCCTCTTGTACTGCGCCACGTTGCGCTGATGCTCGGTTAGAGTCTTGGAAAAAATGTGACCGCCGTGATTATTGCTCACGAAATAGAGCGCGTCACCGCCCTGCGGATGGTAGGCGGCGCGAAGCGAGCTTTCTCCCGGATTGGCAATGGGCCCGGGGGGCAAGCCGGCGTGGAGATAGGTATTAAAAGGCGAAGCGAAATTTAGATCGCTCACGCGGATGATCCCGATGGGACGGCCGGCAACGCGCGCCGCGTAAATCACCGTGGGATCGCACTGAAGCAACATGCCTTTTTCGAGCCGCCGCGCGAAGACCCCGGCCACCACGGGCCGCTCCGCGGGGTCGGGTGTCTCCTTCTCCACCAACGAGGCCAAGGTGACGAGGGAGTGCAGGTTCCCCGCGCCCGAAAACATCTCGTCATGAAACCTCGTTTGCAGCACGTGGCGGAAGCGCGCGACCATGGTGGCAATGACCGCATCCGGCTTTACCCGGCGGGGGAATCGATAGGTGTCGGGGAAAAGGTAACCCTCGAGCGTCGGAGCGCCCGGATCCAAGTCTTGGATCAGCGAGGTTTGCTCCGTACGGCGCAGGAAATCGTCGGGGTCAATGGCCATGCGGTCAGCGAGGATGCGCGCAATATCGAAGCGGTCTGAACCCTCGGGAATCACCACCGGGTAGAGATAAACATCCCCAACGATCAATTTCCGGTAAACATCAATGGGGCGCAAAGGCCGGTCGAAAAGGTATTCACCCGCCTTCAGCCGGTGGCGAGTGCGTCCAATCCAATAACGGGCGAGGAATGGCCACTTCTGGGCGAGCACTCCCCGGGCGACAAGGAGGTCGGCAATGGCGGGAGCGCCCGTGCCGGGAGGAATATCCAACATGACTGGGACCGAAATACCGCGGTACGGCTGGTAGAGAGCCCATACTCCCCAAGCCGCGCCCGCCAAGCACAGCACCACGATGATCGCCGCGAGTTTTCCCTTCATTCCTCCGGCCGACTCCCCCGGATACGCTCGTTTTCGAGGTAATCCAGATAGCTTTGAAGGAGCAGTACCGCCGCCATACGGTCCACGGCGCGCTGCCGTTTGCCCATGCTCAGCCCTGCTTCCCGCAGGGTTCGATTCGCCTCGACGCTCGTCAGGCGCTCGTCGCGCAGTTCCACCGGGCAAGGCAAGCGCCGGCGAAGTTTCTCCACGAACTCGGCCACAATCTGCGACATGGCGGTTTCACCGCCGCTGTGACCAATGGGGTTCCCCACCAACACGCGCTCCACCGAGTATTCTTCCACAAGGGAACGCAGCCGCTCTAAATCGTCGGCGATGCGCGTCCGCTCGAGCGTGGGCAGGCCCTGGGCCGTCATCCCCAGCGCGTCGGACACTGCCAGGCCCATGCGCCTGGTGCCGAAATCAATCGCCAAAATCCGTGGATTCACGATGGAGTGAGTCCATTCCCCAGTGGGGACTGTCCGAAATTGAGGCGTAGCGCCGGCTTCCAGCCGGCATCGAGCCGCCAAGATGGCGGCGCTACGTCAGATTAGGACAGCCCCCCTGCAAAGGATTGACAAGCGCTTACAGGTGTTTATTGTAGGCTAAAAACATGATGCGGGAGCAGTTTAGATTGAGACTTCCGCCGCCTCGGTTTCTGACTTCCTGACTCTCATGGGCCGGTCCGCGAGTTCCAAGCTTAACGCCTTTTCGTCGCAACATGAGTAGCGCTCGCAACTCAGGCAGTCATGCCAGACTTTGGCGGGAAATCTCTCCCGGGGGGCTTGGTGAAATCCCAGCTTCTCAAAAAGCATGGGCGCAACGGTGAGGGCGAAGACGGTCTCCAGGCCAATTGCCTCAGCCTCGTCAAGGATCTCTTCCACCAATTCCCTTCCGATGCCTTGGGACTTCCGCGCTTTTTTCACGCACAGGGAGCGGATTTCCCCCAGCTCGTTGCTGTACAGCTTCAGCGCTCCGCAGCCCGCCAGCAGGCCCTCGTCCTCCGCCACCGTGAATTCCCCCGCGTTATGGTAAACGTCGATCAGCGTGCGCGGCAGCAGGACGCGCTCACGGGCATAGTGGCTAATCAGCCGGTGGATTTCAGGCACATCCGTCAGTTTGGCTTTACGAATCTTCAACTGTGTATCCTCGCTCTGGGGACTGGGCACCAGGTTCTTGGTGCTGGGGACTAGGTGTTGGGGGGCTGAGGGTATGCGACTAAAGAATTGAGTTGGCGTTTCTTCCCTGGCCCCTAAAACCCAGCGCCCAGTACCCACCTACGCATCCTGCATCAGCAGAATCATGAGCGCCTTTTGCGCGTGCAGCCGATTCTCCGCCTGGTCATACACCACGGATTGAGGCGAATCGATAACTTCGTCAGTAACCTCCTGGCCGCGGTGCGCGGGAAGGCAATGCATAAACAAGCCGTCGGGATCAGCAACCGCCATCAGGTCTTTAGTCACGCGGTAAGGCGCAAAGACCTGGTTCCGCAAATGCGCGGCGTGTTCCTGGCCCATGCTGGTCCAAATATCCGTATAGACTGCGTGGGCTCCCGCCACCGCTTGCAGCGGATCATGGGAAGTCTCGACGGTGGCACCATTCTGGGCCGCGGTGGCGCGCGCAATTTCCAGCAGCCCCGGCTTGGGCTCGTAGCCCGGCGGCGTCGCGACGCGAACCGACAATCCCAGCTTCGCTCCCAGAATCATCAGCGAGTGGCACACGTTATTGCCGTCGCCAACGAAAGCCAGTTTCAATCCCTTCAAGTCGCCAAACTTTTCGTGCAAGGTGAAGTAATCCGCCAGCGCCTGGCAAGGGTGATAGAGGTCGGTCAAGGCATTGATCACAGGGATGGAGGCATTGGCCGCCAACTCCAGAACCGATTCGTGCGAGAAGGTCCGGGCCACGATGCCATGCACCCAACGCTCAAGGTTGCGGGCGATGTCCTTGATGGCTTCGCGCTCGCCGAGACGAGGCTTGGTATGTTCCAGGTAGACAGCAAAACCGCCCAAACTGGTCATGCCCACCTCGAAGGTGGTGCGCGTCCGCAGCGAGGGCTTCTCAAAGATCAGCGCCAGTTGCTTGCCACGCAGCGCGTGCGCATATTCTCCCGGCGCCGCCTTGACCCGCTCCGAGAGATCGAAGAGGAGCTTCAAGTCACCGTGGGTCAGATCCTGGTCCGCCAGGAGATCCCGAACACTTAAGGTTTCCGGTTTCTTAATCGTTTTCACCATTACTGCCATTATGCGGTTGCTCCCTTCATCGCGGCCGCCGGCTCAAACGCTGCCAGTACGGGCCTTAAAATCCCAATCGCTTCGTCAACGTGCTGCTTCTCGATGATCAACGGCGGCAGGAAGCGCAGCACATTCTCCTGCGTGCAATTCATCAACAAGCCGGATTCCAGCGCCTTTCGCACCACGAACTTTCCCGCGGTGGTCAATTCCACGCCCATCATCAGTCCGTCGCCGCGCACTTCCTGAATCACGGGAAGGTTCGCTCGCAACTTTTCCAGTTCTTGGCGGAAGTAAACCCCCACCTCGCTCACGTGAGCAAGGAAGCCCGGGCGTTCGAGAATCTCCAAAACTTGCAGCGCCACGCGGCATTGCAGCGGTCCGCCCCCGAAAGTGGTTCCATGCATGCCCGGGGAGAAAGCCTGCGCAACTTCCTCGCTTGCCAGGATGGCAGCCAGCGGCAGGCCTGCGGCCAGAGGTTTGGCCACCACCACCACGTCGGGCCGCAGTCCGAATTTCGTGTAGGCAAACATTCGTCCTGTGCGGCCCAACCCGCACTGGATCTCGTCGCAGATCAGCAACGCCCCGTGCGTATGGCAAAGTTCCGCTGCGGCCTTCAGGAAATCTTCGCGAATCTCCACAATGCCGCCTTCGCCCTGAATAACTTCCAACAGCACCGCCGCGACCTGTGGCGTGAAGCTTTGGCGCAAGTGAGCCGTGTCGTTCAGGCGGACGAAACGGACGCCCGGAGGCAGGGGTTCAAAAGGCTCGCGGTACTTCTTCGGCCAGGTAGCCGAAAGCGCGCCAAACGTGCGCCCGTGAAAGGAATTCTCCAACGCCAGAATTTCAAAGCGCTCGAAGGGCCCCTGCGGCGAGTGCTTGCGCGCGTAAGCACGCACCAGTTTCATTGCCCCCTCAATGGCCTCGGTACCGGAGTTGGCAAAGAAGGCGCGGTCCATGCCGGAGAGCCGCGTCAACTTTTCCGCCAGCGGCGCTTGGAACGGGTGGTAAAGAAGGTTGGAGACGTGCAGAAGGTTTTCCGCATCGTCACGCAGCGTGGCCATGATTTCCGGATGGTTATAGCCCAGCGAATTCACTGCCAGGCCCCCGAGGAAATCCAGATACTTCTTTCCCGTGTCGTCGTAAATGTAACACCCCTCGCCGCCCACGGCGAGGATCGGCAGTCGATCGTACGTGGGAATCAAAACGCGCTTTTCGAGTTCAGCAATCTGGTCGCGATTCATGAGCCCTTCACAATCCGAGTTCCTGCGGTTTTCCCCTTTTCGATCGCGCGGAGCAGCGCGTTGGGAGCGGAGGTGGAGAGGATGTCAACCTCCCCCACGTTTTGGCGCAGCGTTCGCGCGCAAGAGAGCAGCTTCGGGATCATTCCGTCCCGAACAATTCCTTCCTTAATCAGGCGGCGAATGTCTCCGAGTTTCACGACGGGCAGCAAATGCTTTTCGGCGTCCCAGACCCCGCCGGATTCGGTGAGGTAGAGCAGCCGGTCCGCCTGGAGAGCCACGGCCAGAGCCGCCGCCAAGTCGTCGGCATTGATATTCAGGAACTCGCCGCGCGCGTTGACGCCCAGGCTTGCCACAACTGGGATCATGCCCCCACGCAGGGCAATATCAAGGACCGAGGTCTCGACCTTGTACGGCCGACCGACAAATCCCAAATCCCGCTTACTGCCGTTGGTGCCCATCGTCAGTTTGCGCACGCGCACCATGTTGCCGTCACCGCCGCAAAGTCCCAGCGCGGGCTGCTTGAGGTTTTCCAGGTCAGCCACCCACTGCTTGTTCACCAGGCCTGCCAGCACCATCATGGCCACGTCGCGCGTGGCGGCATCGGTTACCCGCAAGCCTTGATAAAACTCCGTCGCCATGCCCAGACGTTCGAGCGTGCGCGTCAGCATCTTGCCGCCGCCATGCACCACCACCACGGAATGGCCGGCCCGGCGAATCGCCGCAATCTGCCGCGCCAGGTTCTTGCGTCCTTTCGGGTCTTCCGCTCCTTGCCCACCGATTTTAATGACTAATTTCATTTTCAAATCTTAAATTGCAATTTCAAATTTCAGTTTCAAATCTGGAATCTTGCATCCGGAACCCCGAACCTCAGAGCAATCCCGTCTCCTGCGGGAATCCGAACATCACGTTCATGTTCTGAACCGCCTGCCCCGCCGCACCCTTTCCCAGATTGTCAATTGTGGAGACCAGGATGAGCCGCCCGGTGGGTTCGTCGAGCGCAAAGCCAATGTCGGCAAATTGTGTATTCGCCACACCCAGAATTTCCGGCAACGTTCCCGCCGGATAAATACGCACCATGGGCGCCGCCGCGTAGAAATCCTTGAACAGCGTTTCAATCTCGCTCAAATCGCGCTGCTGCGAAAGGCGCAAATAAATCGTCGTCAGGATGCCCCGTGTGATCGGCAAAAGGTGGGGCGTGAAAATGAAATCCTTCGGCGAAAGCGCCAACTCCTGGAGCATCTCCGGCAGGTGACGGTGATGGAAGAGGCCGTAAGCGCGGAGGTTTTCATTGACCTCGGGAAAATGCAACTTGTCGCTGGGCTTGCGGCCGGCGCCGGTGACGCCGGATTTCGAATCGGCAATAATGCCGACCGCCACGTTCACCCAGCCCGCCTTGAGGAGCGGAGCGAGCGCCAGAATCACTGAGGTCGGGTAGCAACCCGGATTCGAAACCAGCCGCGCCCTGGCAATGGCGGGCGCGTCAAATTCCGGTATCCCGTAAACCGCCTCAGCCAATACCTCCGCGGCGTTGTGATCAAAACCGTACCAATGCGCGTAGGCTGCCGGGTCTTTCAACCGGAACGCCCCGCTGAGATCCACCACGCGCAATCCGCATTCGAGGAGATGCGGCACGATTTGAAGCGAGGTCTCGTGCGGAGTGGCAAGAAAAACCACGTCAGACCCCGAACTGGCGACCTGATCGGCGTTGAGGGGTTCGCAGAGCACGGAGAAACGTCCGCGCAGCTTGGGATGGGAGTTTTCGATCGCGAAGGCCTTCTTGCCCTCCCTCCCGGACGACATCAGGCAGGTCACAGAAGCGGCGCGATGGCGGGCGAGAATGCTCAAGAGTTCACACCCCGCATAGCCCGTAGCGCCGATCACTGCGGCGCGAACCACTGGCTGCGGGGACGAATCAGCCCCGGCCCCCCGCAAAGTTTTTGTCTCGACCGCCGTGCTCAATTGTTCCGTCTACCCACATCTCCTCAAAGAATATTTATACAAACGTTGTATAAATATACCTTTTATAGCGGATGAGACGCTCTCCTGTCAAGAAAAATCTTGATCGTTGACGGATGGATCCCGGATTTGTTGGCATGTGCTGCCCTGGCTACGCGCGCATGCCTTTCACTCGATGGCCTTCTCCAGTTCCTCGGTCGCGCTCAGGATCAAGGCCGATTCCGCGTCGAGGATTTTGCCGATTTCCACCAGCGCGGCGTCCGCTTCCTTCCACTTCTTCTGTTCAATCGCCTCGCGGGCGGCAGGAAGGGTCTTGACGTCGTAGCCGGTGTAGAACCCCGGCGCATAGATTTGGTGCTTGAACCAGGGGCGGCCGGGGAGGCCATCGGGACTGGTAAGCCGGCGTTCACTTTCGATCAACCTCTGGTTCACCTGCTGAAGGGATGCGCGGGCCAAGGCGGCTGCACCGTTGGCCTGTGCTTTCTCCAGCGCCTTCTGGTAACGCGCCGCGCTGCGGGTGAGGGCATCGGCGGCGTTATCAAGCGGGGCAAAGTTCAGGTAGGGCGGCGGGTCTTCCCGGGCGGGAGGGACGAGCGGTTCCTTGGGATCGTTAGTGGCCGTGTAAACGCCCTCATCGAGTTGCTGGTTGCGCTCGCGTAAAGCCTCCTGCTTGTCCTTCAGCAACTTCTTCAACTGGTCGGAGTAGGTGTGGATGGTATCGGCGAAGTCCGTAAAGTCGAAGGGGAGCAGCTCGGCGCCGGTGAGGCGTAGCACCGTGGTGCCGACGGTTTGGGCCAGCGCCCGGCCGTACCGGAAATCAGTATCGCTAAAATGTGTATACCAATAGAAGTCGTCGTAAATGGAGTGGTAAATCCCGCCGCCGTCTTCGCCAACGTAGGCAAGGTTGAGCGAGGCAATGCCCAGGTGATCGACGAAGACCGTGTAGTCCGACCCCGAGCCCAGCGCGCTCACGCGCCAGTCCGGTCGGGTGCGGGCTTCTTTGCGCTCTTCGGGCGTGCCGTTGGCAATCAGGCGAAGTTGATGGCGTTTCCAGACGGAAAGGCTCGTTTCTGGATCCTCGATGTCGCGCGCCACGCCGTTCATGAATTTTTCCAGCGTGTGCGAGCCGCCGGCCATGAGGTAGCCACGGCCGTTGCCATCGGTGTTGATGTAAACTACGCCGTGCTGGCGCAGCTCATCAGCGTGCGTCTCGCCCCACTCCGTGGAGCCCAGCAACCCCTCCTCCTCGCCGTCCCACACGCAGTAGATGACGGTGCGGCGCGGCTTCCAGCCTTGCTTCCGGAGTTCGCCCAGTGAGCGAGCTTCTTCCATCTCATCCACGAGCGCGGAGACGGGATCTTCCGCGCCATTCACCCATCCGTCCTGGTGATTGCCGCGTACAATCCATTCGTCGGGGGAAGTCGAGCCGGGAATTCGGGCGACAACGTCATTCAGGGTTTTGGTGTCCCAGTTGGCCTTCACTCTCAAATGCACTTGCGCAGGGCCCGGGCCGACGTGATAGGTGAGGGCCAGCGAACCGCGCCACGCTTCCGGGGCCACGGGTCCGTGCAAAGCGGCGAGCAAAGGCTGCGCGTCGCCGTAAGAAATGGGCAGAACCGGAATCCTAGTAAGGGTCTTCACCTCCGCCAGGGGCAGGCGTTGAGCGTCCTTGGTGGCGCCCACGCCCGGTGTAAGGGGGTCGCCCGGGTAAAGCACCATGTCCATCACGCTGCCGCGTTGCACGCCCTGGAGCGGGCGCCAGGCGCCGCCGGGGAAAACGTCGCCACGGAAATAGCCGTCCTCGTGCGGGTCAGAATAGATGATGCAGCCTACGGCGCCGTGTTCGGCCGCCAGTTTGGGCTTGATGCCGCGCCATGACATACCATAGCGCGCAATTACGATTGCCCCCTTTACGGATACACCCAGGCGCTCCAATTGCTCGTAGTCCTCCGTGATGCCGTAGTTGACATAGACGAGCGGCGCGGTGACGTCACCATCGGCCGAGTAGGCATTGTAAGTGGGAAGTTGCTCGGCACGCTGGTCCGAAGTCGGATCGACCTGTACGGTGGGCTCTTCCAGTGTCGCTTTGAAATGCGTGGGCGCAATCAGTTCCACCAGACGCTCTTTGGGTGTGGGGAAAAGCACATCAAAGTTCTCGATGTGCGCCTCCCAACCCCACTGCTGAAACAGCGAGAGGATCCACTCGGCGTTGGCGCGGTCATACTCCGTGCCCACGTGGTGAGGGCGCGCGGCGATTCGCTGCATGTAGGCCCGCATGTTGGCGGGGCTGGGAAGGGCGCGGAATTTGCTCTCCCAATCGCGTTCAGCACGCGCGGAGTCAGGGGAAAAACCGTCGAGTGGGGCGGTGGAATCAGCCGTCGCGGCCGCCCCCAGCCCGGCTTTGGCGCCACTCGCGGGGTGCGCAGAGGCCGGTACCGGATTTACGGCGCGGGCCATCGACAAGACGGCCATCAGACACGCAATTATGCTCAAGACGAAACGGCGCATCGAGAACCTCCAGCAAAAGTGTGCGGCGAAGTATATCGCATTGAGAGCGAAGGGGGAAAAGAGATCGCAACCGAGTTTGCGATAGCGGCGCAGGGCTGTCATTCTGAGCCCGCATTTTGGGCGATGAACCCCTGTAGTTTAAACTGTACATCAACCTACGCGAACTACCGGGGTCCTTCGATTCGCTCAGGATGACAATATTGAAGCGTTTTTCCGTAAGCAGACGTCAGTCATTAGGTCTCAGTAACAACCCTGGGCGGGCCGTGTTTATTGACAACTGAAAACTGATCACTGATAACTCTTGCGGAGGGTTGAAGTCCGATGACGGAGGAGGCAGGGAAATATGGTAGTCTCGTAAGAGAATCACCTGTGGCGTCGCCCTCAGGAAGAGCAATGCCCGCTGCGGAGGGATGGGTGAGCGGTTGAAACCGGCGGTCTTGAAAACCGTTAGCCTCGAAAGGGGCTCGGGGGTTCGAATCCCTCTCCCTCCGCCACTGCTGGGCGTGCGGCGATGGACGAAGTTGAAACTCGCCTCCGGATGCGAAAAAGAGGGAATAATCCGGTCACCCTGGCGATAATCAGTGACGGTTTCCACTACAACAAATTGGGAACTCAGAACCCTTCGAATGCGGCGAAAGCAGTCGCCCCCGCTGGGTTGTCGGATTGAACGTAGATGTTGTCCGGTCCCACCACGTCCATCTCCTCACCAGCGCCATAACCCACCAGGCCTACCACTGGCGGCGGATCGGAACGTCGGAATGCGTCAACCCAATGCCGCACCGGCGGCGTCCAATACACCGGTTGCGGGAGTAAACATCCATGCTGCCACGCCTCTCTGGCTGTATAATTTGAGAACTGGTACTATGCATTCGCAGTGATCGTGAAGTACAAGGCGGCTGTCATGAACAAGAGCGACTTGCTACGCTATAAGAATCTTCTCCTTTCAAAGCGGCAAGAACTCTCTAACGGCAAGAGCCTGGCCAGCTCGATTGGGACAGGGCGTGAACTTCGCGGGGACCCGATCGACATGGCCACAAGTGAGACCGATGCCGCCACGCAAATCCGGTTGCATCAGACAGACAGCAAGCTCATGCGCGCCATTGAGGATGCGTTAGGGAGGATCCGGCACGAGGAATTTGGGATCTGCGAGGAATGCGGGCAACCAATTAGCAAGGCGCGCTTAGAAGCGGTGCCCTGGACTCGGTGGTGTAGGGAGTGCAAGGAACAACATGACTCCCGAAGCTGAGACGCTGGCGTGAGATCGAGGATCACAGACGCCGGGGACCAAAACTCAAGGATATGGGTGATGCCAGCGATAGAAAATGATCCGCAGAATGAATTCACGTCAAAGGCCGGGCGCCATCAAACAAAAGTGGCGGTAGGGTGACCATGATCGGCCTCCGGGTTCGGCCCCATAAACGACACCTGGGCGTTGGAGGCAAAGGGGGCTTTTTGCTGTAGGCTGCGCGTATAGCTGCCGTCGGGTTGCAGATACCGCGCCTTGGACTGGTCGGCAAGGTAAACGTCGAGAATCTCCTTTAGCTGCCGGACCAGCCGGGGGTTTTCGACGGGGAAGATAATCTCCACACGGTGGCTCAAGTTGCGGCGCATCAAATCAGCGCTCCCCAGGTAAACTTCCGCCGCTCCGCCATTATGAAAGTAGAAAACCCGGCTGTGTTCGAGATACCGCCCCACGATGCTGATCACCCGGATATTCTCACTCATGCCCGGGACGCCTGGGCGCAGGCAACAAATGCCTCGCACCAGCAAATCCACTATCACGCCCGCCTGCGAAGCCTGATAGAGCAGGCGGATCATCGGCGGGTCTTCCAGTGCATTGGCTTTGAATATCAGCCTCCCGCTTCTCCCGCTCTTTTGGTGCTCAATTTCGCGGCGAATTAGTTCCCCCAACCTCTCGCGCATATTGACAGGAGCCACCAGAAGTTTCTGCGGCTCCTGTCGCGCGGAGTAGCCGGTCAGGGCGTTGAAAAAATGTGTGGCATCGGCTGCAATCTGTTCGTTGCAGGTCAGCAAACCCATGTCGGTGTAGAGTCGGGCGGTGACAGGGTTGTAATTACCAGTTCCCAGATGCACGTACCGGCGAATGGCATCGCCTTCACGGCGCACCACCAGGGCGATTTTACTGTGGACCTTCATTCCGACGATTCCATAGACCACGTGCACTCCCGCATCTTCCAGCGTCCGGGCCCACTCGATATTGCTTTCCTCATCAAAGCGAGCCTTCAATTCCATGAGCACAGCCACTTGCTTGCCGTCCTCAACGGCGTCCAGCAGCGCAGCGACAATGGGAGAGTTTCTACCTACGCGGTAGAGGGTCATCTTGATGGCGAGCACGTTGGGATCCCGCGCCGCCTGGCGCAGAAATTCGACCACCGGCTGGAAGGAATGGTAGGGGTGGTGCAAAAGGATTTCTTCCTGACGAATCAGGCTGAAGAGATCTCCCTGGCAGTCCGCGCCGAGACTGGCGGGAACCATCGGCGTGAAAGGTTTTTCCTTCAGGTCCGGACGGTCGATAGAATAGAGTTCCATAAACCGGTCGAACCCGAGCGGCCCGTCGACGCGGTAAACATCCTGAGGATGGATTTCGATTTGGTGGGTGAGGATGGAAAGAATTTTATCGGGCATATTCTGTGTAACTTGCAACCGGACGACAGCCAGGAAACGGCGCTCGCGCATGGCCTCCTCGATGGTCTCCAGCAGGTCGTCACTCTCCAATTCCTGCACAGCGACTTCGGCGTCGCGCGTCACGCGGAAGGGGGACGACTCCACAATCTCCATGCCGGGGAATAGCAGGCGCAGGTTGGCCGCGATCAACTGCTCGAGCCATACAAACTTAAATGCCTTCGGCACCGATCCAGAAACCGAAGAATTCCCGGAGTCGGGTTTTACCGGGACTAACTGGAGCAGGGTGTTGGGAACTTTTACGCGAGCGAAATGTTCGTCCCCTTTGTGGTCGCGCACCACCACTGCCAGGTTCAGGCTGCGATTCGAAATGTGCGGGAAGGGGCGCCCGGGATCGAAGGCGAGCGGCGTCAGCACCGGAAACACGTGCTGGCGAAAGTACGAGTCCACCGCGGCGCGCTCCTCGTCGTCGAGGGAGGACGAGTCAACCACCCTGATCCCCTGCTGCTCCAAAGCCGGCTGAACCTCTCGCCGCCAGAGGTCATGGGCCTGTGCGGCAATCTGGCGGACCTTATCCCGGATCAGTTGCAGTTGTGCCGCTGCCGGCCGGCCGTCTCGCCCGACCTCCGCTCTGCCGCTCGCTACCTGTTTCATCAATCCCGCGACGCGAACCATAAAAAATTCGTCCAGGTTTGACCCGAGAATGGCGAGAAACTTCACCCGTTCGAGCAACGGGTTGTCCGGATCCGCGGCTTCTTCCAAAACCCGGCACTGGAACTCCAGCAAGCTCAACTCGCGGTTGATATAAAGGTCCGGGTTGTTCAGCGCGGCGCCATCGAGGCTTGTGGGCTGCGGCTCTGGTGTAATGAGGGAATCCACTTTGGGCTCCTTTGTGCCGTTGCGGTGGGGACGGGATTTCGAAGCCATGGGTACGTAATAATAGCGGATTTCGTACACCAGGACAAACCGGGCTGGTGATGCACCGTGGTGCATGCCCGCCGCCATCACTCCCTGACTCGCAGCCAGCAGGAACAGGGTAAGGAAGAAATGTTTCACGGACATTACAAAGTCCGTCCGCAGGAATCATCCTTGTGGCAGCGATTGACTTGGAAGGGGCATTCTTTTCAGCATAGCGATGCCCCATCCGGCACCCTCCAAGTCCTCATGTGGATGCTTTTATTGCTATCCCTTCTCACAATCGAGTTTCCTGACGTGCTCGGGAAGTCCTATAATGACATACGGGTTCCGAACTATGACTGCCTCTGCAACCGAACTGCGTGCCGCTTACGCTGAGTGCCGTCGGCTCGCAAGCCGGCATTACGAGAATTTCCCCACCGCCTCGTATCTAGTCCCCCGCGACAAACGCGACGCGCTGGCGGCGGTTTATGCCTTTGCCCGCTATGCCGACGATGTTGCGGACGAGCCGGGCGTTGAGGATCGACTCGAAAAGCTGGCCGATTGGCGAGCCAAGCTCGCGGCCTGCTACGCGGGGAAAATCGATCACCCGGTTTTCCTGGCGCTGCGCGACAGCGCGGAGCGGTTCTGCCTCTCGCGCGAAAACTTTGAGAACCTGCTGCGCGCTTTTGAGTCGGACGTCGTAGTGAACCGCCACCCGGACTTTGCCTCGCTTCTGGCTTACTGCACGTGTTCCGCGAACCCCGTGGGGCGGTTGGTACTGGAATTGTTCGGCTACCATGACCCGCGCCTGTTTGAGCTATCGGACAATATTTGCACGGCGCTGCAGCTCACCAACTTCTGGCAGGATGTCGCCACTGACTTTTCCCGCGACCGCGTCTATCTGCCGCAGGAAGACATGGCGCGCTTCAATTACACACTCGATGACCTGCGCGCCGGTCGCTCCGACGCCCGCTGGCAGGAACTGCTGGCCTTTGAGATCGCTCGCACCCGGGAGCTTTTCGAGCGGGGAAGATGCTTGCCGGAGAAAGTGCAATCCAAACTGCGCACACAATTACGCTTGACGTGGCTGGGCGGAATGGAGATTCTTTCGAAAATCGAAGCAGTTTCGTACGATATTTTTCATCGGCGGCTTTCGCTCAGCAAGTGGGATTTTCTGCGCCTTTACTTGCGCGCTCGCCGCGCCCCGCTCGGCGCGAGTGTTGTGCACACTCCGACTGTTACCATCCCATCATGAACGTGTCCTCGAAAAACACCCATTTCACCAACGCGCGCGTCACCAACTTCTATTACGCCTTTGTGTTTCTTTCGAAGGAGAAGCGCCGTGCCATCGAAGCGGTTTACGCCTTCGCGCGGCGGGGTGATGATGTCGTTGACAGTGGCCACGACCTCGAGGTGGCGGCCAGAGGCCTTGTGAGCTATCGTCAGTCGCTGGATACGTGTTACGGGAAAGATGCCGGCCGCCTTGACTCGCCGGAGTTGCGCGCGCTGGCGGAAGCCATCCATCGATTCAAAATTCCCCGCAGGCCATTCGATGACCTGATCCTGGGCCTGGAAATGGATTTGACCAGCACGCGCTACGAGACTTATGAAGACTTATCTCTGTACTGCTACCGTGTGGCTTCGACTATCGGGCTGATTTGCATCGAGATCTTCGGTTATAAAAATCCCCGCACCCGGGACTACGCCGTGAACCTGGGAACGGCGCTGCAACTCGTCAACATTGTGCGCGACGTTCAACGGGACGCCCGGCGGGGGCGCATCTACATCCCCCGGGAGGATTTGGACAAGTTCGGCGTTCGGCCCGACGAGTTGCTGGCGGGCACTTACAACGATCCCTTCATCGAGTTGATGCAGTTCGAATGCGACCGCGCCCGCCAATACTTCGACTTGGCGCGCCAAATGCTTCCACCCGAAGACCGGAGATCGATGAAGACCGCGGAAATCATGGCGGCGATTTACTGGAACATTCTTAAGCGCATCCAAAAACGCTGCTACAACGTCTTCGGGAAGCGGGTGCGCGTCCCGCGCCCGCTGAAACTGTGGGCAGCGCTAACGGTTTACCTCGGTGTGGAGTGGCATAAATGAATTTCAGATTTTGGATTTTGGATCAGGGTCCTGGACTGACCCCGGCCTTAGGACCTCAACGAGCCTATTTGAGGCTGGACCACGAACGGGGCTCGATCCAAAATCTAAAATCGAAAATCCAAAATGCCTTTTGACGTTCTCATTATCGGTGGCGGTTTCGCCGGACTGGCGGCGGGTGTGGGATTGGCCGAGGCAGGCAAGCGGGTTTGCCTGCTCGAACAGAAGCCGCACCTCGGCGGGCGGGCTCGCTCGTTTCGTGATCCCACCACCGGCTCGGTTGTAGACAACGGCCAGCATCTCTTCATGGGGTGTTACCACTCGACGATTCATTTCCTCAAAACCCTTGGAACTCTCGAACGGATTCATTTTCAACCTCGGCTCGCCGTGCCGTTTCTGGACCGCGACGGCCGGCTCTCCCGCCTCGCCTGCCCGGACTTGCCTTCGCCCTGGCACTTGCTTTTGGGCGTTCTGCGCTCGGG
>Ga0335085_10008460_pt1 | contig 15694 bp, 19 predicted proteins | sample Lox_Sample_45_FD_206712 | JGI IMG/M metagenome (GOLD analysis project Ga0335085, IMG submission 206712) | Soil microbial communities from Loxahatchee National Wildlife Refuge, Florida, United States - Lox_Sample_4.5 | ecosystem: Environmental > Terrestrial > Soil > Wetlands | place: USA...
GATCGCCCTGGCCTCAACGGCACAGAAAATCGCCGCCGCTGTCAGACTAGCTGCTTCGGAAGCCGTCCTGCCGGTTCGTCGACACGTTAGAGTCCGCCTACACCTGGCCCGCGATCCAAGCCCTGTAATCAGTTCCTTTAACAAGGTCGGGAGGGGCGATTTGGGGTACGTCCTCCCCAATTCTATTGCAAGGTACTAGCGACGGCGCGAAAACGCGTTGTTGGCGTTTGCGCCGATCAGCCTCAACGTGCCAACCACCAGCACTAGAATCACGGCCAACATCACTGCGTACTCAGCTATGTCTTGGCCCTCGTCAGTTGTCCAGAGCCTCCGCGCAAGAGCAGTCATGCCTCCTCCAATCAACAATCTGGTTCCGTCTTACCCGGTCGTCTCGCCACATTCTTCGAGCAACTCTGGGGCCCGATCACTCATGGGCACGCTGCCTATTGCGCTGGGCGTGGGAGCCGGTTCGGAGTCGCGTCGGCCGCTGGGCATCGCGGTAGTGGGCGGACTCGTCTTTTCGCAGTTGATGACTCTCTACATCACGCCTGTGGTCTATACCTATCTGGAATCATTCCAGCGGCGGATCCGGCGCACCTTCCACACGGGCAGGATCACGCTGGAAGAACTGCAGCGTGAAGAAGCCGCCTTGGCGAGCAAGCTGTAGGCCTGGCTTGAGATGCTGATTCATTTATGCCGCGATGAGAACTCTATTCAAATTCGGAAGCATCAGTGAAGGCGGTCCCATCCAGCGTTGGTTGCGATCACCGCCCGACAGTTGGAGGTCGGAGTAGCATAAGTTGAGAGAAATATGAAGGGTCGGCCTGGCTTTGGAGGCCGAGATGTCAAGTCTTGCTTTCCATCATAAGGAGGGGCGCGTTCCCTTGCCGTCCGCGTCGGAGCCTGCAATCCCGCCTACTCTCTTTGGCGAGGGCTTCGAGCTATACAGGATCCGGAGGAGCACATTTTTCCTCTCTTTCGTGACCCATGTTCTGGGAATCATGCTGCTGCTCGCCTCCAGCAGGTTTCTGGCTGTGCATCGCCACCAGATTGACCGGCCGGTTATCGGAATCGTCACGGAAGTCCGTCCTTATGTCCTGCCTCCATCTGCCTCCAAAGTGGGAGGAGGTGGCGGTGGGGGTGACCGGGATAAGCTCCAAGCCTCGCAGGGAACCTTGCCTCGCTTTTCTCGGGAACAATTGGCTCCTCCGGTAGTGGTTGTCCGCAATGAGGCTCCCAGACTGGCAGTCGAACCCACCGTCGTCGTGCCCCCGGAAATCCATCTGTCACTGCCGCAGACAAGTTCGCTCGGAGACCCTTTGTCTTCAATTCTGACCCCACCTTCAAGTGGTACGGGGTCCGGTGGTGGCATTGGTTCCGGGAGTGGGGGTGGAGTCGGTTCAGGACGTGGACCGGGTGTGGGCCCGGGATGGGGCGGCGGAATTGGGGGCGGACCCTATCGTGTGGGCGGTGGGGTCTCAGCCCCACGTGTCATTTTTGCTCCAGAGCCGGAGTTTTCCGAGGAAGCGCGCAAAGCTAAGTTCCAGGGCACGGTCATACTTTGGGTGATCATAGGCGTAGACGGGCGGACGCACGACATTCGCGTGTGGCGTTCTTTGGGCATGGGTCTGGATGAAAAGGCAATCGAAGCAATTCGGGAATGGAGATTCGAGCCGGGCCGCAAGGATGGAATCCCGGTAGCCGTGCAAGTCAACGTGGAGGTCAATTTCCGGCTCTACTAGTTCGCCATTCGCGCTGCCCTATGAGAATGGGCGGGGGGTTGAACCCAACCCGGCATGGCGCGCCGGGCTCGTTACTTTTCCACCAGACAGTACTCGCACGAGTTTCTTATCCTTGTCTGGATCGACAACGGAGTAAGGATAGACCTCGACGTCCTTGCAGTCGTACATCCCGAAATTCTTGGGAAGCTCAATCATCTGATATTGACCGCTCTTCAACGCTGTGCAGCCTGGCGCTCCCTGATTGCACTGCAGTTCATAGGCCTTACCCGTTTTCAGGATGTCTAGGATCACCACTCCGTTGTTCACTGCGCTTTTTCTTACCGTTATGGTGGACGGTTCCTGAGACCAAACTTCCACCGCGGCAAGCAAGAGGAAGAGGGCTAGCAGAATGAGTTGAGCTACTCCTTTTTTCATACGCACCTCCGGGATCCCGACGCGCCACCGTCCGAGATGCTTTCATCGATCATGCGCACAACCATCAAACATGCTGGTTGGTAGGGTGCGCTGGCACGGCCGGCGATGTCAGGAAGAATTCTTCTACCAGCCTGTTTCGCAGTTCTGGCGAAACCCGGTTCAGGAGGCCAGGGAGAGGAAGACCACCATCCTGTGCCAAGGCAGGTGACTGCGAACATATCTCGCGAAGCAGCATAATGCTGTTGCTCATCCAGGGCGCCACCATCGCTCCTCGCATCAGGTTCTTCTGATCTGTGTCAATGCTGGGCGACTTGATCACTGCGATCCAACCGTCGCAGTAGGGATCAGTGGTCACCACGGCGGGATCGTCAAGGGCTGCCCGGTTTACCTCAGTCAGCGTCCCCTCGACGGGTGAAGGCAAGTCCACTGAAACGCCGGCGCCGGTAACGGTCATCAGCCTCTGCCCCTGGCGGACCCAACGATACAGCCCAGTGACGTCGATGTGCTCGATCTTGCCAAACAGGTGGGCAGCGAATCTGTCCATCCCAACCCGGATCAGATGCCAGCCCTCGTCTACTGCCCACGTGTGGCAGGGATGGAAGCAGAACCCTCTAGGAACATCCATTCCCACTTTGGTCCCGATGACGGGTCGAAAGGGCCGCAAAGTTGCTCCCGTGGAGGGCTGCTCCCTGCGCTTGAACAGATGGCCCAGTATCATTACCAGGGCGAACATTAGTAATACAAGCAGCACTGACATACACCCTCCTCCTCAGCGTCTGATCTGGACTCGCTCCGGTTCGCTCGGCCTGGCGTCATCCTGGCGCGTTCACTCTTCAGCCCAGGCCTCTGTCCTCCCTAGGGTGCCAGACGTAGCGGCAGCCGCTTCGCAATCAAGTTAAATGCAGCAACGCCCAAGGCAACAATGCTGTACGCGACCAGGAACTCGCTCCAGCCGGGCAGGTATTTCGAGTTCATCGCGGTTTCCACCGAGGTAATGCACGTGTTCAGCCGGTTGGTTATGAGTCCAGCCAGAACCATCCCGGAACACAGATAAACCATTCTTGGCTTCTCCAGGTTCCTCTCATCAATCAACAGAACGACCGGTAGGAGGATCAGGCCCATTTCAAGCCCCAGAAGCACGTTTTCAGGACTATTTTTCCAGACCAACAGCGGAATGCCGCGATAAACCAAGTCGGCGATGCGCACGCCCAGATAGAGAAACAACAGAACAGCCAATATTTTGCCCAAGCCCGCTACCCGCTCCGGAGACAACCCCTTGCCCGACGCGACGTTTATGTGCCACGAGGCAAAGATGATCACCGCCAGACCCGCACAGACGGCGGAGACAAAAAAGAAAAACGGCAACTGTGGAGTCGACCACAGGGGAGAAACTCTTTCGGGTAGAGATTGGAGGAGATCGGCCAGACTGGTTTGGTATACCACCGAGAAAACTACGGCCACAAACAATAAGGGCATGTTCAAGAAACGCAACCAGTGCGGGGGCTCACGACCGCCGAGACGCTTCCACAGATCAGGAGCAAATTCCAGGATCAGGACAGCACCAAAAAGACTGAACGCCCATGCGATTCCATAGAGAATCGAGTGTGAGTTCCGCGTGCCCAACTGGAACTTGGTTTGCCCTGGCGACGAAACTATGCCCAGAACCGCCACCACGTAGCCAAGGAAACTCATTACCAGGCTGGATCGTACAATCGAACGGTAGTGTTCGAGATTCAAAACATAAATGCTGGCTGCTACCGTAAACCCTCCTGCCGCAATTGCGATCCCGCAAAGCACGTTCAGACCGGTGATCAGACCCCAGGGAAACACGTTGCTAAGATAGCGATCGATGCCGTGCGCGATGCGCACGTAGGAGGCGTAAACTCCCCCTGTCATTAGAAATGCGAAGCACCAGACCCAGAAGTTCCATCGAGGAAAGTGAAGTGTTGGTTTCATAAACCCTCCTCCGGACTGTTCCGCGGCAATCACACGATGAGAGACAAACGCCCTTCGAGAACCTCCGAAGATTGTCTAGGCCGCGCTGTCCTTTCTTCGCGACCCGATGCTGCCGATGCCTGCAGCGATCCTGTTCCGCACCAATTTGATCAGTCCTGGTAGGGCGGCAAGGACTGCGGGATGCATGTCTTTACCGACGCAAGAGCAATCGTCCGCCTCTACTGCCAGGATGATGACTTCTTCTGCCGCTGGGAGACCCATATACCTCGATACGGCAAGAACTTCAAACAGTCCGACGTAGTGTGGCGATACTCCTGTCAGTGATTTCAGGCCGGCGTCGCGAATTTCGTAGATCGTTCCCGGCAAGGCGGAACCCGTCACCACCGTATCCACGACAATGAGACGACCAACGTCCAGTACGTAATCAAGCAGTTGAAAACCTGTCTCTGGAGTGCTCAAGACTTCCACGTTTGACGGCGCGAATTTCCGGACGTGCGTCGCAACCATGCTGCCCAGCGAATCATCGCCCAGCAAGTCGTTGCCTAGGCACAGGACTCTGACGTCGAATCTCTGTGCGGCAGATCCCGCCTCGAAGTTCGAAGTGTTACTCACGATGCACACTCCCATCGAAGTCGCGTCGCAGCAGGGCCAAGGTCTGCCCGCTCTGGCTGCGTACTCGAACCAGCAGTGGCATGCTCCCCGGAAGGGAGTGGGTAGCGCACCCATGACACGGGTCATAGGCTCGGAACGCCATCTCAACGCGGTTCAGCACACCCTCCGGAACGTCTGCGCCAGAAATCAGTCCCTTCGCAACTTTTTCCACGCTCATCGCCATGCGCGCGGCGTTGTTTTGCGTGGCGACGATCAGGTTAGCTTTTTGGATTAGTCCGTTTTCGTCCGTCTGATAGTGGTGGACCAGTGTTCCGCGCGGTGCTTCGACAACCCCGATGCCTTCCCGAGGCTTCTCGGTCGGCAGAACGCGTATGGTCGGGTCCGTGAGTTGCGGATCCGCGGCGAGTTCCTTCATTCGTTCCGTGGCATAGAGCAGCTCGACCAGGCGGGCCCAATGGTTGGCCAGCGTGTGATGCACAGGCTTCCCACCAAGGACCGAGAAGAATTTCTCGTAAGCTTTCTGCGCCAGCGTGGTCGACATTCCGTTGCTGACATTGAGGCGCGCCAAAGGAGCTACGCTGTAGATGCCACTCTCCGGGCCCTCCGTGAAGCCCTTCCATCCCACTTGTTTGAGATAGCAGAACTTGACGTAGCTCCAAGGCTCAACGTGTTCCGCGATCGTTTCCAGATACTGATCCGGTCTGAATTTCTTCCACTCCTTACCATCGGGGGCGACAACGCGAACCCAGCCGTCGTACAAATTCACACGATTACGGTCGTCCACCATGCCCATGTAGTAGGTGCGGTGCGTATAGAGGTCGGAGAGGATAAGGCTCACATAATCTGTATTCTTCAGGACCACGTCTTCGAAGAGGTGTAGCGTGAACTTGGTGAATTCGACGCCCTCCGCGGCGACTTCCTGAAATTGCTTCTGCATTTCGGGAGTGACCCGCTTCGCCACACCACCGGGCAAACCGAAGACCGGATGCACAGCTTTCCCGGCAACGAGTGCGATCAGTTCGCGCCAGCGCCGGCGCATAGCGATGACTCGTCTGGCGGTTTCGATTCCAATTTTTCCGATAACGCCGAGGACGTTCCGTTCCGCCGGAGGGGCATCCGGACCCACGACAAAGTCTGGTCCACCGAGAAAGTAAAAGTGCAGAGCGTGGTCCTCGGCCATGAACGTGTTGTAGACAAGTTCACGGATTTTCTTGGCAGTCGGCGGCGGATCCACCCGATACAGATTGTCGAGAGCCTTGGTGGCAGCCATGTGGTGTGCGGTCGGACACACACCACAAATTCGTGAAGTGATTTGCGGCATGTCCTCCGCGGGACGACCTTGCACAAACTTCTCGAATCCACGGAGTTCCGGGACTTGAAAGTAGGCTCGCTCGACTTGTCCCGCTTCGTCGAGAAAGATGTCAATCTTGCCGTGACCTTCGAGCCGCGTGATGGGGTCGATCGTGATCCGCCGCCGCACGTATCCCGCGTTTGCTCTTGCAGCGCCTTCTTGCCACGCCTGGTGCAGGGCTTGTTCCTTCTCTTCGGGCATAGACACCTCACTTGGGTGCTTGCACCTCGTTCAGCTTTTTTCGCCGCAAGAACGATCCCGGCAGGCCGTAGCGATAGAACGTTCCTACCGGATCCGGAATCGTATTCAGGACGCGATCAATTTCAGCATCCTCCTTACCCTCCACCAGGGACGCGAGACAAGAGAGAATCTTTGCGCCCTGGTCCTGGACGCGGCTGGTGGGACCGCAGCAACCCGTGCAGGGCATATTGCCCTGGATGCACAGCGCCTCGCAGCCGGCGCGCGTCGCCGGCCCTATGCAAGTCAATCCCTGGGCCAGCAAGCACGTCTTCTCGTCGATCAACAGTTCCTGCGGCCGCTTGAATTCCGCGATGGATAACGTTTCTGGCTTCGTGTCCTGACGTGGGCACTCGTCACACAGCGCACAATCGGGAGCGAGCACCGTGCCCTTAGGTGGGAGGTGGCCCTCCAGCAAGGTCTGCAGGGCCGTGCGGAGTATCCGCGGCGGCGGCGGACATCCGGGGACGTAGTAATCCACGTCTACGATCTGGTCGAGCGTCCTCACGGTGTTGTGAAAAGCAGGCAACTCAACCGTGTGCCCTTTGTCGTGGTGACACGTCAGCGGAAGAACACTCTCTGGATTAACCGTGCTGGGCGATTCGAGATAGACAGCGTGCAAGATGCTTTCGCGGTCGAACAGATTGGCCAGCCCAGGAATGCCGCCCAAATGTGAACACGATCCGAACGCCACCAGCAATCCGGACTTCCTTCGCAACAGCCGCGCCATGTCCTCTTGTTCTGCCGTGCGAATGGCGCCGTTCAAAAACGTGGCCATAATCGAGCCATCCGGCATCGCCTCGACATCGTTTCGTTTGAAGTCCAAGGCTACGGGCCAGAAGACGATCTCGACGGCGGCCACGACGTCCAGAATGGCCTCGGCCAGATCGACGACGGTCTCCTCGCAGCCGCCGCAAGACGAGCACCAGTAGAAGGCGAGTTTCGGCTTCGCCGGCGTCACACGGCCACCTCCTCGCGGTCCTCTCGCTTGGGCTCCAGCTGAAGCGGACCAAGCGCGCGGACCCTCTCGACCATGTCGTTAATTGCATTCCGCACCCGGTCGGCCTCAGCCGCAGAGATCCATTCCAGGCGGAAACGTTCTTCTTCAATTCCCATCTGCCGCAGTAGGCGCCTGAGTAGGTGATAGCGCCGAAGAGTCCTGTAATTTCCTTCCTGGTAATGACAGTCACCAGGATGACAGCCGCCAATGAGTACCCCGTCTGCCCCTTGGGCAAACGCATCCAGCACAAACTGCGGATCCACTCGGCCGGAGCACATCAGGCGGATCACGCGCACATTGGGGGCGTACTTCATGCGCGACGTGCCCGTCAGGTCCGCAGCGAGATATGTGCACCAGTTGCAGAAGAACGCAACGATTCGCGGCTCAAACGCTGCCTGCGGCTGTGGCGCGCGGGTGAGTTGGCGATTACGCATAGGCCAGCACTCCCTCGATCTCCTCGAAAATCTCCTCATCCTCAAAGAAGTTCTGCTGGATTGAACTCGACGGGCACCCGGCCACGCAGGTTCCGCAGCCTTTGCACAGCACCTCGTTGATCGTCGCTTTCTTTTTCTCTTCGGCGAACGAGATGGCCTGGTAAGGACAAAGCGGGATGCAGCTCTTACATCCTGAACACGCATCTTCGAAGATGAACGCTGTGTAGGGTTCCAGTTCCACGAATTGGGCATCGATGAGCGCCAGCGCTTCCGCCGCTGCGGCGCCAGCGTGCGCTACGGAGTCGGGGATGTCCTTTGGCCCCTGGCACGCTCCGGCGATGTAGACGCCCTCCGTGAACGTTCTGACCGGAGCGAGTTTTGGATGCCGCTCCAGGAACCAGCCCTCGCTCGAGCAACTGATGTTGAATATCCGGCGGACTGCTTGCGCATCCAATTGCGGCTCCAATCCCACCGAAAGCACGACCATGTCCACCGGAATGCGACGCACGAACGCCGCCAGCGTGTCCTCCGCGCGGATGACCAGCTTGCCCTTCTCAGAAGGGTGAGCCGCCCAATCGGTGACTTCGGCCACGCGGCCACGAACGAAATGCACACCTTCATCGAGCAACCGGTCGTAGAACTCTTCGTATCCCTTGCCGGGCGTCCTCATATCGATGTAGAAGTTGTAGACTTCAGCGCCGGTCCGCTCCTTAATAAGGTGCGCCAGCTTGAGCGAGTACATGCAGCACACCTTGGAGCACCACCGGTTCGTGTTCGCATCGCGCGACCCGACGCAATGGACAATGCCTACCGCCTGCGGCCGCTTGCCGTCTCGCAGGAGTAGCTCTCCGCCAGTCGGCCCAGCGGCATTGATCAAGCGCTCCACTTCCAGCGATGTGTAGACGTTCGGGTACCGGCCGTAGCCATAGTAGGGATTGCGACCGGCATCAAAGGTCTTGAACCCGGTGGCGAGGATGATGGTTCCCACTTCGATTTCTTCCAGCGTCTCTTTCTGGGTGAAGTCAATGGCCTGCCGGTCCCCACATGCTTCCACGCAAGTCTTCTTACACTTCTTTGACTTGAATTCGATGCAGGTTTCGGGATCAATCACAACTTTCTGCGGCACCGCCTGAGGGAACGGCAAGTAAACCGGCTTCCTCTTGCTCAGGCCCAGGTTGAATTCGTCGGGAGTCTTGCCCTCCTTGTAGACACAAGCGGTCACGCACTCCTGGCATCCGAGGCAGAGGTCTTCTATTATGTAGCGCGGTTTGCGCTTCACTTGGACTCGGTAGTTGCCCACATACCCAGCGACTTTGACCACTTCCGAGTAAGTCCAGAGCGTGATGCCGGGATGCGATCCCACAGCGGTCATCTTCGGTGTAAGAATGCAGGCGGCACAATCGAGCGTGGGAAAAGTCTTATCGAACATGGCCATATGCCCGCCAATGGTGGGCTCGCGTTCGACCAGGTAGACGTGCTTGCCCGCCTCGGCGAGCGTCAGTGCAGCGTGAATTCCAGTAATCCCACCACCCACAACCAACACGTTGGGGTTGATGGGAACACGCCTCCTCTGCAATGGTTTGTGCAGGAAAACGCGCCGCACCGCCGCCCGAACCAGGTCATTCGCCTTGGCCGTTGCGGCTTGCTTGTCCAGATGAACCCAGGAAACTTGCTCCCGAATGTTCACCACCTGGAGCAAGAACGGATTTAGGCCGGCGCGGTCAAGGGCCCGGCGAAACGTGGGTTCGTGTAGGAGCGGTGAGCAGGAGGCAACCACGATGCGATTCAGAGCGAGCTCCTGAATATCGTGTTGAATGAGCGCCTGCCCGGGATCGGAGCACATGTATTTGTAATCGCGCGATACAACAACGCCGGGCAGCCCGGCCGCATATTCTGAAACCGCTCTTACATCCACCGTCCCGGCAATGTTCGTTCCGCAATGACAGACGTACACTCCAACGCGTACGCCGCCTGCGTTAGATCCGTTTGTCGGCCTGCCGGTCTCAGGCATACGCGATCTCCTTCGCGGCCAGCAACGGCTCGACTGGCACTAGGCTGCGCCGCAATCCGATCGTCGCCGCGGGTGCGCCCAGCGCCAGTGCCATCAGTTGCGTGAAGTAGAGAACCGGAATGGATAGGGGATGGCGCTGGCTCCCAGCCTCCTTCTGGAAGCACTCCAGGTTGAACTGGCAGAGTGGGCAAACGGTCGCGATGGTATCCGCGCCGTTCTTTTGAGCCTCCGCGATCAAGTACCGGATGAGATGCAGCCCGATCTCGGGCAGTGTGCCCTTCTGGCTTCCCCCACAACAGCGGGTCTTAAGCGGATAGGGGACAACGGTCGCCCCGCAGGCCTCGAGGAGCTGGTCCATGGAGGTTGGGTTGCGCTGGTCATCGAAGGTTGCGTAAGGCCTGACGATCTGGCAGCCATAGTACGGTGCGACCTTCAATCCCTTGAGAGGTCTCACGACCTTGGCGGCGATGGCCTTTAGCCCGACGTCGTTCAGGAAGACATCCAGGGGGTGGCGCACCCGGACGCGATCGTGGTACTCAAGCCCGACCGTGGCCAGCGCGCGACTGACAACGGTCTTAATGTCCGGATAGTCTCGAATGTAGTGCTGAGTCTTGTTGAGGACCAGGTAACAGGCAGCGCAGGGAGCAATGATGTCCATGCGCTCTCGTTCCGCGAGAGCTAGGTTGCGCGCTGCCAGTGCATACGACGTCAGTTCGTCGACCGAAAGATAGGTTGTGGCACCGCAGCAGTTCCAGTCGTCCAGCTCCTGAACTTCGATCCCCAAGGACCGGAATACCGCCAACAATGACTCCTCGTAGGCCTTTCCAGTCCCCCTGAGCGAGCAGCCGGGATAGTAGGCGCATTTCATAGCGCCAACTCCTTCCTGGTAGCCGCGACCGAATCCAGCATCGCTACTATCTCGTGCTGGCGCTGAATCTTGTCTCTCCTTGCAGGCATCCTTCCGGCCCGGAAAAGTTTCCAGCCCAGACCGCTCATGCTGAGGAGTCGCCAGATTGCCGTACGCAGAAACACTCGCAGGATCAGCCAGCTTTCCGTGATACGTCCAGAGCCCCGAACCATGCGACAAAACTGCTGCGCCATCACTGGGATGGGAAAGCGTTTGGGATAGAAGCGCTCTTCGATCGCGCGCTCTTTCAAGGCATACATGAGGTGGGTGATATTGATCTTCTTCGGGCATGCGACCATGCACGCGTAGCAGGCGGTGCACAGCCAGATCGAAGAACTACTGAGAACTTCCTCTTTGAAACCCTCGCGCGAAAGATGCATCAATCGGCGCGGGGTGTAGTCCATGTACAGAGAGAGCGGGCAGCTGGCGCTGCACAATCCGCATTGCAGGCAATGACGGATCCTCTCGCCGCCCACGGTATGGCTGATCCAACGAGCAAATTCCGGATCGCGATCGGCCTCGAACTTGACCGTCCGCTTCAGCTCCATAGACCGACCTCGTTGAATGCTGCGCACCACGCTGGTCGGTTGTCTTCTGTCGCTCGACAGCTGCTCTGGCTGCCCTTCCGGCGAAAGCTGGTGCCAACGAGAGGATCAACTCAGACTCAAGGGTGAGAGTCCCTCCCCTCTCTCAAGTCGCGATGCTTCTGGTAAAAGCAAGTCCGGCCCATGACGTTCCGCAGCAAGCATCTCTCACGGAAGTAAATTCCACACTGGAGGCAGATCTCTTCCGGCTTGGCCGTGTGATTGACAATCTCCGTCGAGACTCGGTCAAGGAGATCCGCCATGTCGTGCAGCTCCTTGTCTGAGAAACCACGAAATACTTTTGCCAGTTTCTGGTTCCGGGTGGATTCGTACTCTGCCAACAATCGCTGACCCGATTCCGTGAGCGAGAGCCGGACGGCCCTTCGATCCGTTTTCTCAACCGTGCGCTTCAACCATTTCCGGCGCACCAGTTTCTCGACGGTCTGGCCGGCAGCGGCTTTGCTGACGCCCAGGAAGGCGGCCACGTCTCCTATCGTATGCGTGTCCGTGCGGGCTACCAAAGTCAACAGCTTCAAATGCGGAAGGCTGGTCTGGTTACCGGCAACCTCGTGCAACAACCTCTCTTCCATTACGTCGCGCACCGCGGTTGCAAAGACGTGTGCACTGCCCAGGAAATCCTTGGCGGCAACGGGCTTGTCAGTCATAAGGCACCCGGCTGTCTCAGACAAATGGAGCGTTGCTGATTTCGCAATCTTGTCGACGCCCTCTCTTTCAGTATATGTAAAGCACATTAACTGTCAAGTACGTTTACTATAGGGCATAGTCTTTTCGCACTGGCAGATTGAGTTTCGCCACCGCCGCGATATAACTTTTAAGGTATTGTGCCGGTTGCGCGAGGCCGCCTTCCCTGCCTCGGTCCGCAGCCAGGTCGAGCGCTTGGCGTTGGCTCGATTCGCTACAGCTTCCGTTCTGAGATCGGACGCTTGACGGGCAAGACATCGAGGTTCTGTCGCCGGTCGGACCCTGTTGTTCTCGATGACGAGATTCTTCAAGTTTCTGCCCGGAGAGCAGCGGCAGGCGTTCCTTGGCGGCCTGGGCGCTGAAGGTGTCATGAATTCTCGGGCCTGGAAATCCCGCGCTTGCGACTGGAGGCCAGACGACATGAGCAGCCTGCGTTTATGCCTCGGCTGTTTTGCCGGATATGCTTTCTTCACAGCAGACGACAGAAAAAGTTGCTGTTATCTCAACGGCGGTAGCCGTCAAAACCTTCACCCGCATCACCGTAGATCTCCATCAAATGGGCGGCCTCCCGTGCTTGGGTGACTCGATCAGGCTTTATCATACGGCTCGCGAAAGCACGGCTCGGACCGTGTCGTCGGTGAGCAGCCTGGGCACACATTTGGCCTCAATATCCTGCTCCCGCGCCCGACTAATGCCGACGATGATGATCGGGCACGAATTACCACTCAAGTCTTCGGATCCCTGCCACGGCGTCAAAGTGCCGGTCGCGGCTCAAAAGAGGCAGCGAATGCTGGCGGCACAGCGCGGCGATCCAAACGTCATTGGAAGGAATCGGGGTTCCGGCCGTCTTCAGTTCGGTGCGGACGGCACTGTAGGAAAGGGTGGTCCGTTCATCCACATCGAGGATTCGAAATGTGGGCAGGTATGCCGCCAACCACTTCTCGTAGTGCTTTCGGTTACGCGACTGCGAGATCCCATACCGGTATTCACCCAGGACAATGACAGGAATGGCGATTTGGGCGGCCTTGCGCAGGATCGGTTCGAGCGCCGATTCCCCGTCGGCCACAGCTGAAAGTCCGTTCGTGTCCAAAATCACAACCGGTCCTCGGCTTCGATCTGCTCGAATTCTTCTTCGATCACGCGGTTGATTTTGGCGGTTTCCCTGCGCAGATGCCGGAGCTTACCGAAGGCAGCCATCCACGGTTTGCCCTGGCCGTTGTCCGTCCGGAGCTTTTCGGCGAGGGCCTCTGAGATCAGAGCCCGGAGTGGAATCCCGCGTTCGGCAGCCACAGACTTGGCGCGGCGAAAGATGGAGTCGGGAATTTCCAGAGTTGTCTTCACACCCATATGCTCCCATATTTATGGGTCGGCGTCAATTGTGGCACCAGGAGACCGCCAATCAATCGTGCCAGTCAGACCGTACTGGATTGGAAATTACAAACGAGTCGCCAAACCGACGCAATGACCTGTTTAAACCTACTTCCCATACCAGTCTTCGCGAGTCAGCGGCAGACCACTCCGTCCGTTCACTGGCTTGGCAAGCAAAGTCTGGTACACGTTTAGGTGGCTCCTCCGCATTCGATGTGCCGCACCAGCTATGTAAAGACGCCATATCCGGTAAGTTGTATCATCCGTGATCCGCTGCGCCTCCTCCGCATGGGCCTCCAGGCGCTGCACCCAGTGGTGAAGTGTCAAGGCATAGTGCTCACGCAGGCTCTCCACATCCCTGACTTCAAAGCCGCTCAACTCAGCGGCTCGAATGGTCGCGTTGATCGGCACTAAATCGCTGTCGGGAAAGACATAGAGGTCGCTAAAGGATGGCCCTTGCCGGTGGTAGGTGGCGGAATAGGCAATCCCGTGGTTCAGAAATACACCACCGGGCCGCAAGAGTTCGTATGCTCGGCTGAAGTATTCCGGCAACAAGGCTTCGCCCACGTGTTCAAACATTCCCACACTGACAATCTTGTCGTATACCTGGCCATGCTCAAGGTCGCGGTAATCTGCAACCTCCACGCGGCAGCGGTTACTCAGGCCCGCTTCGCACAAACGTTGACGGGCTAATTCTGCCTGCGGCACGCTCAGCGTGATTCCTACCGCTTCGACCCCGTAGTGCGCAGCAGCGTGGATGAGCAATCCACCCCACCCACAGCCAATGTCCAAGAGACGTTCACCAGGGCGAAGGCGCAGTTTTCTGCAGATGTAATCGAGCTTGTGCCCCTGGGCCGAATCCAGATTATCGTCGGGCGTTACGAAGTAAGCGCAGGAGTATACGAGCCGCTGATCGAGCCAGAGTGCGTAGAAGTTGACCGGAAGATCATAGTGATAACTGACGGCTTGCCGGTCGCGGTCTCGAGAGTGTAACGATCCGTCGAAAGTGACCGGTCGCCGGTTTTTGCAGTTGCCGCTGTTCGTCGGCAAATTCCACAGTCGTCTAACAAGATCAAAGCTCTTTGCCAGGCTGCGTTTCTGCTGAAGCAGAAAATCTGCGAATTCGAAGGCTGCTTCGATTTCGCCCTCGATGTCGAAGTCATCGTAAACATAGGCTTCTCCCAGTGTGAGTTCGCTGGGGTGGGAAAACATCGCGCACAACGCGCCCGGATGCCTGAGCACCAACGTGAAGCGCGGCCGATCTACCACTCCCCAGGTGGCACCGTCCCACAACCGAACCTGAAACTCACGGTTAGGGTAGTCTTTCAGTAGAACTTCCAAGAAGTTGGCGCTGGCCAGGGAATCTGTCTCTCCGAATCGAGAGATCGCTAAAGCTGCCATACCCACCTCCAGCTACTCATGCGGTTCTTCACCTTTTCCGAAATCCAGCGTACTTTGTGGCCAGCGATCTAAAAGGTCGAAAGGCGATTTGGGTTACGTCCTCAACGATCTATTGCAGCGTACTAGCGACGCTGGAAAACGCATTGTTGGCGTTTGCGCCGATTAGTCTCAACGTGCCGATCACAAGCACTAGTACTTTGACCACATAAATAGTAATACAGTTTGATACTTGTTTGATGCCGTGTCCCAGCCTATAGCTGGGGCATGAAGAAGCAACTGCAGATTCGATTGTCCAGGCAGGAACAGCAGGAACTGCACCGCCTGTTACAGAGCGGCCCGCAGCCGGTGCGAACGGTGCTGCGAGCTTTAGCCCTGCGGCAACTGGCGGAAGGGCAAACCGTCCGCCAGGTCGCCAGGAACGTAGCCCTGACACCGAAGACCGTCTGGCTGACCAGCCAACGCTATCGGCAAGGCGGGCTGGAGCGGGCCTTGTACGAACGGCCCCGACCGGGGAAAACGACCTTGCTGGATGCGCAACACCGGCACCGCATCGTCGCCCTGGTCTGTGGTCCGCCGCCCGAAGGCCGCGCCCGTTGGACGGTGCGCCTGCTGACCGAAGAAGTGGTGAAGCGCAAACTGGTGCCCCGGGTGGGCCGAGAGACGATCCGCGTCCTGCTCGAAAGCCACGACCTGAAGCCGTGGCGGGAAAAAAATGTGGTGCGTGGCGGAGCTGGATGAGGAGTACATCCGGCGCATGGAGGACATCTTGGCGGTCTACGAAAAGCCGCTGAGCGAGCGGGAACCCGTGGTTTGTATGGACGAGAAGCCCGTCGTGTTGCATCAGGAAGTTCACCCTCCGCAAGCCATGCGGCCAGGACGAGTGGCGCGACGCGACGGCGAATACCAGCGTTGTGGCACGGCCAACGTGTTCTGTGGCGTCGAACCTAAAGCCGGACGCTACTTCCCCAAGGTGAC
>Ga0335085_10008463_pt1 | contig 15692 bp, 15 predicted proteins | sample Lox_Sample_45_FD_206712 | JGI IMG/M metagenome (GOLD analysis project Ga0335085, IMG submission 206712) | Soil microbial communities from Loxahatchee National Wildlife Refuge, Florida, United States - Lox_Sample_4.5 | ecosystem: Environmental > Terrestrial > Soil > Wetlands | place: USA...
CACGTTCTCGACGGATCGCTCGGTGAGGAAAAGAGCCCGCGCGATCGCGGCGTTGTTCTTCCCCTCCGCCATCTCACGGAGCACGTCCCGCTCGCGAGGCGTCAGCGCGTTGAGCGGAGACGCCTCGACACGCGCCTTCTCGGTGACCAGGTTCTCGACGACCTTGGGATCGATGACCGAGCCGCCGGCCGCCACCTCCGTGATCGCGTGGACGAGCTGATCGATGTCGTCGACACGTTCCTTCAGCATGTAACCGCGCCCGGCCGTGCCGTCTTCGAGGAGCGCGAGCGCGTAGCCCGGCTCCGCGTACTGGCTGAGCACCACGACGCCGACGTCCGGATGCGTCTCCCGGAGGCGCGCCGCGAACCGGATCCCCTCGTCGACACCGGTCGGCGGCATCCGGATGTCGGTGACGACGACGTCGGGCCGCTCGGACTCGACCGCCGCGAGGAGCGACTCGAGGTCATCGCACGTCGCGGCGATCTCGATCTCCGGCTCGGCCTCGAGCAATCGCCGGATGCCCTCGCGGACGAGGTAGTGGTCATCAGCGAGCACGAGCCGGATCGCCATCTCGAGCAGCATAGGATGGCGCAGTGGACGAGCTCGTGCTGATCGTCGACGACGACGAGCGGAACGCGAAGCTCGCCCGCGACGTGCTCGAGCAAGCAGGCATGCGAACGCTGACCGCGGCGACCGCCGCGGCCGGCCTGGCGCTCGCGCGCGAGCACCTGCCCGACGTGGTTCTCATGGATCTGCGCCTGCCCGACCTCGATGGCGCCGAGGCAGCCCGACTCCTTGCCGCCGACGAGCAGACCGCGGGCACCCCCGTGATCGCGCTCAGCGCCCTCTCCGCCGGGCAGCCGTGCGGGTGGCTTCTCGACGCGGGCTTCGCCGCGTACATCGAGAAGCCGATCGACGTGTGCCGGCTCCCCGAACAGGTGCGGCAGCACTGCGCCGACCGCTGATCGAGGGCAGGCCTTCTCCGATCGAGAGGCTGGCCCCCTGGACGAACGACCGCCAGGGTGAGACGATCGCCGCCTGCTCGTCAAAAGAGATCGGAGGTCCGGAGTGAAGCGCACGTTGCTCGCGACATTCGCGCTGGCGGGGGTCGTCGTGATACTGGCCGGCTGCGGTGGGTCGCATAAGCCGTCGGCGGCCGAGCTGCAGATGCAGAAGGAGGCGACGCTCTACCAGATCGACCAGATCGAGCGGAAGTTCCACCTGGCGACCTCGACGCAGAACCTCGCCCTGATGATGTCCCTCTGGGCTCCCGGCGCCGTCTTCAACATCGATCAGCAGACACTGACCGGCAAGGCGCAGATCAGGCACTGGTTCGTCACGACGGCCGGAGCATTCCAGCCCGGACACCACTGGGAGTCCGACACCCCCTCCTACAAGCTCAGGGCGTCCGTCAACGGTGACAAGGCGACGCTGTACTTCGAATGCCATTACATCGACCCTAAGACGCAGAAGGTGGTCTCGTACGTCGCGGTGACGCATCAGCTGCAGAAGATCGGTGGCAAGTGGCTGATCGTCGACTCGGCCGCGAAGCCGGCCGTGCTCAGCGCCGCCCCGTAGGCCGAGGTTGCCGGTGGCGGAGGCCCAACTGCTCGAGGAGCCGTCCGGCCGGACGAAATGGACGACCCTCTTCGGATCGGAGAATCGGCTCGCACGCCTCGTAGCCCGCGCGCCGGCTCACGTCCACACGAAGTTGCTGCTTTCGTTCCTCGTCATCGCGGGCCTGCTCGTCGTCGTGTGCGTGCTCGGACTTCGGGTGCTCGCACAGGGCAACGCGCGCGTCGAGCGGCTCGGCGAGCTGCAGCTCCGCACGTCGCGGTACCAGGTGATCGAGGCCGATGCGAACGCCGTGGGGCAGGCGCTCGGAGCGCGCGCCGCCGGCGCTCCGGGCTTCACGCAGTACACGAAGGGAGCGCCGATCCGTGGCGGGAAGCAGTGGTTCCTGCTCGACCTGTCGGTCGCCGACGTGCTGTCTCAGGTCGAGCTCGCCCTGGACGAGCCCACGTTCGGGTTCATCCCACCGCCCACCGACGAGCGCGTGCTCCGGCGGATCAGGCTCGTGTACCGGCACCTCGTCAGCGACGTCGACAGCATCACCCGGCTCGACAGGGAAAACGTAACGGGGGTCCAGGCACGGCCGTTTCTCCGGGCTGCGGACGACGACGCCGTCAGCCTCCTGAGCAGCTCGAGAGCCCTCGCAGAGGCGACCAGCAACGAGACGTTGCAGCTGATCGCACAGAATCGCAGCGCCTACACCTCGTCGCGCGACCTGTTCGTCGCCGTGGGCGCTGCCAGTGTCGTGCTCGCCCTCGGCCTCGGCCTCATCCTCTCATGGTCGCTCGTCGGCCCGATTCAGCGCACCGAAGCGCGGCTCGCGGAGATCGCGACGGGTGACTTCTCCAGCCGGGTGGACGTTCCCAACCGCGACGAGCTCGGGTCGCTCGCGGCGAATGTCAACCGCATGAACGACGAGCTCCGGCGCCTGTACGGCGAGCTCGAAACGACAAGCCGCCACAAGAGCGAGTTCCTCGCGAACATGTCGCACGAGCTGCGGACGCCGCTCAACGCGATCATCGGCTTCTCCCAGCTCCTGCGCCAGAGGCTCTTCGGGCCGATCAACGAGAAGCAGGAGGAGTACCTCGACGACATCCTGTCGTCGGGCAACCACCTGCTCGCGCTCATCAACGACGTGCTCGACCTGTCGAAGGTCGAGGCCGGGCAGCTCGACCTCGAGCTCGCCGACTTCTCGCTCCGCGAAGCGCTCGACCGGGGCGTGGTGATCGTGCGGGAGCGCGCCGTCCAGAACGGCGTCCAGGTCTCCCTCGACCAGGCGGCCGAGGTCGACGTCGTTCGCGGCGACGAGCGCCGGATCCGTCAGGTGGTGTTCAACCTGCTCTCGAACGCGGTCAAGTTCACACCGGCGGGTGGGAGCGTCGTCGTCAGCACGGCCCGCGTCGACGGTGAGGTGCGCGTATCGGTGACCGACACGGGCCCCGGCATCGCACCGGAGGACCACGAGCGGATCTTCGAGGAGTTCCAACAGACCGAGGCGGGGGCGCATCAGCACGAGGGCACCGGGCTGGGCCTGGCGCTCTCACGGCGGCTCGTCGAGCTGCAGGGAGGCCGGATCTGGGTCGAGAGCACGCAGGGGCAGGGAGCCCGCTTCGTGTTCACGTTGCCTGCCGGAGGGGCCTGACGATGCCGGGCGGCCCGACGGTTCTCGTGGTCGAGGACAACGAGAAGAGCATGAAGCTCTTCCGCGACCTTCTGCAGGTGACCGGGTACCGGACGCTCGAGGCGAGGACCGGCGAGCAGGCGGTGGAGCTCGCCCTGGCGGAGTCTCCGGCGCTCGTGTTGATGGACGTTCAGCTGCCCGGGGTAGACGGCGTCACGGCGCTCGCGCTACTTCGAGGAGAGGAGCGAACGGCCTCGATCCCGGTGATCGCGCTGACGGCGCAGGCGATGCACGGCGATCGCGAGCGGTTCCGGCAGGCCGGTTTCGACGGCTATCTGTCGAAGCCGGTGGATCTCGGCGAGCTGCTCCGGACGGTGGAGGCCAGCTGTGGAAAGCCGTGACGGGCCGGCACGGGTCCTCGTCGTCGACGACGTACCGGAGAACGTGCGCCTGCTCTCGGCCGTCCTCTCGTCCCGCGGCTACGAGATCGCGACTGCGCCCGACGGCGTCGCGGCGCTCCAGGCGGTCGAGACACGGGAGCCGGACCTCGTCCTCCTCGACGTGATGATGCCCGGACTGGACGGCTACGAGGTCTGCCGCCGTCTGCGCGAGAACGACCACACCGCCGTGCTGCCCGTGATCATGGTCACCTCGAGCGTCGACGAGGAGAAGACACGGGCGATCGCCGCCGGGGCCGACGACTTCATTCCGAAGCCGTTCAACCACGACGAGCTGCTCACGAGAGTGCGCTCGCTGCTCCGGATCAAGCGGTACCACGACACGATCAAACGACAGGCCACGGAGCTGGCGGAGCTGAACCAGACGCTCGAGCGACGTGTTCAGGAGCAGGTCGGCGAGCTTGCTCGCCTGCGTCGGCTGCGGCGGTTTCTCTCACCGCAGCTCGCCGACGCGATCGTCTCCTCGGGCGACGAGACGATCCTCGAGAGCCACCGGACTCAGGTCGCGATGTTCTTCGTCGACCTCCGCGGCTGGACGAACTTCGTCGATGCCGTCGAGCCGGAGGAGCTCATGCGCGTTCTGCGCGAGTTCCACGAGGTGATCGGAAAGCTCGTCAAGCGGTTCGACGCGACGGTCGGCTTCCTCGAGGGCGACGGTGTACAGCTCTTCTTCAACGATCCGGTCGCGATACCGGACGCGCCGATCCGGGCGATCCGGCTCGGCTGCGCGCTCCGCGAGGAGATGGCCCGGCTGACGACGCTCTGGCGGAAGCGCGGCTACGACCTCGATTTCGGGGCGGGGATCACCCTCGGCTTCGCCACGTGCGGCGAGGTCGGCTTCGACGGGCGCTACGACTACGCCGCGGTCGGCGCGGTGACGAACCTCGCCTCGCGGCTCGCCGACCAGGCCTCGGGAGGCCAGATCCTGATCGACGCGCGCCTCTACGCGGAGGTCGAACCCGCGGTCGAGGTGGAGCCCGTCGGCGAGTTCGCTTTCAAGGGCTTGCAGCGCCCGGTCGCGGCCTTCAACGTCCTGACGGCGATCGAGACGGAGGTGGAAACGCCGTCGCGGCGACCCTGAGACGTCCCTTGGCTTCCCTCCCCGCTTCCACGTCGAGCCGGGCGAGCTCGCGGACGGCGCGGTTCTGCTCGCGGCGCGTGTGGAAGATCTCGATCACTCTCTCGTAGGCGAGGAGGTACTGCCTCGTCATCGTCCGGTAGTTGAAGAGGAGCCGCGCGCGGCCCGCGATGTACGCGCGGTCCATCTCGAAGCAGCGCTCGATCTGGTGGCAGCCCTCGACGAAGTCCTCGACGAGCATCCCCGTGCGGCCGACCTCGATCAGCTCGGGCATCGAGCCGCGCGCGATCGCGAGCGTCGGCGTGCCGCAGAACGCGGCCTCGAGCACGGTCAGGCCGAACGGCTCGCGGAACGCGGTCGGGTGCAGGTTGCAGCGCGCGTGCGCGAGCAGCTCGACCTTCTCCTCGAAACCGAGCTCGCCGAGGAACTCGACGAGCGGGTGGTCGAGCAGCGGCCGCACCTCCTCCTCGAAGTACGTCGCGCCCTGGAAGTCGATCTTGCCCGCGACCTTGATCGGGAGGCCGAGGTTGAGCGCGAGCTGGATCGCCAGGTGGGGGCTCTTCTCGCGGTCGAGGCGGCCGAGGAAGCACACGTAGTCGCCGGGCTCCTCGACGAGCGGGAACGCGTCGGGATCCTCGCCGTTGTGGACGACGCCCACGTACTTCAGGTCCGGGCACGCGCCCTGCTGGTTGTGCGAGATCGAGACGTAGTAGAGGTTCTTCCGCTCGCGGTGGTATCCGAGCTGGTTGAAGTCGATCGCGCCGTGCAGCGTCGTCAGGTTCGGGACGTCCTGGAACTCGATCAGGTCGAACCCGTGCGAGTGCACGATGTCGACGCGCGGCAGGAGCCGCCGCAGCTCGCGTGCGGTGTGCCGCTCGATCTCGGCCCGTAGCGCCTCGTGCTCGGGCAGGTCCGCCTTCCTGACCGGGAACGAGATCGCGCGCTCGCAGATCGGCACGAGCTCGCACTCGACCTGCGAGTCGCCCGCTGCGAGCAGGACCGGGTCGTGGCCCTCCTCGAGCAGCCCCCGCACCAGGTACGCGATGACCGGCTCGGTCCCGCCGTAGAGCGGGGGCGGCACCGCTATGTGTGGCCCGGCGACGATCGCGACGCGCATCAGTCCTCGTCCAGATCGAGAAGCTTTGCGAGCGCCTTTGCTACCCGGATGCGCTGGAAGTAGACGTGGGCCCCGACCGACCAGAGCTGTGTCGGGTTGCCGGCCGGCTCCGCCGTCTCGGGGTCGATCAGCTCCGGGAACCCGCGGTCGAGCGTGGGCACGATCCGATCCGTCACCTGCTCGGCCCGCTCGAGGTCGTGCCGCCGCGCCGCCGCATGAAGCAGCGCCTGCTCGTGCACCCAGACGTGGCGCGTGTGATAGTCGTCGCGGCCCGGCGCCTGGGCGAGCGCCGGCAGGTAGCCGACCTTCGTCTCGAGCCGCTCGCTGTGGTCGACGATGCTCTCCGCGTCGGTGTGGCGGATCTCGCCGCGGCGCAGGTAGAGCAGGATGTGGAGCGAGTCGCTGCTCGGCGTGTCGACGACCGTGCCGTCGCCCTGGACGGCGATCGCGAAGTGATTGCTGCGCCAGAAGGTCTGGAAGCCGCGCCGCGTCATCGCCGCCGCCTGCTCCCGGAGTTCCGGCGACCGCGTCATGCGCGCGGCGGCGCGGAGGGCGGCCTTGCACTGGAAGTGCACGAGCGAGTACGCGATCGGGTACACGGGCTCGCGCTGCTCGCCTGCACGCCGGACGCGAGCCTCAGGAGCTCGCGCCGCCGCTCGTCGGCCGGGACGAGCGGCGGGAGCACCTCGTCGGAGGCGAAGATGCCCATCGCCTTCAGCATCGCCTTGGTCGTCACGATCTCGTCGCCGATCCCGAAGACGTGCAGGAACGGCAGGATCTCGGCTGCGAACGTCTGCATCGCCAGCGCGGCGTCGCCGGCGGCGTGCGCGTCCCAAACGGCCCTGAAGGCTTCGGGGAAGACCGCCGGCGCGATCACCATCACGCCGTCGACGCCGGCGTCGAGGAAGCGGAAGAGGATCGGGTCGTCGCCCGCGAGCACGCTCATCCCCGCCGCCTGCAGCCTGCCGACCTTCGAGAGGTCGTGGTCGGTCAGCTTGAGCGTGCTCAGGTGCTCGAGCTCGCCCGCCCAGCGGATGACGTCGGCGGCGTCGAGCCTCGTCTTGGTGGAGACCGGGTTGTCGTAGAGGACGAGGTCGATCTCGAGCGCGGCGTCGAGCTCGCCGAAGAAGCGCCGGAGGCCCTCCGGCGAGTTCGGGAAGTAGTAGGGGGAGGCGCAGAGGACGCCCGCGGCGCCGTGCTCCTGCGCGTGGCGGGCGAGCCGGATCGACTCGGCGAGGCTCGTGTGCGTGACGCCGACGACGACCGTCTTGTCCCTCGGCGTCAGCTCGAGCGCGCGGGCGGCGATCTCCTCCCGCGCGTCGGCGGGCAGCGACGGCGCCTCACCGGTGCTGCCGAGGAGGGTGTAGCCGTCGGTGCCGGGGAGCATGTGCTCGAGCAGGCGTTCGAAGCTCGCGGCGTCGAAGCGGCCGCCGGCGAACGGCGTGGGGAGGACGGGCAGGATCCCGCGGACGGCCATCGGCGGGACACGTTACTTCGCCCCCTAGCCTGGGTCGCGGACATGCTCCTCACGCTCACCCTCACGCGAGCCCCCGCCACCGACCTCGGGTACCTGCTGCACAAGCACCCCGAGCGCGTGCAGGAGTTCGAGCTGCCGTTCGGCGCCGCGCACGTCTTCTACCCCGAGGTCGGCGACGAGCGCTGCACCGCCGCGCTCATGCTCGACGTCGACCCGGTCGGGCTCATCCGCCGCGGCGTCCGCTTCGCCCGCCTCGACCAGTACGTGAACGACCGGCCCTATGTCGTCTCGTCGTTCATGAGCGTGGCGCTCGCGCGCGTGTTCTCGACGGCGCTCGCGGGCCGCTGCAACGCGCGACCGGAGCTCCCCGACGAGGCGCTGCCTCTCGAGGCGCGGCTGGCCGTCCTGCCGGTCACGGGCGGCGAGACGATCCTCCGCCGGCTGTTCGAGCCGCTCGGCTACGAGCTCGATGCGGTCCAGCACCCGCTCGACGAGCAGTTCCCGGAATGGGGCCCGAGCCGCTACCACACGCTGCACCTGCGCGCGACCGTCCGGCTGCGGGACCTGCTCACGCACCTGTACGTGCTGATCCCGGTGCTCGACGCCCAGAAGCACTACTGGGTCGGCGCCGCCGAGGTCGAGAAGCTGCTCGGGCGGGGCGAGGGGTGGCTCGCGGCGCACCCGGCGCGCGAGCTGATCGTGAACCGCTACCTCGCGTACCAGCGGCCGCTCGCACGCGCCGCGCTGGAGCAGCTCCTCGCCGACGAGGAGCCCGCGGTGGACGAGGACGCGCCGGCACGTGAGGCGGAGGAGGAGGCGGTCGAGGAGCCGCTTCGCCTGCACGAGAAGCGGCACGGCGCCGTCGTGGCCGTCCTGCGCGCCTCGGGTGCGCGGCGCGTGCTCGACCTCGGGTGCGGCAGCGGGAAGCTGCTCGGCGCGCTGCTCGACGAGCCGGCGTTCGAGCGGCTCGTCGGCGTCGACGTCTCCTACGCCGCGCTCGAGATCGCGCAGCGGCGGCTGCGGCTCGACCGGCTCCCGCCGCGGCAGCGCGAGCGCATCGAGCTCTTCCAGACCGCGCTCACCTACCGCGACCAGCGGCTCGCCGGGTTCGACGCGGCGGCCGCCGTCGAGGTGATCGAGCACCTCGACGAGCCCCGCCTGCGCGGCTTCGAGCGCGTGGTGTTCGGCGAGGCGCGCCCGCGCACCGTGGTGGTGACGACGCCGAACCGCGAGTACAACGTGCGCTTCGAGGGGCTGCCGGCAGGGCAGCTTCGCCACCGCGACCACCGGTTCGAGTGGACTCGCGTCGAGCTCGAGGCGTGGGCCGGCCGGGTTGCGGCGGATCACGGCTATCGCGTCCGGTTCCTGCCGATCGGCCCCGAGGACCCGGAGCTCGGGGCGCCGACCCAGATGGCGGTGTTCGAGCTCACGTGAGCCGGACGATCGAGCTCCCCGAGCTGTCGCTCGTCGTGCTGGTCGGCGTCTCGGGCTCCGGCAAGTCGACGTTCGGGCGCAACCACTTCCTGCCCACCGAGGTCGTCTCCTCCGACTTCTGCCGCGGCCTCGTGTCCGACGACGAGAACGCGCAGGAGGCGACGGGCGACGCCTTCGACCTCCTGCACTACATCGCGGCGAAGCGGCTCGCGCGGGGGCGGCTCGTCGTGGTCGACGCGACGAACGTTCAGCCCGAGGCGCGGCGCCCGCTGATCGCGCTCGCGCGGCAGTACCACGTGTTCGCCGTCGCGATCGTCTTCGACCTGCCCGCGGAGCTCTGCGCGGAGCGCAACCTGAGCCGGCCCGACCGGGACTTCGGCCCGCACGTGATCGTGAACCAGCGCCGCCAGCTCCGCCGTGGCCTGCGCGGCCTGAAGCGCGAGGGCTTCCGGGAGGTGTACTTCCTCGACTCGCCCGAGGCGGTCCACGCGGTGACGATCCGGCGCACGCCGCTCTGGACCGACCGGCGGAGCGAGCACGGCCCGTTCGACGTCATCGGCGACGTCCACGGCTGTGCGGCCGAGCTCGAGGAGCTGCTCGGGCTGCTCGGCTACGAGCTTGAGGGCGAGCGCGAGGGCGACGTCCTCGGCGGGCCGGTCTACAGCCATCCCGCGGGCCGTCGGGCGGTCTTCCTCGGCGACCTCGTCGACCGCGGGCCACGCATCCTCGATGCCGTCCGCATCGCGCGGAACATGGTCGACCGCGGCTCGGCGCTGGCGCTGCCCGGCAACCACGACGCGAAGCTCGTACGTGCGCTCGCGGGGCGGAACGTCCGCATCACGCACGGGCTCGACCGCAGCCTGGCGGAGCTCGAGGCCCTTTCCGAGGCCGGGCGCGACGAGGTGCGGCGCTTCCTCGACTCGCTCGTCAGCCACTACGTCCTCGACGGTGGCAGCCTGGTCGTCGCGCACGCGGGCATGAAGGAGGAGATGCAGGGCCGGGCCTCGGGGCGGGTGCGCGAGTTCGCCCTGTACGGGGAGACGACCGGCGAGACGGACGAGTTCGGGCTGCCCGTCCGCTGGAACTGGGCGGCCGAGTACCGCGGGCGGGCCACGGTCGTCTACGGCCACACGCCGGTGCCCGAGCCCGAGTGGCTGAACCGCACGATCAACATCGACACGGGCTGCGTGTTCGGCGGGCGGCTGACCGCGCTGCGGTACCCGGAGCAGGAGCTCGTGTCGGTGCCGTCGCGGGAGCTGTACGCGGTGCCGGCCCGGCCGTTCCTGCCGGACGAGCCGGAAGCGGCCCGGCTGACGGCGCAGCAGCGCCAGGACGAGCTGCTCGACATCGACGACGTGCTCGGAAAGCGGCTGATCGAGACGCGGCTCGCACGCAGCGTGACGATCCGGGAGGAGAACGCGATCGCGGCGCTCGAGGTGATGGGGAGGTTCGCCGTCGACCCGCGGTGGCTCGTCTACCTGCCGCCCGCGGTGTCGCCGTCGGAGACGAGCGCGGAGCCGGGCCTGCTCGAGCATCCGGCGCAGGCGTTCGCCTACTACCGGCACGAGGGCGTCGATGCGGTCGTCTGCGAGGAGAAGCACATGGGCTCGCGCGCGGTCGTGGTCGTCTGCCGCGACGAGGATGCCGCGCGGCGCCGGTTCGGCGTCGTCGACGGCGGTTTCGGCATCTGCTACACGCGAACGGGGCGCCGCTTCTTCGACGACGTCCAGCTCGAGGGCGAGTTCCTCGACCGCATCCGGGCGGCGGCCGAGGCGGCGGGGCTCTTCGGCGAGCTGGCGAGCGACTGGCTGCTCCTCGACTGCGAGCTGATGCCGTGGTCGGCGAAGGCACAGGGGCTCCTGCGCGAGCAGTACGCCGCGGTCGGCGCCGCCGGCCGGGTCGCGCTGGCGGCCGCGGTCGAGGCGGCCGGCGCGGCCGGTGCGGTCGAGCTCGCGGAACGGCTACGGACGCGCGCGGACGAGGTGCAGCGCTACACGGACGCCTACCGCCGCTACTGCTGGCCGGTCGAGCGGCTCGAGGACCTGAAGCTGGCGCCGTTCCACCTCCTCGCGAGCGAGGGGGCCGTCCACGTCGACAAGCCGCACACCTGGCACCTCGAGCAGATCGGCCGCCTGGTGGCGGAGGGCGGCGAGCTGCTGCGCGCGACGGCGGCGGTCGAGGTCGACACGACCGACGCCGCCTGCGAGGAGCGCGCGACCGAGTGGTGGACCGAGCTCACCGAGAGCGGCGGCGAGGGCATGGTCGTGAAGCCGGCAGCGTTCGTCGTGCGCGGGCGCCGTGGCCTCGTGCAGCCCGCGGTCAAGGTTCGCGGGCGCGAGTACCTCCGCATCATCTACGGCCCCGAGTACACGGAGCCCGCAAACCTCGAGCGCCTCCGGCGCCGCGGGGTCGGGGCGAAGCGGTCGCTGGCGGCGCGCGAGTTCGCGCTCGGCATCGAGGCGCTCGAGCGGTTCGTCCGCCGCGAGCCCCTCCGCCGGGTGCACGAGTGCTGCTTCGGCGTCCTCGCGCTCGAGAGCGAGCCGGTCGACCCGCGGCTCTGACGGTGGTCCTCGTCGTCGTGGACGCCGAGAACGCTCGCCGCTCGCTGTGGCCGAACCTGTCCCGCGAGGAGCTCGTCCGGCGCGCGCGGGTGTGGGCGGCGAGGGAGGGGCACGAGCTGCTCGTGGTCTTCGACGGCCCGGCGCCCGAGGACGCGCCGGACCTCGTCGCCTCCCCGAACGCGGACGACGCAATCGTCCAGCTCGCCGGCGGCCTCGAGCGGCCGTGGTGGCTCGTGACGTCGGACCGCGGGTTGCGTGCGCGCGTCGGTGAGGCGCCGGAGCGCCTGCTCGGCGGCGGCACGTTCGTGCGGACGATCTAGCGTCGGGCGGCCTGGAGGACCGCGTCGAGCAGCCCGGGGAAGCGGGTGTCGACGTCGTTCCGGCGCAGGCTGACGAGCCGCTGCGTTCCTACGAGGCGCGTGACCGTCGCCCCCGCCTCCCGGAGGATCCGGAAGTGGTGCGACCTCGTGGCAGGCGACACCGGAAGCGGCACTGCGCCGCAGGCCTGCTCGCCGCCGGCTGCGAGCTCGCGGACGATCTGGAGCCGGACGGGGTCGCTCAGCGCGTGCAGGATCGGCGGCAGCTCGAGCTCCGCCGCTGCCGGCATCTCCAGCCAGGTGCTCGCATTCGCGGTCACCACGATGGTGATCTGGGGCGGGCAGTGGGTGGTCGGGAGCTCGGCGCTCTCGCACGTCGATGCGTTCAACCTGACGACGCTGCGGTATGCCGCCGCGGCGCTCCTGCTCCTCGGGCTCCTCGCGCTCGTCGAGGGGCCGCGCGCACTCCGTCTCGACGGTCACGGCCCGCGTCTCTTCTGGCTCGGCACGCTGGGCTTCGCGGGCTTCAACCTCTTCGCGTACGTCGGGCTCCAGCACGCCGGCGCCACCAGCGCGTCGCTGATCACGTCGCTCGCGCCGCTGCTCGCGGCGCTGCTTCTCTGGCTCCGCGGCGCGGGCCGCCCCTCCCGCGCGACGATCGTGGCGCTCGCGGTGGCGATCTTCGGCGTCGCCGTCGTGCTCGGCCGCGGCGACCCGCTGTCTGTCTTCAGCGGCTCGTTCGGCTGGGGCGACCTCCTCGTCCTCGCGGGTGTCGCGAGCTTCCTCCTCTACACCCTGTCGGCGCCGTCGGTGCCCGGCTTCTCGCCGCTGCGCTACACCGCGCTGACGGCGGCCCTCGGGTGGATCTCGATCCTGGCCGCGACCGTGGTCGCGGATGCGGCCGGCTTCGAGCACGTGCCGTCGGCCTCGGCGGTGCAGGCGGCGCTGCCGGCGCTCGCCTACATCAGCCTGCTCGGCGCCGTCGTCGCCGTCACGACCTGGAACCTCGGCGTCGCCAGGCTCGGAGCCCAGGACGCGTCGCTCTTCACGAACCTGATGCCGGTCACGACCTTCGCGATCGAGATCGCCCGCGGCCACCACGCGACCGGGGCCGAGCTCGGGGGCGCAGCCCTCACGATCGCAGCGCTCGTCGGCGGCAACATCGCGACCCGCCGTCAGCCCGCCGCCGCCTACTCGCCGGAGGTGAACGCCGCGGCGGCGTGACGCTCAGCCCGCCGCGAAGCGGACGTGCATGTGGTTGTCGTGATTCGGATACGGGATCACGACCCCGGAGGGGCCGGTGAGCCCGGTGTCCGGGCCGACGAGGACGATCTCGGCGCCTGCGGCCACGAAGCGGTCGACGAGGTCCTGCGCGAGGCGGTGGTCGATGTTCGCGGGCGTGCTCGGGTCCTTGAGCTTGCCGTCGAGCCGCGGGTAGTAGACGTCGGCGTCGAGGCCGTTCTGGTGGGAGACGTGCTCGTCGTAGAAGGGGCCGCCGCCCTTGCGGCTCAGGTCGCCGACCACGACCGGCGGCGCGCCGGGGTTCGCGGCGCGGTAGGCGTCGATGACGGCGATGAGCGCCCGCACCGTTCGCTCGTTGCCGTAGAGCCGGTCGGGGTCGTTCGGCACCGTGTCGGTGACGGGGTTCCAGGTGACCCAGTTCGGCCCCGCGACCGGGAACTGCGTGCCGTCGAGCAGATGCCCGTCCCACGGCACGCCGACCGAGGTCGCGTGGTGCCAGACGACGGTCGGGTAGCTCGGCTCGCCGTCCGAGAGGGTCGAGTCGGGAGCCTCCTCGCTCGCCTGCAGCACGCGCGCGGCCCGTTGGGGGAGCTCGGACGTGCGCGTGGCCGGCGGGTCGCCCGGCGGCGCGAGCCGCAGCGTGAGGCTGGGCGGGTCGTCGAGCACGAGCGGCGAGCTCCCGCCGCCGTTCCGGAGCACCGTCAGCGGCAGGACGACGGCCGGCGTCAGCGCCAGCGCCGCCGTTCGCAGCTTGCGCGCCTTCCGGCGCCGGTGCCACTCCTCGCGCCGCCTCCGCGAGGCCGCGAGCCCCGGCGGCGGCCCGAAGCTCGGGAGCGCCGGCAGCGCCACGGCGACCACCGGTGCGCCCGCGCCCTCCCGGAACCACGGCATGTCGCCGTCGAGCCACATCTCGCCCGGTCTCCAGCTCATGGACCCCCGTCCTTCGCGGGCGACGGCCGCTGTCCTCTCGCGCTCTGGCAGTCTCGGCTCGTGCGCACGCTCGAGCTCGCGACGCCCCACGGCCCGGCACGCGCCCACCTGCGGCCGCTGGCCGCGCCGCGGGCGGCGCTGCTGCTCGGCCACGGCGCCGGCGGCGGTCCCGGCGCGCCCGACCTCGTCGCCGCCGCCGCGGCGGCCGAGGCGCAGGCGATCCGGGTCGTGCTCGTCGAGCAGCCCTACCGCGTCGCGGGCCGGCAGGCGCCGGCTCCCGCCGCGCAGCTCGACGCGGCGTGGACGGCAGCCGTCGCGCGACTCCGGGAGGCGGAGCTCGGGAACCTCCCGCTCCTCGTCGGCGGCCGCTCCTCCGGCGCGCGAGTCGCGTGCCGCACCGCCGCCGCCACCGGCGCGGCGGGGGTCCTCTGCCTCGCCTTCCCGCTCCACCCGCCCGGCCGGCCCGAGCAGAGCCGCTTGCCGGAGCTCGACGGCGTGACCGTCCCGGTCCTCGTCGTGCAGGGCGAGCGGGATCCGTTCGGGCTGCCGCCGGCCGCACCGGGCCGGCAGGTCGTGACCGTCCGCGGCGACCACGGCCTGAAGGCGGACCTTCCGGCCGTGGCCGCCGCGGTGGGCACCTGGCTCGCGGGCCTTGCTGCGGGCCCAGGTCGACCACGGGCGTGAGAAGCGCCGGTACGTCCGGCGCGATCGCGACGGTATCCCGTCAGCGGATCACGCAGCGCCTGCTCTGCCCAGTGGCCGGAAACGCGTGCGCGAGCGCCTTCGCGATCAGGCTCGCGCGTGCGGCGTAGCCCGGCGTGTCGTAGTGGATCCCGTCGGCGATGAACCACGAGTCGCGTACCGCCGAGCTCCAGTCGTAGACGCGCATGTTCCGGTGGCGGCGGCAGGCCTGCAGGAGCGCCTCGTTCCAGAGCTCCATCTCGTGCTCCGCGTAGGGACCCGACGAGAGGAGGCTGCGCACGTCGATCCAGAGCACCGGCGCTCGCTTGCCGATCAGCGACATCAGCTCGTCGATCCGCTGCAGGCGGCCGACGTGGGAGCCGACGGCCACGTTCGCGGTGTCGTTCGTGCCGAGTGCCAGCACCCAGCAGCCCCTGTACCCGTCTCGCATCCACGCCGTGACGACGTCGGCGGCGTTCGGCTGTCCCTCGTAGGTCTCCACGATCGAGCGGGCGCCCGAGATCTCGTAGTGCTGGATCGTGGCGCCCACAGCGGCGTAGCGCGCCTCGATCCGCTGCTTCGGGTTCGGAAGGTAGCTCGGCGACGTGAGGCCCTCGGACGTCGAGTCGCCCACGTCGACGACGGCGCGGCAGGAGGTTCGCAGGCGGCGCTTCGCGGGCGGCACGTCCCGGTGAGTCATGGCCCGGGGGGCCTTGTCCCGGGGCCTGGCCCCGGACGTGTCCGGAGCGGCCATGGCCTGGGGCCTGGCCCCGGACGTGTCCGGAGCGGCCATGGCCTGGGGCCTGGCCCCGGACGTGTCCGGAGCGGCCATGGCCTGGGGCCTGGCCCCGGACATGTCCCTCGGAGCCGTTGTCCGGTTGGTCGCGGCGAGTGCGACGGCGGCGATCGCCGCGAGCGCGGCGGCCGGAACGGCGACGGAGAGCGCGCGGCGCGGCAGGCGCGCTCGGCGCCCGTGGCGGACCGGCTCCTCCACGAGCCGCCACGAGAGCGCCGCGAGCGCGACGGTCGCGCCGACCTGGAGGGTGGCGCGGAGGAGCTGCACCCGGTGCTCGCCGGCGGGCGTGGTCAGCGCGAGGACCGGCAGATGCCAGAGATAGATCGCGTAGGAGCGCACGCCGAGCCAGCGAAGCGGCGCGACGCCGAGGACGCGGCCGAGCCGCGCCGCCGGATGTACGAGCACGGC
>Ga0335085_10008464_pt1 | contig 15691 bp, 15 predicted proteins | sample Lox_Sample_45_FD_206712 | JGI IMG/M metagenome (GOLD analysis project Ga0335085, IMG submission 206712) | Soil microbial communities from Loxahatchee National Wildlife Refuge, Florida, United States - Lox_Sample_4.5 | ecosystem: Environmental > Terrestrial > Soil > Wetlands | place: USA...
TCTCTTGCCGCTGGTCGAGGTGCTCGGCGGCAAGAAGACGGCGCCTGCCGCCATCGACAATGCCATGATCTTCTACACGGCGATCGGGATGCGGGCGCTGAAGGTGCGCAAGGAGATCGACGGCTACATCGCCGACCGGCTGCAGGAGGCGCTGTGGCGCGAGATCCTCCATCTCGTGAACGACGGCATCGCCACGACGGGCGAGATCGACGACGCCATCCGATACGGCCCAGGCATCCGCTGGGCCTTCATGGGCACGAACCTGATCTATCACCTCGCGGGCGGCGAGGGCGGCATGCGCCACATGCTCGAGCAGTTCGGCCCCGCGCTCGACTTGCCTTGGACCCACCTCAAGGCCCCGAAGCTGACGCCGGAGTTGATTGACCGCATGGTGGAGGGCACGTCGGAACAAGCGAGGGGCTGGACGATCAAGGACCTCGAACGCTTCCGCGACGACTGCATCATCCGCGTGCTGCAGGCCGTCGAAGACAGCCGCAAGGCGGCGGGCGGCAAGGCGCCGGTGTGAGAACGCCGCGACCGTAGCCGCGCCCGCGCTGGTTGCACGATGACACCGCAGGACCCGGAAACGCTGCGTGCCCGGCGCATGGCCAATCTGCGGCGCCTGCTGAAGCCGCGCCATGTCGCTTTCATCGGCGGCAAGGGCTTGGCGGCGCCGATCGAGGGCTGCCGCTCCGGCGGGTTCAAGGGACAGATCTGGCCGGTCCATCCGACCTATCCCGATATCGCCGGTATCGCCTGCTATCCCTCGGTCGAGGCGCTGCCGGAGGCGCCGGACGCGGCCTACATCGCGGCCCCGCGCGAGGCGACCGTGGAGGTCGTGCGGGCCCTTGCCGGGCGCGGCGCCGGCGGGTGCGTGTGCTATGCCGCGGGGTTCGCCGAGGTCGGGCCCGAAGGGGCGGAGCTGCTGAAGGCGCTGATGGCGGCTGCCGGGGAGCTCGCGCTCGTGGGCCCGATCTCCTACGGCGTCCTGAACTATGTCGACGGCGTCCATATGTTCGCGTCGGGCCCGGGTGGCGCGCGCACGGAGCGCGGCGCGGCCTTCGTCGGCCAGAGCGGCAACATCGCGCTGACGCTCACCATGAACGAGCGGTCGGTGCCTTTCTCCTACGTCATCAGCGCCGGGGCGCAGGCCATCCTGTCGATCGCCGACTACGTCGACGCACTTGCCGACGATCCGCACGTGAATGCGATCGGGCTCTACATCGAGGGCCTCAACGACATCCCGGCGTTCGCGCGCGCGGCACTGAAGGCGGTCGAAAAGGGCAAGCCGATCGTCGCCATCAAGGTCGGCCGCTCCGAGCTGGGGGCCAAGCTGGCGATGAGCCACACGAGCTCGCTGGCCGGCAGCGACGCGCTCTATGACGCGCTGTTCGAGCGCCTGGGCATCATTCGGGTCGATACCCTGCCGGCCCTGCTGGAGACGCTGAAGTTCGTCGCGGTCGCCGCGCCGCCGGCGGGGGAGCGGCTGGTTGTCTTCACCTGCTCCGGCGGCGACAGCCTGATGACGGCGGACAAGGCCGCCGAGCTGGGCCTGCCGTTGCCGCAGTTCTCGCCGTCCCAATATGCCGACCTGCGCCAGCAGTTGCCGTCCTTCGCGTCCGTCTCCAATCCCCTCGACTACAATCTCTCGCTCTGGGGCGACGAGCCCGCATTGTTCAAGTGCTTCCGTACCGCTCTGAGCGGCGATTGCGATGCCGGCCTGCTGGTCCTCGACTACCCGCCGAGCGACGAGCGCGGCCGTGCCGACTGCGACAAATCCGTGAACGCCCTCATCGACGCTGCCCGTGCCAACGGCAAGCAGCCGATCATCTGCACGACCCTGCAGGAGACGCTGCCTGCCGCAACGCGCGAGCGGCTCATCGCCGCCGGCTGTCCGCCCATGCAGGGTCTCGACGATACCCTGACGGCATTCGCCAACGCCGCGCGTCAGGCGCAGCGGGCGCGAATGATCGCGGGCGGCGGCATGGCGGCCGCTCTGGCGCCCAGCCGAGCGGTCGCAGGCGAAGGCCGCTTGCTATCCGAGTGGAATGCGAAGCAGCAGTTGGCCGCGCACGGTCTCGCGATCCCGGCCGGGCGACTGGTCGCGGCGGCCGAGGCCGCGACGGCAGCAGCGGCGATCGGCTTTCCCGTAGCGGCGAAGGTCGCGTACCCGGTCCTGGCGCACAAGACGGAGGCCGGCGCCGTGGCTCTCGGTCTGGCGACCGGAAAGGCGGTGGACGACGCCCTCTCCGCAATGACGGCGTCGGTCGCACGCTATCAGCCCGATCTGATGGCCGAGCGTTTCCTCATCGAGAAGCAGGTCACGAACGCCGTGGCCGAGATGATAATCGGCGTGAAGCGCGACCCCGGCTTCGGGCTCGTGCTGGTGATCGGCGCCGGCGGCATCCTCGTCGAGATGGTGCAGGATGCGGTGACGCTTCTGCTGCCGACCGATCGCGGCGCGGTGGAAGCGGCCGTGCGCAGCCTCAAGACGGCGAAGCTGCTGGCCGGTTATCGCGGTCGGCCGCCGGCCGATATCGAAGCCGTCATCGGGGCGGTCATGTCCGTCGCCGGCTTCGCCGAGGCCAACCGCGATCGGCTGGTCGAGCTGGACGTCAATCCGCTGCTCGTTCTGCCGAAGGGGCAGGGCGCCGTCGCGGTCGACGCTCTGATCGTCATGGCGGAGGGCTAGCCGGCCATTTGCCGCAGCCTATCCCCCGGGCGTCAAACCGGCGTACAATCGCAAAACCAAAGCGCCACCGGCACGGGAGGAGGCGATGAATCGCGAAGAGTTGAGGGCTGCGCTGTCGCTGCTCGTCGACGAGATGGACGGCGAAATTGAAGACAGTCACGAAGTCTACCTCCGCCTGACCATGCTCCTGAACCAGATGCGCGCGCTCAACATGCCGATCCCGGAAGACCTCGCCAGGATGGAAGCGGAGATGTCGGAGGAGTTTGCAGCCGAGGCCGTGCCCGACGAGGGCGCGTCCAAGCCGGATTCCTAGCCGATCAGGCCGGCGTGACGATCACACGCCGGATCGATTTTTCGATGACCTCGGCGCTGATGTCCGGTGACTTGGTTGCTCCCGTTCGTCGGCGGTAGAGCGATGTCGTCTCCGCCAGGACGATGATGTCGGCGACATCCGAGGGGTTGCGCGCGGCGCGGGCGATGCGCTCTACCGCGGCGGCTTCGTCGAGCCCGACGAGCGTGAAGCCGGCGCTTGTGGCCTGCGCGAGATAGAAGCGCGCGACATCGACCAGCATCCGGCGGGCGTCATCGGGAATGGCCTGCTCGCGGCCATGCTTCACCGGCGTGCCCGGCAGCGCCAGGACGACGCCGAACATGTTGTCCAGGAGGCTGCCGGGTTCGAAGTCGACGGCCGTGCCGACGACGAGCACATTGCTGCGCTCGGTCGTCGTGTCGATGAGCGCATCGAGCTCGGCCAGCGCCTCCTCGTCCTCGTCCTCCGCGACGTTGTCGAGCCGCGGCAGCAGCAGCATGACCTTCTGGCGCCGATAGCGCTGCACCAGGCTCTTGGCGCTCGCCAGGGCGTCGGCATTGCGGGCGTTGTAGACGATGATGAGGCGGTCGAGCGCCGCGTCCTTGGCGATCCGCTGCGCCAGGGTCTTCTTGCCGCTCGCGGCCGGCCCGATGATCAGGATCTCGTTGCCCACCTTGAGCGACGCATAGGCGTCGGGACTCTTCGCCCGGTCGATGAGGTCGGCGATATCGGCCAGCAGGCCATCCAGGCCCGCCAGGCTCACCTCGAGATCGGCGACCGCGAGATCGTCCAGGCTGAGAGCGATGCGTTCCCGGCGCTTGCGCCGATCGATCAGGAATTCGATCAATGCCGGCAGTGTCGCGACGGCGCCGACGACCGTTGCGATCAGGATGACCTGCTCGCTCACCAGCGTGATGGCGCCGCCCTCGCCGCTGTCCTGGGCGAAGGCCTCGCCAAGCCCGAACAGGGTCGAGATCAGGACGACGAGCAGAAGGAGCGGCATGGGCGCTAGCGGGGGCCGGCGAGAGCGCCGTGGCCGATTGTGAAGTCGTTGCGCCCGGAAGCGTCGCGGCCACGCAGCAGCCAGATCGGCCGGTTGCGGTAGTCGACCTGGAGACCGTTCGGCAAGGTCCGGGGCTCGTACATCGCGCGGTCGAAGTGCGAGCCCGCCGGCATGTAGCGGATGGCGACGCCGGCGCGGCGTTTGGTCGAGCGGTTCGCATTGGAGCCGTGCACGACGAACACGTCATGCAGCGACATCTGTCCGGCCGCCAACACCACGTCGCGGGCTGCCGAGAAGCCAAGGTCGTCGTCGATCGAGAGATCGAGCGCGACGTCGGGCCGCTCGTCCGCGCGATGGCGGTAGCTGCGGCCGGCCCGGTGGGAGCCGGGCAGGAAGCGCATGCAGCCGTTCTCGGTCGTGGCGTCGTCGAGCGCGACCCAGGCGGTCACCGTCGCCATCGGCCGGATCGGCCAGTAGCGGCCGTCCTGGTGCCACGGCACCTCCTGGCCATCGCCGGGAGGCTTGCAGAAGACCTGGCAGCCCCACAGGATGATGTCGGGCCCGATCAGTTGCTCCACCATGTCGAGGATGGCCGGGTCGTGCGCCAGCTCCAGGAACGCCTCGTGCCCCCGCACGTTCTCGGTGTTCCCGCGCGTGATGTGAGCGCTGATGAGCTGCTCCGGCCGGATGCCGGGATTGTCGGCGATCAGCCGGTCGAGCGCGGCGCGCAGCATTTCGAGGCGTGCGGGTGCCAGACGATGGCGCGGAACGAACAATCCGTCGCGCCGGAACGCGTCGATCTCCGGCGCGGTGAGGGCTCCTGCGATATCCCGCATCGGGCGAGCGCGTCAGCCGTCGGCGCTGACCAGCCCGCGCTTCAGCAGATCGCGGAACATGGCGATCGAGCGCTCGACACCGCTATCGAGGGGCGTCGCGGGCCAGCCGCCAATCAGCTTGCGCAGGGGGCGATCGTCGAAGTCGGCGGGGAAAGGCAGGCTGGCGCCGTCGATGGCCAGCTTCGCTGCGGGCACGACCTGGCGGATGCGGTCGACCACCGCTTCGACCGTCGCTTTCGTCCCCTGCAGGTCGTAGACGTCGCTATGGCCGGCCGCGACCTCGGCCTCGGCGCAGCGGATGAAGATCTCCGCGACCTCGCCGGCATACTGGAAGTTGAGCGTGCCGCGGAACGGCACGGTGTAGGACTTGTCGGCGGCGGCCGCCAGCATGGCCTTGGTCGGCGCCGAGGTCAGTCCCTGGTCGCGGCCGGGGCCATAGACGGTGTGCGGGCGCAGGCCGATGCTGGCAACGCCCGAATCCTGCGCATAGATGCGGGCGATGCCTTCGTCGGCGGCCTTGTAGACGCCATAGAGATTGGCCTGATAGGCGCTGCCTTCGGCCGGCAGGGCGGCGATGGAGCTGGCATAGACGAGGCGCTTCACCCCGCGCTTGCGGGCCGCCTCGAAGACGTTGACATGGCCGACGACGTTGACGCGCGCGCCGAGCACCGGATCCGCCTTGCAGAACGGCACCTGCAGGGCCGCCAGATGGATGATGGCCGCCGCACCACTGTCGCCGACGGCCCGTTCGACCGTGGCCGTATCCGTCAGATCGCCCTTCAGCCATTTGACGGCGTTGGCCTGCTCGTCGCTCAGCAGCAGGCGCAGCCGCCGCCGGTCCTCCGACAGATCGAATACGACGGGCTGCTGGCCGCGCTGCACCAGGCCGGCGACGACCCAGGCGCCGATGCAGCCGGCGGCGCCGGTAACGAGGATAGGACCTGCAATAGCCATTCAATCTGCTCCCGTTGACTCCGCCGCGCGGCGCCGATCAGCAAGGGATAGCCTGCTCGCCAGCGCCTTGCAAAGCCCGGACTTCGAGGATGGCTTCATGCGGCCGGCACCGGCGCGATCATCGCTTGTTCTCCTTGGCGCAGGCGAGATTCTCGAAATCAAGATTGAAGTTCTGGGCGTGCGGCGTGTAGCCGGTACATCCCTTGCGCAGCGCCAGGACCTGATGCGTGAACAGCGGAATGATGACACCCCCTTCCTCCGCCAGCAACTTGCCCGCAGCCTGGTAGAGCTTGCTGCGTTCGGCAGGGTTGGCCGTCGCGTTCGCCTTTGTCAGCAGGTCGTCATAGTCCTGCCGCTTCCAGTGCGTTTCGTTGGAATCCGAGGTCGATCGATAGGGGTAGCCGAGGGCATCGCTCGGAGGCCGCAGGAACCAGGACGACGTCAGCAGCGGCTTCTTCAGCCAGACATCGTCCCAGTAGGTCTCGGCCGGCGCGATGTTGACGTTGACCTCGATGCCTGCGCCTTTCGCCATCTCCGCGTAGGCCTGCGCCATACGCACCATGCCGGGCACGACGTCGGCCGTGAACAGGTCGAGTTTCAGGCCGCCGGGATGTCCGGCCTCGGCCAGCAGCTCCTTCGCCTTGGCAAGGTCTGCTTTCGGCGCGTCCTTGGTGAAGGAGGCGGGCCAGCCGGTGGGGATGGGGTCGTCTGCTGCCGCCTCGCCGAACCCGCGGCGCACGATGTCGACCATCGCGGGGCGATCGACCACCAGTTTCATCGCCTGACGGACACGCACATCGTCGAAGGGCGGCGTATCCGTCCACATCGAGATGGTCATGGAGTTCGAGGCCTGGGTCTGCAGCAGATCCACGGTCGTGTCGCCCTTGAGCGTCGAGGCGACGGAAGGATCGATATTGAGCACCAGATCGGCCTCTCCGGACCTGATGGCCGACACGGCCGCCACCGGCTCGAGCGCGACAGTGATGCGCAGGCACTCCGCCTTCGGCCGCCCGGCCTTCCAATAGTTCGGATTCTTCTTCAGGACGCGCACGGCGCCGCCGGGCGTGAACTCCTCCTGGATGAACGGGCCGGTCCCGTTCTCGTGCAACCGCAGCTCCTCGGCCTTGGCCCCCTCGGCCACGATGTTCGTGTATTTGTTGGTGATGAGGAGCGGCAGGTCCGCGACCGGCTCGTCGGTCGTGAAGGAGACAGTCAGGGCATCGACGGCCTTGATGCCGTCGGACTCGAGGAACGACAGCACCTGCTTGGCGCCGCTGGGCAGAGACGGATCGAGCAGGCGCTTGAAGGTGTAGACGACATCGCCGGCGTCGAAATCGCTGCCGTCGTGGAACTTGACGCCCTTGCGCAGATGGAACGTCCAGGTCTTGCCGTCGGCCGAGGATTCGTAGGATTCGGCGAGCTCCGGAACGGCCAGAAAATTGCCGTCGAGGTCGAGGAGCCGGTTGTAGACGGCGAAGATCTGGTAGGCGTCGTCCTCGGAGTACATGCTCGACGGGTCCATCGACTCCTTCTCGCCGCTCGACTCGTAACCGAGCACCTTGACGCACTTGTCGTCGGCAGTCGGTCCGGCGGCCTGTGCAGGAAGCGCGGTAAGTGCGAGTCCCATCGCCGCGGCCGCCGAGAGTGCGGTACGAAGGAGCGCCGCGATCATCGGGCTCTTGCGCCGTTCGGTTGGCGGCAGGCAACAGCGTGCATGTTGAATCGTAACCCCGTTGGAACCGTGCGTTCGGCCACCCATCATAGGCGGCCGGCGACGCTCCCGCCATCGACCGGTATGATGGCGCCGGTCATGAAGGCGGCGGCCGGCGAGGCGACGAACACCACGCTCTCTGCCACTTCCTCCGGCTTGGCGATCCGCTTCAGCGGATTGAAGTTCTGGTAGTGCCGGTAGTAGGCGGCGGAATCGCCGCTGGCCTCCGCGCACTCGCGCATCAGTTCCGTATCCATTGCGCCCGGCGCGATACAGTTGACGCGGATGTCCGGCGCCAGCTCGATGGCGAGCGCACGCGTCAAGGTGACGAGGCCGCCCTTGGCCGCGCAATAGGCGACGTTGTCGACGATGGGGCGGAGGCCGAGCTCCGACGCGATGTTGACGATGGTGCCGCGCCTGGCCTTGAGCCCGGGGATTGCGGCCCGGGCGCAGAAGAAGCTGCCCTTGAGGATGGTGTCGACATGCCGGTCCCAGATCTCCTCGGTGTGGGCGGCGATCGGCATCTCCAGATTGATGGCCGCGTTGTTGACGAGGACGTCGAGGCGGCCGAACCGCTCGACGGCCCGGCCCACGGCGCGCTCGCAGCCCGCCGCCGTCGAGATATCGGCCGCGACGGCGGCCAGGCGCGGCCCGCCGCCGAGGTCTGCGATCGCAGCCGCGATCGCGTCGTCTTCGAGGTCGTTGAGCGCGACCTGGGCGCCGCGGGCATGAAAGGCCTTGGCGATCTGCTTGCCCAGCCCGCGCGCCGCCCCCGTCACCAGGACGGCGCGGTCGCTGAAGTCCGTTCCGGTCATCTCTCCGTCCTTTCCGTCAGCCTCGGTATCGGCTGAGCCACAGTGCGAGGAGCGTCGCGCCGATGGTCAGCGTGATCAGGATGGTGGCGCTGGCGTTGATCGAAGGATCGAGCGTCGTGCGCACCATGCTCCAGACCAGCGTCGGGATCGTGTTGCCGCTCCCGATGGCGAAGAACGTGACGATGAAGTCGTCGAGCGACACGGCCATGGCGATGAGGGCGGCGCCGATGATCGTCGCCCGCACGATCGGCAGCGTCACCGTCAGAAACGCCGCCAGCGGCGAGGCGCCGAGGTCGCGGGCGCTGTCGACGAGGCTATGGTCGAAGCCGATGAGGCGTGCATGGACGATCAGAATGACGAACGGCTGGGTGATCACGAGATGGCCGAGAATGACGGTCGGAAGCCCGAGCTGCAGATCGAGGAAGCGGACGAAGTAGGTCATCAGCGCGATCCCGATGACAAGGGCGGGCAGCATGATCGGAAATCCGAGAACCTGCAGCGCCGCCTGCGCGCGCCGCGGCGGCAGCCGGGAGAGGCTCAGCGCCGCCATCGTGCCGACGACGGTCGAGCCGCAGCCGATGGCCGCAGCGACGATTCCGCTGTTCTTGGCCGCGCCCCAGAACGTGTCGTTGGCCAACAGCGCCCGGTACCAGTCGAGCGTGAGGCCGCCCATGGGAAAGCTGGTAAGCGCATTGCGGCCGAAACTGAAGATGACCACCAAGGCGAGCGGCGTGAGCATGAACAGGACCACGCCGAAGCCGAAGGCGCACCACAGCGGCGCCGAGAGCAGGCGCGTCATCTGCGGCCGCTCCAGGAGAGGAGGCCGGCCGCCAGCAGCACGACGGGCAGGCAGGCGCCGAGCACCGAGAACGACATGGCGCTGCCCATCGGCCAGTCGAAGCGCAGCGAGAACTGCTGCTCGATGAAATCCCCGATCATGGCGGTGTAGGGTCCGCCGACGAAGCGCGGCGTCACGTAGTCGCCGGCCGCCACCAGGAACGACAGCGTGAACGCGGCCAGCGTGCCGGCGCGCGCCAGCGGGAAGACGATATCGCGGAACGCCTGCCGCGGCCGGGCGCCGACGTCGCGCGCCGCCTCGATGGTCTCGTCGTCGATCGTGCGCAGGGAGCCGTAGATCGGCAGGATGGCGAGCGGGAGGAGGAAGTAGGTGAGGGTCACGACCACGGCGCCGGGATTGTAGATGAAGATCGTCAGCGGCTCGCTGACGATGCCCAGCCAGAGCAGGGCCGAGTTGAGGATGCCGTCTTTGCCGAGAATGCTCTTCCAGGCATAGATCTTCACGAGGTAGCCGCCGAACAGCGTCAGCAGCGTGATGAACAGCAGGGGCGGGCCAAGGCGGCCCGCCTTGAAGCGAATCAGATAGGCAAAGGCGAAGGCGATCGTCGTGGTCAGCAGGGCCGTAGCCAGCGCGATGCCCAGGGTGATCGCGATGACGCCGGCGTATTTCTCCCAGGTCTCCAGGTAGTTCTCGACGGTGAAGGCGGGCACCATCCGCATCGCCTTCTTGCGCCAGAAGCTCATGGCGAAGAAGAAGGCTACGGGCGCAATGAACAAGCCGAGGAATACGGCCACCGCGGGCGCGGGAAGCAGCCAGCGGCGGAGGCGGGCAGGGCGCATGTACCCTCCTCGCGGCCGCTGATCCGAGGACGGAAGGCCGCGCTAGGCGCGCTTCAGCCGCTCATACTCCTCGAGGAAGTCGTCGTAGGTTGCGTACTGGCCCTCCTTCGTGGGCGGCACCGGGAACAGGCGGGCGCGCTGCATGAAGCCGTCGATGTCCGCGTAGCTGTAGCTCTTGCGCAGGTCGTCCGGCAGCAACGGCACCGCCTTCAGGTTCGTGATACCAGCGCTCTGCTCGGTCGCGAACTGCTTCTGCGGCTCGGGCGAGAGGATGTGATTGATCAGGCCGTAGACGAGATCGACGTGCGGGCAGTCCTTGGGGATGCACAGGCAGTCCATGAACATGCCCGTGCCCTCCTGCGGGATGCTGTAGGCGATCTCCTTGCCCTTCTGCTTGGTCCACACGGCGACCGCCTCCCAGCCGATCGTGGTGATGACGATCTCGTTGCGGGCGAAGGCGTCGGCCATGTCGCCGTAGGTCGCGAAGAACGCGCGCGCCTGCTTGGTCTTCACCTCGATCATGAAATCGATCACCTTGGCGAGCTGCTCCTTGGTCAGGAGCGTGCCGACCTCGGCGCCGGTCACCGTGCGGCCCCAGACCAGCAGGTTGCCGAGGGGATCGTCGACCATCGCCACCTTGCCCTTGTATTCCGGCTTCATGACGTCGAACCACGAGCCCGGCGGTGCCGTGACGACCGCGGGATCGTACATGATCGGCAGCGAGCCCCAGTTCCAGGGAATGCCCATGAGCTTGCCGTCATATTTGATGGCGTTCTGGCTGGTGAACTGCGGCACCAGATCGCCGAACGGCGTCACGCGCGCCGTATCGATCGGCTCCAGCAGCTCGCCCTCGGCCATGAGCGGCAGGTAGCCGAAATACATGGTGATGAGATCGGTCTTGCCGATGCCGCCGGCCTGCAGCTTGGTGATGATCTCCTCGTTGGAGGCGATGAAGGTCGGCTGGAAATCGATGTCGTTGTCGGCCAGGAACGTGCCCGACTTGATCGGCGTCTCGTAGCCCTGCCATCCCATCCAGGTGATCGTCGTCTTGGCCTCCGCCCGGCGCAGGGGAACAGCGGCCATGGCCGAGGCAGCGCCCGCGCCCGCCAGCCCGGCGAGCAGGCGGCGGCGTGAGAGCCAGGCCGCGACTGCAGAATTCCAGCTGCTGCGACAATCGTTGTCGGTCATGAAGGTCCTCCCCTTCCGTCTTGTTTTTTGTCCGGCGCTCGCGACGCCAGGCGCTTCCGGCACAGGCAGCCACGGTAGAAGCGGGCCATCCGGCGGTCAAGGCGATGGCCAGTTCCAGGCGCTCGAACGCCGCCCGTCAGGGGCCGGAAGCGCGGACCGCGTTTACCGAAACTTAACGTTAACGAATTATTAGTACGAGCAAACTGTGCCGGCGGATTTGCCGCTGGAGACAAGAGGAATTGGGGACTTTTGATGCTGCTTGAGTGTTTCGTATCGGACAACGAACCCAGCCTGAACGCCATGCTGGACGAGTTGGAATGCCACCCTCATGACTACAGCTTCGGCGACGACATCGATCACTGCAACGCCATCCTCCTTCGCGAGGACGTCGGGAAGGACGAGAAGATGGCGACGTTCCTGAAATGGAGCGCCCGCTATCAGCCCTGCCTGTTCGGCCGCCTGGGTTCGAAGAGCCTGAAGCACATCGCCATCGACATGTGCTGGATCGACGATGCCGACCTCCGCAAAGGCGACGGCTATGTCGGCCAGAAGGTGCAGGCCGCGCGCCGCGCCTGGAAGGACCGCTGCGCCGAGGGCGTCGCCCACGGCTTTCTCGTCATGTTCAACAGCCGCCGCCTGGCCTATGCCAAGCCTTGCCCGTTCCTCGTCGAGGTGAGCAAGCGCATCGGCGACCTCTACCTGCCCGAACATGCCCCGGTCGAGGCGGACGTGATCTACACCGAGGCCATGCCGCTCCGCGTCAACGGCGAACTGACCGTCTTCAAAGGCGGGATCAACCTGTTCTATCCGTCCGCCCACCGGACGCTCAATCACGACCGCCGCATCCCCGGCGGCCTCATGATCTCGACGAACTCGCCCGGGCACTACGCGAACTCTCTGGTCACGCGCGGGATCTGCACGTCGTTCGAGGAGGCCGTCGACGAGGTGCGCGACCTCGCCCGCCGCTCGATCGGCAATGGCGGCTACGGCGAACCGCGCGGCCAGAGCGCCAGCTGGCACAACGTCGATCCCGACCGCCCGGCCGGCCAGTGTCCGATGAGGCACCGGCCGCGCTACATCCCCGAGAACTTCGACACCAAGACCTATTCAGCGCTCTATCACACCGACGTGCTGGTACCGACGGACGTGACCACAGACGACACCATCGATCCCGACCGCGCGAGCGCCGAGACCTGGCAATGGCTGATCATCGACTACATCTCGCCGGCCAAGGTCACGCCCGAGCACGTGAACTACGCGCTCTTCCACGGCCATCCGATCGCGGCAGAAGCGATGTATCACAATCCCTGGCCTCCGCGCCGCGCCTACAACGAGCCGCTCGCGGGCTACTAGAGCACGATCGGGCTAGGTTGAATCGAAAGGGGATTCCCATCGGGCGAGAAATCTGATTCAAGCTGCTGGCTGGGGTTGGAGGCCAGCATGGATGACACGACCCTATTCGATGGACCTTCGTGAGCGTGCGGTAGCTGCGGTCGAGAGCGGGCAGTCGCGGCGCCAGGTAGCCAAGCTGTTCAAAGTCGGGGAATCGAGCGTGATCCGTTGGTGTGCGCGGCAGCGCGTGAGCGGCACGTGCGCGGCGAAGCCGATGGGTGGGCATCGCCGTCCGATCTTGCTGCCGGAACGGGACTGGCTGCTGGCACGATTGTCGGTCGCCCCGGATCTGACGATCCGAGGATTGCTGAGCGAGCTCGGCGATCGCGGTGTCAAAGTCAGCTATGGCGCGCTGTGGGCCTTCCTGGCGGCCGCGGGGTTGACGTTCAAAAAAAACCCTGTGCGCCACCGAGCAAGAGCGCCCCGACGTCGCTCGCAAGCGCGCCCGCTGGAGACGCTATCAGGGGCGCGTCGATCCTGAACGCCTGGTCTTCGTCGACGAGACCTGGGCGAAGACCAACATGACCCGCACCCATGGCCGCGCACCGCGCGGCCAGCGCCTGATCGGGCGTGTCCCGCACGGCCGCTGGACGACGATGACGTTCCTGGCCGGACTGCGCGTCCAGGGGATCATCGCTCCGTGCGTCATCGATGGCCCGATCAACGGGCCGACGTTCCTCGCCTGGGTGACCCAGTTCCTCGTCCCGACCCTGCGCCCCGGCGACATCGTCGTGCTCGACAATCTGGGCAGCCACAAAAGCCAAGCCGTCCGTCGCGCCATTCGAGACGCCGGCGCCCATCGCCTCTTGCTGCCGCCTTACAGCCCCGACCTCAACCCGATCGAGCAGGCCTTCGCCAAGCTCAAAACGCTGCTTCGAAAAGCCGACGCGCGCTCCACCGACGCTGTCTGGAAACGCATCGGCTCACTGCTCGATCAGGTCAGCTCCGACGAATGTGCAGCCTACATCAAGCATGCCGGCTATGCGTCAACTTAAGCCGATCGCGCTCTAGCTCAGCCCGGATCGTCGGCCAGCCCGCGCCGGAGGCAACCGATCAGGTTGCGCGCCACCGACCGGTTCGGGTCGAGGTTGGGGTTGAAGATGGTGATGTTGATGCCGACGGCGCGGCCGCTCGCGACCGCCGCGCGCAGCACGGCGGTCAGCTCGTCGAAATCGAGGCCGTCGGTCATGCGGTAGTCCACCGCCGGCATGACCGCATCGTCGAGCACGTCGACGTCCAGGTGAATCCAGAATCCCTTGGAGGTTCCCGCGGTCAGCCTCTGAACCGCCGTCGCGGCGGCGGCCTTGGCGCCGGCCTTGCGGACTTCACCCAGGTCCATGACGGTCATGCCAGTGCTGCGGACATCCTGGCTGCCGTACTTGTGGGCGAGCGCGGCGTCGCGCTGGGCGAAGACGACGATGTCCTCGTCGCGTACATAGGGCTTGCGGCCCTCGAGGTTGACGACCTGGTCCGGTCCGCGCCCGGAAACCAGCGCCAGGTCCATGTCGGCGGCTTCGCCGGTCAATGACTGGTTCGGCGCATAGAAATCCGCATGGCCGTCTAGGAACAGCAGGCCGAAGCGGCCGCGCCGCCGCAACGCCAGCGTGCAGCCGAGCAGGATGCTGCAGTCGCCGCCCACCACCACGGGAAACTCACCGCCGTCCACGACCCGGCCGACCGCGTCGGCCAGCCGGGGCGAGTACTCGGCCAGACCCGCGGGGTTGAGCATGGCGGTCGTGCTCTCGCGCACGGGATCGTAGTCCGGCGGCTCGACGCGCTGGTCCCGCCGGGCATCGAGCGCGCGGGCCAGGCCCAACTGCAGCAGCACGTCCGGTGTCCGCTCGACGCCGCTGGGCCACAGCCCGAGCGGCGAGGGAGCCTCGATGACGGCGAAGCGTGTCATGTCGTCCTCCAGCCTAGTCCGATGATGCGGGATGTCCGTCGTCGCCATGCGACCGGCGCGCCACCGGCAGCAATGCGCCGACCAGCAGAACACCGCCGACGATCTGTATAGCGCCAAGCCGCTCGCCGAGGAACAGCATGGCGCCGACCACGCCGAACACCGGCACGAGCGCCAGGAAGAACGAGAAGATGCTGGCGGGCATGTGCCGGAGCGCCACCAGATGCAGCCAGAACGGCAGCGCGAACTGCAGCATCCCCGAGATGAACGCCCACAGCAGCGCCGCCGCCGTCATCTGCGGCCAACTCCCGATGATGCCCAGGGCCTGAGCCGCCAGCACCAGGACGATCACGAACAGGCTGCCGGCGGCAAACTGGAGGGCGCACAGCACCAGCGGCGCCATGTCCGCGACGATCCGCCGGCTGATGATGGCGTAGAGGCCGCCGCAGAAATACTGCAGCAGCAGCAGGGCGTCGCCGCTCAGCAGCGTCAGGCGCGCGTGGCTCATGTCGGGCGCAACGACCATGGCTAGCCCGGCCGCCGCAATGATGCCGCAGAGCGCCATCCGTTTGGTCATGGGCTCCCGCAGGATCAGCCATGCCAGCAGGAGCACGAAGAACGGCTCCGTCGTGCTGATGAGCGAAGTGTTGCTGGCGGTCGTGAGGTAGAGGCCGATCGTGCCGACGCCGTAGCCGAGGCCGAACTCGAGGATGCCGGTCGCCCCGCCGAGCAGAACTCGCCGGAGGTCGGGGCGTGGCGATCGCTCGATGGCCGCCAGGGCCGCGATCACGACGGCGCTGACGACGAGCTGCACCAGCAGCAGATGGGCGGGCGGCAGGTAGCCGAGCGCGTGCTTGACGGCCGAAATGCCGAAGCCCCAGGACAGCGACGACAGCAGGGCGCAGCCGATGGCCAGCGCGGGCAGGCGGGTCATGCCCCGTCTAAGGCGCTGCGGATGGCCGCATGAACCGGATCGAGCAGCGGCTCGCCGGCCGGAATCAGGTGCGTGATTTCGTTGAACGCATGAATCATGCCGGGCGCCTCGATGAGGGTCGTCGACACGCGCGCAGCGCGCAGCTTGTCGGCGTAGAGTCGCGCTTCATCGATCAGCGGGTCGCACTCGGCGGCCAGGATGACCAGCGCCGGCATGCCCGCAGGAACCGGCTGCAGCAGCGGCGAGGCAAGGGGATCTGTCGCCTTGCCGCTGTCGCCGATATAAGCGGCGACGAACCATTCGAGAAATTCGCGGTCG
>Ga0335085_10008465_pt1 | contig 15691 bp, 14 predicted proteins | sample Lox_Sample_45_FD_206712 | JGI IMG/M metagenome (GOLD analysis project Ga0335085, IMG submission 206712) | Soil microbial communities from Loxahatchee National Wildlife Refuge, Florida, United States - Lox_Sample_4.5 | ecosystem: Environmental > Terrestrial > Soil > Wetlands | place: USA...
TCATCGTCATCACCAAATCCAATGGCGGCATTCGGTCTGCGCGGCGGGCGTGGCGGAGGCGAAGCTGGCTGCGGCTTCGGTGCTGGCTTCTTCTCGTCCTCGCTCATAAACGCTCATGTGGCCTAACAGATAATGGACGACGAAGTTTGCAGCCTATCCTTTTCCATGGAAAAAGCCTAAGCTGGACTAAAGCCACTGTCCATCATAAAATTACGGCGCTCATGAGGCCCCAATCCTTTCCAGCAAAGGCTGCGCGTCCGTCGGCGGAGAAACTGTTACCGAATCCCAAAGCGAGGCTCAAGGACCAGTTTCACGAGGTGGCGCGTTTCAAACATTTATCCCTAAGGACGGAAACCGCCTATTGGGAATGGGTGGTGCGTTACCTGAAATTCCACAAGGCGCGAGCAGGCGATTGGCAACACCCGCGCGATTTGGGCAGCAAGGGTGTGACGCCCTTCTTGACCTATTTAGCCACTGAGCGGGATGTGTCGGTGTCCACGCAAAATCAGGCGTTGAACGCGCTCCTGTTTCTTTACCGCGAAGTCTTGTCCACGTCCCTGGTTGCGGGTGATTTTGTCCGCGTGCGTCGTCCGCCGGCCGTGCCGACCGTCTTGACGCAGGAGGAGGTGCGGGAACTGCTTTCTGCGTTAACTGGAACGCATCAGTTGATGGCTCGATTGTTGTACGGAACCGGAATGCGCCTGCTGGAATTGCTGCGGTTGCGCGTCAAGGACATTGACTTTGCCCGGGGCCAGATTGTGATCCGCGCCGGAAAAGGGGCGAAAGACCGCGTGACGATGTTGCCGCTGTCTCTGCGGGAGCTGTTGCAACAACATCTGACTGAGTTGCGCAAGCTGCATGAACGGGATTTGGTCGAGGGTTTCGGCTGCGTGTCGATGCCTTCGGGCCTCGGGCGCAAGTATCCAAATGCTGAACGTGAATGGGGTTGGCAATGGGTATTTCCATCGGCCAACCGTTCGATGGATTCCCAAACGGGACGCACAGGGAGGCATCACACGGCGGAAACAGGGTTGCAGCGAGCAATCAAAAACGCTTTGCGGCGAACCTCCATTACGAAATCGGCTTCCTGTCACACGTTGCGCCATTCGTTTGCGACTCATCTACTCGAATCCGGCGTCGACATCCGCAGCGTCCAGAATTTGTTAGGGCATCGGAATCTGGCGACGACGCAGCTTTATACGCATGTGATGCAAAGACCCGGGATCGGGGTGCGGAGCCCAATGGACAGCATCGATCTGGTTTGACTGTGTGCCGCAGTGGCCAATAGCTTGTCTTTAATCCTCTTCATTCCACTTCCAGCACCGAACCGGAGGCAGCCGCAGCGCGTATAGCCGCATCTCCCGTGCTCTTTCTTCCGCTTCGGCCATCACTTCGGCACTCAGCGGTTTGACTGACACCCATTCGCCAACCCATCGCGGCACGTTCCACACCGGGTCACCATCGAACTTCCTTGCACGCAAAAGAACCGCCCGCGTTACCCGACGGTTTTGCATTATTTCTCTGGCTTTGAACTTCGCCAGCAACATCGGGTCACCCTGCGCCCGTGCCCGCTCCGCCGCCGCCCGTGATGGAAACACCTCGCTTTCCAATGTTTCGCCAAGAATCGCGTCCCGCAGGTAATACGCCCACCTATGGCCGTAAAATATTTTCAGTTGCCCCAGGTCAGCCACGCCAACGCGCTTGAGATAGGCGCTGACCTTGCGCCGCCAGAGCCAGCCGTTAATTGTATTCCACGAAAACCGGCTGCTGGCCTTGCGCATCCCCGGTTTGTAACCGATGAACCGCACCACTCGTGCGCCCTTGTCCTGTGCCAGCCGCTGGCCGATATGCTTTGAGATATATTTGCCCACATAGCGGGCAATGCCTTGCCCGTTGGATTTTACCGGCATCAGTTCGTGACGGCCAAAACCATATTTCGGGCAGGTCTTGCGCCAAAACGCCCACTCAGCCCGCAACGCGGTGTTGGCACTGCGATAGTTCCGCTGCTTGAACGCTTCAAAATCCGCTCCCGTGCGAATGTCTTCTTTGAGCACCAGGACCAGATGGAAATGAATTCGCCCCGATTTGTGCCGCTCCCATACGCCGATGGCACGCTCGTAACGCTTCGCAATGACATGAGCACGCAGCGAACGGAAACGCCTTTGCGCTTCCCGTATGTCGGTTACGTTGTCCTTGAATGTGAGGGTGAAAAAGCCGATGTGTTCAATCCCAAACTCCCGGATCAGCCATTCAATCTCAAAGGCGACTACGAAGGCAGTGCGCTTGTGAGCGCCGGTCAGGATGTTGAGCTTGTCCGATTTGCTTTCGGTGCAGTTGTTACTAGATAGACAAGGAAGGGCAGTGCCGGGCGTCGCTCCGCGCCGCTCCGCCACTGCCCTTCGATTGTGCTCTGACTGACCTTTGGAACTGTGGGTGTGGGCAAAGAGTTCAGCGTTTTCCGGCTCGCTCCGCTCGTCCCCACCGGAAAACGAGGATTGAACCCCACCTCCTTGGCTTACGTTTCTTAGTGGGTTTCCCCGGTGTTGTTCCGCTGCATCTCGCATCCATAACACCGGGAACGTTCAAGGTGTTTGATTCAAACAGGTGTCATCCGATGACAGGTGCGCAACTTCAGCCAACTGCGAGCGCTTCGCGGTTTCTGCTGCTGGAAGTGGAATGGCCAGCGAGATACCAGGCATGATATTGAACCAAGCGGCAGCGAAGGCCGGACGCATCCGTTTCAAGTAATTTGTCCGAATGATTGTTGGCGAGTTGCCCGCTTCATCCGCAACGCGAGGCACATCGGCGCATTCAGCGACACGGGCTGAAATGTAAGTATGCCGCAGAGCATTGTGTTTCCATTTAACGCCGGCTTTTTGGGCCAGTTTGGAAAGCGGATTGGCGATGTTTGCCAATCCTACAACCGGCCCGCTTTTCTTCGCCATCGTCAACAGCCAGGCTTTCAGGTTTTCCTTTATTGGCACGATCCGCCGCGTGTCGGTTTTGGCGTTTTCGGCTCTCACTTCGATGAAACCCTCTTGCAGGTCTATGTCCTGCCAATCCAGCCGAGATATTTCGGCGTGCCTCAACCCCGCAAAGCCCCCGATTACCAGAAACGGCAAAATGCGCTCGCTGGCATTTTGCAGCAGCGAAGTCATTTCCTCGGGGGTGAACGTGGTGATTTCGCCGATCTTCCGGGCACTGTAGTTCTGGACGCCTTCAAGCAAATCGGTCCCTTTCGCCAGGTAACCCCGCAACACAAGCCACCGGCTGAAAATCTTGATGACGTCCCGGTGATTGCGCTTTGTGCGCTCCTGGAAGGGCAGGGCAACGAGGTAATCCGAAATCAATTTCGGGGTGAGCGCAGCGACCTCGACGTTGAACGATTTGGCAAACCGGTCGAGAACCGAGGAATAGTCTTGCTGCCGGACCTCCGATTTTCCGTCCGCTTCTACTTGTTTCTTCAGCAATTCAACGGCATCAGGAACGGAGATTTTCGGCAATACGATTGAGTGACGCGCGGCGAACTCGCGGGCAGCCTCCAAAAGCGTGCCTTTGCCATTGAGAGCGGTGAAAGCCTGGGCGAAGTCTGAAACCGCCATGTCCAACTCAAGACCGGTCGGTTTCAGCAAGTCCAACGCACGGAGATAAACCAGCCGGTCTTGATTCTTGAGTTGCAGGACGGATTGCTCGCCGTTTGCAATCTTTCGGCAGGCGTCAGACGCTGCCGTCTTGGCGGCCTCCAGCTCAGAGAACCATTCCTGCTTGCGTTTGCCGAGCAGGACGTATTCAACCACATAGAAGACATAAGCCTCGCCATACTTATTTTGCACGATTCGACGGACCTTGGCCAAGACTCCTTGTTCGGAAACGCGGAGGGGGAATTGGGGTTTCTTCATCGTCGTCGTTTCCTAACGGGAAACGTTCAGCCGTTAGGAAAACGTTAGGAAAAACCCGACTTGTTAAAAAACCCGCGAAGAAATGGCGGGAGCGGCGGGGCTCGAACCCGTAACCTCTGCCGTGACAGGGCAGCGCTCTAACCAATTGAGCTACGCCCCCGCGTGGGGCAGGAGAAACTAAGGAAACACCCGTCAAGCGTCAAGTGGAACATCAAGCGGAAGAGAAAAAATATTCGGGCAGCAGACGCCAAGGAGGTGGGGGTGGGGAACCCCGCTGAAGAAACGTACTGCTACCCGAACAATGAAATTCTATGTTCCCTGCGCATTTTGTCAACCCCCAGTCAGCTAATGTTAACGATACTGATGCATTCGTTTCTTCGATGCTCGCTGGGACCGGCCCCGTCAGGGCGCACGCATTTATTCGTTGAAAATGGTCTTAACGGGGGAAATCCATCCCGTGGCAGCGCGGGCGTCCTCGACTGCGAGGGGCCGGCACCGTCCCGGTGCCAGGAAACAATTGCGTTTAATGTTGCTTCAGTGTCTGGCGGCGAGACGCCGCCGACACTCGCAGCCGGGACGGCTGCGCTACATTTGAATGCGTGCGCCCTGCCGGCCCCGTGTTCTGCCATTGCCAAGGCACACGCGCCCGCTTACGATTTGTTTGTTTCGCGCCCGCAAATCCGGCGCGGCATGCATGGCTGAATACAAAGTCAAATTTGAAGTTTTTGAAGGGCCTCTCGATCTGCTCCTTTACCTCATCAAAAAAGAGGAAGTGGACATTTACGAGGTCAATCTCACCAAACTGGCCACCCAGTTCATCGAATACATCGAGACCATGCGCCTGCTCGACCTGGAAATCGCCGGCGAATTCCTCGTGATGGCCTCGACGCTGATGTACATCAAGAGCCGCGAATTGCTGCCGGTGGAACAGCAGGTGCAGGTGGAAGGCGAGGACGAAGGCGAAGACCCGCGCTGGGAACTCATCCGGCAGCTGGTGGAATACAAGAAATTCAAGGATGCCGCGGCGCAATTGCAGGTATTGGAAGTGACGCGGGAAAACACGTTTCCGCGGCTGCCCATCAAGCCGCAGTTTGAAGAGGAGAAACCGGCGGTGAAGCCGGAGGTTTCGATTTTCGACCTGTTGAACGCGGTCAATACCGTCCTACAACGGTTCACCAAGCGCGATGATTTGCGCGATATTTTTGAGGACAAATGGACTGTCAGCGAGAAAATCGAGCATGTGATGAAATCCCTCACGGAGCGCGGGCGGGTGACATTTTCGGAATTGTTCGCGCAGGCGGCGAGCCGGTCGGAGGTGGTGTGCACGTTTTTGGCGTTGTTGGAGTTGATCCGGCTCAAGCAGCTCATTTGCACGCAGCCGGAGCCGTTCGCGGAAATCGAGATCACGCGCTCGCAAAAACCGGCGGCGGATGCGCCGGAAGGCGCCGCAGCGCCCGAGGCGGCAACAAGCCCGCCGGGTGAAGCGGCCGAAGCGGCTTCGACTCCCACGAGCGCTCCCCAATCGTAAATCGTAAATCGAAAATTTAGAGATGGACCTGAAATTTATTTTGGAATCGATCCTGTTCTCGGCGCAAAAACCGCTGAGCGTGAAGGAAATTCGCGACGTGCTGGCCAATGCGGCCGAGCAAGACGACGCGGATGCGACGGTCAAGGCGCTGAAGAAGACGAAGGAAGATGACGTGGTTGCCGCGCTCGAACAGCTCGCCAAAGAGCACGAGGAAGCCAAACGCAGCTATCGGCTCGCGTGCGTGGCGGGGTCGTGGCAATTTGTGAGCCAGCCGGAATTTGCGCCGTGGCTGAAGGCGTTGGTGGGGGTGAAGGCGCGTCCGCCGCGGCTTTCGCAGCCGGCGTTGGAAACGCTGGCGATTATTGCGTATCGGCAGCCGATTACGCGCGCGGAGGTGGAGCAGATTCGCGGTGTGAACGTGGATGGCACAATGCAGACGCTCATGGAGCGCGGACTGGTGGAAGGCGTGGGGCGGGCGGAAGTGGTGGGGCGTCCGATGAACTACGGCACGACGGCGTTGTTCCTGGAATATTTTGGTTTGCGCGCGCTGGAAGATTTGCCCGCGGCGGATGAGTTGCGGAAGATTGTGGTGGAGAAACCACCCGCTCCGCTGACGGTGGATCCGGGCTTGGCGACGGCCGCGCCAGAGCAGTTCAAACAAGAGGGTGGAGCGCAAAAGCAGGAAAATGGCGGCGAGACCAAAAACGAACAGCAGCCTACGTCTTGATCTGGGACGACTGCGCGCTAATTACATCCAGCGCTTATCTGAAATTGATCGAGGGAACAGACGCCCAATCTCACAATTTGCGACAATACAGCAATGAAAAATTGTTGATAACACCCGACAAGTTTCGATTGCAAAAAGCGTCATTTTCGTGAAAAGTCCCATTTCAAAATGAGCTCCTCGCCTTGCCAGCAGTGGATCCCAGGTGCCCTCAATGATCGTCAGCTCAAACAATTAATTGAAAACGGTTATATCAAAAACGCAGAGCACTGCGCTTTAGATTACTCGTCATTTGATTTGAGCCTTGGCAACGACGCCTATGAAATGGTGGAAGGCTCGGTAAAACCTCACGGCGGAGGGTATGAAAAATTTCTCAAAACCCAAAAGAAATACGCAAAAAAAGTTTCTTGGGAAAGCAATGGAGAATTGGTCTTAAAGCCGAGAAAAACATACGTTTTCAAGCTTAAAGAAAGCCTATCGGCAAAAATCAAAGGGTTTCCGATTTACGGACAAGCGACAGCAAAAAGTTCCGTAGGACGAATGGATATTTTGGCACGGCTTATTGTTGACGGAATGCACAGTTACGAAGGTTTTGACGAAACAGTTTGGAGACACGGAAGCGGTGCGATGTTTTTGGAAGTTACCTCGATGACTTTCCGAGTCCGCGTGAAACCCGGCATTTCGCTATCGCAGCTCAGACTTTTTTACGGAAAACCGGAAGAGTCGGAACTTCGCGGAGCAGAACTTTACCAAGCTGTCATGCGAAGGGATGATCAAAAGAAAGTCGACGAGTGCTTAAGGGTAGATGTGAGCAATGTCTCATTCGAAGCCAAAGATGCTGCAGCGTTCAAAGCGAAAGTAGATATAGAAGAGCCAGTCAAACTCTGGACAAAAAATACTGCTGGCAAGCCAACCAAAAAAGCCGATCCGGCCGCCTATTGGGATTTGGAAGCATCGGTAAATCGGAGATTCAGAATCAAGGAAAGAAGTTTCTACATCTTAAGATCGAAAGAGAAGATGATCCTCAGGCCAGGAATCTGCGTTTATTGTCGAGCAATCGATGAAACAATCGGTGAAATGCGCATTCATTACGCCGGATTCGTTCACCCACATTTTGGTTATCATATCAAAAGCAATCGTGTAGTGGAAAAAGGTACCCCATTGATTTTTGAGGTGCGGGGACATGATGTTGATGTCGTGTTGAACGATGACGAACCATTAGCACGATTGCAGTTTTATCGGATGTCGCAGGACTGCTCGGAAGTTCCCGCCAAGAGCAGGCTTTCAGCATACCACGATCAAACTCTTCGACTTTCGCAATTTTTTGACCAATTCCCAACAACAGATTAATTTTTATGGAAGTTCCGAATGATATCCAGAGACGGTTCCAAGTAGTACGCTTGGAGGAAGGCGACATCGGATCTAAAACAGATCATTTCAATGAGCTAAGGAGATTAGTTCTCGCCCATGAAGGGATGTATCCGGACATCGAAAAATGGTTTCGGGACAAGGTTTGCCCTGGCGTTCGAAGCACAGAACGAGCAGCGTTTATTGGTTATTTAGACGAAAAACCAGTGGTGTCGGCCGTTGTCAAAAGAGGCGAGAAGGCAAAATTCTGCCATCTGCATATTGAACAGGGGTTACGGGAGGCGCATTTAGGCGAAATATTTTTCTCCTTAATGGCCCACGAAGTTCGTGATCTTGCTCAGCGGGTCTACTTTACATTGCCAGAAAGTGTGTGGGACGAAAAAAATGAGTTCTTCCGTTCTTTTAATTTCTCTAACTTAAACAAAGCGAATATACAGTACAGGCTTTTTGATGAAGAGCTCGAGTGTGATGCGCCCTTCGATTCAGTCTGGAACGCCGTTGCAACCAAACTTCCTAAAATTTGCAACTTGTACGCTTGGGGGGCTAATTCTCTCGCGAGCGATTTGTTAATGAGCATTCGTCCGAAATATGCCGATCAAATCTTCAGCGGCAAAAAACGCTACGAACTAAGACGTAAATTTTCGACAAAGTGGTTAGGCCACCGTATAAATATTTATGCCACGGGCCACAGCATGCAACTCATGGGTCAAGCAATGGCACATCGAATCATTAAGAACACACCAAAAGAGATATGGAAGCAATGCGGGGCCGACCTTGGATGTAATCACACGGAATTTGAGCAATATACACAAAATACGGAAGAAATTTACGCTATCGAACTCAGCGAAGTGACGCCATTTCGAGTTCCCGTTTCGAGAAAAGATATTGCTGAAATTTTCAATGAGTCTTTGAATCCGCCGCAATCGTATTGTGCGGTGAAGCCGCGTGTCGGTTGGGGAAAAGCCGTTTCTTTAGCATCTTTCCTTCAAGAAACTTTCAAAGGTCAAATTTTAACCCCTTTACACAAGCTTTTTTCCCCTCGTCAATCAATGATTGCCAAAGGTTCAGTAGCCGCGAATTTTCAACTTCGCAAACTGCTTTCGTGAGCATCGGACTGATTCCACGTCATCGACTCTGGTTTGCAATCTTACTCCCTTGTATGGAGATCATCTTTCAATGAAAACTGAAACAGGCTTACTTCTGCCTTTTGCATTCTACCTAGCCCGTAAACATTCCCGAACATGGAAGGCAATTGAAAAGCTAGACGCGCAGATCATGAAGCTGCTAAATGAACGCGCGCTGAACGCCACCTAGAATCTCGCATCGGGAAAAATTCGGATTGCCGTTTCTCGATCGGGTGTTATAAGTGACTCCCGAAGGAGGTCGGAAATGGAAAAGAAAGGGAAGCGGCATCAATGCCACGGCACAACAGCAAGTCAGGTCATCACATCACTCGCCACCCTCGTCCAAACGAGTTACAGTAAATTGCACCAAATTGAACCATCTCCCCGGGCAGGAGCGGCGTCCTATCAACCATCAACTATCAGCCTTTCCACCCCTCGACCCTTTCCCGTCCGGCTCAATCAAGCTTCGGCCCACCCCCGTAAGCCCTTCACCCACAACATCCGTCAAGGTAGATCAAGGTATATCAAAGGGGCAGGGTCTACCCGACGCGTTCAGTGGGACGAGCGTGCCCGCGAGCCGCATCTCTCAACCTTTCCGTCCTCCCCTTGTCCTCCGAAGCCTTTGGCGAAGGAGGATCGGCCCATTTCCCTTTTTGCCCTTTTTTGCGGATTTTTGCGGATTTTTGCTACCAATATTTTTCAGCATTGGCCTTCCTATCAACACTCAACTCTTAACTTTTCCCCCAAGGTGAATCAAGATAAGGGAATCCTGTTTGATTCTTCCTTCTTCCTTCTGCATTCTTCCTTCCTTGTGAACATTCCTGAGCATCGGAAGGCCATTGATAAGCTGGACGCGCAGATCGTCAAACTCCTGAACGACCGCACGAAACACGTGCTGGCGATCGGCGAAATCAAGCTCAAGGCCGGCGAGGAAATTTATGCGCCGCATCGCGAACGGGCGGTGCTGCAACGCATTTGCGGGCAGAACGCGGGGCCGATCACGAATGAATCGCTGCGGGCGATTTACCGGGAAATCATGTCGAGCGCGTTGTCATTGGAGAAGTCCATGACGATCGCGTATTTCGGGCCGGAGGCGACGTTCACACACCAGGCGGCGATCAAAAAATTCGGTTCGAGCCTGCTGTATTCGCCGCAGAAGACGATTAGCGATGTTTTCCTGGAGGTCAGCAAAAATCGCGCGGATTACGGCGTGGTGCCGGTGGAAAATTCCACTGAGGGCGTGGTGACGCACACGCTCGACATGTTCGTGGACAGTGATTTGAAGATTGTGGCGCAAATCATTTTGCCGGTGCAGCAATGCCTGCTCAGCAAATCGCCGCGCAAACAAATCAAGAAGCTTTACGTGCATCCGCAGTCGCTGGCGCAATGCCGCGGGTGGATTCAGAATAATTTGCCGCACGTGGAAATCATTGAGACGTCGTCCAATGCGCGGTCCGCGGAATTTGCGGCGAAGGAAAAAAATTCGGCGGCCATTGCGGGCGTGCTAGCGGCGGAGAAATACGGTTTGCCGGTGCTCGAACAGGACATCCAGGACAACGCGGCGAATGCGACGCGGTTCCTGGTGCTGGGCCGCAAGTGCAGCCCGGCGACGGGTAACGACCGCACGAGCCTGATGGTGAGCATGACAGACAAGGTCGGCGCGCTGCATCACGCGCTGGCGGCATTTCGGCGGAACCGGATCAATCTCACGAAGATTGAATCGCGCCCGAGCAAGCGCCGGGCGTGGGAGTATTTCTTTTTCATCGATTGCGACGGGCACCAGGAGGACAAGCGGGTGGCGAAAGCCATCGAGCAACTGGCGCAGGAATGCAGTTTCGTGAAAGTGCTGGGCTCGTATCCGAATTCGGATTGAGATTTTTCGGCGACTGCATTGCTAATTGAAGCAGGGAGCTTTGCATGCATATTCTATTAGAGAGATCTGCCGGCAGGATGCCGGCAGCACGTTGAATTCAGGGCTGAATTGTTTTTGGTTTCTTTTGCGGATTGGTTCAGTTGAGGAGTTCGAAGCGAAGTTTATTTTCTTCCTATTTTGCTGATTACGAATGAGTTCCGATTTGTCCCGGACGCGCCCGGGGGAATGCATGGGGTGTTGCCAAGGTTAAAAATCCGTAATTTTTTCGGCTTTTCAAAACATCGCCCGGTGCTAGGCTGCGTTCATGCCTCAACAGATTGTGTGATTATGAACGATTATTTTATTTGGGGGATTGATGACTCTCCGTACGGCCCTGTTGAGCTGCCGACCCTGGTGAATTGGATCAAGGACGAACGCGTGCTGGCCAACACGTGGGTGTATTCGCGCCGCGATTCGACCTGGCAACGCGCGTCGGACATCGCAGAATTGAAGATGTTTTTTGGCAAAAAATTCGACCGCGGCATGCCCCAGGTCGGAATCACGCCCGGTTCGCTGCGGCGGATCAAAATTCTCGCCGACCTGAGCGATGCGCAATTGAGCCATCTCTCCGATTTTCTGGAGCCGCAAAAAATTTCGCAATGGTCCGTGGTGGTGCGGCAGGGCGACCCCGGCGACGCGATGTATTTCGTCACGGAAGGCGAATTGCGCGCGCGGGTGATGGCCGGCGATCGCGAAACGATTTTATGCACATTCGGCCCCGGCGATTTCTTCGGGGACATTGCGCTGTTTGACCATGGTCCGCGTTCGGCGGATGTGGTGGCGAATGTGGACGGCACGGTATTGCGGCTTTCCTCGGTGGCATTTGAGCGTCTGGCGAAGGAAGCGCCGTCGCTGGCCACACCTTTCCTCCAGGCCACTTCCCGGACGCTGGCTTCGCGTATCCGCGCGGATAACAAGCGGTTAGGACAGGTGAGCCAGCAGTTCAGCGCCAGCCGGTAATTTTTTAAAAAATATTTATAATTTTTTGAAAGATTCGGCGGGTTCGGGCGATTACAGGGGTATGAATAGAACTGCCGCCGTCATCGCTAAGAAACTGCTGGTCATCGTCCTCCTGGTTTTGCTGGGATTTTTGCCGGCTTTTGGCCAGGTCAATACACTTCAACCGAGCGCGAAAAAACCGGCCGTGACAACTCCCGCCCGGAAAGCGGGAGCCGTCCATCGCCGGAAACACCGCCGGCATCGCCGCCGTCATTTGCGCCGCGTGCGTCGGCGTTTGCGTCATCGCCGCCGCGCTCTGAATAACAAGAACAAGAACAACAACAACAACAACAGCAGCAATAACACCATCACCAAATAACTCTTTGCGTCGTTCAACCAACGCGAGCCATGTCAAAAAATTCAATCGTTCATTTTGGCGCGGGATTGTTCGTGATGGCGGCCTGCGCTTTTTCCATTAGCGCGGCGCCTCCGCTCCGGCTGGAGCAAGCACTGGAACGGCTTCCGGCTCCGGTGCAAAAAACCATTCGTGCGCAGGTTGCGGACGGGAGGTTGCGTGGCATCGACGAGGATAACGAGGAAGGCCGTGTGTCCTACGACATCGAAATGGTGCGCCAGGGCCGGGTGCGCGGTTTCACGGTGGGCGAGGACGGAAGCCTGCTCGATGAAGAAGTGTTTTTGGGTGAACTGCCGCCTGCGGTGCGGCAAACCATCCGGAAAAAGGTGAGCGGCGCGACGTTGGGTGAAATCGACCGCTCGATGGAGAGCGACGGCGCCAGTTACGAAGTCGAAATAATCGGCGGCGGCACGAACCGGAGCTTCACGGTGAATGCCAGCGGCAAGTTGACCGATGAGGAGGTTTTTCTCGCCGAATTGCCGCAGGATTTTCAGGCCGCCGTTCGGAAGGAAGCGGGTGCGGGAAGCATCGATGAGATTACGCGATCATTTGATGACGACGGGACGGTTTACGACGTGGATGTGATCGAGAATGGCAGGACGCGCACGCTGACGTTCAACGCGAACGGCGTGCTTGCGAGCAAATCGGAGGATGTCGCGTTGCCCGCTGTGCCGGAAGCGGCGCAGAAGCAGATTCAGACGCTCTCCGCGGGCGGCAAGCTGGTGGCGCTCTCGAAAGTCACGGAGAATGGAGCTGTGTCGTTTGATGTGGATGTCCGGCAGGACGGAAAGGTGAAGTCATTTACCGTGGCGGACGACGGCACGGTCGTTTCGTCGGATGCGAAATAGCGCGCGTCACGGACGTTTTTCAAAACTGACCGTGACTTCCATTTCGGAGGCACCGAGCCGCGGGTGGGCAAGAAACACGCGAACATGGTCGGCGGCGATTTGAAGGGTCGCCGAGCCCAGCCCTCGCGGATTGCGATCGGTCACGAGTTTCGCGGTGGAAAAATCCACGTTGCCGGGCATCAGCCAAGTGGCGCCGCAGTTTTTGACGACTTCCAAACCGCCGCCTTTGAAGTCGCCGAGATTGACGTAATTAATCTTGTTGCCGGTGGTTCCGCGGCGGCTGCTGTGCCATTCCGCCTGGTCGCTGTAAATGTCCAAAAATTCCGTCCCGCTCACTCGTGAAACGATATGCACGCTGCCGGCCTCGGCCGGCACAGCGTCGATGCGCGGCGTCAGTTTGCGCCGCAGCGCCGGCCGATCCGCCGCGGGGGCACTGGTGACGCTCTTCTGATACCAATAGCGCGCACGGGTTTCGTAGAGCACGCGATCTTCGCCTGGAGACGCGGCGGCGAGGTTCCACCAGGCGCTGCCGAGATCGAGCTGGCTCCGGGAGTCTTCGAGCTTGCCGTTGATCTCGGTGTTCACGACGGATTTCAGCGCTGCATCACTGCCGCGAGCGAGCAAGGGCAGGCCGTTGGCCCAATCGTTTTTGATAAAGCAAAGGAATTTTCCGACCGCGAGGCTGGCCTTGGCGTCCGCCGGTTTTTCGCGAAAGATTTTCCATTCGTTGGTGATGCGGTCGAAAGCTTCGCTGCACTGGTCCGTTTCATCGCTTAGAAACGCAGCCTGTCGGGCAAGAGAGGCGTCAGGGGCGGTCGCGGCGACGTTGCCCGCCAAATCCGCCAGGTTTGCAGCGCTGGCGTAGTCGTCAATGGCTATCGCGGCAAAACCGGTGGCGAGACAGGCGTCGGTGAGATCGTTTCTGTCCGCGGGCGTGCGCACGTGGGCGCCGGCTTCCTGCAGCATTTCGACTTTTTGCGGCAGGACATTGATATCGAAGCGTTGTTCCATTTTATCGCAGACTTCTGTCATCAGCGAGATGTCCTCGGCCCGCGCCGCGAGCAATCCGGCCACGCGCAACGATGCCGCTTCGAACGCCGGGTCTCCCGAAGCGGGTCCGCGCTCCAACAGTTCCAGTGCCGCCTTTTGCCGGACCTGGACGGGAGCGCCGGGGACAAGATCGGTTTTGTAGTCGTCCTTGAGTTTCGCTTCGCTTTCCGCGATGTCGTGAGCGGAGGGCCAGGGAATTTTGGATGAGGTGACGGTGGCGTTTCCGGCCCGCACGCGCGTGGCGAGGTATCGCCAGAGATAAAAACCGCCGGCGGCAATCGCAGCGGCGGCGGCCAGCGTGAGGCAGGAGCGCGCGAGCAGGGCGGTTCGGCGTTGAGCGGTGCGCTTTTTGCGCACGGATTTTCCGGCGTTCAACAAGGCGAGGTCATCGTGAAATTCCTGGGCGGAGGCGTAGCGTTTTTTTGGGTCGGTTTCGCACGCCTTGATGATGACGGCGCTGAGTTCGAGCAATTTTTCCCAATCCGGATGTTCGCTAAAATTCTCCGGCAGTTCGGGAAATTCCATCCGGTCTTTGCCGGTGGCGATTTCGTAGAGGACCTTGCCCAGGCTGTAAATGTCCGCCTGCGCGGTTTTCGGCCCTTCCGGCGGAATGAATCCCTCCGTGCCGACGTAGGAGACGGTCACGTCGCGATCGGTGACGAGGCCGATGTCGGCGAGTTTGGGGACGCCATTGACGAAGATGATGTTGGCGGGCTTGATGTCGCGATGAATCAGGCCATGCCGATGCAAGTTTTCCAGCGCGTCGGTGAGGGAAAGGCCGAGCTGGATGCATTCATCCACGGGAATTATTTTGCGGCGCTCGATTTCACTCCGGAGCGTTTTGGGAACGTAGGCCCCGGACTCGATGTTCCCGCCGGTCCGGACGTCATCGGCGAGTTCCATGATGTAATAGAAATAACCCGCCTCGTCGCGCCGGCCGACGTGCAGGATGCGGACCTGGCTTTCGCTGGCGCGGGATACGGGCTCGAATTTCTGGATGCCTTCGTATTCGCGTTCGTAGGGGCGTTCGTGCTGGAAGCTTTCGCGATAGACGACTTTGCAGGCGAAATGATTTCCGGCGCGGTCGCGCACAAGGTAGACATCGCCGTAGCCGCCCTGGCCGATGAGGCGGATGATTTCATAGTCCAATTCCGCCGGCGGCGCATGCGCGCCGGGATCGGCGAAGGGACTGGTCCCATCAGCAGGTGAATCCTCTGGCGGGTTTTCGTTCATAACGCGCCGCGCGCATCAAGGCATTTGTTTCTCGAGACGCGCGGCTTCTTTTTTAATCAGCCGGGAAATTCTGTGTTTGGCGAGATAAACCTGCGCCACGCTGGTGTCCAGGGCTGCCGCGACTTTTTTCACGGGCATCTTTTTCAACACGTAAAAATCAAACATCTGATATTGCCCGGCGCTGATGGCCAATTTGACCCGCGCGATGGCGGCTTCGAGCAGTTCCTTGCGCCATTCTTCCTCCCACAAGTCATCGAGGCTGCCGGCGGCCGGATCGGCGAGGCGTTCGACGACCGCCGTGTGATCCGAATCGCCGTGGATGGAGTGTTCCACCATCGGCTGGCGGGCGCGGCGGCGAAAGGCATCGGCAATGCGTTTTTGGGCGAGGTGCCGCAGCCAGCTTTTGAAGCTGCAACGGTCGGGGTCGTATTTAAATTCCTTGATGGTCTTGGCGACGGAGATGATGGTTTCCTGGACGACTTCCTCGGATTCCTGTTCGGACAGGCCGGCCTTGAGCGCGAAGCCGAACAGGAGCTTGCGATAGATGCCGAAAAATTCGTGCCAGCTTTCGTCATCCTCCCAATCCTTGAGCCGGCTCAACAGGCTCTCGCGGGTGGGAATGATTTCGCCGGACCTTTTTTGCATAGCGGT
>Ga0335085_10008466_pt1 | contig 15691 bp, 15 predicted proteins | sample Lox_Sample_45_FD_206712 | JGI IMG/M metagenome (GOLD analysis project Ga0335085, IMG submission 206712) | Soil microbial communities from Loxahatchee National Wildlife Refuge, Florida, United States - Lox_Sample_4.5 | ecosystem: Environmental > Terrestrial > Soil > Wetlands | place: USA...
TCAGAGCGATGATTCCAAGCAGTTCTGGGGAATCAGCTTTCCGACAAACTCCTAGCGCCTCACGAATCTATTGCTCCTTCCACTCGGGCACGCGCCCGGGCGTCCATGGCGCTCCTGCCGCCTCCATATCTTTTTCGAGCTTCACCAAATCGACCTCAACCAGAGTCTTCAACTTCGCGAGCTGGTCTGCAAACTCAGCCGCTGCGATGTTGTATGAGTCCACATGCGACTGCGTCGGCTTGGCAATTGAAAACCGCTCGCCTTCCATGATGGATTGAACCCGCTGATCGACGGACGAGGGCACTGGTTCATTGCGGCTCGCGATCTCGACATCTCCGCGCAGAGTCCGAAGGATCTCGCGATTTCGCTGCTCGATTCCGTCCACTACGCTGCCTAACTGCTGCTGCGCGGCTGGAGTCTCCCGCAGCGCGTCGCGCATCGATTTCACCCGCGATTGAACTTCATCCGCGGTGCGAAGGGCCCCATTCACCGCTCGATACAACCGCGCCGTCCTGCGCAGGAATTCTGCTTGCGCCGTGCGATCAGACGGTGTCATCGTCGACGCGCCCTCGGTCGTTACTTTGAACGATTGCGGCCCGGCAACCTCCGTGACCGTGCCTCCCAACTTCTGGAACATACGAACCGAATACGTTCCCGAGAGCACCAGCGGTCCCTGACCACTAGCGTCCGGGAACCCGTCCTCATCTTCGTTGTGTTCGGGAACCCGTGCCGTTGGATAGCGTAAGTCCCAGGCCCCCCGTTGAAATCCCGCATCGGTGGAGCCCTCCACTCTCCGGATTGCCGCACCGCTCTCGTCGTACACCATGAAATACACTTCCGGCTTGGCTTCCTGAGCCTCGGCTCGCAGCTCGTCATTGGAAGGATAGGGAAGCGGCTCGTGCATCGTCACCGCTGCTTTCTCAGCATCCTGCCGTTTCTCCTTCTTCGTCTTAATCTTTTCTTTCAGGTACGCCGTGAATACGGCGCCATATGGCGGATTGTCCGCGGCAAAGTATGCGTCCCCCTGAAATCCCTTCTTCGGGCCACCGAGCGGGCGACGCTCGACATACATCAACGCATCCTTCACGGGAAACAGCGAGGCAGCCTGATCGAGTGAGGCCGCTTTGGTCTGCCGCAGCGGAGTGAGGTCATCCAGTACATAGAAACCACGCCCAAATGTAGCCACTACCAGATCACCCGCGCGCGGATGAACCACCATGTCGCGAACCGGAATCGTGGGCAGTCCGCCTTTCAGCCGTACCCAATGCGCTCCACCGTCGATCGTGAAGAACGCGCCGAACTCCGTCCCCGCAAACAGAAGATTCGCATTGACCGGATCCTCGGCGAACGCAAGCACCGGACCGTTCTCCGGCAAATCTCCGGCGATCGATGACCAGGTCTTGCCCGCGTCTGCCGACTTCAACAGATACGGCTTGAAGTCTCCGTTCTTGTGATTCTCAAACGCCGCATACACCGTATTCCCGTCGTGTGAGGATGCAGCGAGGCGCGATACATACGTCATCTCAGGAACGCCCGGAAACTTCTCGTACTTCGTCCAATTCCCCCCACCGTCTTGCGTGACCTGGATCAAACCATCGTCCGTACCGACATAGATCAAACCTTCTTTCCTTGACGACTCCGACAACGAGACGATGTTCCCGTAGAACGACGTGGAAGCATTCTTCGCCACCGCATCCGGGCTCCAGACCTTGCCCATCACCGGCAATTTGTTTCGATCGATCTGCCGCGTCAGGTCGCCCGACACGGCCTTCCACGTATCCCCACGGTCATCCGAACGGAACAACTTGTTCGCCGCAAAATACAAGCGCGTATGGGAATGCGGAGAAATGATGATCGGCGAATCCCAATTCCACCGCAACGGAGGCTCCCCTTTTCCCTCCAACGGTTGCAGCGCCAACTCCTGGCCGGTTGGCTTGTCATACCGGACGAGCACTCCATACTGCGACTCCGAATAGATCGTGTTCGGATCTTCCGGGTCCACAGCCGACCGGAATCCATCTCCACCGGTCGTGACGAACCAATCTGAGTTCACAATCCCGTGCACACTCCGCGTGCGTGTTGGTCCGCACCAGGAAAAGTAATCCTGCGTGCCGCCGCAAACGTTGTAGAAGGGAAGTGCGTTGTCGACCGCGAGGTCGTAGAACTGCATGGTCGGCAGATTCGCCTTGAACTGCCAGGATTTTGCATCGTCCCAGGTCTCATACATTCCGCCGTCCGACCCGAGCAGCCAGTGCGTCGTGTTATCGGGATCAATCCACATGGCATGATTGTCGCCGTGATGATTCACTTCGTTCACTTTGTGCAGCGTCTTGCCGCCGTCGGTCGACTCGCGTAGTTCGACGTTCATCACGAAGATGCGATCCACATTTTTCGGGTCGGGCACAATCCGTGCGTAGTACATCGCGCCCACGTCAAACTCATTGCGTCGCTCCCAGTTCGCGCCCTTGTCGTTCGAGCGGAAGATTCCGCCCTTTCCATCGGCCGCCTCCACGCTTGCATAGACGACATTCGGATCCGCCGGAGAAACCGCCAGCCCGATCCGACCCATGTCGACCGAAGGCAATCCCGATCCAACCTTGTTCCATGTCGCGCCCGCATCAGTCGACTTGTAGATGGCGCTCTCCGGCCCGCCATCGATCAGCGTGAAGACATGCCGCCGCCGTTGATACGCCGACGCATAGACAATGTCCGGATTCGAAGGATCCAGCACAACATCATTCACACCGGTGTTTTCGTTGATCGTGAGCACCGCTTTCCAGTTCTTCCCACCGTCGGTTGTCTTGTAGAGCCCGCGGTCGCCGCCTGCGCCCCAGAGCGGTCCTGCGGCAGCCACATATACGACTTTCGAATCGCGAGGATCGACGACCACGCGCCCAATATGCTCCGACTTCTTCAGTCCCAGATTCTTCCAACTTTTCCCTCCATCGTCGGATCGGTAAATGCCATCGCCGTATCCCACGCTGCGCTGGGCATTCGATTCGCCCGCGCCCACCCACACAACCGAAGGATCATGCGGATCCAGTTCCACCCATCCGATCGAATAGGACCCCTCGCCGTCGAACAGAGGAGTCCAGGTCGTCCCATCGTTCACGGTCTTCCAAACGCCGCCGGATGCCACCCCGACATAGAACTCATTCTTCTTCTGCGGATTCACCGCGATCGACATCACCCGGCCAGACTCCACGCCGGGCCCGATCGACCGGAACTTCAACCCGGCGAATGTATCGGCATTCATCCCCGGTTTCTTGTCTCCTTCCTTTTTCGGCTCTTCTTTCTTTTCGTCCTTCGCAGCCTTCCTCTGGTCTTTCTTCGCAGAAGTAGCCGCGCCCGGCTTCTTGTCAGCATCTTTGTCCGGCTTTTGTTCCGGCGCAGTCTGTGCATGAATGTTGAGGGGAAGGAAAGCAACAAGAAGAATGAGGGTTGCAATTTGTTTCATCGAGCGCTCCTGATCAAAACCGATATGTATATCAGGAATCACCCAAGACTTTCACGGAAACTCTGTGCCCATCTGTGTCCTCTGTAGTGAAGGTTTTCGGCTGCTAGAATGACCAACCATGCCCCGCAAGATCCACGGACACGAAACCGCCTACCACAAGCTGCAGAAGAACTATTGCTTCGCGTGCGGACAGAACAATCCCGACGGCATGCGCCTGAAGTTCGTCCTCGATGAAGAGCGCCAAACCTTCGTCTGCAAGTTCCGCCTGAGCAAACGCTACACCGGACCTCCCGGACACTGCCACGGAGGCATCATCGCCACCATCCTCGACGACGCCATGGGCAAGGTGAACAAACTCCACCACGTCATCGCCCTCACGCGCGAGATGACGGTCGAGTACCTCAAGCCAGTCCCTCTCCATAAGCCCCTGCGTGTGGAGGGCCGGGAAATCAGCGTACGCGGTACGCAGCACATCAATGAAGCCTGGATCCTGAACGAGAAGAACGAAATCCTCGCCCGCAGTCGGGGTGTATTCATTGCGATAGACCCCGAGAAAATGTTCGGCAAGTTCGTGGAGCGCTGATCACCACAGAGCACGGAGGCACGGAGAAAACCAAATGAAAGGCTTTTCTTCGTGGCTCGATGTTTCCGTGGTGGATCTCATCGGGGTTCCGCAAACAGCCAGCGGGCGTTACAATGAGCTAGCGGCGAAACCCCTCCCGGAATCATCACATTAAGGGTTAGCTGATAACTGACGGCTCAAAGCTGACAGCTGGAGTTTCCCATGTCCCAAAACAACGGCAACAACACGACCACTTCTCTTCGCCTCAAGACCGGCCTCGCCGAAATGCTGAAAGGCGGCGTCATCATGGACGTCACTGACGCTCGGCAGGCCGAGATCGCCGAAAAGGCCGGAGCCGTCTCCGTCATGGCTCTCGAGCGCGTGCCCGCGCAAATCCGGGCCGAGGGCGGCGTTGCGCGCATGGCGAGCCCGAAGAAGATCCGCGAGATCATGGCCGCCGTCTCGATCCCAGTGATGGCCAAATGCCGTATTGGCCACTTTGCAGAGGCCCAGATACTGCAGGAACTCGGAGTCGACTACATCGACGAGTCCGAAGTACTCACCCCTGCCGACGAAGCGCACCACGTCGACAAGCACGCTTTCAAGGTCCCATTCGTCTGTGGTGCCCGCAATCTCGGAGAAGCTCTGCGCCGCATCGCCGAAGGCGCCGCCATGATCCGCACCAAGGGCGAAGCCGGCACCGGAGACGTCGTCCACGCCGTGAAACACATCCGCCAGATTGTTCAGGAGATGAGGATTCTCACGGTACTGAGCGAAGAAGAACTCTACGCGAAAGCCAAGGAACACCAGGCCCCCTACGAACTGATCAAGATGGTGGCCAAAGCAGGCAAGCTGCCCGTCCCGAATTTCTCAGCAGGAGGAATCGCCACACCGGCCGATGCAAGCCTGGTTATGCAGCTAGGCGCCGAAGCGGTGTTCGTCGGATCCGGCATCTTCATGAAGAACTCCACCGAGTTCGCCGACCCGGAAGAAGCCGCCAAGCGAGCAAAGGCAATCGTGCTCGCCGCGACGCACTATCAAGACCCTAAAGTGTTACTTGAGGTTAGCGAGGACCTGCAAGGCGCGATGAAGGGCCTAGCCGTAAGCGCCTTGGACGAAGCGCACATGCTGCAAACCAGAGGCTGGTAGCGAACCTCCGCGATCTGAATTGCCCTGCGGAAATCAGCGGTCGGGACACTGCCCTTTGAGTCTCAAGCCTCCATTTGAGTCTCAGTCTCCATCGACGTGGCCCAGGCGATTCGGCACTTTGCATGGCCACACACCGTTCGGGACCTCTTCCCCGCAGGGACGCCTGAACCCATCCTGGATGCGGCGTCTCTTTGAATCCGCACTGAGTCTGCGCAACCGAAGAGTGTTCCTGCGGAAACACGTTACAATGACTGCCTACTACTGACCGGAGAAAGCTCGCATGAAGCTCGGTTTCGCCCTTCCCAACATCGGTCCCATCGCCACCCCGGAAGCTGTCTCGCAGGTCGCGCAACGCGCCGAGGCTCTCGGATATCACAGCCTGTGGACGATCGAGCGCATCCTGTGGCCGGTGAAACCACAGACACCCTATCCAGTCACGCCCGATGGCCTGCTCCCCGAACCCTACAAGCACAGCCTGGATCCACTCGATGCACTGACCTTCGCTGCCGCGCTGACGAAGAAGATTACGTTGGGTACAAGCGTGCTCGACATGCCCTACTACAACCCTGTGCTGCTGGCGCGCCGGCTGAGCACAATCGACTATCTCTCAAACGGAAGAGTGCGCGTAGGACTTGGCCTCGGTTGGTCCAAAGACGAGATGGATGCGACCGGTGCGGACATGAAAGTTCGCGGTGCTCGCGCCGACGAATTTCTGCAGGTTTTGAAAGCTATTTGGACCACCAACCCGGCGGAATTTCACGGAAAGTTTTTCGAGCTGCCCAAGTCTTATATCTATCCAAAACCCGTGCAGAAACCACATCCGCCTATTTATCTGGCGGCCTTTGCGCCGCCCGCGATGAAGCGCCTAGCGGCCATGGCCGATGGCTGGAACCCCGTTGCCATTCCCGCTGCCGGCATGGCACAGATGTTCGAAGGCGTCCAGCAGATGGCGAAAGCAGCCGGACGCGATCCCTCAACACTCGCGATGGTGGTGCGCGCGAATCTGGATATCGGCGAAAAACCATTGGGCAACGATCGGATGATCTTCTCGGGAACGCTCGATCAGATCGCCGCGGACGTCAAAGAATGCGCCAAGATTGGCGCGCATGAAATCTTCTTCGATCCGACATTTACCGCAAGAGGCCAGTCGCTCGGCCGTTGGCTGGAACTGCTCGAACAACTAAAAGGCCTGAGCTAGCTCTTGACTAACATGAGTGCTTCCGTTTCCATACACATCGCACAGCCCCGAACTCTCGCAGTCGTTCGCCGTCAGGTTCTCATCGGGCAAGTCGGTGCGGCCTGGAAGCCGGCCCTCGATAAGGTTTGGGACTTCCTGCGCCAGAATCCCGGACTTCGGACCGACGGGCATAACATCTTCCTTTATCACCATCCGACAGCGCGCGAGTCACCGATGGACGTTGATTTTGGCGTCGAGGTGTCTCACACATTCGAGCCGCAGGGTGAGATCTCGGGCGCGATTACTCCTGCCGGCAACGTTGCAACCGCCATCCACATCGGCCCTTACGATCGAATGCGTGAGACTCACAACGCGATCCATGCCTGGGCGAAGGCCAACAAGATGAATTTCGCAGGAAAATCCTGGGAGATTTACGGAGACCCTAGCGACGATCCGTCCAAAACCGAAGTTCGCATCGAGTACTTGCTGGCCTAGCGTATTCCCGGCACCCGAATCACATTCCCTCGGCAATCCCTCAGATTCTGACACGCGACTGCTTTCAAATCCTTGCTCATGCATAGCGAAACGGCCGTCAGATAATTGTTGCCGCAACTGACCGTCATGTCCTCACTGCTAAAGGCGGGATTCGCGCGCACAAATTCGTTCTTCACGTCCTGCGGTGAAATCGAGAAATTCTCGCGCGGGGCCGCAAACCGTTCCGGCACTCGGACCGCCGTAAACGCATGACGCAGAAGTCTGAAGTATTCCTTGGCATCGAGTCCGCTGCAGGTTCCGTGCGTTGTCCATTCATGGGCCACGAGACCCGCATCCGGCATGATGTCCGCCATCTCTGCAGGATCCGACAACCCAGGCGCGTTCGAACAGCGTTCGGGATACCCATCCACGTACTGCGGCCACAAACCATGAACCACAAATCCGTGATGCCCCGACTGACACTCCGGCTTGTCGGCATGGGAATAGCAGAACTCCGGTGACCACGAAAGTGTCAGTAGATAGTAGTCAAAAACCCCAGGCGTACCTTTGGCGGCCTGCCGCGAAGCATGATGCTTAGAGGAACCCGCCGACACGGCGAGCAGCGCGAGTAATAGGAGCGAGGCGAGAGCGAGCTTTCTCATATCCAAATTGATGATACCGCCGCACTTTTGCGGCCCGTTTTGGGGAGGTTTGCGGCGTATCTCTTGTCCGGATGCTATTCTCTCGCCATGAAGTTTCGGGCCCTGCTGCTTCTTCTTTCCGTCAGCGTGCTATACGCTCAGTCCACACACACAAGAAAGCAACTGCTGGCCATCGGCGAGCAGAAAGGCTACCGGCATGAAGCGGTGTCGCACGCCCTAGCCACGATCGAGCGCTTGGGCCGCGACTCCGGCCTCTGGGACACTACCATCCGCACTGACACCGAAGCCCTGACCAAAAAGAAGCTCGAGTACAATGCAAAAAATCTCAACGACTTCGACGCTGTCCTCTTCTTCACCGGCGGCGAACTCGAAATGGATGCCCAGCAGAAGTCAGACTTCCTCAGCTTCATTCATGACGACGGTAAGGGCTTCGTCGGCGCCCACAGCACCACCATCACATTTACCGAGTGGCCCGAGTATGGAGAGATGATCGGAGGATACTTCGACGAGCATCCGTGGGGAACGTTCGATGCGCCGATTCTCGTCGAAGATCCTGCATTCCCCGGCATGCAGCAATGGCCGCACGCGTTCGTTCTCCGCGATGAGGTCTATCAGTTCAAGGACTACTCCCGCGACAAAGTCCGGGTGCTGATGCGTCTTGATGCAACCAAGCTCGATCTGAAAAACAGAAATGTACACCGCCGCGACGGAGATTTCGCGGTTACTTGGGCAAAGACTTACGGCAAGGGACGCGTGTTCTACTCAAGCCTTGGCCACGTGACTGAAAACTGGGACGACCCCAAGTTTCAGAAGATGTACATGGAAGCCATCCAGTGGGCATTAGGCCTGGTAAAGGCCGACGTTACCCCCGAGCCGTTACGCCCATAAGATCTCGGAGCGCTTTTCTATACCGATTCCAGTGTCCTTTTCAGTTCCCCGAACGATTGCACGACCATATCCGCCCCCGCAGACAGGAGCACTTGCCGATCGAATGTCGTGGTGACCGCGACGGCGAAGCATCCTGCGCCCTTCGCTGCCCGCAATCCGTTCATCGAATCTTCGATCACCCAACAATCCTCTGGCTGCAAACGCAAGTCGGCCATGACCATGTAGAAAATTTCCGGATCCGGTTTCGGACGATGAGACCGCCCGCTGTCCACAACCGCTTCAAATGGATTGCCGATATCCAACAGGCGCAGAGCTGCCTCCCGGTTCCGCTTCGTCGCCGACGTCGCCAGCGCAAGCCGATACCGTGACTTTGCCCACAGTACGAATGCCGCTGCCCCGGGAATTGCCTTCATCTCATGTTCGATTTTTTCAAAGACCTGGTGCTTCCGATGCAGCAACTCGGCAATCTCGACGACGGAATGTCCTCTCTGGCTCATGATCTCCGGCAGCATGGTCGCATCCGGGCGTCCCTTGTAGCTGTCATACACCGATTCCGGCAGCACAATCCCAATCTCCCCGAAGGCGATCTCTTTCGCGCGCTTATGCAGCGGCTCGGAGTCGATCAGTACTCCGTCCATATCGAAGATCAAGGCTACTGGAGGTTTAGATGGCACGATGTCTTAGATTCCATCGGCGGGAATTTGCTTCTCACACCACTCGAGAAACTGGCGGAATGCCGATCCGCGGTGGCTGATTTTCGACTTCTCTTCCGCGCTCAGTTCTGCGAAAGTCTTCTGAATCTGTGGAAAATAGAATAGCGGATCGTAGCCGAAACCATTCGATCCGCGGGGAGCGTCAAGAATGATTCCCTCTGCCACACCGCGAAATGTGGCGAGAGTCCGCCCATCCCGCGCAGCTGCCAGAATGCAAACAAATCGTCCCGTGCGCTTCTCGAGTGGAACGCCTTTCAATTCCCGCAGGACCCGCAGATTGTTTTCTTCATCGTCCGTGTTCGTATCCGCAAGATGTGGCTGATCCGCGGCATACCGCGCCGAATGCACCCCCGGCGCCCCGTCCAGAGAGTCGATTTCCAATCCAGAATCATCGGCGACGACAATCTCTCCCGGCACATGATGGCTGTATTCCTCGGCCTTTTTGCGCGCGTTTTCTTCAAAGGTGTGCCCATCCTCGTCAACAAGAGGCAGGGAAGAGAAGCCTGGAATACTGGCAATCTCAATCCCATGTACGGCCGCCGCACCCGCAAAATCACGCAGTTTCCCCGGATTCGAAGTCGCAATCAGAATCTTAGGTCCCATAAATTACGATCTCTAACGCGGTTGACCGCTGCGTTGCCGCGCCCTCCAGGCCCAGATACCTAGCGCGAGAACGGTCACCACCGAAATCCATCCCCCAGTAGTTCGATCCCACGTCCGCGCAAATGTAAGCTCCACGCGATTCATCCCGGCAGTGACGGGTATCAGCATCTGTCCGGTCGCCTCGCGCGCGCTGGTCTGAACCCGGACTCCATTCACCAGCACGTGCCATGATGGATAAGCGAACACGCGCAGTGCGATCTGATCAGCTGCCGACATCTGAACCGTGAACACCTTCGACTCTGCGTCCCAACGCTGCACTCGGATGTCGCCACGCGCAGGACCATCCACGGTCACCTTGCGCGCATCCTTATCGACCACCGACGGGTCCGCTCCCAGCGGAGTGTATTCGTCCGTTCCTTCGTATCCCACCCCGGTCGCCATGTTGTCCTGCATCTCGCGAAGATCAGCCGCGTTGTCCCACCACGGAGCCTGAACGCGATTCCATGCAACCATAATCACGAGGATCGACGCTACGACCACGATCCCCCGCAGCCACCAGCGCCGCATCGCAACCGTAACAAACGTGCAGAAGACCATGCTCAGGCAAAGCAGCCATCGCCATGGAAACTGCATGAACTGCATCTTCGGCAGGACTTTCCACAAAAATAGCGACGCCGGGAACATCAATACACTGCAGGCAACTGCCCAACTCAACAAGGCATTCCACACATCGCGTCGAGTATCTTGCCACAGCCTCGCTTTCGCCACCGCTCCCAGGACAACGGCCATTTCGAGCACCGCAATCCACGAGATGATCCGGTTAAAGGCGTCGTGATCTGCATCCGTCGAATGAATAAACAGGAAGTTGTCCGCCGGACGCGAACCCGCCGACACCGCCTGAGCGATGTCGATCCACCTCTGCTCGTAAATTGCGGGCAGCAGGTAAAACGCTGCCAGGCACGCTCCCAGTGCTACCGCCGCCGCAGCAACCGCCAACAAACGAGCGGACCTCCGCCTCCATGCAAAGAAGAGCGCCAGCAGGCAGAGCGAGTAATGAATCATCACCGCCGCTGGTGCATTCGTGAGCCATGCAGCGGCAAGTACCACGCCGAGCGGCACCAGCGCGCGTCGCTCTCCGTCCGCTGCCTTCAACACGAAGAGCACCAACAATGGCACCAGGCAACTGGCCAGCAACTCGGCAAAGGCACTGCGCCAATAGACAATCACCAAGTGATAGGGATTCACCGCATAGATCGCCGCCGCGAAGATCGCATCCCGCTGGCCAAACCATCTCCGCGCTAACAGGAATGTCGAAGCGCCCGCGAGTACCAGCACGATCCATATGTAGACGGGAGAAGCGATCGTCCATGGAACGATCGCACTGATCGCCGATCCCAACGTCCACGAAGCTGGCGGATAGAATACAAACCGCGGTTCTCCGAAAGAAAAGTGTGCCAGCGCGGCCCAGCGGGGATAGAGAATCCCGTGCTTCCATTGCGCCAGAACTTCCAGCCACGAGTACAAATGAAACTCAACGTCGTGACCCGACGGAGTCCCGCGGAAGAAGAAAGGGATTTCGGTAATAAATGCTGCGGTCGCAATAGCCAGGAACGGCGACCACAGCAACGAGCGTAGCGATCCGCTCAACGACGGAACGTTTTCACCCAACGTCGTTCGTGATGTTTCCAGGGAGTCCTCGAGCCTTGATCGGATGATTGCGGAATAACTCCAAACGCAAACAGTCTACATTTAACCCAGAATTAATATTGTTGAAATCACCACGCAATGCTCCCGCGATATTGTACTCGCATTGGGGTGGAACAGACCACGAAGAATTGAGGACCCGCACCAGAGACGGGGTTCGGGCTCTTCAATTCTTCGTTAAAGCAAGATCACCCCGGAAGCCTCTCACTCCCAACCCTGCCTCCACGCCGCACCCGCCCAATCCAATTCCTGCCAGATCGATTCGCTGATGACCGCACAAGGAGGCTTTCTGCACGGCAACAAGCCTGCGACGGCAAGTCTCCATTGGACATGCCGGTTTGCTTGGCCATGGCAGGAATCTCAGGGCGCACGGAAGGCACTCGGGAGTTCGGTTCTGGGAAATCTTATGCCGCGAGTCAGCGGGAGAACGTGCGAGGCGAGTTACTCCGACGCGACTTCTTGTGGATTCCGCTGATGTTTCAACTCGGCCAGGAAATCATCCTGCTGCAGGGAAGCGCCTCGTCGCAGAAGTTCTAGCAGAGGATCTTCCATCTCGTCGGCAGCAGCCTGCTGGGACTTGGTAGCCTCGTATTGTGCGGGATCGGCCACCAGCGCTTTGGGTGAAATACTGAGTTCGGGCATCGTATCACGGTTGCTTTGCAGGAAGCTGATGACATTGCCGACCTGCGCCCGCTGCTCAGACGTGCGGGAAGGGAACTCGACGCCCATTCCATGAGCGGGATGAGTCACGCGCACCACCCCGTCGGTGTGAACTTCCATCTCTTTCGTCTTGAGGCAGAAGTCGATCAGAGCGCCCTCCGGAAAAGGTGCATCCGTCTGCACGTAGCATCCGCCCAGGCTGAGGTCTGTGAGCTTGCAATGGGGCACGGTCTCGTCCTCGAGCGTGCCGTTGGCTACGGCGGCTGCTCTCAGCCATTTCTTGAGATCCGCCGAGACATCTGATGCCAAGTCGAGGAAATGAACGCCCGTTTGTCCATTCGGATTGGCCCATGCCACCTGTCCATGGGCATCTACCTTGATCGCGCCGTCCGGCAGTTCGAACTTGAACGCCAACAGCGATCCCGCTACTTGAGGCTCGGCAGTCAGCACGTCCATGCCGGTTTCAGAAAGGTCAAGCAGGATTCCGTCGGCTTTCCGGTTATCGGGAAGATTGATTTCCACGGGTACCTGTACGGGAACGCGGAAAGCCCTCCGCCGCTCACGGTTGAGTAGGGCAGCGGCAGCCCGCAACCCAGCTCTCGCCGCCTCTTCCGAAACAGGCTTGTAGAGTACAAAGTGCGCGCCACCGCTGAGAATTTGTCGAACCTTTCCCGTATCGGCGACCAGAGCGATGCTGAGTGCACCTGAACCGACCTTCTGCGCCTCCTGCAGAACAGCTTCCGCTGCCTTCTGGTCGTCGAAGTCGACGATCAACGCATCGAACTTCTGTTGCTGGATGCGCGCAATGGTCGTCTCTGGATCGCTAGAGCGATCCAGTGCGACGCCAAAACTCGACAGGACTCTCCCCAACACGTCCGCCGCGGAGTCGTCGGTCGAAACCAGCAGTGCCTGAAGATTCATAAGTCGATCGGATTGCCGTTCTTACGTCCGGCTGAGTTTACGGCCAGCGAGGAGCTGCAGGCCGCGACGATTTCGATGAACTCGCGTTGCTCGAACCCGCGCCGGCCTTCGCCGCCATCGAGTCGGCTTGCGCCAGGGCATCGTCACCTTCCGCCAGCACAACGTTGTCTTCTTCGTCGCTCTCAGCCAGGAGCGGAGCTACTTCCCGCAGTTTTTCCGCTGCCTGCTGAAGCATCTCTATCTGTTTGCCAAGTTGGGCGTATTTCGCCTGCTTTTGACGCAGGACCTCATGAATGTCCTTCATACAACCCCCTGTTGGCAATGTAAGAAGGGCAGGCTGGACGGGTCAACGGTAATCCCCCGGCCCCGATTACTGGGGTAACGGTCCCTGGGCAGTTCCAAACGTCGACAAAAATGAAAACCCCGCTTTCCGGCGGGGTCGCTGATCAAAACTTAGAACTTACTCAGGTTTTCTTCCTTTTGCGCAGAATCCCCGCCAGCCCCACCAAACCCGTTCCCAACAGGGTCAACGAGCCCGGCTCTGGCACCGCCGCAGTCGAAATATTGGTGTCGCCGCTTGAGATCTGCGTTGTTCCTTCGAAGAATCCTTTGCCCGTGTTGATCGTCAACTGCACCGTCGCCCCATAGACGGTATTTCCGTTGTACCACGTCCCCGATAGAGCGCCGCTGAGCGTGTAGTTATGGGTGCCATTGGCCAAAGTGGTCAGCGTCCAAGTCACAGGCCCAGTGAAACTGCCGTTGAAAATCACGCCATTGGGAATGCCGCTAGTTCCGTTGCCGGTGATCACAAATGTTCCACCAGCGTCGAATGTGCCCCCCATTTGCAGACTACCACCGGTCAATGCCGCCGTGGAAAATTCGAGAGTCCCCAAGTTCCCTGTTATCAGCCCCATGCCGCCCAAACCATTGATCGCGATGAGGTTTGAACCGCTCAACGTCAGGCCGGCGTTGGTCCCACTCAAAGATCCTTGGCTATTCGTGAAGTCCACCGATGCCGAATTGGCAAAAGCTGCCACCGGCAACGCCACAGAGAGTAAAAGCAGCCACAGCATCCGCTTCATAAACTTACGTCCTCCAAATCGTACTTCTTCTTCACTTCGTTTCTTCTCTGGGCTCCCGACACAACGCTGCTGGGACACTAAAGACGCACATTCCCGGCTGGTGAACCGAAGCACCCGGATCTCCAAAGCATCACCCAACGTAAGCGCCTTACAAATGAGCGGAATAGAGTAGGAAAATACAGCCTGAGGAAATCTCGGAGTGCAAATTACTGCACACTTTCGCGGGACACGCGGAACACATCTGAGGTGTTCGACTTAAGGGTATTTACCCAGTCAGCGAAGGCAACCGCCACGCCGACCCCCACAGGAAGATAGCCCCCGCCACGATGCTATAGCACGACGTCGCGAGCGTGAGAGCGCCGCATGGCATTCGGATGGGTGAAGGTCGCGGAGAACAACCCAGCGGCCGCGGCGCACATGATTGTATTCATCACCAGCAACCCAAGAATGAACGCCAGCAGGCCCCAGACCCGCAACTCCGCCCAGACTTGCCGCTGCCAGGAACAGGGACACCTGCGTGAACGTCTCAGCCCCTACTCCGTGAATCACTCCGACCACAAATGCCGATGTGCTTCCGCACCCGTCCTTGAACACCTGTGGAGCCTCGGCGCGGGTACCACCAAAAATCTTGCTCAAGCGCCAGTACAACCACAGGACGCCGTTAATCAACAGCGTAATTCGTGTTCGCGGACCATGGTTGTGCATCCCGGGGCGAAAGAACGTCAACAGCACATAGATACCGAGCAGCAGCAGCGTAATTCCAACCAAGCGTTCCGCCAGCCGGTCGCTCGCTGGAGGCAGCGCCATGCGGAAAGCAATCGCAGCCGTTCCCAGGATAGCCACCATCGTTGCATGGCCCGCCACATAAAGCAGTCCATAGCGCATCGCATCTCGGGCCCGCGATTGCACGCTGGTGATGTCGGTGATTGCCGCAATGTGGTCGTAATCCAGCCCGTGACGGAACCCAGCACGGCCGCAGATAACAGAGCCAGCTTGAGATTGGTGGGATCAATCATGCAAACGAAGCTGTCAGGAACTGCCCGCTGGTGATCACGCACAACACCCAGGCTCACAAACGGATACCTGTTCCCGAAACCAGATTTGTGGGCTAGCACATTCGCAGCAGTCCCACCGTGCGCTGCAATACTGCTAGCCCTTATTACTAGAGGGTTCTTTGGAAAGCGCCAACTGAGTGCCGATCAACTCCCGCAACCTGCGCGACAGGATGGAAGCGAGCGAGCGATAAAACCGGGATCCGAGATGGGGAAATAGCTCGAACAACGACTGCAAGGTCGGCCGGTCGAGATAAAGAACTTCCACCGGGCCGTTGGCCACAATATCCGCTGTCGCCGGCAGTTCGTCGATGAACGAGATCTCTCCACACACCTCACCCGTACCGATGTCGCGTGGCGTAGCCTGTCCAGGAATCTGCACCGCCGCGGTCCCTTTCAGCAGCACGTACAGCCCGTGCGTGCGGTATCCGAGCCGAACCACAGACTCTCCAGCCTTGATCTCCTGGTGTGTGGCCTTGTCGGCTATCAGGGCCCAGTCATTGGCGGTGAGATGGACCAGTCCGTTCTTCGCCGACAACAAGGCGGAGAAATCATGCTGCTGTGAAGCTTTTGCCATGGCGCACGGC
>Ga0335085_10008467_pt1 | contig 15688 bp, 16 predicted proteins | sample Lox_Sample_45_FD_206712 | JGI IMG/M metagenome (GOLD analysis project Ga0335085, IMG submission 206712) | Soil microbial communities from Loxahatchee National Wildlife Refuge, Florida, United States - Lox_Sample_4.5 | ecosystem: Environmental > Terrestrial > Soil > Wetlands | place: USA...
TCGCCCTCACACGCGTACAACGACTTCCACATCGCGTTGCCCTTGCCGGATCCCGGCCCGGCCTCGGGCAGCACCGACGCCTCGCTTACGACGCGGGCGCCGGCCGCGGACGCGGTCGCGGCAGTGTCGTCCGTCGAACCGTCGTCGAGCACGACGACCTCGTCCACGACGTCGAGACGCACGGCCTCGCGCACGATCGCCGCGATCGTGGCGGCTTCGTTGCGCGCCGGCAGGCACACCGAGACCCGGGGCCTGCGTGCGTTCATGCGGGCAGGCTACGGGAACCCGCCCGGGCCGCAGTTTTGGACGTGTTAACCTGACCCGCAACGCGCTCATCGAGAGCGGCTGAGGGACAGGCCCTTTGACGCCGCGGCAACCAGCTCGAGCTTCCGGTCGCAGGACCGAAGGGGAGAGTCAGGTGCCAATGCCTGACCGATGAGCAGCCAAAGAGCGGCCTCCGCAAGGCAGTCGCTCGAGGCGCTCGGAGCGCGTCGACGGAAAGGGAGACGCTCCGATGGTCCACGTGCAAGGCCTGCGCTGCCGAGAGTGCGGTCGCGAATACGCCGCCGCGCCGATCTTCACCTGCGAGTGGTGCTTCGGCCCGCTCGAGGTGGCTTACGACTACGACGCGATCGCGGCATCGGTGTCGCGCGAGAAGATCGCGGCCGGCCCGCTCAGCTTGTGGCGGTACGCCGACCTGCTGCCGGTACGCGGCGACACCGCGGTCGATCTCGGCACCGGGTTCACGCCGCTCGTGCGGGCCGACCGGCTTTCTGCCGAGCTCGGCCTCGGTGAGGTCTGGGTCAAAAACGACACGCGCAACCCGACCAACTCCTTCAAAGACCGCGTCGTGTCGGTTGCGCTCAGCAAGGCGCTCGAGTTCGGCTTCAAGGTCGCGGCGTGCGCGTCGACGGGCAATCTCGCGAACTCCGTGGCTGCGCACGCGGCGCGCGCCGGGCTCCGCAGCTACGTGTTCATCCCCGCCGATCTCGAGCAGGGAAAGGTCGTCACCACCGCGGTGTACGGCGGCAACGTCGTCGCGATCAACGGCAACTACGACGACGTGAACCGGCTCTGTGCCGAGCTTGCCGGCATCTACGAGTGGGCCTTCGTGAACGTCAACATGCGTCCGTATTACGCGGAGGGTTCGAAGACACTCGCGTTCGAGACCGCGGAGCAGCTCGGATGGAGCGTCCCGGATCACGTCGTGGTCCCGGTCGCGAGCGGCTCACTGCTCACGAAGATTCGCAAGGGCTTCGAGGAGCTATACAAGGTCGGGCTGCTCGACGACGCGCCGAACGTGCGCGTGTCTGGTGCGCAGGCGCAAGGCTGCTCGCCCGTCGCCACCGCGTTCATCGACAACGAGGACACGATCCGGCCGGTCAAGCCGTCGACGATCGCGAAGTCGCTCGCGATCGGCAACCCCGCCGACGGGTACTTCGCGCTCGACGTCGTGCGCTCGACCGGTGGCGGCTTCGGATCCGTCACCGACGACGAGGTCGTCGACGGCATGCGTCTCCTCGCGCGTACCGAGGGCATCTTCGCCGAGACCGCGGGCGGCGTGACGATCGCGACGTTGAAGAAGCTCGCCGCCGACGGCGTGATCCGTTCCGACGAGCGCGTCGTCGTCTACATCACCGGCCACGGTCTGAAGACATTGGAAGCGGTCTCACCGACGAGCGGGCCGACGGCGACAATTGTCCCCACGCTCGACGCGTTCCACGAGGCGTTCGACATCGAGGAGTCCTGAACACATGAGTGTGACTGTTCGCATCCCCACGCAGCTGCGCAACCTCTCCGGTAACGCCGCCGAGGTCCAGGTCGACGCGAGCACCGTCGCGGAGGCGTTGAAGGCGCTCGAGAGCGCGCACCCGGGCTTCGACGAGCGGCTGTTCGACGAGTCGGGCAACCTGCGTCGCTTCGTCAACGTCTTCCTCGCCGACGAGGACATCCGGTTCCTGCAGGGCGTCGACTCCACCGTCACCGACGGCCAGACGATCAGCATCGTCCCCGCAGTCGCGGGCGGGTGATCGCGCCGACGATCGAGACCGAACGGCTGCTCCTCCGGCCGTTTCGCGAATCGGATCTCGACGCGTATACGGCGCTGCTACAGGCACCGGCGGTACGCGCGTCGCTGCATCTCGCCGACGACATCGGCCGTGAACAGGCGTGGCAGCAAATGGCGTCGTGGCTCGGGCAGTGGGAGCTGCGCGGAACCGGGCAGTGGGCGCTGGAAGAAAGGGCGACCGGCGTGTTGGTCGGGCGGGCGGGGATGCATCATCCCGAGCGCGCGGACTGGCCCGGTATCGAGATCGGGTGGACGCTTCACCCGGATCACTGGGGCAAGGGGTATGCCACCGAAGCCGGCGCGGCGGCGGTCACGTACGCGTTCGCGCATCACGACGTCGACGCGCTCTACAGCGTGATTCTCCGTGAGAACCTCGCGTCACAAGCCGTCGCGCGCCGGCTCGGATTCGTACCGTGGGATGAGCGCGTGCTGGCGTCCTTCCCGTCGATGCCGCACGTGATCTGGCGGCTGCGCCGCGACGACGTCGCGACTTCTCTCCCCTGAGTGGCGCGGTGACGCATCGACGGGCCCCGAGTCGACAGCGAACTCGACTTCGGTCCAGTGGATGCTCATCCGAGGCACCGGTGGGACCGAAGTCCGGGCGAATGCGTACTCAGCGAACGGTGACGTAGAGCGAGTCCGCGACCCGCGCGGGGACGCGGTACTCGCCGGTCTCGGTTTTCACGGTGACGCCGTCGGCACCCGTGTCGACGACGGTCGCGTCGCACCCGGGCATCAGGTGCGCGGCCGCGATGAGCTTCAGTGCGTCGTCGGACATCTCGAGCCGTTCACTCACACGCGCGATGCTCACCGGTCCGATGGATGCGTCGGCGAGCGCGACAGTGGGCGCGGCCGGCGGGGCATGGTGTGAGCCGGGGATCGGATTTCCGTGCGGGCACGTCGCCGGATCGCCGAGGAGCTGCACGAGCTTCTCCTCGACGTCGGCCGAGATCGCGTGCTCCCAGCGCGCGGCCTCGGCGTGCACCTTCTCCCACTCGAGCCCGATGACGTCGACGAGCAGCCGCTCGGCCAGCCGGTGGCGGCGCACGACCGTGGTGGCGAGGCCCCGGCCCTTGTTCGTGAGGCGCAGCCGGCGGTCGCCCTCGAGCTCGACCCAGCCGCCGTCGACGAGCCGGCCGACGGTCTCCGAGACGGCCGCGGCCGACAGCCCGAGGCGCTCCACGAGCCGAGCCCGCATGGGGACCACGCCCTCTTCCTCGAGGGACAAAATGGTCTCGAGGTATTCCTCGGTCGTGTCGTGCAGCTCGGCCACGGTCCCACAGTACGGGCAAGTCGAGGGGTCCGCGAGGCCCGTTTCTCGGCTTGCACTCTCGACCGTCGAGTGCCAACATGGGTTAGCACTCGGCTATCCTGAGTGCCAACCATCCGCCCGTTCCACGCAGCCGCGCGCTGCCCCAGGGGGTTTTCGCCAATGCCCAAGCAGATCGCCTACGACGAGCACGCCCGCCGCGCGCTCGAGGCGGGAATGAACAAGCTCGCCGACGCCGTCCGCGTCACCCTCGGCCCGAAGGGCCGCAACGTCGTCCTCGAGAAGAAGTGGGGCGCGCCGACCATCACCAACGACGGTGTCTCCATCGCCAAGGAGATCGACCTCGAGGACCCGTACGAGAAGATCGGTGCTGAGCTCGTCAAGGAAGTGGCGAAGAAGACCGACGACGTCGCCGGTGACGGCACGACGACCGCCACGGTGCTCGCGTGGGCGATGGTCCGCGAAGGTCTGCGCAACGTCGCGGCCGGCGCGAACCCGATGGTCCTGAAGCAGGGCATCCAAGACGCGGTCGCCACCGCGGTCGACGACTTGAAGAAGCAGTCGAAGAAGGTCGACACCGACCCGGCCGCCATCGCCAACGTCGCCGCGATCTCCGCGGCCGACAAGGAGATCGGCTCGATGATCGCCGAGGCGCTCGAGAAGGTCGGCAAGGACGGTGTCATCACCGTCGAGGAGAGCCAGACCTTCGGCATGGAGCTCGATCTCGTCGAGGGCATGCGTTTCGACAAGGGCTACATCTCGCCGTACTTCGTCACCGACCCCGACCGCATGGAGGCCGTCCTCGACGACGCGCTCCTGTTGTTCGTCTCGAGCAAGATCAGCGCGGTCAAGGACCTCCTGCCCGTGCTCGAGAAGGTCATGCAGTCCGGCCGTCCGCTCGCGATCATCAGCGAGGACGTCGAGGGTGAAGCCCTCGCCACGCTCGTCGTCAACAAGATCCGGGGCACGTTCAAGTCGGTCGCCATCAAGGCCCCCGGCTTCGGCGAGCGTCGCAAGGCGATGCTTCAGGACATGGCGATCCTCACCGGTGGCCAAGTGGTTTCCGAGGAGATCGGCCTCAAGCTCGAAAACATCGGCCTCGAGCTGCTCGGCAAGGCGCGCAAGGTCGTCGTCACGAAGGACGAGACCACGATCGTCGAGGGCTCCGGCTCGAAGAGCGAGGTGTCCGGCCGCATCCAGCAGATCCGCAACGAGATCGACAACACCGACTCCGACTACGACCGGGAGAAGCTCCAGGAGCGTCTCGCCAAGCTCTCGGGCGGTGTGGCGATCATCAAGGTCGGCGCTGCGACCGAGGTGGAGCTGAAGGAGAAGAAGCACCGCATCGAAGACGCCGTGCAGACGACGAAGGCCGCGGTCGAAGAGGGCGTCGTGCCCGGCGGCGGCGTCGCGCTCGTCCGCGCGCAGGCGAAGGTGCTCGAGCTTGCGGCCACGCTCGACGGCGACGTCGCGACCGGCGCCAAGCTGGTCGCCCGCGCGCTCGAGGAGCCCCTCAAGCAGATTGCGGTGAACGCCGGCATGGAAGGTGGCGTGATCGTCGAGAAGGTGAAGAACCTGAAGGGTGCGAACGGCCTCAACGCCGCGACCGGTGAGTACGAGGACCTCGTGAAGGCGGGCGTTATCGACGCGGCCAAGGTGACCCGCTCCGCGCTGCAGAACGCAGCGTCGATCGCGTCGCTGTTCCTCACCACCGAGGCGGTCGTGGCCGACAAGCCCGAGGAGAAGGCGGCCATGCCCGGCGGTGGTATGCCCGGCGGCGGCATGGGCGACATGGACTTCTGAGCCCGACGAGGCTCACGGTTCCGGGAGGGGCGCCCCGAGCGGGGCGCCCCTCCCGCGTCCGGCGTCAGGCTGCAACCTGCCCCGGAGGCGGCCGCCACCCTCCGTGGGAAGCGGCGAAGGCCTCCTCGGTAGAATCCCTGGTCGCGTTCTCGGGTGGGCCACGGAGGGGCGGGCAGGGATGCTGGATTCGCGCGCGGCGCGCGCTGTGCTGGCGGCGGCGTTCGTCTTGGGCGCGGCGGCATGCGGAGGATCCGACTTCGCGTCCGCCAAGAAGCCCTCGCCTGGGCATCCGCCCGCGACCGCGGCTTCGACCACCGCGCCCCGGCCCGTCGTTCACCGTCCCGCGCTGCGGGCCGCGCTGTTGCGGTCCGCGTCGATCACCCGTTCGGCGCACACCGCCCGCACCTCCGTCTCGGTGACCGTCACCGGTCTCGGCGACGACGAGTTCGCGACCGGCGCGTTCGACGTCGCGGGCACCGGGTCCGTCGATCTCGCGAGCGGCGACGCTGATCTTGCGCTGAGCGTCCCGCTGTTCGACCGGTTGGGCGGCGGCGGCGCCATCGAGGAACGCATCGTCGACGGCGTCGCGTACGCGCGGCTCCCTGCGGGCGTCATGCGGGTCGGCGGTTTGCCGCCCGCCGTCCGATGGCTCCGCATCGACATGGCGCGGGGGCGGACCGCGCCTCCGTCGGCGCTCTCGCAGTCGCAGCTCGATCCCGCGGGCCAGCTCGCCTTCCTGGGCTCGGTCTCCGACGACGTCCGCCGGATCGGCGTCGAGGCGGTGCGAGACACCCGCACGACGCACTACGCGGCGACCATCGCGTTCTCGCCCGTACAGGACAACAGCTCGGGGTCGGCGGTGACCCGCCAGCTCGGACCGGTCGGCGCCCGCCTCGCGCCCGGGCGGTTCGGCGTCGACGTGTGGATCGACGCTGCGGGACTCACCCGGCGCATCGTCGTGTCGGTCCGGCTGTCGGACGCGGTGTTGCCGGCGAGCACCGGCGCCGATCCGGTCATGCGTATCCAGGCCGACTTCTACGCGTTCGGCGTGCCGGTCCGGGTCATCGCGCCGCCGCCGGCACAGGTCCGGCCCTACGCCGCGCTTCGCCTGCCGGCGGTCACCGGCTGACGGCGCCGCCCGGCTCAGGTGGCGTGCCACGGCAACCGATACCCGAAGGCGTGAGACGCTTCGGGTCACTCTTGGTCGCGCTCGCCGGTGTGGCGCTCGTCCTCGCCGGTTGCGGGGGTCAGCAATTCCCGCAAGCGGTCACGACGCCGACGACGCTGCGCGCGACGGCACCCCCGGAAGCGACGCGCGACCCGCGCGCCTGGTTGCTCGCGTCGGTCAAGCGAACGTCGACGCTGAAGTCCGCTCGGCTCGCGCTCACGATGAAGCTCACCGGCTTCGGCGAGGAGACGATGTCGTTGAGCGGAATCGGGCTGATCGACTTCGCCGGCCGCAAGGCGTCGTTGAGCTTGCGCGGCCAGGACAACGGGGAACCGGTCTCGGTCGAGACGCGGGTCGTGGGCGGCACGATATACACGCGTACGGACGACCAATGGCTCAGCAACCCGGTGAGCGCGAGCGACGTCAACACTCCGAATCCAGCGAGCTATCTGTCCTACCTCGAGGCCGTCTCTTCGAACGTGCGCGTCGACGGCCACCAGGTGCTGCGCGGCGTCGACACCACGCGCTACCTCGCCGACGTCGACTTCGACCGCGCGCTCGCGCACGCCGCGGGTCCCGCGCAACGCAAGGTCTTCGCCCAGGCACTCACGCTGTTCGGCGGCGTGAAAATGCCGCTGACGGCGTGGGTCGACGCCGACGGCTACGTGCGCCGGGAGCAGATCTCCCTTGACCTGAGCACCGCGTTGCGCGCGGCCGGAGTTGCGGTGACCGGTCATCCGATGATCGTCGTGGTCCTCGAGCTCTACGACTTCGGTGTGCCGGTCGACGTGGTGGCGCCGACGGGTGCGATCGACGCCGCGACGGCGGCGCAGTTCCGCGCCGCGCAGAGCGACCTCCGCAACGCGCTCACCGCGGAGAAGACGTACTACACGGACCAGGAGCTCTACTCGGCCGACCCGACGGTCATGAGGGAGATCGAGCCGTCGCTCGGCTGGGGCGGCAAGCTGAAGGTGGTCGTCGGCGCGGCCGACGGCGTGGGCGGCGCAGTGGTGTGCATCTCCGAAGCATCCGCGGCCGGGCCGGCGTTCTCCATCGCCGACGTGGCGTCCGGCAGCAACGCCGGCACGTACTACGCGCGCGGTGCCTGCCCGCCGGCGATCGACGACACGACCGCGGCCGTGATGGGCGCGAGCTGGTAGTCGGCCGCAGCCGCGCGGCCCGGCCGGGACGCGCCGCACAACGGATACGCTCGCCGCGTGGAAACCGTGACGCCGTCCGTCGGTTGGGGCGTGCTGCACCTCTTCTACCGCGTCGATCGCGAACGGGCGGAGCACGACGCGGGGGCGGCCAAACACGTGCGGGACGCCTTCGCCGCGCTCGATGCCGACGGCCATCAGGCGCTCTCGCTCGCGATGCTGGGCCACAAGGCCGATCTCGGCGTCATCGCGCTCGGTCCCGATCTCGCACGTCTGCAGCGTTTTCAGACCGAACTGCTCGCGGCGCCGCTCGTGCCGGTGTACTCCTACGTGTCGCTCACGGAGCAGTCCGAGTACGGCGCGACGGAGGACGACGAACGCGTCCGTTTGGAGCGCGAAGAAGGTGTGACGGGAGCGGAGGCCGACGCCCGGCTCGACGTGTGGCGCGACCGGGTCGCGCACTACCGCGAGAACCGCGTGCACCCGCGTCTGCCGATGAAGCAGTGCTGCTGTTTCTACCCGATGTCAAAATCCCGCGTCGCCGGCGCGAACTGGTACGAGCTGCCGTTCGACGAACGCAAGGAACTCATGTCCGGCCACGCGCGCGTCGGCCGCAACTACGCAGGACGCGTGCTCCAGCTGATCACCGGTTCGACCGGCATCGACGACTGGGAGTGGGGTGTCACGCTCCTCGCCGACGACCCCGCCGCACTGAAGGACATCGTCTACGAGATGCGCTTCGACCCCGTGTCGGCGCGCTACGCGGAGTTCGGACCGTTCTACACGGGGCTCGTGCTCGATCCGGCCGACGCGTGCGCCCGCGTCGGGCTGCAGGACGAGCGATGACGTCGTCGCCGGATTCGCTCCGCCTGTTCGTGTCGATCCCGGAGTCGCTCGTCGACCGGCCGATGATCTACGAGGTCATCAAGCGCTTCGACGTGGTCCCGAGCATCCGGCGGGCGAACGTCGAGGCACACTCGGCCTGGATGATCCTGGAGCTCGGCGGGACGAAGGATGCCCGCGATCAGGCGGTCGCGTACCTCGAGCACGAAGGCTGCACCGTCAACCGGATGGAGGGCGACGTCGTCGCCGGCTAGTGCGCGACGACCTCCCACATCGCGAACGTCACGTACTCGACGCCGTCGCGCACTTCCGTGCGGCCGGCGGTGCGCAGCGGCGCGACGCACGCGTTTGCGGCGTCGAACCCGAGCATGCGCTTGAAGTCGGCGACGGCCACCAGCAACGGTCCGTCGGCATCTCCTTCGCGCAGGACCGCGTCGACCTCGAGAACGGGATGGGCGGGGTCGTGCGGATCGATGCACGCGCAGTGGTACACGATCCGTTCGAACACCGACAGGGCGCGCAGTCGCACTCGACGATGTTGGCCCATGCCGGGCGCTGACGACGACCGCGGCGACGCATCCGACCCGGAGGCCGAGGGTCGGGCGCTGATGGCCGACGGGGCGCAACGGCTCGTCGCCGGTGTGCACGAGGGCGGCCGCAAGTGGGTCGAAGCGGTGGTCGTGCGTGTGGTCGACGCCTGGGGCGCGCTCGAGGAGGACGCGCGCGCGGCCGCGTTGGGCGCGGCCGCGACGGCAGGCGCTCGGGCGGCGGATCGCGTCGAAGCGGAGCTGCAGGTGCTGTTCGAGCTCGATCCGGCGCAGCAACGGGCCACGCCGCTCGAGTTGATCCGGTCGCTGCGAATCGAGGCGACGGAGGTTCTGCGGTCGGCCGGCGTGCCCGAAGTGGTGCGCGACGAATACGAGACGCGGGCGTTCCCGGATGACGTCTACGGGATCGTCCTCCACACGCCCGCGGAGTTGGGGGACGAGGACCTCGGGGGCGCGCTGCTCGCCTGGGGCCTCGGGAAGGCGAAGGTCCTGCGGGCTCGAGGCGGCGGCGCTGGCGGCCCCGGGGACGGCTCGCGGTCGACGCACATGTAACAATCGTGACTCCACCCCGAAACACGACGTTGGCGAAGCTCGGTTGAGATCACGGTCCCTGCCGACGGCGACCGGGGAACAGCCGTGGGCAGGAGGAGGACGCGTGAAGCTCGTCGTAGGGATCGTCAAGCCGTTCAAGCTCGACGACGTGAAGTCGGCAGTCCAGGAGTTCGGCGTGCACGGGCTCACGATGACCGAGGTGCAGGGGTTCGGTCGCCAGCGCGGTCACACCGAGGTGTACCGCGGCGCCGAGTACACGATCGACTTCGTGCCGAAGGTGAAGATCGAGATCCTCGTCGAGGACGACGACGCGGCGCGCGTGGCCGAGACCATCACCGGGGCGGCGCGTACCGGGAAGATCGGCGACGGCAAGGTCTGGATCCTGCCGGTCGAGGGCGTGACCCGCATCCGCACCGGAGAAGCCGGCTCTGACGCGCTCTGACTCCGGTCCGCGGGTGATCTCGTCGCGTCTACGCGACGCGCGAGCAACCCTCTTCGCCGACACGGAATTGCGCGGCCGCGCGTTCGGTGAAGCACTGGCCGCCGCGGTCGACGAGGCGCTGATCGATGTGTTCGAGGAACTCGGGCGCGACGGTGACGTCGCGCTCGTGGCGCTCGGCTCGTACGGGCGCCGGGAACTGTGCCCGGGTTCCGACATCGACGTGCTGTTGGTCCACGACCTGCGCGGGCGCAAGCACGCCGACACCGTGCGCGACATGACCGAGAAGCTCTGGTATCCGCTGTGGGACGCGGGCTTCGTCACGGGACACGGCGCGCGAACCGTGAAGGAGTCGGTCGCGCTGGCGGAAGACGACATCGACGCGCTCACGTCGTTGCTCGACATCCGGTTCGTCGCGGGCGCGGCTGCGCTCGCCGCCGATCTGGAGCGCCGCGTGCGCGAGCACGCCGCGCGCCGGCGGGCGCGCGTGCTGACCGTGCTCTCGAGCGCGGTCGATTATCGCCGTCAGCGCCCGGGCGCGATCGCGGAGATGCTCGAACCCGATCTGAAGGAAGGCGGCGGCGGTCTGCGTGACGTGCAGTCGCTCGAGTGGTGCGGCTGGGTCCTCGGCGAGCCGGGCGGCACCAACACGCTGATCGAGCGTGGCCTCACCACCGAGTCCGACCTCGCGCGGGTGGAGTCGGGCCGCGAGCTACTGCTCGACATTCGCGTCGCATTGCATCGGGTCACCAACACACGCTCGGACCGGCTCGCACTCCAGGAACAGGACGCGGTGGCGGCCCAACTCGGGTTCTCGGACGCCGACGCGCTGGTCCACGACCTCGCGAGTGCGGCGCGCGAGATCGCGTGGATCGCGGCCGACGTGTGGTCGAGCGTGCCCGGTGTCCGCGAGGGGTCGCGCGCCGAGCAGACCGACCGGCCGGTCGCGGCGGGCGTGCGGATCCGCAACGATCGTGTCCACATCGAAGCCGATCCCGACGGATTCGTTCCCGCGCTGCGAACGATCGAAGCCGCGTGCGCGGCTGCGGAGGAGGAGCTGGCCTTCGACCGCGCGTCGCTCGCGGGGCTCCGGCGCACTCGACAACCCACCTGGGACGTCTGGCAGCGCGCCGGCTTCGTTCGCCTGCTGCGGTGCGGCCGGCGCGCCGTGCCCGTGTTCGAGGCGCTCGACCACGAGGGCGTGCTCGCGTTGTTGCTGCCCGAGTGGGAGCACGTTCGTTCGCGGCCGCAGCGCAACGCGTATCACCGGTACACGGTCGACCGGCACCTGCTCGAAGCCGTCGCGCAGTGTGCCAAGCTGCTCGACGCCGGAGAACGGCCGCGTGGGTCGGGATGGGAGTACGACGTCGACGCCGTCGTCGCTCGCGCGTGCCGCCGTCCGGAGCTTCTTCTCCTCGGCGCGCTGCTGCACGACATCGCCAAAGGCCGGCCCGGCGATCACTCCGAAGTCGGGGAAGCGACGGCCGAACAGGTCGTGCGGCGGATGGGTTTCGACAGCGAGGCGCGCGAGATCCTCCCGTGGCTCGTGCGCAACCACCTCGTCATGGCCGAGGTCGCGACCCGCCGCGATCTCTCCGACGCATCCGTCGCCGACAACGTCGCCGCGATGTGCTCCGGCGACGCCGAGCGGCTCCGGCTGCTCTACCTGCTCACGATCGGCGACTCCAAGGCGACCGGACCCGCGGCCTGGAGTCCGTCGAAAGCCGCGCTGGTGCGCGACCTCTTCGTGAAGGCGGCTACCGCGATCGAGCGGGGCGAAGCCAAGGCGGTCGCCGAAGACAGGCGGCACGCGCTCGACGAGGTGCTCGGCGCCGAAGCCGCAGCCGCGTTCCTCGGGCGCATGCCCGACCAGTACGTACTCGCCTTCGACGTCGAGACGATGCGCGCGCACGAGTCGCTCATGCGTGCGTCGCTCGTCGTCCGCTGTGAGCCGCTCGACGCCGGCCACGTCACCGTTACGGTCGTGGCCGACGACCGTCCCGGGCTCCTCGCGACGCTGGCGGGCGCGCTCGCGATCAGCGGGCTCGACGTGATCGAGGCGAGTCTGTTCGGTACCACCGACGGTCAGGCTCTCGACGTCTTCCGCACCGCGGATCCGTTCGGCCGGGTGGCGGACGACGACGGCGCGCGGGTGATGCGCACGATCGAGCGGGCGCTGGCGGAGGAGCTCGACCTCGCGAACCGCGTCGACGAACGCCGGCGCGCGTACTCGGGAATGCAGGAACGCGGAACGGCGGACGTTCGGGTCGAGATCGATGCCGACGAGTCCGAGACCGACACGGTGGTCGAGGTCCACGCCGACGACGACGTCGGACTGCTTTACCGGTTGGCTTGCGTCTTCAGCGAGCTTGCGCTCGACGTCCGCATCGCCAAGGTCGCGACGCTCGGCCGTCGCGTCGTCGACGTCTTCTACGTGCGCGACGCGAACGGCAACAAGATCGACGATCCCGAGACGATCGAGCTGCTGCGTACCGCGCTGGTCCGTCACCTCACTCGCTAGGGTGCGCCCGTGAGCGACGATGTGAACGCAACCGCGGCGGACATGCTCCGTTGGGCCGAGACGCTCTCGGGTATCGCCCGCACCGGACTCGGATTCACCCAGAGCCTCTACGAGAAGGAACGCTTCGAGGAAGTGCTCAAGGTCGCGGCCGACATCCGCGTCGCGGCCCGCGGCGAAGCCGAAGCCGAAGCGCTGTTCGAGGAGTGGTTGAGCACTGTCGGCGAAGGCGTCGCGGGCTACGTCACGCCGAAGGTCGCGGTCGCGGCCGTCGTCGCGAACGACCGCGGCGAGATCCTCCTCACGCAACGCGCCGACTCCGGATGGTGGCTGTATCCCGTCGGCTGGGCCGACGTCGGTTACTCGCCGTCGGAGATCGCGATGAAGGAAGTGCTCGAGGAGACGGGCATCGAGTGCGAGCCCGTGGCGCTCATCGCCGTACTCGACGGGCTGCGCCTCGGCTTCGCGCGCGTGCCGATGTACTCGCTCGTGTTCCACTGCCGGATGACGGGCGGAGAGCTGAAGGGACACCCGCTCGAGACGCGCGCCGTCGGCTTCTTCGCCCGCGACGCGCTGCCGCAGCCGCTCGCCGGCGCGCACCGCTGGCTCGATCTCGCCTTCCGCGCGATCGACGGCGAGAAAGCTGAGACGTGGTACGACCCGCCGCGGGCGCCGACCTGGCGCGGCGGCGGCTGACGGGCGCGGGAATCAGCTCGTCAGTTGATCGACGAGCAAGGCGATGATCGACACATTGCCGTGCGCTCGCTCCCATGCGTCGCCGATCGCCTGGTGATCGACGAGACCACTGCGATCGGGCGCCCGACCCAACAGTGATGTCGCGAGGGCGGCGAGCCGCGCGGGCTCGATCTCGTCTCCGTACGCCGGGAAGGCTTCGAGGCCGTCCCACACCCCGGCGAGGGGCCGGACCTCAGCGCCGAGCCGCAACGCCTGCGCATCGGTTCCCTGCGTCAGCTGCGTCACGACCGTCTCCCAGATGTCGTAGTGCGAGCAGCCTTCCGGTATCCGGTAACCCGACACGGGATGCAGGCGGAACTCGAGTACGACGGCCGCGTCGGGTCCCGACCCCTCGGCGCCGTCGTCCTCGTCGCCGACCAGCCAGGTCTGCGACCCGTTCAGGTAGCTGTCGACCGGAGCGCCGAGGTGCTCGTCCAGCGCGACGATCAGCTCGGGCGCGAGCTTCCACACCGCGGTTGGGACCAGCTCCATGTTCACCTCGGCGTCCGCATGCCCACGGGCGTAGACCGTAGCGACCGGCCGCCCTACCATCGGCCGCCGGTGAGCGACTACGACCGCCTCTCTTCGCTGGACGCGAGCTTCCTCCACCTCGAACGGGCGGAGTACCCGATGCACGTCGGTGCGGTCAGCGTGCTCGAAGGCGCCCAGTTCTTCGACGAGAACGGTCACTTCCGCATCGCCGAGGTGCGCGACCTCGTCCAGTCGCGGCTCCCGTTGCTGCCGCGGTTCCGGCGCCGGTTGATGTTCGTGCCCTACGACCAGGGCCGGCCGATCTGGGTCGACGACGACGACTTCGACATCACCTACCACGTCCGCCACACCGCGTTGCCGCGCCCGGGTTCATGGGAGCAGCTCGTCGCGCTGACGACGCGGATCCAAGAAGGCCTGCTCGACCGTGAGCGTCCGCTCTGGGAGATCTGGCTCGTCGAGGGCCTCGAGGGCGGCAACGTCGCGCTTCTCCAGAAGACGCACCACGCGCTGGTCGACGGCGTCTCCGGCGTCGACGTCGCGACCCTGCTCCTGGACCTCAGCCCCGACTACGTGCCGCCGGTCATCACGGACTGGACGCCCGAGCCCGGGCCGAGCCCGTCGCAACTGCTGCTCGACACGTTGCGGGAGCGGATCACCGAGCCGGCCGAGATCGCGCGCTCGCTCCGCTCGATGTTCCGCGGGCCGCGGCGCGCGTACGAGCGGCTGCGCGAGATCACGCAGTCGATGAGCACGATGGTGACGCGGGACGCGATCGCGCCGAGCACGTCGTTGAACGCGCACACCGGCCGGCATCGCCGCCTCGCGGTCGTGCGCGTGCCGCTCGCGGACATCAAGGAGATCCGCCGTGAGGTCGGCGGCACGGTGAACGACGTGGTGCTCGCCGGTGTCGCCGGCGGACTGCGGCGGTTGTTCGTCCACCGCGGCGATGCAACCGACGACCTGCACCTGCGCGTGCTGTGCCCGGTCTCGGTGCGCGCCGACGAGCAGCGCGGCTCGCTCGGCAACAAGATCTCGGCGATGTTCCTCAACCTGCCGGTCGACGATCGCCCGGCGGTGGAGCGGTTGCAAGCGATCTCAGCGCAGACCGCCGACCTGAAGGAGCGGCGCCAGGCCGTCGGCGCCGAGATGTTGCTCGCCATGACCGAGTACATCGCGCCGACGTTGATGAGCCTCGCGGCGCGCGTCGTACACCGGCAACCGTTCTTCAATCTCATCGTGACCAACGTGCCCGGACCGCAGCAGCCGCTCTACATGATGGGCGCGCGTCTCCTCGAGGCGTTTCCGATCGTCCCGCTGACGCGCAACCTCTCGATCGTCGTCGGGATCTTGTCCTACGACGGGACGCTGCACTTCGGACTCTGGGGCGACCGCGACGCGGCCGCCGACATCGAGGTGCTCGCGAGCGGCATCGAAGACGCGTTCAGCGAACTGTTGAAGATCGCCATGGAATTGGGGGAACCGTGACCGAGATCTGGGAGCTCGACGCGTGGGAGCTCGCCGACGACGTACGGGCCGGACGCCGGCGTTCGGCCGAGTTGCTCGACGTGTTCACGGCGCGGATCGAGAAGTTCGATCCCGAGCTCAACGCGTTCTGTTATCTCGACCTCGAAGGGGCACGAGCGCGCGCCACGGCTGTCGACGAGGCCGTCGCGCGCGGCGACGACCCCGGAACCTGGGCCGGCGTCCCGATGGGCGTCAAGGAATTGGTTTCGGTCGCGGGCTGGCCGAACACACACGCATCCCTCCTGTACCGCGATGCGATCGGCACGTACGACGAGACCGAAGCGGCGCGTTTGAAGGCGGCGGGCGCGGTGCTCGTCGGCCTGACGACGTCGCCGGAATTCGGCTCGACGAACTGGACTCGCACGTACCTGCACGGCACCACGCGCAATCCGTGGAACCCCGAACGGACGCCGGGAGGGTCGTCGGGTGGATCGGCTGCCGCGGTCGCGGTCGGCATGATGCCGATCTGCACCGGCAGCGACGGCGGTGGATCGATCCGGATCCCGTCGTCGTACAGCGGCTTGTTCGGTTTCAAGACAAGCTTCGGCCGCGTCGGCTACTCCGGCAATTT
>Ga0335085_10008468_pt1 | contig 15688 bp, 12 predicted proteins | sample Lox_Sample_45_FD_206712 | JGI IMG/M metagenome (GOLD analysis project Ga0335085, IMG submission 206712) | Soil microbial communities from Loxahatchee National Wildlife Refuge, Florida, United States - Lox_Sample_4.5 | ecosystem: Environmental > Terrestrial > Soil > Wetlands | place: USA...
CTGTCGTTGGCGAGAGCACGCGGCCAAAGCGCAATCGCGAAATTATTGAGCAGCCGCTAGCTGCCCGCCAGGCCTAAGCAATGGCGATACCACGGTTCGGATATGGGTTTCCGATAATCGAGAGACTAGCGTGCCTCCTGATGGTGGCTGCCGGCCTGGCTGGGCTGCTTGTAACCGTGACGGGTTGCACTAATTGGCTCGCCGTGTTCCCATGGTCAAAACCCGTTTGGCCCCAAGTGAGCACCTTCTGGCTCGTCCTGCAGAGCCTGGCCGTGATTGCTGGTGGACTAGGGGCTTGGCGCAGCACTTCCTTTGTGCTAGCCGCGGTCGGTGTCGCTTCGTCACTGGAAACGTCGACGCGGGTAGGCTGCATATCGTGTCCGCCGGGGATTCTCATGCTCTTTCTGCGTGTGGTCAGGCGTCGAGCCTTCGCATTGTTCCTGCCTCGATGGCGAGGGCCTGGCCCACCGCCGCCCGGAGCATGGAGAGGGCAGCGCAGGCCCTGGTGGCGGAAGTCAGGGGGAGAGTGGTCGGCTATCCGGGAGTAACCGCAAGTCCGGCCGTGGTTGCCCAGCCAGTGACAAATTCCAGTTGCCTCAACTTCGCAACATTGTCGCTGGCGCGTTGGCGCCCGTGCGTGCAAACTGGCGTTGCTTCCGGATGGCCCGTCATACGCCCGGAACCGGCAACGGTACTCGTGACCGTCGTTTTAGGAGAGGACTGAGGGCGCGGGGTGATGCCACCTTTCCGGTTACGCCGTTTATCAGGAGGTCAGATGCGCTCTGCGCCTCCCGGTATTCTGACCCGTATTAATCCGCTTCTGTATAGACATACTCATGCTGCCCATCTCGAATCGTCAACGTTCGTTTCCTCGCCTTCTCCCCGACCACAAACTCAAATCCGTCGGTCGTCGGATCAATGGTGATGAACGAAACGCTCCCATCGTCGTTCGTCCTCGAAGCCACCTCGGTCTTCCACTCCCCGAAATCGAACAGAGTCTTCCCGTTCTCGCTCAACACTTCGATTTCGCCCAGGTCCTTACAGCTATACTTCTTCGCCAGCCTGGCCACCAGATTCCGTGCCGCCGGCACCACCAGTCGCTCCCGGTCTTTAGCCAGCTGCGCCTTGTACCGCGCTGCCTGCGCCGCAAGGTCGCCTTCCGCTTCCGGCTTGCCGTCGAACACCACCTCCAGAAGCCGCCGTGAAAACGGCCCCAGCAGCAATTGCCCGGTGTCCGCGTTGGTCAAGATCACCGCGCCAATCTGCGCATCCGGCAACAGGTACCAATTGCTCTTGAACCCGAACATGCTCCCGCCGTGGCTCACCACCGGCACTCCGTACTTTGTGCTGACCTCGAGTCCCATCCCGTACGTCGCATTCTCTCCCAGCGCAGCCTGCGGCGCCCTCCGCGCCAGCAGATTGTCGGCCGACACCAATTGTTTCCCATCTGGCAACTTCCCTTTATCCATCTCCAGTTGTACGTACTTGATCAAATCTCCCGATGAAGTCCACACACCTCCGGCTGGCCTCGCCGGGTAAATCGAGTAATTCATCGCCATGCTCGCCACCGCTGGTTTCCCATCCACATCATCCCCATGTGGCGACGCATGATTACCCGCCAGCGCCTTCGCGTAATCGAATGTGGTCACATGCATCTTTAGCGGATCAAACACCATGGTCTGCATCGCTTTGTCATAGGCCGCGCCGAGCTCCGTGTCTGGATGCACGATGTGCCCGCCAATGTATCCCGCTGCCGTGGCCATCAAATTGCTGTACTGAAATACCTCACCAAATTTGCTGGTCGGCTGCATCGTCCCAAGCAGTTTCATCTCTGATTCCGGCGTCGCGTTCCTGAACTTGAAGAGCCATTCCAAATCCTGTCGTGGCAGCCCCGTGCACGCGCAGATGAGATTCTTGATCAGGACCTTCTTCGTTGTCTCCGCGTCCCCCAGCTTGAACGGCGGATACGCCTGCACTACCGGTTCATCCCACCCCAGTTTTCCTTTATCCACCAATTCCGCCAGCAGCAGCGTCGTCATCCCCTTCGTGTTCGACGCCGCCATGAACATCGTGTTCGCATCCACCTTGTCCGATTTCCCCAACTCCCGTACACCAAATCCGCCCTCGAACACCACCTTGTCATGATCCAGCAGTGCCATCCCCACTCCCGGAATTCCCAGCTGTTTCATCGAGTTCTGCACGAACTCCGAAAGCTGCGCGATCCGCCCCGCATCCAATGGATGCGCCTGCCGCCCCGCAAACGACTCCTTCTGATACCCCTTCGGTCGCAAACTCTGATACACCAGCGTCAGCGGCGCCGCGCGCTTCTCCACCGTCGGCTCCGTCCCGACAATCAGGTACACCGTCCATGTCGTTCCCGCCCGCAAGGCTGCCGCAAAAATCACCGCCCGTTCATTCGGCGAAGTTTCGTAATCGAACACCTCCCGCTCATCCCAGCCTTCTCGCGCCGGTCGTGGCGTCACAATTTTCACCGGGTGCGTCTGTCCGCCCATCAACGCCAGCCACGCAGCCGTTACGGCCGCCTTCGCGTCCGCCGCTGCTCCCGCATCGAAAATCGCTATGTGCGTGTCCGTTTCTGGTGGCGTCAACACCTCCAGGTCTTTCGCCGTCTCTACCGACCAACCCGCAGGCACCGTAAACGTCGCGCCTCCCGGCGACACCCTCGCCGTGTCCGCGGACACAACCTCCGCCTTCGTCCGCGCCTCCTGCGCCGCCACCGCGCCGGTCCACCCAAGCGCCAACAGCACGCACACCACTACTCTCAGGGCAATGCCCTTCACGTTCCCTCGTCCGCGCAGTGTCATGGAATCTACCTCGCAAGAGCACTTCGAGCGCATTCACACTACGCAAAGTAAATCCAGTGGGCAACCATCCTGGCATTCAACCCTTTGCACAATGCATCCGGTTCCGCAGTCTGGCGCCGTACTATCGGTTTTCCTGAGCTGTGCCCGGTGAGTCGAACTACAGGATAAGCTGATTCGCCCCCGAGATGGCACGAGGGAGTCGCCTTGAGCACCCCGGAAGTATGGTCGGCTTTCCGGAAGTGATCTCTAGGGGGCTCATTGCCGGGTTACTTCCGCACTCCGGACTTTGTTACCTCTTTTTCGCTTTACCCTTCCTCTTTTTCATTCCCACCATCATCCCCGACGGTGGGTCCTTCTTATTCAGTTTCGCCGCCTCCACGATCAATTTCTTCACTCCCGGCCTCTTCACATCGGGCACGCACCGGAGTTTCAAGTGCCTCACGCTCTTCCCCGTTCCCTCCAGCAGTTTCTCCGGATCCGGCAGTGCCGCCCCGCGCAGGAACGCAAACGTCACATGCTCTTTGCCCACCATGAAGCAACACAGCGGCCCGTTTGAATCAAACGACGGAATCTTCCACGGATTCACGTACTCCTCGCCCCCCTTTACCGTCCTGTTCACGAGTGCTCGCACCGCTTTCGCCACGCCATTGGCTTCACCGAGGTCGGAGATGACCACTCCGCCGTCGTCGCTGAGGGCAAAGCCGAGCATGAACTCCTGCACCTCGCGAAGGTCCTCTGGCTCGACCGCCGCAAATTCATCGAGCAGAAAGCAGGCGTCCCCCTTTGATCAGGCGCTGACAAACGATACTTCCCCGTTCTCCTATCGGCACATATATACCGGCATGACCGCCTCCCCAGGAACAAGGACCGCCCTCTTGAGGCAGGCGAAGCGTAGCACGTGGTAGCAGCAAGAAAGCAGGATATAGTCTCGTCGTTGGACGCCGACGATTGTTCCCAATGGAGAGTCTCAGTATGTGCCGCAAGGATCCGAGTGAATCGCTGCTCTTGATCTTAGGACTTATTGCGATTATGTCTTCCGCGGTTCTTGCCCAAAACGGAGATCAGCACGAATTCCGGCACATTCGACTGTCCAATGCGGACCGTTCTGCCTCCTGCATGAATTCCGTATTAGGGAAGCCAACCGTCGCGGACGTTGACGAGCACTGGCTCCTCGACCCTTGCCCGAGATCACGCACAGAGTTAGTCGAAGCCCTCAATCACGACGGACTGCGTCTATTTGATGCCGGTGATTTTGCGTTTGTTATTTCTTCACGGTTTTTTCCACCACTCCCGCCGGGTTCTGATGCGCACTGGCCCCAGCTAAAGTGGAATCAAATTAGGATTACCGCTCAGATCAAACCCGCGCAAGGGATGGCCCAAGCAGAAGCCGACCATATCGGCCGGCAGATTCTTCAACGTGCGCGATTAATTCCGCTCAACGTGTCGGAGGCGCCTGACAAGGACGGCACACTCAACGTCCATCTGAACATCAATTTGTATCAAGACGTGTCTTTCGATGCCGCAACGTTCACGTCGGTCATCGCCCTGATCAATCAACTGCCCGTTGACGGGGAGAGGGGGAGATTCGTTTATGGCGAGATCCGAAACGGTCGATATGTAATGCTTTGGGACTCCCCGCTGTTCTGTGCGCGGGGCAATCCCGATTTCGCGGACGTCAATGGGGACGGACAAGATGAGATCCTTTTTTGGGCACACACGTCGGGTAACATGGCATATCCGATCCTCGTCATTTTTGACAAGAACGGCCGTGAACTGACGCGGGGCAAGGACGCCAATGCCTGTGCTAACGGTCGCGAGGGCTGGGCATGTGAGATCGAGGGCGCGGATATCTCCCTGGAGAACGCTGCGGATGGAAAGAAAGAGATACAGGTGAGCGGCGGGACCGACGGGAAGAGCCACGTTTTCAGGCTTGTCGATGGTGTCTTTGTTGCGGCTCCGCCCTTTGGAGCCGTCCCGCAGGCCGAGATGACAGCGGAATCTCTGAACCATCGTGGTATGCAACTAATGAAGGAAAGAGACTACATGGGCGCCGCATCCGCGTTTACCCATGCCGCGGATATGGCTGACAAAAAGGGCACAACAACCGCACTGTTTTCCAACAATGCAGGATTTGCGTACTACAAGGCGGGCCACTACGAGGATTCCGTGGCCTGGATTCAGAAAGCCATCGAGGCTGATCCCGGGCGCGCCGTGGCCTACCTGAACCTCGGCGATGCCCTTGTAAAGCTCAACCGCAGAGCCGAGGCGCGCCGAGCCTACACGAAGTACCTGGAGCTTGCCCCGAACTCCAAGTCTGCTTCCGAGGTTAAGAAGAAACTCGAGGCCTTGACACCCTCGCCGTGAGCAAGGGGTACCCGCTCGGCATGTCTTCCCTGCGTTTCGTGGGGGCGGTCCTTGTTTGGGCGCTGGTCACATTTCCTGCTGCGTATCTGGGACACTTCTGGTTTGACCCCAGAGCTGTTGAGACGGCATACCACCAGGTTGCCTCACACTACGTCTGGACCACAGTCATGACAACCCTCGCTTTCAGCCTTGCGGGCACCGCGATCCTCTGGCTGCTGCCAAACAATTGGGCCAAGTTGAGGCCCTGGTTCACCGTGGCGCTGGGACTTGCCCTTGGGGCTTTGCTCGGGTACCTCTCCTGGCGCCTCGACGAACCGCGATATCAAGCCATCAGCGCCTATTTCGTTGGCCCAGCGAAGCTGCGATTCTCTGGACGGACGACTTATCCCTTTTCTCCTGCAAATTATCTGTATTCCGGAGCGCTGGCCGGTGCCATTGTGGCAGAGCTCCGCCGCCGAGCTGCGATTTGGCAGCCCCACACCGTCCTCTCACAACATGACCTCAAACTGAATTTCCACATTGCAGCCCTTATGACCTGGGCCGTGATCTTGAAAATCGTGGAATGGTTGGATCTCACCTGGATTCAGCCTGGGAGCGATGCTTTCGGCGCGCATCTGTTCATGTTTTTTACTGTGCTGTTGTGGACCCCGCTTGTCTGCATATTTCTCTGGAGGTACGTCCCAAGCCGCGCATGGTTCGCTATTTTTTGGACCTGTGCGGCGGGAGTGGTGGCACCTATAGCGATCGGTTACATTCTGGCCCTGCCCGCCATCATGCTTGTTGCTTCAGGGCTAACGCCGGCCTACTGGATGCTGTGGGGCGCCAGGTTCTTGGACACCGCCGGCCTATGGAAGGCGATTTGGTTTCTTGTACCCGGCGTCGTGTGGGGGGTTATCGTTGGGTGGCTCCGCTGGCGCCATCATCAGCTCCAAAATGGCGGGCGGCGCATACACCTTGAGGCCGACGACCCGGGCGCGAGGTGAGAAGTTGAATCGCATTGCCCTCACCTTGTAGCTCGGGTCCCGCCATTGACGGCTCGCAGTTGCCGTCAATGGCTGAGCTGAGGCTGTTCACCTGCGACATGCACGACACGCCGGCTGGCCGGTTGCGCAGGCAGGCTCATCAGTCACGGGCTTCTTGCGTCCAGCGTTCCCTGAGTGAATTAGCAAAGGGAGCGCAGCCGAAGGACCACTGCCTCAAGCGGTGGTCATCTCCGCGTTCAAAGCGGGCACATCGAAAATCGGCGGCACCGAGCCGACGCCGACGCATCTGGTCCGTCCCATTCGGAAATATTTCAACACTGTCCCTGGCGTGTTCACTCCCGTCTTAGCGAAACACAGCAAACACCTGAACCTCGTTGACATCCTCGCTGTCGGAGTGGACCGCATGCAGCGGAACTTCGACCCGATGCGCAAACAGGTCGATGCCTGGAAGGGAACCCGCCTCGCGGATGAGTCCGCGAAGCTGGTCATCTACCGGGCCTTTGTGGAAGGCGAGCTGGATGTCCCCAAGCACCTGGCCCGTCGCGTCCACGACCTGTACTTCAATCCTCAGATCGAGGAATTCGCCTCGCGAACGACTTGGAGTCTCTCCAATGCGTTCACGAGCGCATTCAAGGACCTCGATCCCATCCCGCAGTTCAAGGCAACGGCGAGGCTCGCCTCGTTCCTCGAAGCTTCGACCGGCGTCCGGAACTAATTGCGTGGTTGCCGATCACCTAGGCGCGCGACACGTAAGGCGCCGACAGCGGGTTAGGACGGCAGCTGCGTCAGCTGCCCCCTAACCCATTTCACTTCGCATCAAGAGGGGGTAGAGCTGTTCAGTAGGCATCATCTGAGGCATTGTGGTTGTACGCTGGCGTGACTTCCGTGTCGCCAGTCACTCGTCAAGAACACCGGATTGCGGCTGCGGACTCGTTGATAAACACCACGCCACAAGGGAGGAGCTAGTCCCCGGAACGCCGTTTTGGGGTCCAGCCTAGTTTCCCAGAAGCCCGTTTCTCGGATGGCCGACGATAGTGCCAATGACACCGGTGCGCTGCCCGAACGTTTTGGTGCTATTGAACTTTCGCAGCGGCAGTCAACAGCAACGTGATCGCTTTTCCCCACCAATTCTTCTACACTGCCGCCAATGACCATCCGGCCCACAAAAGCCTACAGCAGATACAAGTTGCAAGCCGACGCGCTGCTAGATTTCGTTGTATTAGTCGCGCATGCAATGCCCGTGCTCAGAGCTGAGATTCAGAAGGTGAAGACTGGCACGCAGGCGACGCTTCCTCGCCCGGACTTTTTTCACAAGAGCAATCGGAGTACGCCTGACGATCTCCTCAAGACCGAGGCGCACTACGAGCAGCACCTGGCGTCCTATGTGCTTCTGACTCATTTCAGTTTTTTCGAGTCCTTCGTGGAGGACCTGATCAAGGAAATGATTGCGTTTCATGGTGGTGAAAGCGAATTTATTGCCCGCATCGAAAAGCGCGTGGGCAGATTCTTGGCGCGGCAGGCTCCAGATAAAACAAAGCTGAAACGCAGGTTGCAGGACAGCGACAAACCGGAGTGGAGAGAGCGATATGCAAAGTTTTCTCAGCAACTGGACAAAGACGGGTTTCGGTTCCCTGGAGAACTGCTTGCCGCTTACGGTGTTCGAAACCTTGTCGCAAAGATGAAAAACCTCAAGGCTGTGCACATCCCCGACGTGCTTGTGGAGGCGCTTCGAGTCGATCTCAGGAAAGCCGAAATCGAGAAATATCATGAGGTCAGAGAAATCAGAAATGCCATTGCTCACGGTGATCTCGTGACACTGACGATGAGGCAAGCTGTCGAGATGACCGCCGCGCTCAGAGCGCTTGCAATAAAAATTGCGTCTCACACCGCTGAGAATTTCTTCCTAATTGAAAAATACATTCCCTGAAACCGCTGCTCAAAATGCCCGACCCATCGACCATGCGGCGAACGTCATTCATGTATATTCTCGTGGAAGAGCGGAGACGCCAGGATATGCGGCATCTTTCGAGCTTCCACCTCATTGACAGTGACGAATTCCTTCTCCTGCGCTCTTTGATGGCCCTTCAACTCTTTCCTTCCAATCTGTTCGCCCTATTGCCCACGAAAAAGCCTTTTACCGCGGCGATGTCCCGGATCTGTGAGCTCCCGCAATTCCGGAAGATCCTGCCGACCGAAGTCCATCCTTCGTATTGGCAAGAGATGTTGCAGACTCCGGCTGTGGTGGTCATGACGGGCAACGTAATTCCGGATTGGCTACCGAAGCTGAGCGGCGTTCGACCGATCGCGCTACTGACATCCTCGGAGCGAGCTTTGGGGAAAGCGAAGTCCATTCCAGGTGTGAGCGCCGGATTACTCAAGGGTTTCGAGGATTTGCGCGAGTTCTACCGTGTGACCGGTGAACTCCTGGTTCGCCTGCAGGGTTTCCCCGAACTGGCGAATCAAATACCCGAAGAGGTGCGAGGGATCGACACTGCAAATCTCCTTGCCTTGAGGCCCCGACTCGACTTCATCGACTACCTGCCGAGCCCCCAGCCTTGGGCCGGGAGAAGCGCGGCCATCCTCTACAATCGGCTTTCGAACGCTGCGGAACAACCCTCGCTTCTCCCCTTGGAGCTCGATGATGGGCGGGTGTTTGCTCCGGCGATGTTGAACTGGGCTAAGGCCGCGTGCGCTGCGCTGATGGCGAGAGAGAACGGCATTGGCGTCCCAAAGAGCGCAAACGCAAGACTCAAACCTGCGCATATCAACCAGCTCGCAAAGTTCCTGGGAAGTTCAGCCAGCGCAAAGGAAAAGTTTCATCAGTTTATGAGGATCGGTCGTGTCGTCGGAGGGGGCGGCGACATAAGACGGCCATTCCTTACGGTGCCAGTACCCAGATTGGATACGGTAAAAACTCCGTCGGAAGGAATGACTCTGGACCTGGCAACAGGAAGAGATCGCAGTACGGCAGTACGAGCGGCGGCAGACTTCGTTCGCGGAGAAGAGCGCAAGGACTTTTCGTCGCCGGACGCGGAGGACGTGTATGTCAGCAGTCGCCATACAATTCTCCAGGAGCAGAGGTTGCTCGCGTGTCAAGGAACGTGGCTCTCGTCCATCGATGGCAGCGTTCCACTCCAGTTGCGTCCGTTTCGAGGGGACATCCCGAACGCACTGAACAAGTTTCTCAACGCATTCGATCACGACAGCAAGAAAGCAAGCGAGCTGTTTCGGGTGTTGGAGTTGACCCTGGCTGCATCGCTGCCTTCGAGCATTGTCGACCATGTCCTTAAAAGGGCGTCCTCCGTCACTCTTTGCAGTGATTATCCGTTCGAGTGGACCCTTGTGGACGACCGGCCACTGTGTCTATACCGGCCAACGGCTCGGATACCGCTAAGCATGAATTCCTGGTACAACCTGAGTGCCGCCTTGAATAAACCGTATCCCCTGACGCCCCGAGCTCCAGAGAAGGTCCTCGTTCTCGATCTGATTGAAAAGACGGACAGAGTCCGGCCTTACTCCGATTCGTTTATTCAAACTTCTGCGAACATCGGCAATACGTTCGCGGTCGAAAGTCCGAAGAGCGCCGGGGAGGCCCGGCAGTTGATCGAGAAACGCGCCCCCGATATCGTTGTGGTCGACAGCCACGGAAACTACGACCAGGCAAGAGATGCGGTATCCCTTCGGATCAACGGAAAGTGGAGCGAGTTCGGCGAGTTGCTTCCGGAACTGCCGACGCCGCCTGTGTGGATTGTCTCGGCCTGCGAAACCGCGCAAAGTGAGGCGCTGCGAGGCTGCGTGGTGCGATCGTTGCTCAGCAGGGGAGCGTATGCCGTCGTGGCGACATTGACGAAGGTGGATGCGTTCATCGCCTCGATGCTCGTGGGCCGCCTTTTGACGGATATTTACCAGCCGATGCCGCATACGGAAGAAAGGAGACTGCTCGATATTTTCTTCCTCACACAGTTCACAACGGCGCTCGTCTACGATCCTCTGTTGCCGCTGATACGCAAGGCGGAGACGGATCCCGAGATTCGAAAGCCACTCGGCTACGTGTTGGGGGACCTCATAAAGTGGTTTAGCGGCCGGCCTGTGGATGTGGAAACGTATCTCGAGAAAGTAGCGATAAAGTTGTCGGAACTTCTAGTGAAGTACGGCCTCTACGAGAAACATCGCCATCTGGATGAGGCGGGGCATGTGCGGCCGGAGACGTTGATGTTCTCAATTTATGGATTTCCCGACTTGGTTACAATTGCGGCGTAAGTTCCTCCCAGCGCTTGCTGGTTTCTCACATTCGAAGAGAGCTATGGATGTGAATCGTAGGGTTTAATTGAGGTTTGTCCAGATTACGGGCAATCCAGAAGTTGAACTATGTAGACTCAGCGGGCCAGAAGTCCGCTTCTGAGAAGTCGAAATTCAGGTATCCCAAAGTTGAAAAACATTGTCTCAGGCGTGTTCACACCCGTGCTGGCGAAGTCGAACCGGAGCTCGTGACCCTTCTGTTGGGCTCCAGCTGCCTGCTGCATACCCAATGCGTTGCTTCTGGCGTCGCTTCTGGAATGGGCACCGAGCCTGGGCGCGATTCTGAACCGAACTGAGATTTGTGCTAAAACCACGTGCATGCGATCCTTGCTCTTGCCCCTGACTCTTTGTGTGATTTGTGCCCCAACTTTCACACAGAGCCGCGTTGCCATTTTCGGCGGCCCTCCGCCTGGGCGGACGGTCGTCTGGATTCTCGGCGCCGACGGGAAGATGTCGGAATACGACGGGACCGATTTCCATCCTTGGGTGACGCGACTGGCTTTGCCCCCTGGCGCGCGCCAGCATCCCGAAAATATCTCCATCAGCCGCAGGGGAACCGTCATCTTCGCCGACACCATCTCCGGCACGCACCTGCGTCGGCTGTGGAGCTCGAACAACTACGCGCACGAACTGACCGGCGGCTCGCAGGATACACGCCCCGGGAATAACGGAGGGTCCATCGAAACCTGGGCCACGCCCGTGGTCTACTTCAGCGACGATGGTGCGCGCTTCTACTGGTTCGAAAACCGCATGACGGAGACCTCCGGCGGCGAAGCCAATATCTCGCGCACGGGCGAGTTCGCTTCCTGGACGACGGACCTGCAAGGCCAAAACCTCAATCCCGTTGTGAGCTTCGCCTTGGCTGAATGCAAATGCGATACCGGGGCCTGTGAGGAAACCTGCCCGGAGACTTCGATCTGGGCGCCGAACACCGGTGTTTCCAACTTCTTCTTCCTCACACTCTGGGTCCAGGGCCAGATCCAGTCGAAGTATCTGGAGACCGATCTCTATCGCTTCGCGAACGGCAGGTGGACGGCTCAGAAGATGGCGCAGCCGGTCGAACTCTTTCTCGATGCCGCCAATGGAGGTGACTTCTACATTGCGACGGTTTCCGATTCCGGCTGCTGTGGCTGGGAAAACGAAAGCGATGATGTCACCTATGTCGTCCAGCACGGCCGGCAGACCACGCTCTTCGATGAGCGGGCGCGTTATCACAACAACGATTACGACGTGAGCTTCATGACGGCGAACGCGCGCTTCTCGCCGAACGCCGGCGAGGTGGCGTACACCGTGGCCGCTACCTCCCAGGCCGACCGGGAGATCCGGCTATCGGACGAGGGAAAACCGAATAGCGAGGAGCTGGCCGGCATCCGCGCGGCACTCAAGGACCTGCCTCGAGTGGAGGTTGTAATGCTCTCAGATGTTTCCAAGGTGTCGCTCAGTCTGGCGCACTCCGAGTTGATCGGCTGGCTCGATCAGCAGCGAGTCCTTGTTTTTCAAGGCCGGCAGCTCATCGTGGTGGACGTTGCCAGCGGTGAGGCGAAATCGACGGGGCTCACTGCCGAAAACATGGCAAGCGTCTTCATCCGGTGAAGATGGGTCGCCAGACACCAGCAGCAGTAGCCGACTGGGCACCCTGGGAATGACACCGACCGTTCCATGAAAACATTGTCCCCGGCGTGTTCACGCCCGTGTTCGCCAAGCACACCAAGAACCTGAGCCTCGTGGACATCCTCGCTGTCGGCGTGGACCGCATGCAGCGCAACTTCGAACCCATGCGGAAGCAGGTCGAGGCCTGGAAGCGCACCCGCCGCGCGACCCGCTGGCCCTGCATTTCTCCTGCGGCATCCTTTCCCGTGAACGGCCGCCCCCAGGATGGCTAATGCCGGGAAGAATCCGATTCCCCGTGTCCCACCAAGTAACCCTGAAGAATGGCGACGTCCGGCGTTGAGGAGACGAAGATGATCGGGAGGTCGCTGAACTGGGTACCAGTGGTGAAGTGCGATTCCGCAACCGCCGCGCCATCGGGAGTCGCGACCGCAGTGGAAAATGCAACATCATGTGGGGGCGTTGTTGCCGCGTGGTGCAGAGTGGCAAATGCCACCTGGCCCGGGACTACCAATTTCGCCTTCCAGACGAAGTCCGTCACCACAAGTTCCTGGCCAGGAGGAGGGGCCGTGAAGGGCGTCAGCGTGCCATCGGGGGCGACCCGCTCGACGTCCGTGCAAATATTCGAGGTGAAAGCTCCGCAAACGAGGGTTACGAACCTGCCTCCATTTTCACCGGCGGACACCGTACGGCTGTGGAGGAAGGTCAACGCAACGGCCGAAAGCACGAGACTCAAAGCGAGCATCATGGTTCTGCTGTACGGTTTCATTTCTGCTCTCCTTGCGCCAGGATGTGAGGACGCTCCTCGCCGCTCCCCGAAAACCGTCGGGCGCGTTCTTCCCGGAGCCGATTCCTCCGCAGTGCCGATTCCCTGAACGCTCAGCAATGCGCAGCGCCGGCTCCGAGAACCCGCGCACTGCGAGGTGGCGTGCCTCGCCCGGCGCGCAGGAACGGCTTGGTAAAACGCAAGGTGTTCTCTTGCGGTGTCGGTTGTCAAGCAAAATCCGCGGAAGCTCGTACAGGGTCCGGTCCTTGTAGCCCTGAGGACCTGCGTCAATTCCGCCCGCAGTTTTCGCGGTGGACAGCCTGGTGAAGTGGTTCGCCCGTTCTTGTTTGCTGTTCAGCGAACAGGAAGGCAAGCGCGTCAAGGGCAAGCCCTACGGCTCGGTAGCCCGGAAGGTTTCGGACTGCCGAATGCTGTCCTGACATTCTTCCCATTCTTCAGATTGCCGGCCCGTTGAGGCCAACGCCGGTTCAGGGCGCCCTCCGTCATTTTTCTCCTCCGAGGAAATCGCGAAGAATCGGGACCAGTTGAATCGCAGGAGGTTCCGGACAGATGGTCGGCAATACGGAAGTAATCCTAAGTCCATGGCCCCGGCATCTCCGTTGCCGTTGCGGGCGTGTCGTAAGACGGCGGCTGCTTCGATCCGGCGCCCACGCGTCTGGCCACCCGCATTGCGATTGATTGGCACATTGTCACGGGCGCGTTGCTTCCCACAATTTCTTCGTAACCCGGGCGGCTCCGTGGTACGTCTATAAAGCTGAAGATGGAGCCGGGCACTGGTGCGGTCGGCGCCGGGAACCTGGCTACAGCGCGCCTTCGTGCAGTCCGGTCCCGGGAGATCGGGATTCGGCACCGCGTTGCGGCTGTCAGGCCCGCCTTCGGCGGGCAGGCCTGCGGGGCCTGGGACCTGGCCCTGCAGATTGGCAAAGGGGACATGCCATCGGAAAGGACAAGGAAGACGATGCGGAGGTTTGCTTACTGGCTGCTGGTCGCGGGCCTGGTGATTGCACCGGCGAGCGCGGCGGCGGCAGCATTGGCCGCTGCTCCGGGCGCGCATGCTGATCCCCAGTCCGGGGCCAAACCGCAACTGGTGCGCGTGCTGGGCGCGATCAAGTCCATCCAGGGAAATACCATCGTGCTCAGCCCGGACTCCGGCCCGGACGTGACCGTGGTGGTGAAGGAAGGCGCGCGCATGCTGCGCGTCGAGCCGGGAGAGACGGATTTGACCCACGCGGTGCCCCTGCAGCTTTCCGAGCTGCAAAAGGACGATCGCATTCGCGTGCGCGGAACCATGTCTCCAGACGGCAAGACTCTGCTCTGTATCGACGTGATCGCCATCAAGCACCTGGACATTCAGGCCAAGCAGCAGAAAGAACGCGCGGATTGGCAAACGCGCGGAATTGGCGGGCTGGTGAAATCCGTGGACCCCGCGGCCGGCACCATCGCCATCTCCGTCGCCTCGCTGGCCGGTGCGAAAACGGTCACCATCCATACCACCAAGGAGACCATCCTGCGCCGTTACGCGCCCGATTCCGTCAAATTCGACGACGCCAAGGCCGCGCCCTTCGATCAGGTGAAATCCGGCGATCAACTCCGCGCGCGCGGCACGCGCAGCGCAGACGGCGAGCAGTTTTCTGCCGAAGAGATCGTCTCCGGAACCTTCCGCAATATCGCCGGCACCATTGCTTCGGTCGACCCGGCAGCGAACAGCATGGTGGTGGACGATCTGCTCTCCAAGCAGACAGTGACCATTCGCATCTCGCCGCAATCGCAGGTCCGCAAGCTGGATCCGCAAATGGCCATGGGCATCGCCATGCGGCTGAGGGCCGGGGCCGCGGGAGGCGCCGGCAGCCCCGCATCCGGCCCGGCAGGCGGTACTTCACCGGGAGCCAATCAGGCCGCTGGCCCACAGGGTGGCGCAAACCCCGCCCCGGGCGGCCAACGCCCCGGCGGGACTAGAGATTTTCAGCAACTGATCAACCGCATGCCCCAGGTGGGCCTGGCGGAATTCCAAAAGGGACAGGCGGTGATTCTGGTGGCCTCGCAGGGCGCCTCCGGCGCGGAAGTCACCGCGATTACCCTCTTGGGCGGTGTCGAGCCGATTTTGACCGCCACGCCTCGCGGCGCCCAGGGCTTTACGCTCTCGCCCTGGACCATGGGCGGTGGGGCGGCCATGGGCGAGGGCGGGACGGAACCTAATCCGTAGCACCGCGCCACCCTGGCTCCCGAGTTTGTTTTGTCTGGAGAAACGCGCGCCAAATGGCTTCTTCGGTTCCCGGGCAGTGTGATGATCCTCTGGAATTCTTCCGGCTCTGGAACCTGATTCGATTGTCGATGGAACTCATATGAGGAGATGGAATGCAATCTCGAACGGCAATTCAATTGAAATTCCTGATTGTTGCAAGCGGGCTCCTGCTGCTGTTCCCGGCGGCGGCCCGGCCACAGACCGGGACCGGCGGATTTCGAGGACAAGTGACGGACCCCTCCGGGTCCGCGGTGGTGGGGGCGCACGTGGCGGTCACTCCGGCCACCGGCAAGGCCCTCACCGCGGACACCGGCCGTGACGGCGCTTACGAAATCAAAAATCTTCCTCCGGGGAAATACGCGGTAGACGTCACCGCCAAGGGCTTCGCGCCCTTTGAAGTGCTGGACCTTGAAGTCGCTGCGGGCCCGTCGCAGAAATTCGACATTAAGCTCGACCTCGCGGTGCAGGAAGAAAAAGTGGTGGTCGAGGGCGTGACCCCGAACGTGGAGGTCAGCCCGGAGAGCAACGTCGGCGCCATCGTGATGACCGAGAAGGATCTGGAAGCCCTCTCCGACGATCC
>Ga0335085_10008469_pt1 | contig 15688 bp, 13 predicted proteins | sample Lox_Sample_45_FD_206712 | JGI IMG/M metagenome (GOLD analysis project Ga0335085, IMG submission 206712) | Soil microbial communities from Loxahatchee National Wildlife Refuge, Florida, United States - Lox_Sample_4.5 | ecosystem: Environmental > Terrestrial > Soil > Wetlands | place: USA...
TGGCCCCGAGCCGCGACTGGCGCATGCGCTAATCAATGCGGTTGCCGTTCTCATCATTGCTTGTCCCTGCGCCCTGGGCTTGGCAACTCCCATGGCGATCATGGTTGGGACGGGGCGCGGAGCGCATGCGGGGGTGCTGATCAAGAACGCTGAGGCCCTGGAAGTCCTGGAGAAGGTAGACACGCTGGTTGTGGATAAAACCGGGACCTTGACGCAAGGGAAGCCACGACTTATTTCTGCGCTGGCTCTGGACGGCAATGAGACCGAGCTGCTTCGTCTGACGGCAAGCCTGGAGCAGGGAAGCGAGCATCCGCTGGGAGCCGCCGTGATAGCGGCAGCGAAGGAACGTGGGTTGCCGCTGGCGGAAGCGCGGGAGTTCCGGTCTTTTCCCGGGCGTGGTGTGACGGGAAAGGTGGACGGCCGGACGATCACTGCCGGAAACGAGAAGCTTTTGCAGGAAGCCGGAGTGCCTGTCGACTCCATGTTGCAAAAAGCACAGGAACTTCGCGCGGGAGGGCAGACGGTTTTGTTTGTGGCGATGGATGGACGCGCAGCTGGACTTATCGGGATTGCTGACCCACTCAAGGCTTCCACCCGGCAGGCTTTGCGGGAACTGAAAGCGGAAGGATTGCGGGTGGTGATGCTCACGGGAGATAGTCGGGCTACTGCCGCAGCTATCGCGCATGAGCTTCAGCTCGATGAATTCCAGGCAGAAGTGTTGCCGGATCAAAAATCGGAGTCCGTTCGCCGCCTGCAAAGGGAAGGGCGCATTGTCGCGATGGCGGGCGATGGAATCAACGACGCACCAGCTTTGGCGCAAGCGGATGTCGGCATCGCCCTGGGCACTGGGACGGATGTGGCGATGGAAAGCGGCGGCGTCACGCTGGTGAAGGGCGACCTGACCGGTATCGCGCGGGCTCGCAAGCTGAGCCGCGCCACCATGCGCAACATCCGGCAGAACCTGTTCTTTGCGTTCATCTATAACTCGCTCGGCGTGCCGATTGCGGCCGGCGTGTTGTATCCCTTCTTTGGAATACTGCTCAGCCCGATCCTGGCTGCGGCGGCAATGAGCTTCAGTTCGGTTTCAGTGATTACCAACTCGCTGCGGCTGCGGAAACTCACGCTGTAGCGGAGCGATTACTGTTAGAGACTGTCCTTCCGGTATCTCCGCCGCAATTGACACCGTCTGCTATGTGGCTCAACAATGAAAGCACAGCCAAGGCAAAGTCTTAGGTCTTAAGGAGCCTCGTATGACGGATGAATCCTCCGTGCCCGAAATGCACACGGAAAGCAATGCCGGCAAGTGGATACTCATCATCCTTGCCGTGATCTATGTCGCCGGTTCGCTGTACTTTCTTTTCAACCTGCGAGGCCGCCTCGACCAGGCCAACAAAGAGCAGGCGGCGAGCAACACGCAAATTGCCGAACTCGCCAAACGCATGCAATCGGCCGAAGCCGAAGATGAGACGCTGGGGCATCAGCTCGGCATGACCAAGAAAGAACTGGCGGAGCGCGCGGCCGACTTGCAACGGCAGCAGAAGGCCGCGGAAGCACGGCTGGCACAGGAGCAGCAGCAGCAGATCACCGCCGTCAACGGAGAAATAGGCAACGTCAAGACCGACGTGGGCGGCGTGAAAACCGACGTCGCTTCCACCAAGGCCGATCTGGAAGCTACAAAAACCAAGTTGCAGAGCGCCATCGGCGACCTGGGAGTGCAGAGCGGACTGATCGCCCATACGCGGGATGACCTGGAGGTTCTCAAGCATAAGGGCGACCGCAGCTACTATGAATTCACGCTGCTGAAAGGCGCGAAGCCGCAACCGGTTTCTACCGTGAGCCTGCAATTGCGCAAGACGGATCCAAAACGTGGCAAATTCACCTTGAATGTAACCTCTGACGACAAGACGATCGAAAAGAAAGACCGCAACATTGCCGAGCCCATCCAGTTCTACAGCGGCCGTGATCGTATGCTCTACGAGTTGGTGATTTGGACGGTGGATAAGAAAAAGGCTACCGGCTATCTAAGTACGCCCAAGAATGCGCCGGTGCCGATCACGGCCGGCGAATAGCGCCCATGTTTCCCGGCGCACACGTTCTTCTAAACATCTTTCTGCGGACGGCGGCGATTTACGCCGTCGTCCTGTTAGGGGTGCGGCTCAGCGGCAAGCGGGAAGTCGGGCAAATGACGCCCTTCGACCTGGTACTCCTCCTTCTCATCAGCAACGCGGTGCAGAATGCGATGACCGGTCCTGACACTTCGGTGTTGGGCGGCGTGGTGGCGGCTGCCACATTGCTCTTCATGAACTATGTAGTGGCCGACTTTTCCGGGGTGAACCGCCGTTTCCGCAAGCTGGTCCAGGGTCAGCCCTCTCTGCTCATTCACGACGGTCAACTCATGACCGCCCACATGTCGAAAGAACACGTCAGCATGGATGAGCTGGAACGCGCCTTGCGCGAACACGGCATTGCCACCTATCACGATGTGGCGCTGGCGGTTCTCGAAGTCGATGGTTCCATCAGCTGTTTGAAATACGACGAGATAAAGCCTGACGCCAGTACCCATCTTGCCCGGCGCAAATTTATCCAGAAGCACTAGAACGCACTTCTGGCTCACCTATTTTGTGAGCACCAGGGGAACGAGTTGGTCTGGCCCGGTGATCGTCACCTTCAAGGACTTCCGTTTGGCGAAGGCGTCCGCAGTGATGGGAAAACTCACGATCACGAATCCCTTGGTCTGAGCGCCGGGTTGCACTGCGGTCTCGGGCTGAAGTGGAGAAAGGCCATCTACAGCCAAAGTTGGGAACGCCTGCAGATAGCGGGGAGCATCTACGACCGATGCCGCATCATCGCTGAAAGTGCCAGTATCGGTTACGACCTCAGCCTTGGTATAGCGCGGCAGGAAAGGCTTATTGCCGGGGTTCTGGATGGAAACCGCGATGCCGACCATCAGTGAGTTCTGGTCGGGAACCTGGGCTGTGGCGACATCGTCGATCGCGCCGGTCGCCTTTTGCCGGGGCTTTTGCACGAAACTTACGATGGCGGCGATCACCGCGATCACGGCCACACTGATGCCCACGATCTTCAACGAGGGCAAGTTCTTCTTCGCGGTGCCGAATTCCTCGCCTATCTCAAAGGATGTTTGAGGCTCGGGAGGCGCCGGTTGAGAGTTGGGAGGCGCGGAAGCTTCCGAAGGCGGGGTTGGTGTTTGGGGGATGTTGTCCGGCATAGAACCTCCACTGACAGTTGATTCTATGCCCACCGTGAAAAGTTGTGTCCGGGAATCTGAGAGTCCTCAACTGATCGCTGGTTCACACCCAGCCGTGTTTCATCGCCTTGGCAAATTTCTGACCAGGGAGCGTGTTGAGCACGTCGTCCTTCGTCAGCCAGGCTCGCCGCGCCTGCAACATACCAAAGCGTATCTTGTCCAGATGCGAGGTGTGGTGGGAGTCGGTATTGATGACGATTTTTACTCCGTGCTGCTTCGCCATTCGCAGATGCCGGTCGCAAAGATCGAGCCGGTCGGGATAGGAGTTCAGTTCCATGGCGACTTTCTTCTGCGCTGCCGCTCTTAAAACCACGTCCATGTCGAACTGGTAGGCGTCGCGGCGCAGCAGCAGACGTCCGGTGGGATGGCCCAGCAGAGAGGTGTTCGGATTCTCCACCGCCTTCAGCAGCCGTTCGGTCATCTCTGCCGGACTTTGATTGAAATGGGAGTGCACGCTGGCGATGACGATGTCCATCTGCTCAAGCACGGAATCGGAGAGGTCGAGCGTTCCATCGGCCAGAATATCCACTTCCACTCCAGCGAAGATTTTCAGGCCATCGATTCTGTCATTCGCGTCGCGAATGCGCTGAATGTGCTCGAGCGCGCGCTTGTCATCCAGGCCATTGGCAAATGCAAGGTTTTTGGAGTGGTCCGTAATCGCGATGTACTTGTAACCATGATTTAGTGCTGCCGCAGCCATTTCTGCGATGGTATTGCGGCCGTCGGTCTCGACGGTGTGCATGTGCACATCGCCCTGCAGGTCGGCTTGCTCGATGAGTGCGGGGAGTGAATGCTTCTCGGCGGCATCAATCTCGCCCAGATTTTCGCGTAATTCCGGAGGAATGTAATCCAGCTTGAGCTTGGCGTAGATCTCTTCCTCAGTTTTCCCTGCCACCGCTTGCTCGTCCTCAAGTCGCGCCAGGCTGTATTCGCTGAGCGTGTATCCCATTTTGAGCGCGCGCTGACGCAACGCCACATTGTGGGCTTTCGACCCGGTGAAATACTGCATGGCTGCCCCGAAACAGTCCGGTGGAAGCAGGCGCACATCGACTTGCATGCCGCCGCGCAGGCGGAAGCTGATTTTGTTCTCGCCCTGGGCGATGATTTCCATGAGTCCGGGCAGCTTGATGACGTGCTGAATCAGCTGTTGCCGCTCATCGTCTGAGCAGCAGGCCTTGCCCGTAACCAGAATATCCAGATCGCCGACGGTTTCGCGGCCGCGCCGCAACGATCCCGCCGGAGTTATTTTCTCAATGCCGCTGAATTTCGTCAGGTGGGCTATGATTTTCTCCGCCTCGGTTTCGGCGTAATCCAACAGAAACCGCCCGGCAATCCGGCGGTAGTCTTCAATGGCCTTTAGTAGTTTTTGTTCGTGCTTCTCACCCATGCGCGGCAATTCACGAATCTTGCCTTCCTTGGCAAGTTTCTCCACGCCTTCCACGTCACAAACCTGGTACGCGCTCCAGATCAGGGCGATGGTTTTCGGTCCGAGGCCCTGAATCTTCAGCAGGTCCAGCATGGAAGGGCGGTATTTCGTGAGCAGGTCCGCATGAATGCTGAGGCGGCCCTCTTTGAAGATTTCCTGCAGGTTTACCAACATGCCTTTGCCGATGCCGGGAATTTCCAGCACCTTCTTGGGTTCGCCAATCAAATCGGCAATCTGCTGGGGAAGAGCTTCAATCGCCTGCGCCGCGTTACGGTAGGAACGAATGCGGAAGGAATCCTGCCCGTCAATTTCCAGCAGGTCGGCGGTCTCATAGAGAATCCCCGCGATGGATTTGTTTTCCATATTCCCTTAGAGAGTAACAAGATTTTTCTGTAGAGGAAGGATCTCCGCAAACCCGGCGAGACTAGAGGCAGAAATGCCTCCCAAAGAAGATGAACGAAACTCTTTCCGACAAACTGCCGTCTGCCTGATGGAATGCTTTAAGATTCAGCCTTGGTGACGTTGGCCGCTTGCGGGCCTTTCTGTCCCTGGGTAATCTCAAATTCCACTTTGTCGCCTTCCTGCAGACTTTTATAACCTTCCGACGCGATCGCGCTATAGTGGACAAAAACATCGGGACCATCGTCCCGTCCAATAAAGCCGTAGCCCTTAGCGTTGTTGAACCACTTTACCGTACCTTTCATACGTTCCACGTACGCCCCCTCGGCACGGTTCTTGCTCGGGCACCGTGCCGCCAGTTGCCCACATTGTGATGCCGGACGGAGCGAAGTGTCAAGGGAGGGAAGCCGCTATTTATGCGGTTTGGGCAAGCTTTCCCGATGAGCGAGCCAGAGAACGCCAGAGATGGTTTTGGCATCCAAAATTCGCCCGCTTGTGACCATGATCACAGCCTGGGAGAGAGGAACAAACCGAACCTGGATTACTTCGTCTTCCTCCGGTTGCGCCTCGCCGGGACGCAGGTTTCTCGCCAGGAAGATGGTCATGGTTTCCGCGACGAAACCGGGACTGGCATAAAAGCGGAGTATCGGCTTCCAGTTTCTGGCGGTGTAGCCGGTTTCTTCCAGCAATTCGCGTTTAGCTGCGGCTAACGGCCTTTCTCCCTTATCCATGCGACCGGCGGGCAATTCCCACAGAAACTGTTGCGCGGCGTGGCGATACTGCCGTTCCAGCAGAATTTGCGGTTCTTTGCGGCTTTCGTCAATTGCCAGGATCACCACCGAACCAGAGTGGTGCACAATGTCGCGGCGAGCCCGGACGCCGGTCGGCTCCAGAACCTCGTCGTGGCTGACCCAGAACGCCGGTCCCTTATAGACGGCGCGCGAGGACAGTATGCGACCTTTGCTTTTGCGGGACGATTTCGAGCGAGGGGTTTTAGGCATACCACCAATATAGGGGAGAGCCGCATGACAGGGGGACTGCCGTTTTTCCACAGCCAGGGAGAAAGGCTAGCTGACCATGATCCGCTCGATGCTCCGCGCCCGGCCTGTATTTTCATCGCAGTCCACGACTACGGCGGAAAGGCGGACATCGCCAGTCGCCGGCTCAAATCGCACCGGCATATTGTTTAAGAACTTCCCGACGACCAATTCTTTCTGCACGCCAATGACGCCGTCGTACGGTCCGCTCATGCCCACATCGGTAATGTAGGCGGTGCCTTTGGGCAGCACCCGCTCATCGGCGGTGGGCACATGGGTGTGGGTCCCCACAACTGCAGTCACCCGGCCATCGAGGTACCAGCCCATGGAAATTTTTTCCGAGGTCGCTTCCGCGTGAATATCGACCAGGATGACCTTGGCCTTGAGGTTGTTCAGCAACTGGTCGGCGGTGCGGAAAGGATCGTCGTTTGCCACCATGAACACCCGTCCCTGGAGATTAATCACCGCGTAAGCTACGTTGTTTTTTTGTCCTTCGTAAAAGCCCGAACCCGGCATTCCGGACGAGTAGTTCGCGGGACGCAAGAGCCTTCGCGCCGGGCTATGAGGATTCCCATTCGCCGACTCGAAGTACTCCACAATCTCGCGCTTGTCCCAGATATGGTTGCCGGTGGTGATAACGTCGATCCCGAGTTCGAATAAGTCCTCAGCCAACGGCGGCGTGATGCCAAATCCGGCGGCAGCATTCTCGCCATTGGCGATCACCAGATCGATGGAATGCTCGCGCACCAAACCGGACAGATGCTCCTTGACGATGGTCCGTCCCGGGCGTCCAAAAATATCTCCAATGAAAAGAATGCGCAAGATCGGCAAGCCTCCGGTCCGATACTAACAGACACACTCCGCAGTCCGGGTTGTGCTTGGCATGATCAGTGAGCGAGTTCGGCAGTCTTGAGGAAGTCGTAATTTCCCGAGGGATTGAGGGTGAGATTCTGCACCCTGCGGTTTGCCACCAGGATGTTGTCCAGGTACCACAAGTTTATCGCCGGCAGCTCTTGCGCCAGAATACTCTGCACCTCGGCATAAAGTTGCTTGCGCGTGTTCTGGTCAGTTTCCTTGCGGGCCTGGTCAATCAGCACATCCACTCGGGGATTTGAGTAGAAGCTGCGGTTCGCGCCTTTTGGCGTAAAGCGTGCCGTGCTGAAGGCGTAGTCGAAGATGTCCGGGTTTTCGTTGCCGCCAACCCAGCGCAGGGAATAAAGCTGGAATTGGCCGTGAGTTACGTCGGATAGAAACGTGGCAAACTCGAAACTGCGGATGTCTAATTCGATTCCGACTTCGTGTAGTTGTTGCTGCAGCACAGCGGCGAGCAAGCGTCCGCTTTCCTCGGTCGAGGTCTTCATCGTGAGATGGAAGCGAACGCCATGGACGGCGGGATATCCGGCTGAATCAAGCAGTTGCCGCGCGCGTGCCGGGTCGTGCGGATAGTTCTGCACAGACCCATCGTAGGCCCAGCTTTCCGGCGGAAGGATGCTTTTGGCCGGCCGGGCGAAACCGCGAAACAGCGAATCAATCAACGGCTGCCGGTCAATTGCGTAGGCGATGGCCTGCCTTACCCGCACATCTCGCAGTATCGGGTCGCGCAGGTTGAATGACAAATATTGCAGAATCGTTCCCGGCGCGTGCAAGACTTGCAACCGCAGATTCTTCTGCAGTACGGGAATCGTGTCGAAAGACAGCGCATTCATCACTGCATCCGCGCTGCCTTTGCGTAATTCCAAAGCTTGTGTCGTGGCATCGGGAATCACCGCAAACCGCACCCGCTGCAGGTGAGGCTTTTCACCCCAGTACTCATCGTTCCGCTCGATGATGACGTCCTGATCCTGCTCCGCGCTCACAAAGCGAAACGGCCCGGAGCCGACCGGATGCCGCGTGATCTCTGTTCCACTGCCGTAAGGCACAATGCCCATCGCGGCCCCGGAAACATTCCAGAGCAGCGTGGCGAAAGGCTCTTTCAGATGGAAAATGACCGTGTAGTCGTCCGGGGTGTCGATGTGATCTACGAAGCGGAATGTCTCCGCCTTGGCGCTGCGAACTTTGCCCCGCAGCAAAGAATCGAAACTCCACTTTACGTCCCGCGAGGTGAGTGGCTGGCCGTTATGAAATCGGACTCCCTTGTGCAGATGAAACACGTAGGTTAGAGCATCGGGAATCTCCCAGCGCTCTGCCAGCCCCGGCTGCACGTTGAAATGCTCATCATGGGTCAGCAGATCGTCGAACAGCAGGCCGTCAATGCGCTCGGATTGCGCGTCCAGACCGACGCGAGGGTCGAGGTTCGTCGGGCTACTCTCGATAATCATCACCAGCGTATGCGGATCGGGTGGGTGAGAACAGGAAAGCAGCGGCAAAGAAAGCAGGGCGCAGGCGATCAACACAACCGTTGAAAATAACCGTCGCTGTCTCTGCTTCTTCAACGGCAGGCCAGCGCCATTTCGTAGAGTTTGTTCACGGTCTTCCAATTTCGCGTCGTCGCGCGTACCGAAAGCGCTCGCTCGAAAAGGCTATTGGTCAGCTTGGTTTGACCATAGCCGTTCGGGCAATAGAGATAAATATTTTTTCCCGAGCAGTGAAATTTGTCTGCTCCCGACTGCCGCGGTGTCAGCATCCTCAACGCGGGATCGCCAGGACGCTCGGATAAAAATGTGACATGCAACCTGGCGGGGTCTACTCCGCGCTGGCTTATGAACGGGTTGTGCTGAATCACCGCATTCATCTCTCCGGAAGTTGTGGTGATGGCGGAAACGGACAATCCGAAGTCAGTCAGAATCTTCGCTTCAATCTTCTTGGTCAGGGTCAAAGGCGATGTTTTCCCGGCCGAAAAAACAACATTGCCGCTTTGAATATACGTCTGAACCTGGGTAAAGCCGAGCGCTTCCAGCGAGTCTCGTAGTTTCGCCATCTGCATGCGGTTGTGCTGTCCCAGGTTCACTGCGCGCAACATGGCGATGTAGATCGGCATTGGGATCTAAGGATAGGATATCTTGCCCAGCACGACCGGTCTCCTCGCTCCCGTCGCTGCCGGAATGTTGCTGGGGCGACGTTGCCAGGTCTCGTACGCCAGCAACGCGAAGGCTACCGCCTCCTTTGACTCAGACGGCAGGCCGAACTCGTCCGACAATCGAAGCTGTAAACCGAGGGGTCGAAGTTCGTTTGCGAGGAGTGCCATCAAATTGGGATTGTTTGCCCCACCGCCGGAGACAATCATTTCGCTAAATTGTCCGATGGGCAGCGCAAATCGCCTCACTGCTTCCGCAATCGACCGAGCGGTGATCGCCGTTGCCGTGGCCACGACATCCGACTTCCCGGCTTTTCCGCAGAGCTTGAGAAATTGCATCGCGAAGCCGCGCCCGAATTCTTCCCGCCCCGCAGTTTTTGGAGGCCTGCGAGTAAAGAAAACTGACTGTAAGACTCTCGCAACCACCCGCTCGATTGCGCAACCAGATGATGCCAGCTTTCCGTCGCGATCATATGGCAAATGGAACAGCCGCTCCGTTACAGCATCGATCACCATGTTCCCGGGCCCGGTATCGAAGGCGACGATTTGCTGCGAAGACGCTCCCGCGGGGATTGCCGTCAGGTTAGCGATTCCGCCGATGTTCTGCACGATGCGCCCGACGCGTGGGTCCCGATACAGCATGTAGTCGAGGAAAGGAACCAGGGGCGCCCCTTTGCCGCCGAAAGCCATGTCGGCCGGGCGGAAATCGGAGACCACCGGAACTCTCGCGCGCGCGGCGATGATCGCGCTTTCCCCTGTTTGCCAGGTGGTGGCGATCTTTCGCCCGAGGAAGTGTGCTCGCTGCCCCTGGTGATAGAGCGTCTGTCCGTGACAGCCCACTAATTCCGCCTTGTGATGGAAGCGGCGTTGACTGTCCAGGACAGCGTCCGCGTAAAGTTCGCCTAACAGGGAGTTCAATCGCGCTAGATCGGCAACCCGTGCCCTTTCCGCGTTCATGGCCGCCAGCACGGCCCGGCGTACCTGCTGCGGATAAGGGTATTCGGCGTGACCGAGTAACTCAAGGGCAGCGTGGCGCGGGTGCCCTCGGCCGCGAGATGTGTCTCGACTCGCTAAGTCGCGGAAGCGAACTAAGGCCACGTTAATCCCGTCGGCGGAAGTGCCACTCATCACCCCGGCGACGATCATGCCTCCGCCTGTTGTGCGATCGTATCCAGCCTGACCTGCTCAGAAAATTCCCATAACTCGCGCGAAAGCTTCGCGAGTTTTAAGGAACTCGGCGGCTTTGCGGCCCGGCGCTTCAACTCAGCCGATTTCTCTTTGAACGACAATATCCGCTCCACCGACTCCCGCGCTCGTCGTGCAAAACGCGAATCCCCCTCCGTCTGCGACAGCAGCGCCTCGTACGCGCGCACAACATGCTCCTCCTGATGGCATACCAGGCAAAGATCGCCGCCGGCCCGCACAAACTCCACAGCAGCCTGCTCGACTGGCGCGGCCTTCAGCACTCCTCCCATTTCCAGATCGTCGGAGACGATCAATCCCCTGAAACCAATCTCCTTGCGCAAAACGTCGGTGATCCATTTCTTTGAGAGCGAAGCTGGAGTGTTGTCGCGGGTGACCGCAGAGTAATTTGCGTGACCCACCAGGACCATGGGCAACTCCCGCCGCATCACCCGATAGGGCTCCAGATCGGCATTCCACAACTCCTTCCATGATTTCGAAACCGAGGGCAGTTCGTGGTGCGTATCCAGATTCGCCTCTCCCAATCCGGGGAAGTGTTTCGCCGCGCCAATCACGCCGGCCGACCGCAATCCGCGCAGGAACTCGCGAGCATAAACCACGACTTCCTCCGGCTTGGGCGAAACCGCGCGGGAGCCCATGACGCTGCGCGATGCCGGCAGAGCCAGATCCAGAACGGGCGCAAGATCCACATTGAGGCCCACGGCACGGCAACATCGACCGATCACTTCGCCGTGCTTGCGGAAAAGCCTGGTGTCGCCCGTGGCAAACACGTCCGCCGCGGCCGGAGCCGGGCCGAGTACGTTGCGCAGGCGATCCACTCGGCCGCCTTCGAGGTCCACACAGGTAAACAATCGTGTGGATACGCACGCCTGGCAGTCCTTCAGTAATTTGCAGGTTTGCTCAGCGGAGACGATATTCCGGGCAAACAGAATCACGCCGGCAGGTTGTAGTTTCTTGAGCAGGGAAGCAAGCCGCGGGGAGATCTCCACGCCGTCGAAGCCGATGATGAGGAGTTGGCCGAAATTCTGCCTGAGGCCACGATCTGTTCGATGCTTGATCATTTGTCAAGAATCACTGCTTATAAGGTCGCCTGGTGAGGTTCAGTTTGACTGCAGACCCGTTTGGCAAATTCCTCGCTTGCAGAGCCAAATCTGCTTTGAACCTCATTCCCTCAACAGCATCGCCTGCCCACAGGTTGTCGATCGAATATTGGCCACCGAGGAAGAACGGGATCTTCGGTATCAACCTTTTACCGGGTGCCAATGGACCGTGGTTTGCCTGCCATTCACTGGCAAGGGCCCACCCCGTCTCCTTGCTGTATTCGCGTAGTATCAGGTCTGCCCAAGCCTCAACTGACCCTGCCAGGACAGCAGCGTCGCCCGTTTCCGCTTTAAACCGCAACACCGCACCTCTAGAGAGGCAAAACTGATCCTGAAAAACATCTTCCGCAAAAAACAGGAGGCCTTCCGCCATGTCTTGGTAACCGCCCCGCCAAAGAGAGGGAGCGTTCCATTCTTCCAGACTCATAGTGTTTACAGACGAGAGGGGGAAGACATGCAATGCTGACTCAAAAGCATAAAACCCATTCTTAATGCGCAACATTTCAAAGAGTTCAGGACCAAGTTCATAAAGCTCGAGCAAAGGAGATTGAAACTCGGGGATGTCAGCTGATGGCTCAGAGCCTACCTCGATGAGTTTCTCAATTCGTCTCATTGACGTTCTCAGTCAATCTGCCCCTTCAGCTCCGCCAACAGATTCAGCGCTTCCAGAGGCGTCAGCCGGTTCAGGTCCACTTCCCGCAGCTTCTCCAGCACGGGCTGCGACAGCGGAGTAAAAATCGTCAACTGCGCCGGCGGAGGTTCTGCTCCCGGCGAAAGATGCCCGGTCACCTGCTGCTCTGCGCTTTCATGTTCCGCCAGCACTTCGCGGGCGCGCACAATCACCTCATGCGGTAGGCCCGCGAGCTTCGCCACTTCGATCCCATAACTGCGGTCCGCCGGACCGGGTTCGACTTTCCGCAGAAACACAATTCCCGCGCCGGTCTCCTTCACCGAGACATGGTAATTCTTGACCCCTGAGAACAAGGACGCTAACTCGGTGAGCTCAAAGTAGTGGGTGGCGAACAGTGTCTTGGCGCGGGTGCGGCCATGGATGTATTCGATTGCTGCCCAGGCGATAGCCAGCCCGTCATAAGTGGAAGTTCCACGGCCGACTTCGTCCAGCAAAATCAGCGAACGGGGCGTCGCCGTGTGTAGGATCGCCGCCGTCTCCATCATCTCCACCATAAAGGTGGAGCGTCCGCGAGCCAGGTTGTCGCTGGCGCCAATGCGGGTAAACACGCGGTCCACCACTCCGAGGCGCGCAGAGCGGGCAGGCACAAACGAACCCATCTGCGCCAGGATGACAGCCAGGGCCGCCTGGCGGAGAAAGGTCGATTTGCCTCCCATGTTCGGGCCCGTCAACACCAGCACCGTGTGGGTCGTGGCATTCAGAAATAGATCATTGGGCACGAAGCGCTCGTTGCCACCCGCAAGTTCCTGCTGCTCGATAACCGGATGCCGTCCTTCGATGATCTTAATGTCCGACGACTCGTCAAACTGCGGGCGGCAATAATTGCGCAGCGCTGCAATATGACCCAGCGCCGCGAGAACGTCCACTTCCGCCAAAGCCAGCGCGGTCTGCCGAATCCGCCGGGCTTCTCCCGCGATCGCCGAGCGCAATTCCGCAAACAAGCGCCGCTCGATTTCGACAATTTTCTCCTGGGCATCCAGAATTTTGGCTTCGTACTCCTTCAGTTCCGGCGTGGTGAAGCGCTCAGCATTCACCAACGTCTGCTTCCGCTCGTAGTCGGGCGGCACCAGGTGCAAATTCGGCTTGGAAACTTCCAGATAGTAGCCAAAGATCGAATTGAACTTGACCTTGAGCGAGCCGATTCCGGTGCGCTGCCGCTCGCGCTGCTCAATCTGTGCCAGATATTGCTTGCTGTTGCGGCTCAGGTCGCGCAGTTCGTCCAATTCCGGGTCAATGCCACCTTCAATCACTCCGCCATCGCTCAGGGAGATGGGTGGCTCGGGGACAATCGTCTTCTCTATCCTTTCGCGAAGATCGCCCAGCTCATCCACGGATGCGAAAAGCACCTGCAAGCGTTCGGCGGAAAATCTTCCGACCGCTATCCGCACAGCGGGTATCTTCGCCAAGGAAGCAGCCAGCGCCAACACGTCCCGCGGATTGGCCGTTTCCAGGGTTACGCGGCTCAGCAGTCGCTCCAGATCGAGAATTCCATCGAGCCCTTTGCGCAGCTCTTCTCGTGCGATGGTGTTCTTGACCTGCGCTTCCACTGCATCCAGGCGCAGGTTGATCTCCAGTAACTCGATCGAAGGCCGCAGAATCCAGGCTCGCAACAACCGCTTGCCCATGGGAGTGACGGTGCAGTCAATGGAACGGAAGAGGGTCACGCCTGCGTCCGTTCCGGCAAATAGCGGTTCGATCAGCTCCAGGTTTCGGACGGTGACTGTATCCAGCACCAGGCAATTCTGCCGTTCGTAGAATCCAATGCGATCGACATGGTCGAGGCTTCCCCGTTGCGTGGAGCGCACATAGTGCAAAATCGCCCCCGCCGCCGCTGCCGCCGCGGGCTTTCCCGCCAGACCGAATCCCTCGAGCGACAGCACCCCAAAGTGGTTTTCCAGCAGGGGAATGGCGTGATCGGGAGAGAAAATCCAGTCGTCCAGCGGTGTTTCTGCCCAGCCATTGGCGGCGAATGGACGGACCACGCTGGAGCCCGACCGATCCCCGCGCTCAAACAGCGGCGCCGACGATCCGTATAACACCTCTTTCGGCCGCAATTGCTGCAACTCTTCCTGAATCCTTCGCGCCGCATCTTCGCCGTGAAACTCGGTGGCGCGAAACTCGCCGGTCGAGAGGTCCAGCGCGGCAAACCCAGCCCGGTCCCCGCTCTGCACCATGGCGGCCAGAAAATTATTTTCTTCCGAACTGAGCGACGAGTCCGCTGCCGTGCCCGGCGTCACCACCCGCGTCACCTCGCGACGCACCAGCTTTTTAGCCAGACGGGGGTTTTCCACCTGCTCACAAATGGCGACTTTGAAACCTTTGCGAATGAGCTTTGATATGTAGCCCTCGGCTGCATGGTAGGGCACGCCGCACATGGGCACGGCAATGCCTTTCTCCTTATTTCGTGAAGTCAGCGTGATTTGCAGCTCGCGCGCGGCCAGAATGGCGTCGTCAAAAAAGAGCTCGTAGAAGTCGCCCAGCCGGAAGAAAAGCAGGGCGCTCGGATGGTCTTTCTTGATGACGGCATATTGCCGCATCAACGGCGTGGAGGGCTCGCTCATTGCGGAGAGTTTCGTGGGCGGATTATAGCAAACGCGCCTGTGACTACTCTGTGACGAATTGCCAGTTGACGCGCCTGCGCGGCGGTGGTTTCCTTACTGCATGGAATTGCGCAAAGATCCCATCACCCGCTCCTGGGTGATCACCGGCGACGAGGGTTCCGACCCCATATCGCGAGCCGACGCAGTTTGCCGCTTCTGTCCTGACTCGCCCGTCCCTGCGCAACTCATTGCGAGCATGCCAGGGTTGCAAAGCATGTCGTGGTCGGCGCGTGCGGTGGTTCATCCCACCCCGCTTTACCGGGTGGAAGGAGACCCCGCGCGGCGGGGCGATGGTCTTTATGACTGTATGCGTTCGGTCGGGGCGCATGAAGTACTGGTCGAGGGCCCTAAACACGATCGTCAATTGTGGAATTTGAACGACGCGGAAATCGAGCCGGTGCTGCTGTTGGCGGGCCAGCGCATTCAGGATCTCAAACGCGACGGCCGTTTCAAGTACGTCAGTCTGTTTAAGAATCACGGCGCGAGCGCCGGACAGGAGTTCGAGCATCCTGCTTCGCAAATCACCGCTACCACTTTTATTCCGCGCCGCGTGCTGTACGAGTTGCGCTCCTGCCGCGACTACTTCCAAAGCAAGGAGCGCTGTGTTTTTTGCGATATCGTTTCTCAGGAGATGCAGCAGAATTTGCGCGTGCTTGAGACTCGCGGTGATTTCATCGCGCTTTGTCCCTACGCCCCGAGGGTACCGTACGAAACCTGGATCCTTCCCCGCACCCACGAGGCAGCTTTCGAGCGTTTTGCCCAGAACCGCTCCGGCACCTTGCGCGATCTTGGGGCGCTGCTGCGCCGTACCTTGCAGCGAATCCGCACTATGACCGAAGATTTTCATCTTGTCCTGCACACCTCGCCCAACACGACTCATCCATCGGAAACTCTGGGCTATTGGAAAACTCTCGACGAGGACTACCACTGGCACATCGAAATCCTGCCGATCCT
>Ga0335085_10008471_pt1 | contig 15682 bp, 15 predicted proteins | sample Lox_Sample_45_FD_206712 | JGI IMG/M metagenome (GOLD analysis project Ga0335085, IMG submission 206712) | Soil microbial communities from Loxahatchee National Wildlife Refuge, Florida, United States - Lox_Sample_4.5 | ecosystem: Environmental > Terrestrial > Soil > Wetlands | place: USA...
AATGCCCAAGTCATTGAATGAGGACATCGAAATAACGTCCCATATCAAACGAATCGCCATCGATACCGGCGGTGGCGACGCGCCAGGATTGAATGCCGTCATTCACACTGCCGTCTATGCGGCGCGCAATCGCGGTTGGGAAATCTTCGGTATCCACGATGGATTCGAAGGACTGCTCGATCCCCAGAATTATCCCGACGGTGGTTTGATGAAACTCACGCGCGGTGTCGTTCGCAACATCGCGCACCTCGGCGGCACGATTCTCGGCACGAGCAATCGCGGCCACCCGTTCAAGACGCATGGAATTTGCGAAGTCCTGCGACGTCTCCAAGAACACAAGCTCGACGCGCTCATCTCCGTCGGCGGCGACGGCACGCTCGGAATCGCGCGCGAGTTGAACGACAAAGGCCTGCGCGTCGTGGGCGTGCCGAAGACGATTGATAATGATCTCCAAGCCACGGCGATCACGTTCGGGTTCGACAGTGCGGTTTCGTTTGCGACCGAGTGCATTGACCGGCTGCATTTCACCGCTGAGTCGCACCAGCGCGTGATGATCGTAGAAGTGATGGGCCGGTATGCTGGATGGATTGCGTTGCACACCGGCATCGCCAGTCGGGCGGACGCGATTCTGATACCGGAAATTCCGTACGACATCGCGAAGGTCGCCGCACACGTCAAACGCAAAGCGGCGAATCGGAGCAGGCAATATTCCATTGTCATCGCGGCCGAAGGCGCGAAGCCGGTCAACGGCGGCGTGACGTTGAAAGAAACCGCGAATCCGGGCCACGTCGAGCGGTTCGGAGGCGTCGGCGAAATCGTGGCCGGTCAGTTGCGGGAACTGACCGGCAAGGAAACGCGCGCTGTTGTGCTTGGCCACTTATTGCGCGGCGGACAGCCGACGTCGCTGGACCGGTTGCTGGGATTACAGTTCGGCGCGGCGGCGGTGCGGGCGTTGGCCGAAGGTCGCGACGGCGTGATGGTCGCCATCAACCCACCGCGGATCAACTACGTTCCGCTGAAGCAAGCGACCGCCAAGCTCAACCTCGTTCCCGTGGACGGCCACGGCGTCATGACCGCGCGCACACTGGAGATTTCCTTTGGAGATTGAGATGACTGTTGATCGGTCGCTTGTTGATGCGTCTTTACGCGGGACTTACGTCCCCTGCGGTCTCAAACCGCACCCCGCGCCCTTCGGAATCTGTCGCAGGATTTCGCAAAGCTTTTCGCTGGCGGGCGTGATGTCGCCGTTCGTCGCGCGAGCGATACCAACTGAGAGCACTTCCTTTGTGCCGGTCGGAAATTTGCACGTTCAAAAGTCCGTCCGCTTTTGGATTCACGGCGAAAAACACCATCTCGTTCCCAATGAACCTGTTACATCGAATGGGCTGGGTTGGCATAAGAACTGACCAATGAGTGTTGGAAGTCGAAAACATACGAGAAGATGAACGAACATGAAACCGATCTTGGAAATCAACGAGCCAGAGTTCGCGATTGTGGCGTGCGCTTGGCTCGGCTAATTACCACAATAAACCAGAGAGAAACCGTGGGAATAACAGTTCAAAAAGACAACGCCGATGTCTATGTGCTGCAAATCACCGGAATGCTTACGAAAAAGGAATTCGATGAGCTACAGGACAAAGCCGCCAAGAATCTCGGGTTCTTCGGCCGTGCGAAGTTGCTGGTGATCGCGGAGAAGTTTGGCGGTTGGGAACCGGGCGCGGACTGGGACGTTTCGAGTTTCTCTTCGTGGCACGGCTGGCAAATCACCAAGATCGCCATTGTGGCCGACCCGCAATGGAAAAGCAAATTTCTGGCGTTCACCATGGCCGGCATGCGCCGCGCGCCCGTCGAGTTCTTCCCAACCGGGCAAGCCGAGGAAGCTCGCGCTTGGTTGGAGGCAACACAACCGGAGCAAATCAGGTGAGCAAAGAATCAAAGACCAATGGGAAGATGAAGGGAAAGCGGTACATGAAAGAGCTGCACAAGCTTCAGGAGAAGCTGTGCTTGCTCCAGGAGTGGGTGAAGTTCAAGGGACTGCGCGTCATCATCGTCTTCGAGGGGCGCGACGCCGCTGGCAAGGGCGGCACGATCCGGGCCCTCACCGAACGCGTCAGTCCGCGCGTGTTTCGGGTGGTCGCGTTGCCGGCGCCATCGGACCGGGAGAAATCGCAGATGTACCTCCAGCGATACATAGCGCACTTACCGGCCAAGGGCGAGATCACGATTTTCGACCGCAGTTGGTACAACCGGGCCGGCGTCGAATACGTTATGGGCTTCTGCACCCCGGAACAACACGACGATTTCCTCGAACACTGCTCCAAGGTTGAATGGTTTGTTGTGAACGACGGCATCCAGCTGATCAAAATCTGGCTCGAAGTCAGCGACAAGGAGCAGAAACGCCGATTTGAAGCGCGGATCGAAGACCCGCTCCGGCAATGGAAGCTCAGTCCGGTGGATTTGCCGTCGCGCAGCCGGTGGTTCGATTATTCCCGGGCCCGCGACAGGATGCTCCAAGCCACGGACACGAAGCATGCGCCGTGGTACATCCTGCGTTCCGACGACAAGAAACGCGCGCGCCTGAACTGCCTCGCCCACATTCTCAATCTGTTGCCGTACAAGAAAGTGCCGCGCGATAAAGTGAAGTTACCGAAGCGCTCGATGAAAGGCGCGTACGACGATCAGAAAACGCTCAAACACCGGAGGTTTGTGCCGGAGAGGTACTGAGTCATGAGAGTCCCGATGCACAAATGGCTGCTCCTCGTCACCGCTTCCACGGTGCTGGGAGCCGGCATTGTGTTCGCGGCGGAGTCGGATCACGAAGAGCACGGACTGTCGCAATCCGCCGTAGAGATCGGTCGGGCCGGCAGCCTCCCGATTACCAATTCGATGGTCGTCAGTTGGATCGTAGCGGCAGGTCTGATTATCTTTGCCCGACTCGCGACGCGCGACATGAAAGGCGTTCCCCGCGGGACGCAAAACTTCCTCGAATGGCTCGTCAGCGGTCTGTACGGATTTCTCGAAACCATCTTGGGCCCGCATCTGGTCAAGCGGACGTTTTGGTTTCTGGCGACGATCTTTATTTTCATTTTGGCGGCGAATTGGTTCGGCCTCATTCCCGGCGTCGGCACGATTGGGTGGGGACATCAGACCCCGCACGGTTTCGTGATCGACCAGCCGTTGTTACGAGGCGCGAATGCCGATCTGAATCTGACGTTCTCGATGGCTCTCATCTTTTTTGCCTGCTGGATCGTCTGGTCGCTCCGAGAGGTGGGTCTGGGCGGAATGCTCAAGGAGACGTTCGCGCCCAAGGGCGAGAGTGCCGGGTTGATGAAGGTGCTCATGGTGGCGTTGTTCTTCGCGGCCGGCTGTTTGGAGGTCATCTCGATTTTGTTCCGGCCGATCGCTCTGGCGTTTCGTCTCTACGGCAACATCTATGCCGGGGAGACAATGCTGGAATCCATGTCACGGCTCGTGCCCGGCTTCGGCTGGTTGGTTCCGATTCCGTTCTATTTCCTGGAATTGTTGATGGGCTTGGTGCAGGCGCTGGTGTTCATGTTGTTGTGCGCGGTCTTCACGCTACTGATGTGTCAGCACGAGGATGAAACCCCACCGGCGGCGAAACTTGAAATTGAAAAATGAATTTCGCGGGCTTGACCGTGTTCAATCGCGGGAGCCAGCGAGAAAGCAAAGAAAGGAACAAGCATATGGTAACACCAATACTCGCAGCGGAGTTGAGCGGGAGCATTCACGTCGGTCTGGCGGCGATCGGCGGGACGATTGGCGTAGGGTTGATCGGCATGGCCGCTTCGACCGCGGTGGGACGCAATCCCGGCGCCTCTACGAAGATTCTGGTCCAGTCCATTCTGGCCATCGCCTTTGCGGAAGCGATCGTGTTCTACGCCCTATTCCTGGTCAAACAGTAACCACCGGTGGGCGCAGGACCGATCGGTCCTGCGCCCACACCAGACAGGTTCGCAATTTATGAATACCTTTATCTTGTTGGCGACAGTGGGCGGCGACGGGCAGATCGCACAGATTGCCCGGACCTTCGGCGTGGACTGGACGCATCTGATTGCCCAAACCATCAGCTTCGCCATCGTTTGTGCCATCCTCTACAAGTTTGCCTACGGTCCGGTGCTCAAGATGTTGGAGCGGCGCCGTGAAGAAATTGCGCTCGGCAAAGCCAACGCCGAGAAAATCAAAGCCGAGTTGGACAAGACCAAAGCGCAGCGCAAGGAAGTGATGGCGAAAGCCAGCGCCGAGGCCACAAAGTTCATTGAGGAGGCGAAGGCTGCCGCCGCCCGCGTGCAGCAAGAGGAAACCCAAAAGGCCATCGCCGCCGCGGAGCAGATTGCGGCGAAGGCGCGTGAAGCCGCCGCACAAGACCACGAGCGCATGCTCGGCGAACTCAAATGCGAGGTCGGCAAGATGGTGGTGCAGGCCACCACGGCGGTCACCGGCAAGATTCTGACCGCGGAAGATCAGAAACGTCTGGCCGAAGAAACCGCGAAGCAACTCGCAGCATGAAGATTAAGAAACAAGCACGACACGAAGCCAAACGACTGTACCGCTTTTGTCTGGTCAACGGTTTGCTCGACGAGAACCGCGCCCGGCAAGTCGCGCGGGGCGTGCTCGCGTCCGGCGACCGTGATGCTCGAGGGATCCTCGCGCATTTTTTGCGGCTGGTGAAGAGCGACCGGGCGGCGCACACGGCGATTGTCGAAAGCGCCACGCCGGTGCCGGCAGAATTGCGATCCACCATCACGAGCGGCCTGCAGCGTCGGTATGGCTCGTCGTTGGCAGCGGAGTTTGTGCAGCGGCCGGAATTGATCGGCGGCGTGCGCGTGCAGGTGGGTTGTGATGTGTTTGACGGTAGTGTGCGGGCGAAGTTGGCCGAATTGCAGAGGAGATTTTAGCTATGGCAAACCTACTACAAGAAATCGAAGCGCAGATCGCGGGCGCGAAAGCCGCCGCGGCAAAGACAAACGTCGGCGTCATCCGCGAGATCGGCGACGGCGTCGCGAAGATCGAAGGCCTGACCGACGCGATGCTCAACGAGATGATCGATCTCGGCAAAGACATCGTCGGCCTCGCGTTGAATCTCGACGAGATGGAGGTCGGTGTGGTTGTTCTCGGTGATTACACGCAACTCAAGGAAGGCGACGAAGCCCGCACCACCGGCAAGCTCCTGCAAGTGCCGGTCGGCAAAGGGCTGCTGGGCCGCGTTGTGGACGTGTTGGGCAACCCGATTGATGGCAAAGGGCCGATTCAAGCCGACAAGACCTACCCCGTGGAGAAGATTGCGCCAGGCATCATCCGTCGCAAGTCGGTGAGCCAACCGGTGCAGACCGGCATCATGCCGATTGACGCAATGATTCCGATCGGACGCGGCCAACGCGAATTGATCATCGGCGACCGCGCAACCGGCAAGACGACCATTTGCGTGGACACGATGATCAGTCAGGCGCGGCTCAACAAAGCCCACGAAGGCGACAAGGATTACCGGCCGTTGTACTGCATCTACGTCGCCATTGCACAGAAGGAATCCACTGTCGCGCGGGTCATCGCCACACTCGAACAAGCCGGTGCGATGCCGTACACGATCGTCGTCGTGGCATCGGCCTCAGACTCCGCCGCGAATCAATATCTTGTGCCGTTTGCAGGCGCGGCGATGGGCGAGTGGTTCATGGACAATGGCATGGATGCGCTCATTGTGTACGACGATCTTTCGAAGCACGCGGTCGCGTACCGGCAAGTTTGCTTGGTGCTGAAACGACCGTCCGGCCGCGAGGCGTTTCCGGGTGACGTGTTTTACCTGCACAGCCGGTTGCTCGAACGTGCAGCGCGCGTCGGCGAGAAATACGGCAACGGTTCGCTCACTGCGTTGCCCATCATTGAGACGCAAGCCGGCGACGTGTCGGCGTACATCCCGACGAATGTCATCTCGATTACCGACGGGCAGATTTTCTTGGAGACAGATTTGTTTTATCAAGGCGTGCGCCCGGCCATCAACGTCGGCATCTCGGTGTCGCGTGTCGGCTCGGCGGCGCAGCTTAAAGCCATGAAGCAAGTTGCCGGGCAGCTCAAGGGCGAGCTGGCCCAGTTCCGGGAACTGGCAGCGTTCGCACAGTTCGGCTCGGACCTCGACGAGAAGACGCAGGCGCAGATTGATCGCGGCAAGCGCATCATGGAAATCTTCAAGCAACCGCAGTACAACCCGATTCCTGTCGAGCTGCAGGTAGCCGTGATTTGGGCCGTGCAAAATGGGTACGTGGACGACGTGCCGGTGGCGAAGATCAAGGAGTTCCAGAACAAATTGACGGAATTCTATACGACGCGCAAACCCGAGCTACTCGCCAAGATCGGGAAGGAAAGGGCGATCAGCGATGCGCTGAAGGCCGAGCTGAAAAATGCGGCCGATGAGTTCAAGCAAGGCTGGCCCGCTGAGCACCTCGAGACGAAGAAAGCCGAGCCGGCGAAACAAGAAGCAGAACTGCCTGCGAAATGAACACCGAACGGTGATTTATGGCCAGCCCACGCGAACTTCGCAGGCGCATCAAGTCGATCAGCAGCACCTCGCAGATCACTCGTGCGATGCAGATGGTGGCGTCGTCGAAGATGCGCAAGGCGCAGCAGGCCACGCTGATGACGCGACCGGCGGTCAAACTACTCTATCGCATTCAGCGCCGGGCGGTGACGCACGCTCACGATTTCACAGATCCGCTGCTGGAAGTGCGGGAGGTGCGCAAGCGCGCGGTGATCTTGGTTGGCACGGACAAAGGGTTGTGCGGCGCGCTCAACACCAACCTGTTTCGTGTAGCGCAGCAGTTTGATCCGGCCACGACCGCGTTTATCGCGGTCGGCAAACGGGCGGCGCAATTCGTCGCGCGCACCCGCCGGCAGCTCGTGGCGGAGTTCACGTGCGCCGACTCGCCGCGATTCGGCGAGGCACGGGCGATCGCCAATTTCGCCCGCGACCTGTTTGTGAAGCACGAGGTGGATGAAGTGAGGGTGGCCGCGACGCGGTTCATCAACACGCTCAGCCAGCAAGCCGTGGCGGTGGAGTTTCTGCCGATTGGCGAGATCAAAGCTGGTGCGTCCTTGAAGATTCCCGGCGTGGAATCCGAAGCGGAGTTGGCCGCCGACACGTCCGAGTACATCTTTGAGCCTAGCCCGGAAACGGTGCTGTCGTTTCTGTTCGGGAATTACCTGAACATTTTCATCTACTTTGTGTTGCTGGACGCCAAGGCGAGCGAACAGAGCGCCCGGATGGTGGCGATGAAGAACGCCACCGACAACGCCGAGCGTCTGATCAAGGACCTGACGCTCCAATACAACAAGCTGCGTCAGGGCAATATCACGAAGGAACTGCTGGAGATTGCCGGCGGCCAACTCGGCAATGATTAACGAAGGAGGGCACCATGAATAAAGGTAAGATTGTTCAAGTCGTCGGCGCGGTCGTGGACGTCGAGTTCCCGGACAGCCTGCCGGCCATCTATAATGCGTTGACCGTCGAGTTCAAGGTCGATGGCCAGCCGATCAAACTGACGCTCGAAGTACAGCAACATCTCGGCGACAACTGGGTCCGGGCCGTCTCCATGTCTGGCACCGAAGGACTGAAGCGCGGCTACGAAGTCGTGGATACCGGCGCCCCGATTTCCATGCCCGTCGGCGAGGGCGTTATGGGTCGCGTCTTCGATGTGTGCGGCAACGCCGTCGACGAGCGCGGACCGGTCAAGGCGGACAAGTACTATCCAATCCATCGCCCCGCACCGAAACTCGCGGATCAGTCGGTTTCGCCGAAAGTGTTGCCGACCGGCATCAAGGTCATCGATTTGATTTGCCCCTTCCTGAAGGGCGGCAAAGTCGGCGCATTTGGCGGCGCGGGCGTCGGCAAGACGGTGGTCATCATGGAACTGATCAACAACATTGCCAAACTCCACGGCGGCGTGTCGGTGTTTGCCGGCGTCGGCGAGCGCACCCGGGAAGGCAACGATCTGTACAGGGAAATGTCCGAAGCGGGCGTCATCAACCAGGACAACCTCGGCGCGTCGAGAATCGCCCTCGTGTACGGCCAGATGAACGAGCCGCCCGGTGCCCGTTTGCGCGTCGCGCTGTCCGGCCTCGCCGTCACCGAATACTTCCGCGATGAAAAGAATCAGGACGTGCTGTTGTTCATCGACAACATCTTCCGATTTTCTCAAGCTGGCTCCGAAGTCTCGGCGTTGCTCGGCCGCACCGCGAGCGCCGTCGGTTACCAGCCGACTCTCGCGTCCGAAATGGGCGCGCTTCAGGAACGCATCACCTCGACCAAGAAAGGCTCGATCACATCGTTCCAAGCCGTGTACGTGCCGGCGGACGACCTGACCGACCCCGCGCCGGCCACCACGTTTGCGTTCCTGGACGCGACCCTCGTTTTGGAGCGCTCGATTGCCGAGTTGGGAATCTATCCAGCCGTTGACCCGCTGGCCTCGACGTCGCGCGCGCTCGCACCGGAAATCGTCGGCCAGGAGCACTACGACGTCGCCCGCGGCGTGCAGCGCGTGCTCCAGCGTTACAAGGATCTGCAGGACATCATCGCGATTCTCGGCATGGACGAACTTTCGCCTGAGGACAAGACCACAGTGTTCCGCGCCCGCAAGATTCAACGGTTCCTAAGCCAACCGTTCAGCGTAGCGTCCGTGTTCACTGGCATCGAAGGCAAACAAGTTCCCGTGGGAGAAACCGTGCGTGGCTTCAAAGAAATTCTCGACGGCAAACACGACGCCGTGCCTGAAAGCGACTTCTACATGAAAGGCGGCATCGACGAAGTCAAAGCATCACCGGCATCCGAAGAGGGCAAGAAGGCTGAAGCGAAAGATGCCAAACCCGCCGAGGCGAAAGCCACGTAATGGCCGACACATTGAAACTGGAAATCGTCACGGCGGAAGGCCCGATTTTCTCCGAAGACGTGGAATTGGTCACGATACCGGGCGTGGCCGGTGAGTTTGGCGTGTATGCGCAACACGTTCCGCTAATGACGCAGATAGTGCCGGGCGAAATCATCGTCCGTAAAGGCGGCCACGACACGTTCTTCGTCTGCGGCAGCGGGCTGATCGAAGTCACGGCCAATCGCGTGGCGATCCTGACCGATATGGCCGTGCAAACCGACAAGATAGACGAAGCCGCGGCCGAGGAAGCCGTGAAACGCGCCGAGGCCCGGCTGCAAGAGAAACTCTCCGACGAGGAAGTCGCCACCATCAATGCCTCGCTGGCTCGTTCCCTAGCCCAGTTGAAAGTCAAGCGGTGGCGCAAATGAGACGTCCGACCAAGTGTCAGCGTGTCTAGAGCGACTTGCTGGCTGCGCTTGGCGTGCTGCGGCAGTTGACGAAGGAAGTTGGTGACATCTGCATCTTCTGGCTCTGGCACTTGGCGGGCATCGGTCGCGATACTCGGAGTGTTCAATGCGAAAGGTTGCCTCACGTCCTGACGGGATCGTTAAGCGGGAAAACTGCGTCGGTGGACACATGCACTCTCCACACAATACAGGGCGTTACCAAACATAGAGAAGGTGAAATGAACGAAACAACCAAGAGGGAGACACCTGAAAAAAGCAAAGATCATCATCATGGTCGGCTTGGCCGGTTGCGCAACCACGCGGCAGGCGAGCAAGGGTATCAAGGAATCGGGATTCCTCGGAGACTACTCCCAGTTACAGAAGGGCAAGAAGGGACAAGCCGCCTTGGTGTATACCAACCCGTCGGCGAACTGGGCCAACGTATACGAAGGTTCAATTGATCCCTGTACAACTCTGGAAATCGGACGATCCCAACTCGCCCTTGGCCAGAATGGATAGGGCCACGCGACAGCGGCTGATCGATCTGCCCCACACCGCCGTGGCCGACGAGTTGAAGAAGGATTACCGACTCCATGTCGGTCAGGAGTTGCGCAAACTTCGCCGCGACCTCGGCGACGAGGCCACATTGCTTGTCGGAGGTCGCGCTGCCGTCAACGATCAGCGCATCATCGAAGAAATCGGCGCCATACGTGTCAATGACATCCCCCAACTCCGCCTCCAACTCGACTTGCTACGAACGACAGTTAACCAGGCACCTCGCCGTAAGCGATGGTCACCCCGCTACGAATCTGCCTAACTCAATTGCCTCTCTCACTGTGAGTGGCTTCTATCTGCTAGCTGAGCTGACGATATGCCCTGCAACCGTAAGAGGAATCAAAAAAACGGACTGACTCCTCCCCGTCCCCCCACCCGCATCTCGCCGCCTGATCCCAACTGAAACCCGCCCCCGTTTCCGCCCCCAAAAACTTTCACCTCTCTGAACCGGCGAGAATCCGTTTGCAGACTTTGCACAGCGGAGCTACGCTAGGTGGCTCAAGCATCTCTCACCTCCCTCTGTGTCAGGATCGGTGCAACGAAGCTGCGTGCCGAAATGAAGAATGGTCTCGGCTGCTTCCTACACCGGTTTGCAGCCGCTGCTTGGAGGGCTCAGCAGCGTATTTTAGCAAACCCGACACACTCTTCTACACCCGAGCAAACGCGCTGGAAGAAACAACAACGCCTGAACTAGGGCGAATAGGGCGCTGACCGCAAGGCCAATGAGACGGTGCGGTAAAGACAAGAGCCAGATAACAGGAAGGAGAACCAGCGCCAGAAGCGCCACAGGCCAGCAAAACACAAACAAAATGCACCAGCCGATAAAAAGAATCAGAACTTTCATGTTTCTATTCCTTCCTTATCTACGTCAAACAGTCAATCTGCGCCACACGTACAGGATTTTGAAGCGTTCGGCCATTACATAAACCACTGCGGTTTATAATTGGAGGCACCCGGATGGTCAAATTGCTTGTCCGTCTTCAACGGCATGACAAATGGCCGGGTGGGGAACTCCTGCTACTCCTCATCCGCGACAACCTGCGACAAATCGGGACAATCTGCGAACAAATCTTGTGAGCCCAGTTGTGAACATGACCACATTTCCATTCAATTTCCGCAGGAAACTGCAAATCGCTACAGGTTCGAGCTCCGCGACTCAAACGCGCGTTCCTGCAAGGGGTGGTCGGGTAAGCGGGCGGCGTTGCCGCTACCCGCTCCCCTCAGAACCGGACGTGAGGGTTTCCCCTCATCCGGCTCAAGCCGTTGCGAAGCCGCGCGCGAGCGGAGCCGGTGTCACGACGGTTTCACCTCGGCTTCGTGGCGGTGGAGGCCGAACTTCTTGTGGAGCGCACGTTCCGCGAAGTAAGGCTGCCACTGTGGGTCGAACGCGTTGGCGTCCCGCCCGATTTTGGTTTCTCCCGCATATACCAGGCGTATCCAAGCCGGTTTGCCGTCCGGAGTTCGTCGGCCCGTTTTCGTCGCAAACGTCCAAGCTCGATTGCGCAGGGCTGGGAAGCAGTGCCTCTTGACCCAGTCGCGTGATTTCTTGGGATGTCTACGTTTTTGGCCCACTGCCAGAATGCGCGCCAGAATTCATGGTCCACGCGGTTGAACGCTTCGTTGGCCGCACAGTGTTGATGGTAGTTGGCCCAGCCACGAATGACGGGGGTATGTATGGTTTAGCGCGCTCCATACGAGTCCTGGGGCTTTGCGAGCGACGGCGTCAGGCCACAAAGACGACGGAAGCGCCAAAGTGCCATGTCTTTGGCTGGCGCTCCGAGTAGAGAGCGAACGCTGATTCATTCTTGGGGTGCAGGTGACATCGGCCGAGAGTATTGATCGCAACGGATTGGTGACTGCGAAGGCTGATGCCTGCACATTTCTTCAGCAACGCTCAATGCGAGGCAGTCTTATTCGATCACTTCAATGCCCCGATGAAGCGCCCACAAGACGAACAACCAAGCGACCCTTTGTCGTCCGGCAATGCAAGACCCGGTTTCGGTTAGCGACGCGCCATCTCTGCGAAGGCGGTGGGAACATGTACCGATTTGTCTTCAACCGTGTCGCTTCATCGCTCAATGATCTGAAAGCCTACAATCGCAAGCATGGGCGGTCTTGTGGTCGGACTTGCTCGCTGTCGTCGCGTGTACACCCCCTGTGCGGCGCCGTTTTGCGCCGTTCATTTGTTCGCGCAGATACCGACGTAACGAGGCTTCACTGATGGGGACACCTCTTTGTTGGAGGAACATTGCTAACGACCGGATGCTGGCATTGTTCTGACGCGCGACGATAAGCGAATCCTTTACCGGATTGAGCAACTCGACGACTGGTGTGAGTCGTTTCAACCCGCCCGCCTGTGACAGCATAATGATTTCTTGAGCGAGCGACTTGTAATCAACCCTCCTCTTGATCTCTTCCACATTGATGCTTCGTGTCATGTTCACCATTCTCCTCTCTTGTAACGTCGTTCTGACCGCTCGCCTTGGGCAATCCCAAGGGGTTGGTGTCTCATGTATTTCTCGATTCTGCGACCGTTACGGTCGCCGGCACTCGTGTGCCCGGGCAATTGGGTTGGTCCGCGCGTTTGGGCTGCATAAATCTCGCGTCGGTCCTGCGCGAGTCCATGCATTGACCTTGCGTTGAACCATCCAACGCCCACAGATGGTCCACTGACATTCCGCGATTGTGCCGCTGGTGTCCCGCAATTTGTCCGTTCTGTGGCCGCAGAGTGTCCGAGCCAACCTGTGCGGCCTTGGTGCGTCAGTTGAGCGGCCAAGAAACGGACAATGTTCGGACAGCGGCTTGGAAGCTCGTTGGACACAGGTTGGATGTCCGCCGGAAGTTTCTGGGAAGCCTCTGGGATATTTCTTGGAAGTTCTTGGGAAGTTCCTCGGACGGTCTGTCAGGCTCCCGGTGGGATACACGGCGGCTGGACCGATGGCTCGGCTCGTTCATTTCTCCGGACAGACGGGGACAAAGGCTCCGACCGATTGTTCCATGAGCTGAACAGATTCCCAGAGCGAGCGTGCTTCAATGCTCGCGCATGTTGACAACCAAGTCACAGAAGAATCGCCCGGCGGCGGAGCAATACTTCGACGAACACCTGACGCACAACGATTACTACTCCCAAGGCGATGTTCGGCCCGGTCGCTGGATCGGCGAGGGACTGGAACGGCTCGATTTGAAAGAGGACGAAGTGGTCAGCCGGGAAGCGTTCCTGGTGTTCTGCGACAACCGGCATCCGGTAACCGGCGAGTCCCTGACTCCGCGCCGCAACCGAGAGGGGAATCGCCGGTTGTACTACGATTTCACCTGCTCGGCTCCGAAGTCGGTGTCGATCCTCGCCGTGTCGATGAATGACCAGCGCCTTCTGGACGCGCATCAGGTGGCAGCCCGGATTGCCATCAAGGAACTCGAACAATTCGCCGCCAGCCGGGTGCGGCAGGGCGGGAAGAACGAACACCGTGTCACCGGCAATCTGGTGGGTGCAGAATTTCTGCACAACAGTTCGCGCACGCTTGACCCGCAACTGCACACTCATTTCGTTTTGTTCAACTGCACTTATGACCGCACCGAGCTACGGTGGAAGGCACTGGAAACTTTCGTGATGCACGAGGCCATCCACTACGGAACGGAAGTATATCGGAACGAACTGGCGCGTCGTCTCCACGCTCTTGGCTACGACACCGAGCGAACCGCCAAAGGGTTTGAGATCAAGGGTGTGTCGCCGGAGATTCGGGAGCGGTTCTCCAAGCGCAGTAAGCAAATCAAAGCGGCGGTCCGGGAAGTGGAACAGAAGCTCGGTCGCAAGCTATCCAACAACCAAATCGCCTGTGCGGTTCACAAGGCGCGGCCGAAGAAAGTCACCGGCATCACTCAGGCGGAAGTCCGCCGACACCAGCTTGACCAACTCTCTCCCGGCGAAAGACGGCAGTTGGACGGCGTCATCCGCTCGGCTAATGGCGTGTCCGCGCGCGTTGAGCACCGAGTGGATGAAACGCAAGCCCTCGACCACGCCCAAGAACACGTCTTCGAGCGCGCCGCGACGGTACCCGAACACAAACTGCTGCACGCGGCGTTGCTCCACGGGCGCGGACTAGTCGAACTGTCCACGCTCAAAGAACAGATTCGATCTTCGCGAGAGCTGATACGTGTGGCCGGTGAGCTTTCCACGCGAGAGATTCTCCGAGCGGAACTATCGCTAATCAACGCCGTCGATGAAGGCAAGGATCGCTTCGCTCCTATTCACCTGCGTTACAGCCCACGGGATAAGACTCTCGGCGCAGACCAGCGAAAGGCGATTTCGTTCGTCCTGCGCAGCCCCGACCAGATTACCGGCATCCGTGGCCTTGCCGGCACCGGCAAGAGCCGCACGTTGAGAGAACTGCTGCGGGCCTTTGAGGAAGTCGGTCGCCAGACGGTGACCTGTGCTCCGACCGGTTCGGCTACGGAGAATCTGCGCCGGGACGGGATTCATGCCGTCACCCTGCAACGGTTGCTCGTGGATGAGGCGCTTCAATCCCGCCCGACACGCCAAAGCATCATCGTGGTGGACGAGGCCGGCATGGTCAGCACGGACGATATGCGGAAACTGTTTTCCGTGGCTGTGAAGAAACAAGCGCGCGTGATCCTCTGCGGCGACACCGGCCAACACACAGCCGTCACGCGCGGGGATGCCCTGCGCATTCTGGAAAAATATTCCCGGTATTCGTTTGCCGAATTGACCGAGAACTGGCGGCAGAAGCCATCGCCTCAGTATCAAAAGGCCGTGCTGAAGGCCGCGCGGCAACAGTCGCAGCAGGCGTTTGAACTGCTGGAGAAAATGGGCGCAGTCGTCGAAGGCGATGATGTTCACCAGCAGGCCGCTGCTGCCTACATCCAATCCTTAAAGACGGGCAAAACTGCGCTGCTTGTCTCGCCGACTTGGAATGAAATTCTTTCGTTGACGGACCTTGTCCGCGCCGAATTGAAGCGGCAACGATTGCTGGGAAATGAAGACCAAACCGTGACCGTGTTCGATTCGCTGTCCTGGACAACCGCCGAGAAAAAGAACCTGCGCAATTACGTCGCAGGTCAGGTGATTGTTTTTCATCGCAAATCGGGTCGGTACGGTGCGCACGAATGTCTCGCGGTGCTTGGAGTTGAAAAGAACGGACTCCGTGTGCGGCAGGAGAACGGACAGGAAGCGGTGTTTTGTCCTCACAGCGGAAAAACCTTCGATGTGTGCGAATCCAAGCAACTGATGGTTGCGCCCGGCGACAAGCTCCTGTTGCAGGCGCGCTGCAAGGCGAACAATCAGGAATTCGTCAACGGCGAGATTGTTCAGGTCAAGGCAATCGACCAGGGCAGGGTTGATCTGACGGATGGCCGGTGGTTACCGCACAATTACCGGACGTTCACGCATGGTTACGCAGTCACGTCGCAAGCGGCGCAGAGTAAGACTGCGCAAGAAGTGTTTGTCGTGGCGAGCGTGCCATCATTACCGGCCATTCATCGGCGGCAATTCTACGTGGACATATCGCGTGGAAAAGAGCGCTGCCGAATTTTCACCGATGATAAAAACATGCTGCGCCAAAAGATCGGCGATTCCAAGGAGCGGAGGGCGGCCATCGAACTCAGCGGAGTCGAAGGGGCGCTCGTCAAGGCCGGACTGATTCAGTCTCCGCGTCAAGGCCAGCACGAACAGGATGCATCATGCGCGCCCCGGTTTCGCCGCTGGCGCGGAATTCCCGCCGGCCTGTTGCGCCGTGGCCATCCGCTGGCGCAGGTCGTCCATCAACTGAACGCCGTGGCGAACCGAGTCAGGACAGG
>Ga0335085_10008472_pt1 | contig 15682 bp, 13 predicted proteins | sample Lox_Sample_45_FD_206712 | JGI IMG/M metagenome (GOLD analysis project Ga0335085, IMG submission 206712) | Soil microbial communities from Loxahatchee National Wildlife Refuge, Florida, United States - Lox_Sample_4.5 | ecosystem: Environmental > Terrestrial > Soil > Wetlands | place: USA...
CAATTTGTATTTGCATTCATGCTAAGAAGCGGTTGGCTGATTTTTATATTCTCAGTTCCGTTTGCTTTTAATGCACATGGATCTGCGCGCCGCAAAATTGACAGTATTAAAAATCATCTGCAGTCAGTCGGCGATTTGCAGCAGCGCATCACAGATTATGCGGAGATGTCAGAGCTGTACCTTTCGGTAAACCCGGATTCGGCGGCACTGCTTGCCAACGAAGGATTGAAGTTGAGCAATGGAGAAACATCGCCTGAAATTGTTGGTCGGTTTTATCATTACCTCGGCAACGTGCAGGTCACGCACGATAGTTTGGACAAGGCGAAGGATTCATATCTCAAAGCAGAATCGTATTACAAGCAATCGAAAACCTGGAACCGCCTGAGTGCAGTCTATCTTATTCTCGGAAATATTTTTCTTGTAAAAGATCAGCTGGTTGATGCACTGAATTATTATCACCAGGGACAGGAAATTGCAGAACAGCACTCACAGAATCTTGTCCTCGGAGAATTTTATCTGAACACAGGAACTATTTATTACAAAGCGCAAAGCTATCCGGATGCATTGAGATATTACGATCTCGCTCAGAAGAGTTTTGAGAAGCTGCATGATACCCTCAACATTGCTATGACCTATAGCAATCTTGGCGAAGTGTATAATGACATGCACAATCTTGATCTTGCGGAAAGCTATACACTACATAGTGTAGAGCTACTCACAATACTGAATGATCACGCTGATCTTGCTGAGGCCTACATGGCCCTGGCTGATATCCATGAAAAGAAAGGTGATGATTCTTCCGCAGAAAGATATCTGAAGATGACCCTTGATGAGATCGGCGCCATCGGCGTGGAGTATAAAGGTCCAAAACAGATTACGGCATCAAATGCAATCACGAAGTTAGGGGCCTTCAATCTGAAAAATCATGATCTCGGGTCTGCATTTAATAACCTGCATACCGGTTTGACGTTTGCGAGAAATAATAATCAGCTTTCAGTAATGGCTGATGCATGCAAATCGCTTTCTGAATTGTGGGAGCAACGTGGAAAAAAAGATTCAGCACTTTTCTATTACAAATGCTACAATGATTATTACAGGCAACAGATCAATGAAGATAACATCAGAGTGTTGTCTTATCAAGCTGCGCAGTTTGAATTTCAGCAACAGCAGAAAGCAAAGGAAGTAGATGATCTGAAAGCAGAATCGCAGCGGCGCCGCATTGATTTCATTATTGCCGTTGTCATTGGCGCGCTAGTTATTGCAATGATCATTTTAATTTTCATTGTGATACTCAGCAGAAATCGTTTGAGACAATCTGATCTTGCCAAGAAGAATCTTCAGGGTGAACTTGATTTCCGGAATAAAGAACTCACGACATATGTGATGTACCAGGTGAAAAACAAGGAATTTATTTTGAAAATCTCCGAGAAACTCAAAAATGCGCGGCTCACCGAAAACGCCGAATACAAAAAGCTTTTGCGGGAGATTATTTCAGAAATTGAAATGGATTCAAACATGGATTCATGGAAGGAATTTGAAATCCGATTTCAGCGCGTGCACACTGATTTCTACAAAAAACTTGGAGAAAAATTTCAGGATCTCAGCCCGAACGAACTTCGCATGTGCGCATTTCTGAAACTTAACATGGCAACCAAGGATATTGCTTCTGTCACTTACCAGACTCCTAACAGTATTGATGTGGCCCGCCATCGGCTCCGGCAAAAACTGGGTTTGGGAAAAGATGAAAACCTCGTGAACTTCCTCTCTCAGTTTTAATTCGCAATTAATTTCCTGCCTTGATTATCAGCACCACGTTCCGCATGTAAGCTTTTGTAAGGTGAGTTGTAAGTCTTCGTAACGGCAAAAATTTGGTAAGAACACTTAGCGGCTTGTTCCTTTGCACTGCAACCGCATTTAAATCTGTAAATGGGCGAAGACGACAAAATTTTTGAGAAGCTCGATGAAGTCATTCAAAAGAAAAAGGATGAGATCGAAGGACTGAACCATCTGCTTGGCTCTATAGAAAATTCAACAGATGAAGAAAAGAAAAAACAGATAATCGGCAAAGATGAAAATGAGGATGACAATTTAACTGGCGAATCGAATAATTCATTTACTAAACCCGCATAAAACTGCAGGAACATCGCATTACATCATGACACCATTCAAAAACACAATTTCAGTTTTATTCATTTTTATTTCAGCATTCAATCTTGCTTCTAAGGCGCAGACACCCGGAACCATCGATTCCTCATTCGCTGCCAACGGTTCTTTTATTCTTGCGCTTGGATCAGGATTGGACAATGGCAATGCAGTGATTGTGTTACCCGATGATAGAATTCTTGTGGCGGGAATCACTGAGAAAGCAGATTTTGACTGGGCTGATTATGTTTTGCGCCTTACACCGGACGGCAAAATCGATTCGACCTTTGGTACGAACGGCATTACCATTTTTGAAGCTGATACGGCTCACATCGATTACGCAGAAGGAATGACGCTGCAACCCGATGGAAAAATTATTGTTGTGGGCGGCGTTGAGGCGGGCGGCGATGACATCAACTATGTGGCCGCACGCCTTTCATCAGATGGAATGATTGATTCATCATTTGGTACCAATGGCATTCAAGTTATTCATAAAGATGGCGGCGAAGATTTGGCATATAAAGCGGCCGTTCAACCCGATGGCAAAATTGTGCTGGCAGGCCAGGATTACATTCCCGGAATGATTCTAAGAAACGGAATTCTTCTTCGATTAAATTCTGATGGATCACTTGATTCTTCATTCGGAGCATCAGGGTTTGACACGACAGCTCTTGCGAATGACTATACCTCATTTCAGGATTTGCTGCTGATGGATGACGGTAGCATCGTCGCAGCAGGTTACACCGGCAATAACAAATATGATCTTCTCGCAGCACGTTATGATAGTACAGGAGCGCCGGTTGCAGATTTCGGAAACAACGGTATTGCTATTTTCAATCTGAATTCTGGCAGTGATGCGGCTTATAGCATTGTCAAGGATCCGCTTGACGGAAGAATCCTGATCGGCGGCCAGAAAGGAAGCGGAAGCAGCAAAACAGATTTCGTTCTTCTTGCAATTACACCTTATGGAGTTTTGGATTCCTCATTCGCGGTTAACGGAGTGGCTTCGGTCAACGCAAATCAATCAGAAGCAATTCTAGGATTAGCTGTTCAGCAAAATGGAAAAATTGTTGCTTCGGGTACAAGTGGTACACTGGGAATAGGAACAAATAATTGGGCAGTACTTCGGTTCAATGAAGATGGATCCGTCGATTCCACTTTCGGTGAAAGCGGCGGCTACACAATTACGGCCATTGGTTCATTCTTCTCAAGTGCGAATGCTATTGCACTTCAATCGAGCGGGAAAATAATTACGGCCGGTGTTTCGGCAAATACTAATAATGATATTGGCGTAGTTCGTTACTTCGGTGATGACATCGCAACGGGAATCGATCACATCACCACAACCAGCGCTTCATCCGTGCAACTTTTTCCGAATCCCTCGAATGGAGTTTTCAAAATTTCATTGAAGACGGATGATGTCGTTACAACCATTTCACGCATCCAGATCATGAATCTTTTTGGACAAATTGTTTTTGACGAAAAAGCGCCCTTGATGAATGGTGTAGTGAATGAAACAGTCCGGATGTCAGACAATGCAGCTGCAGGTTCTTATTTCGTTAAGATGACGGTGAGAGATAAAGTTTACCTAACAAAGCTTGAGTTGCACTAATGAATATAATGGGTATACGCGTGAATCGATTTTATTGAATCAGAAATAAAACCTAATGCATGATTTCGGCGGGATATTGGTCAAGGAGGGTGCCTCTCACGAGGTTCACATCAAATTCCGCATGAAAGGAGAACCGTCCCTAAAGCGGCCGGTTTTTCGCAAAAATAAAAGTCGTGCAGTTCGTGCGGATTAGGTAGCTCCGTACTTCTGTTGACTGACGGCCGGCTGAGTTTGAGCCGGCTTTTTTTCACGAAGAATTATTTGATGAATGAACCGAGAGTGAGTGTTGCTATTGATTGTCCCTGAACCATTCCTTGTACATCACATAATTGGCCGCTATGCGAAGGTTGAGCTGCTCAAAATGTTCCTGCGAAAGTTCTTTTACTTTTTTGGCGGGTACACCGGCGTAAATACTTCCTGATTCTACTCTTGTGTTTTCAAGAATAACAGAACCGGCAGCTACGAGCGAATTTTTTTCAATCACAGCATGATCCATCACAATTGCGCCCATGCCGATCACCACATTATCTTCAAGTGTGCAGCCGTGTACGATGGCAGAGTGGCCGATAGAAACATTATTTCCGATTATCGTGAATGCTTTTTCATAAGTGCCGTGAATAACGGCATTGTCCTGAATGTTCACGCGGTTGCCGATGCGGATGTAGTTCACATCACCGCGCACAACGGCGTTGAACCACATCGTGCATTCATCACCCATGATTACATCTCCCAACACGACGGCTGTTTCAGCCATCCAGCAGTCGCGGCCGAATTTAGGCTTGAATCCTCTTACTGTTTTGATGATGGCCACTTAAGATTTCTGATTTTTTCGAAAATTATTTTGCGTAAATCCCTTTCAATCGTTCATCTGTTTCCTTCGATTTTATTTCATCGATCTTATGATTCACTTCGTCAAGTTGATTGTTCAAAGCTGTAAGCTGATTTTGCTGACTACCGGCAGTCAATTTATTTTTTTCGTCTTCCATCGCTTGCTTCACACTTTCCAGCGCTAACACGCTTTTCATTCTCACAAACCACGTTTGATCGTTTTCGGCGAGATCGTAAAGCGGCGGCAATCCTTTCGAAAGCATTCGCCTGCTTCCGACAAACCTTGAGAGATAATTTCCGTAATCATCCAGCATTTGATATTTCGCGATGCGGCTGCCTTTATTTAATGCCTCAATATAAAAATCAATTTTAGAGGAATCAGCAGCGCCAGCATAAATCTGGGCTAACACTTCATTAATATCGTCAGACTTTTCTTTTTCAAAGGGCTGCGCCAACTGCACCGCTTTTGCTGTATCATGTTTCATAATTGACACAAGAACCTGCGTGATCACATCGTAAGAACTATCCTTCAGTGCGTTTTCCATCAGTGCCTGATCATCGGGATCATTGAATGAAGAGATTTGTTTTATCGCCGTTGCGCGCACGGATGATTTCGGATCAGTGGAAGCCAGTGAGCGCACTTTGTACAACAGCATTAAGTTTCCGCTCAACTCAGCCGGCTTTATATTGTTGATGCATGCCTGACGGATGTACCAGGAGGGATCATTCAATCCGTCTTCAAAAATTTTTGCAGCGAAAGGACTCATGGAATTTTTTGAGAAGAACTGAATTGCCTCAAGCCGGTCCATGAATTTCGGCGCATGATGAAATTGAAAAGCGAAAGCTGTATCGGATTTGTTATCTGTTTTTTTGCACAACAGCATTTTATCTCCATCGAAATTGACGAGATCGGGTTTCGTGTCGCAGGGAAATGAAATCGTTTCTTTCTTCTCCTCAAAAGTGGCCTTGAATCGATTCACTTTTCCTCCTGCATACACATCCACAGTCACCGGCAATTGATAGATGGGGGTCCCGTCAGCAGTTGACTGTGTTTGTTCAACAGTCACATCCACTTTCTTTGCTTCAGGATGATACTTGTAAGAAATGTTCAGCTCCGGATGGCCGGGAGCGAAATACCACTGATTGAAAAACCAGTTCAAATCTTCACCGGTCACTTTTTCAAAAGCCAAACGCAAGTCGGCAACTTCTGCAGATTGATAAGCATGAGCAGTCAGATATTCATGAAGCGAGGCGAAGAATGCATCGTCACCCACATAATTTCTCAGCATGTGAAGAATGCGGCCGCCTTTGTTGTAAGCAATAGCAGATGGATCGAATACATCTTCACGATCCTGATAGTAGTATCTCACAAGAGGGATCGAAGCATTTTCGGGGTCTTGCAGGTAACTGCGCATACTCCGGTAAAAACGATAGTCGGCTTCGTCTTCTCCATACTTATATTCATTCCATAAGTATTCTCCATAATCGGCGAATGATTCATTGAGCGTGATATTCGCCCAGGATTCCGTTGTTACAAGATCGCCGAACCATTGATGAAACAATTCGTGCGAGATCACATCTTCCTGGCTGCCGTCAATCATTTCACGTGCCGTCTGCTGCACGAATGATCCGTGAGTAGTTGCAGAAACATTTTCCATGGCGCCGCTCACAAAATCATGAACAATAACCTGCGAATACTTCGGCCAAACGTAAGGCACACCGAGAAGGTCAGAGAAATGCTGAATCATCTCCGGTGTGTGTCCGAAAATATTTTTTGCATACTGCTTATAATCCTGGTCGACGTAATAATTCACCTCTACGTTTTTCCAGTGATCCTTCACCACTGCAAACGGACCGACCACCATGGTTGCGAGATAAGGCGCGAAGGGCTGATCGAGTTTCCAAACGTCAGTGTGAGTGCCGTCACCATTTTCATGAGAGGATGTCATCAGTCCGTTTGAAAGAGTGACGAAACTGTCTTCGGCAGTCACGGAAAGCTCCCACGTCATTTTCATGTTGGGTTTATCAATGGTGGGAAACCAGCACGAGTTGGATTCAGTTTCTCCCTGCGTCCACACTTCGCGCGGCTCATCAGGATTTTTTCCGTCAGGATTGATGAAGTACAAACCTTTTGCTTCATTAATAGCTGCTGAACCTTCCTGCTTCACATCATTAGGTTTTGCTGTGTAGTCAATGAAAACCGTGTAACTCTCATCTTTCTTGTAAGTTTTATCGAGGGAAATTTTCAATTGCAATGAATCGTATGAATACTTGAGCGGGACATTTCCTTTTGGTGTTACAAGCGCAACCTGATTCACGTCAAAACTTTTTGCGTCGAGTGTGAGTGAATCCGTCGGATAGAAATGCGGCTTCAGAGTAATCCATGCTTTTCCATGTGCGTGCTGATTTTTCCAATCCAATTTTACGTCAAGCTTCGTATGCACTAAATCATTCACTATGGTGAAGGAAGCGCGGTAAGGTGTGGGGTGAACTACAATTTCACTGTCGGGAAAAGTGATGGTGGTAGAAGTTGTATCTCGTGACTTTGGCGGCGGAGATATTTGAGTGGTCTGCGGTTTTTTCGCTGTGCTGCAGGCGATGAAAGCACAGACCAGAAACCAAACAGCAATTGAATGAAACTTCTTCATTGAAAATTATTTGGAAAATAAAATTTGAAAATTGCCGGAAAGAATGATGTCTATAGGTTGCTTCGCTTTAAAAATGTTCCTGGCAGAAATTGAAGGCGCAAAGAAACAACTTTTCAAATATCATTCGTTCATGCTCACAGTGGTTGGTTTGAAATTCTGCAGCTAATTTTGAATGAGTTTGATTCAGAAAAAATTCTTTTCGATGAAGTATACGATTCCGAAGACCATTATGATTCTCATCCTCTTCATCTCATGTTCCTTCGGTGGAAACAGAAATGAAAAGGAAGATTCCGAGAAAAAAAATCCACCTGCGTTTTCAATCTCACTTAAACTGATCTCGTCCGATCTCGAAAGTCCCGTGGGCATGGCAGTGGCCAATGACGGCACCAATCGTCTTTTCGTGATCGGGCAGTCAGGAATTGTTCGTGTCATCAAAAACGGGACGCTTCTTCCCGCGCCGTTTCTCGACATTAGTTCTGTAATTGATCATGGAAGTGAATCGTATTCTGAGAAGGGATTGCTCGGCATTGCCTTCAGTCCGCAATACAAAACGAACGGAAAATTCTACGTCTATTATTCTGCGCCGACGAGTGTGAAAGGAATGGATAACAAGAGCGTGGTGGCTGAATACACCGTTTCATCTTCCAATCCCGATGCAGCCAATGCGAACGGAAAAATCATTCTCGAAATCCAGGAACCGCAATCAAACCACAACGGCGGTTGCCTGCAATTTGGCCCGGATGGTTATCTGTATATCGGTGTTGGTGATGGCGGCGGAGCCGGAGATAAGCACGGTACAATCGGTAACGGACAGAATACACAAACACTGCTCGGAAAAATTTTGCGCATTGATGTGAATGCAGCGGATGGTTATAAAATTCCTCCCGACAATCCTTTCGTCGGAACGCAGTCAAGACCGGAAATTTTTTGCTATGGGATGCGCAACCCGTGGCGATTTTCATTCGATAAAAAAACCGGACAACTTTTTTGTGCCGATGTCGGGCAAGACAAGTGGGAAGAGGTGGATCTCATCGGGAAAGGGAAAAATTACGGCTGGCGGATTATGGAAGGAAATCATTGTTACAATCCTTCTTCGGGTTGCAACACCGGGGGATTGACATTACCGATTGCTGAATACGGCCACGATGAAGGCAGAAGCATTACCGGCGGTTATGTTTACCGTGGTGAAAAATTTCCTGACATGAATGGCAAATACATTTTTGCCGACTGGACCGGAAAATTTTTCATGCTCTCTCGCAACCAGGCCACTAATGAATGGAATAGATATCAACTTGCGCTGAAAGATCTTTCAACAGTTTTTTATGTGAACAGTTTCGGAGAAGATGAAAACGGTGAGCTATACGTGCTCGGGCAATCAACAGTTGGCCCAAAGAAAGAAGGCCGGATTTATCAGATTGAATTCGTCGAATGATCTGCTTGAAAATTCTTGACGACGATTTTTTTTTGCCTCTCACAATAAATTCATTTGTTTTCGAAACCGAAATTTTCTAGCCTCGTAAGACCATCTGCAATTGACATTGCCAATCCGTTTTCAATTTGCCTGTATTTTGATAGGAGAAATGAGAAGGGAAATGCAATCCTGAAACCCCGATTTTTTAAATGAGTCTTCGATTTTTTTCTAAATCCCGTTTACCCGAAAGAGTTTGCGTTGTCTGCGGCAAAACATTTCGGGCGCATAAAAAAAGCTGGATGATGATACATGAAGATGAGCGCTATTGCAGCGAACGTTGCCGCAATCACCGCAGAAAACATTTGCTCGAAGTAATTCAGCACCGACAGCCGGACAATCTTCATTGAAGAGATTTGCAATCTTTATTACGGGACATTTCTTCCGACAGCTTCTTTATAGACTTTCAATGCGCGGTCACGTGCTGCACGGTGATCAACAATCGGCGGCGGATATACAGGCGAATCAATTTCAGGAATCCATTTTTTGATGTATTTCATTTCCGGATCAAATTTTTTTGCCTGTTCGGCCGGATTGAAAATTCTGAAATAAGGCGCAGCATCAACGCCGCTGCCTGCAGCCCACTGCCATCCGCCGTTATTTGATGCGAGGTCGAAATCCAAAAGTTTTTTTGCGAAATATGCTTCGCCCCATCGCCAGTCAGTGAGTAAATCTTTCGTTAGAAAACTTGCAGTGATCATGCGCACTCTGTTGTGCATGTAACCGGTTGCATTCAGCTCACGCATGCCCGCGTCTACCATTGGAAATCCTGTTCTTCCTTCGCACCAAGCCGCAAATTCTTTTTCATTGTTGCGCCATTTGATGCGATCGTATTCCGGTTTAAAGGATTGAGTGACCACACGAGGGAAATGCTGAAGGATCATGGAGTAGAATTCGCGCCAGATGAGTTCATTGAAAAACTTCTCACTTAGCTCTTTCGCTTGCCTCATCATTTTGCGGATGCTGACGGTTCCGAATCGAAGATGAACGCTGATGCGTGAAGTTCCGTTGGCTGAAGGAACGTCCCGTGTTTTTGCATATTGGCGAATCAATTCATCAGAGATTTTTGCATGAGGAATTTTCAAATCCGTTCTCTCAAATCCGGTTTCCTCGAGAGAAGAAAAATGAAATGGTTTTGTATTGAAGAAATTGGAAAAGAATTTTTCGGTCATAAAACTCTGCAGATAAAACTCATTCAGTATCACTTTCCATCGCTTACTGTACGGCGTGAAAACGGTGTACGGTGTTCCGTTATCCTTCAGCACTTCATTGCGCTCGAAGATGATTTGATCTTTGAAATGATGAAACGAAATTCTTTTCGATTTCAGAAACGATTCTACTTCCGAATCACGCTGTATCGCATAGGGCTCGTAATCGTGGTTGGTGAAAACTTTTTCAATTGGAAATTCTTCAACCAGCTTTTTGAAAACGTCGAGCGGTTTCCCGTGTTTTATCAGCAATGAACTCCCGAGCTGAATCAATTCCTCATTCAGCTTTGAGAGGTAATGATGGATGAATTCAACTCTGCGATCTTTCTTGTCTTCAAGATCATTGAGAATATTGGTATCGAAGATGAAAAGCGGAAGAACAGAATTGCCTTCTCTCAAAGCGTGAAATAATCCTGCATTATCATCGAGCCGGAGATCACGGCGAAACCAGAAGACATTCATAAATCAGAACGGCAATATAGCTGACAACTTCCGGGATTTACGTTTTCGGGTGGTACCGGAGTTTCTGCAGGAGCTCCGCAGAAACTTCTTCGGCATAAGTGCCGAAAGCCAGAGCCAGAATTCCTTTCAGTGGCTGATTGGTTGATGAGATCGCATACACCACGTTCTCATCACCGGGATCGGTGTCGCCTTCAAAACGGTAAACTTCATCCACGGTAAATTGATCGGGCTTAAGTTGAATGGCTTTGTCGTCGCAGAAAAAACAATCTCTGTTGACTTTGAAATCGTGAGAGTATCCGCGTTGTTGCAAATCACTCACTGCTTCAGTTACTGTATCGTAAGATTTCATTTGAGCAATTGTTCATGGTAAATATGCTCGCAGCATCCATGCCATCTTCTCATGCTGTTCCATCAGTCCGGTAAGAAAATCAGCAGTGCCAAGATCTTTGTATTTGTCATTCGTTTCTGTGATGTCATTGCGGATGATCCGGATCAGCGTTTCGTGATCATTCAGCAAAGCAGAAACAGCAGTCTTCTGATCACTGAAACTCGTTTTGTCTTCCGTGAGCCGCTTAAGCGAAACATAATCTTTCAATGAACCGGAAGCAAAATGGCCGAGTTGACGCACGCGTTCAGCCACATCATCCATGATTTCATCGAGCTCTTCATACTGGCTTTCGAAAAATTTGTGCAGCTCATGAAAATTATCGCCTTCATAATTCCAGTGTGCTTGTCTTGTTTTGATATAGAGAACCACTTCATCGGCAAGCAATGTGTTCAGCAGTGTGGCAACGCTTTTCAGATTCTTATCAGAGATTCCAATATTGGGTTTCATGTGCTTGGAATTTTTTAGAATTACAAAGTTCTTAATTTTCTATTTGGTCACATTTCAACATTGTTAATGTAAATCAATCGCGCCGCGAAAAAGTTCTTTCTTTCTTCATCTAACTTTCTCATTTTAGCGCCCCCGCTTTACTATACACATTTTTACTTATGAAAAACGCTGCATTGAAAATTGCTCTGTTTACGCTCGGAGTTTCTGTTATCTGGATTTTATTTGAACATCTGATGGGTTGGAATACCACCAATCACGAAATCGGACAATATTCGCGAATGATGCCGATGATCCTTTTCTGGATCATGCTTGTGGTTTGTATTTGGTACGTAAGAAGAGGCCACGGAAATTCGCTCACGTTCAAAGAAGGATTTCAGAGCGGATTGGTGATGACGTTGATTTATTGCCTCGGTTTTACGATTGTGATCATCCTGTATCAGCAATTTCTGAATCCGGAATATTATCAAACGCTGAAAGAGTTTACAATGCAACAACTACAGTCCAAGGGCGCATCTCAATCAGAAATTGATTCAGCGATGAAGAAATTGAAGATGGAAGCCGGTGGGACGGTTTGGTCATATCTCTGGCTTTTTATTTCCTTTTCATTGTTTGGAATCGGAATCACAGCCATTGCCTCTACCATCCTGATGAGAAAGCCTAAAACAGTGTGATCGAAGTCGCAATCTACAATCCTGCGATCGGTTGATCTTTCGGATATTTTACCGTGAATGAAAATTGAAGCTTCTTCTCTGCATTGGATTCGAGATGCACCATCCAGGTGAGTTTTCCTTCATTTTGATCTACAGTTGCTCCGCCGGCATCATCAAGTGTAACTTCAATCTTGCTGTTTTGTGAAACAGGATACTGATCCATGATCTTGATATCAATCGCATCTTTCTTTGTGTTCTTGATTGAGATCGTGTACGCGAATGATTGCTTGATGTTGTCACCCATTGTTTTCGGCTTGGAAAAATCTTTCACCTTTTCGCGTTTAATAACAATGTTCTTGTCTCTGCCGAGTGAAAAACTCAACGTGTCTTTCGTAGAAGAAGGATTTACATACGATTGACCGACATAGCTTCCCTGGAAGAAAATATTTGCGTTGCCCGGAAGCAAATTCAAATCTTCCCAGTTGCTGATGTCTGCAGTGAGAAAAGCATCGTTATCAAGTTTCGGTACTGCGTAATAGCTATAGGTCGCAGGCAATTCATAATCCTGAATGGCGATCAGGTGTGATTTGCCATCGGATGGAACATCGTATGGAATGGAAATGTCGAACTCAGCATTGAGTTGTGTTTGCGTAGCTGTGGTGTAATTGGCAGCCGTATTATTCGCAGCCATATATCCTGCGCTGCTTTGAGCGGGAGCTATTTCATCTTTCTCAACTTTCTCAGAGGCACGAGACGGAGCTGTAATCGTAACCTGATTTAATACAGGCGGCTGATAAATGTTCACGAACCAGGGATAAAGTGTTGGGCCTGTTGCGTTGATCGCAGGATTTCCTGTTGAGAGTTTCAATTTCACATTATCCCAATCGGTGCCGCTGTTTTGATAAACATTCGCCTTGTAGTTAAGTGTAACCGGACTGTGCACGTCTTTGCTTCTGATGTCATAGATCGGCGTCCATCCTGCATCAGGCATCAGAAATGAAAATTCAAATGTTACACTTCGTGCTGTTGATGAAGTGATGCTCGCAATAATTTCTCCTGTGGGCTGATTGAATTTTGAATTGAGCTCATTGAGCTGATTCTGGATGCGCGCAATATTTTCATTGAGTTTTTTCTCTTTCTGCTCGAGATCAATTTGCTGATTGGTGAGATCATTCATCTTAGTCGCATAGAAGTCGTACATCTTCATGAGCTGATCCATGCTGAGGCCTGTGTTCTGCCCTGCAACATTCTTGTTTGCATTCAGCAAGTCCATCTGCCCTTTCACAATATTTTTTTGTCCATGATTCTTCTTCAGTTGATTGTTGAGCAGATCAAGCGAATCCTTCAGCGATTGTATCTGTGCATTTTCTTTTTTCGTGTTGAGATAATTCAATTGAAAAACAGCAGAGAGAATCGTGATGTCACTGTTCGCGGAGACCTGCACAGTGCTTGCATTCACATTTTGCGGGAGTTCGATGAAAGCAACATCGCTGTTTCCGGCGGGAATGCTTACCGTGGAATGCATCAGCATTTCTGCGCCCTGCAAATAGATAGTGGCTTCTTTTATTTCTGAAGTTGCCTCAACTGTCTTTTGTGCGAAAGCAAAATTTCGGGAGAGGAGCGCGAATAGGAAAATCAAAATCTTCTTCATGAAATATTTTTTAGTGTTTGCAATAGAAGATGAATTTGCAAAAGCAATTCCACAAAAATCACAAAGAATATTTTTCTTTCCTATGATTTTACACCATTTGTCGCAGCATCAGTGATTGCTTTCACCAGCTTATCAAGTTCGTCGAGGGAAGTATAAACATTCGGCGTCACACGCACGCAGTGAATGTTTTCCCAGTTAATGCCTACAGTGTGAATCTTATATTTTGTGAAGAAAAAATTATCGAGGTCGGCGATTTCAATTCCATCAATCGAAACACCACAGATGGCGCACGAGTATTCATCTTTAAGTGAAGTATGAATTTTTACTTTGGGAATGTCTTTCACTTTTTCGGCCCAATAATTTTTCAGGTAGCGAAGCCGCGCTTCTTTTCTCTCCGATCCGATTGAATTGTGAAAATCGATGGCATAGCCAATTGCTTCTTCTGCGGGAAATGATCGTGTTCCCTGCGCTTCAAATTTTCTGATATCATCGCTTTGCGGATTGTCATTCGGAAACAACGGGAAGAGGGAAGAAATTTTTTCCTTCTTCACCCAAAGCAAACCGGTGCCGAACGGCGCACACAACCATTTGTGCAGACTCGTTCCCCAATAATCACAGCCAAGATCAGGAATCTTATAATCGAAATGAGCAAACGTGTGCGCCGAATCACTCAGCACTTCGATCTTCGGATTTTTCTTTTTCACCGCGTCCGAAATTTTCTTGATCGGCTGAATTTGTCCCATCCAGTTGATCATGTGTGTGACGTGAACGATTCTCGTTTTGTCAGTGACGGCGTTTGCAAATTGACTCACGAAATAATCATCATTCTCCTGGGGCAAATCGAAATTCAGCCACACCAGTTTTATTCCATCGCGTTTCTCGCGTTGCTTCCATGCATTGATCATGTTCGGATAATCCTGCTTGGTGAGAATCACTTCATCATCTTTCTGCAGTTGCAAGCCGAAAATCACCGTGTCGAGCGCCTCAGTGGTGTTGCGGTTGATTGCAAGTTCTTCTGCTGAGCAACCGGCGAGATCGGCGAGTTTCTGTCTAAGTGGTTCTCTTCCCTGATCAAGAATGCGCCACATATAATAACTCGGCGCTTCGTTGCTCATCTGAATGTATTTCCATTGCATCTCCTGCACGTGTTCTGTTTGCGGACTCACACCGCCATTGTTCAGGTTAATTATGTTCGGCGAAACAGTATATGATTCACGGATTGCTGCCCAAAAATGTTCATCATTTGCCAGTTGTTGAGCTGTGAGGTGGCTCCTCGACTTCATCAATGATGAAATTTGAGAGAGAGAAATTTTGTTAGTGAATGCCGGCAAACTCAATGCAGCCAATGCACCGCCGCCTTGTTTCAAAAAATTTCTTCGTGAAGCCATGATCAATGATTTAGCAGAAGTGAATGTATAGAAAACCGTGAAAACAATAAGGTTTTACCTTGCGTCAAAATTCTGCCATGAAATTTCCATCATATTCTCCTCTCAAAAAATATTGGTCGCTCGATGACGAGATGGTCTTTCTCACTCACGGCACTTTCGGCGCCTGCCCGATTCCCATCCTTCAAAAACAGGATGATTACAGAAAACAAATGGAAGCACGACCTGTAAATTTCATGCTGCGTGATTTGGAAGAAATGATTTGGATTTCGAAAGAAGCATTGGGAAATTTTGTGGGTGCAAATGCGGAAGACTTGGCGTTCGTGCCGAATGCTACAATCGGAGCAAGCACAATTCTGAATTCACTGCAATTTGATTCCGGAGATGAATTACTCACGACCAATCAGGGTTACGGCGCCTGTATTAATGCATTGAAATGGTATGGAGAAAAGCGAGGAGCTAAAATTGTGATTGCCGAATTGCCGTTCCCGGTTTCTTCTTTTGAACAAGTGCTTCAAGCCATCCTGATGAAAGTTTCTTCTCGAACTAAATTGGTGATGATTGATTACATCACTTCACCAACCGGAATTCTTTTCCCTGTGAAAAAGATTACCGATGCTCTTTCAGAGAAGGGAATCGATTGCCTGGTGGATGGTGCTCATTCACCCGGGCAAGTGCCGCTTAATATCGATGAATTGGGCGCTGCATATTTCATCGGTAATTGCCACAAATGGATTTGCTCACCGAAGGGATCCGGTTTTTTGCACGTAAGAAAGGACAAGCAGCATTTGAT
>Ga0335085_10008473_pt1 | contig 15681 bp, 14 predicted proteins | sample Lox_Sample_45_FD_206712 | JGI IMG/M metagenome (GOLD analysis project Ga0335085, IMG submission 206712) | Soil microbial communities from Loxahatchee National Wildlife Refuge, Florida, United States - Lox_Sample_4.5 | ecosystem: Environmental > Terrestrial > Soil > Wetlands | place: USA...
TGTACTACCTGAAAGAAAAGCTGGGATTGCCGCGTCAGGCGTGCCTGGTCGGAGCGGTGGGAGCGGTATTCACGCTGGAAAGCGGTATCGCACCGGGACGGCTGGCGCAGTAGTCCCGCGAACACTGCTCAATAGGTGACGGAAGGGAACCAGGCGCCTGTGGGCTCGCTGTAGAGTCCGATGGACATGAGCGTCATCGGCTGGACGACGCGAAGGCCGGACACGAGGCACCAGCGGAGGAGTTCGGCGTTGCGCGTGGGAATCAGAATTCCCGGCCCGGCGAACGCGGGAGCCGCAGCGAGCAGCGCCATCATCGCTTCGTTGTTGCGCGCCACTCCGTAGCCAAAGAACGCCATATTGGAGGCGTAGCCGGCGATCGAACCGTCGCGCTCCACGACGACCGCGCTGCCGGCAGCGATCCCATCGCGGAGTTCGCCGCTGCGGTCGTGGCCATGAACGCGCAGGCAGAGCGCGTCGCAGGTTGCAAGGTCGTTCATGCCCGCGGGACGAACTTCATAACCGGCAATTTTGCGGCCGATGGGCGGGCCTTGCACGCAGGAGAGCGGCTCGCGCACGTCGAAGCCCAGTTTTGCATACAAGGAAAACGAGCGAGTGTGAAACGCCGCCTGGACGAGCCGCGTGCCGGGAAAGTGCCTTTCCTCGGCGCGATCCAGAACAGCCCGCATTAACTGCCGGCCGACACTGCGATTCTGCGCGGAGGGATCGACGGTGATCGGGCCAATGCCTGCGATGGGATTGCGCTCGTCGAGACAATTGCTGCCGACAATCCCGCCCGCACTCTCCGCTACCAGGCAGTAGAAACCCGGATGAGAGAAGAACGAGTTGAGCACGCCTGTGGCCACTTGCGGCGAGGGGATATCCGGCGGAAAACCGTGCGCTGTTGCGATGGAGTGGAAGGCTTCGAAGCAGATGCGGCCGCAGGCTTCTGCGTCCGCCGGCGTCGCCCGTCGAATAGTGACGGATGATGCTTTGCGCTGATCGTTGTTTGGCGCGTGAGGGCTCATCGCGATTCTCCCGGATGCGTTTGAGGGGTGGGATTATGCACTCAATCGATAGGCGCGAGCCATTTATCGAGGATGTCGCGCGTGTCGACGCCTGTGGCTTCGCGGAAGCGGACAGGCAGGTCGTCGATGCGGAACGGACGGCGATTCTGTGCGCTCCAGGCGATGAGGTGGCGGAGCGCGTCTCGGAGACTTTTCGCGCCATGTGTCTGCGCGCGGATGCGATCGTCCATTTCCGCAGCCATCAGGCCACCGCGGGAGAAGGTGAGCCGGCCGATGCGAAAATCGGCGGCGTACTGTGTCGAGGCAAGCAGCGAGAGTTCGCGGAGCGGCATATGGCGGAACTCAGGCGGCGCTTCGCGAAGTGAACTGCGGAAACGAAGATCGAGCATCTGGTCTCTCTGATCCGGTGTTGCGGCGAGGGCAACCATGGCCGCATATTGAGCGAAGCCTTCGCTGAACCAGATGGTGTCGATCTTTGGGGCCACGTCCCAGGTGAACGGGAAGTAGCCTTCGCCGTAGCAGCGCTTGGGAATCCAGGCGTGGGCAACGTGGTGCGCGATATGATAGCGGAGCCCGGCATCGGGAAGCGCAGAGGGATCGGCATCGGCTGCGGCCATCGCGGCGTGAAAACTCTCCAAGTGTTCCATGCCGAAACCGTAGGAATGCTTGTCCGACAGAGGCTTCAAGAATTCGAGAAGCACAGTGTAGTGAGGGAAGGGCGGCGGGGCGGAGCCGTCGAAATATTCCTGCATGGCGGCCATGGCTTCGCCGGCGAGGCGCTCGATGCGCGCCTGGTCCAGCGGTACTTCCGAATAGGAAACGAGAGCGAGCGGCGCGTCCTTTTCGCGTGCGTAGTGAACCGTAGCGATGTGCGCGGCGGGACCCAGAACGATTTGCGAATCGGCAAGGGCGTAGAAATCGTCTGCGCGAAGGGATCCGCCGGCGGGCGCAAGAGTGGAAAACACAGGCCAGCCATTCGGCGCGTCGATATGCAGCTCGATGGGACTCGACTCCTCGCCTTCCACGAAACCGAATACGGAATAGCCGACGAGTAGGACGTAGCCGGGACGAACCCGCGAGCTGTCTGTGCCGTCCTGAATTTGCTGCTCCATGCGGGCGAGGTCCACGTCGTACTCGACGCGCGAGGCGGGGCCGACGAGCCAACGCGGGCCTTCCGCGCGGGAAACAGCCAGCGGCTTTCCTGCGGCATCGAAGGCAGCAACATTCGAGACGAACTGGTCGTAAGGCTCCTCGCCGTAGCCCATGGGGACAGACCGGGGAATGAGCAGGGTGCGGGCAGCAGCGGCGTGACCGGGAAATTCGATGCGGACGTGGACGGTGGTGGCGCCGGGACGCGAATAGCTCAGCCAATAGAGAACTGCAGAGTGTGGCGCATCGCTGCCAGCGGCGGCGACCGCGAGCATGGCGGCGGGGAGGAGGAAGAGGCAAAGAGGGCGCATCGGGCAACGGCATCTTACCGAATCGAGCAGCCGGAGCCAACCCGTGAGGCACGTTGACGGGTGGGCGCAGCGCGGTTAGGATGACGCGACGCTGGACCTGCCCGCGCCAGCCCGCAGCAGGCGGCGCAGGAAAGTGGAGGAGAGAATGGCCAAAAAGAACGCTTTGTCCCAGGCCGCAAAGTCGATCGGCTCCGCGATCGGCAGCGCGGAAAGCACCGCGCGATCCGCGGCTGACGCGGCGGAAAGCGCCGCGCGTACCGCCGCTGAGGCGGCGCAGGACGGGATTGACAGGGCGAAAAAGGGAATTTCGGAGCTGAACAAGACCGTCAGCTCTCTACAGAAAGACCTGAAGAAGCTGCAGAAAAAAATAAAGAAATCCTTTCGTTAACGCCCTTCGCACAGAGAAGGGCCGCGGGGCCGCAAAGCGCCGAAGTCGACCGCAGCGCTCCAGCCCGGCGAGGCGCGCCCGCTCTAAGCCGCGATAGGCGGCATTGGGGGGCATCGCGGGCACCTACCCCGTTTCGGGAAGGTCCGGCAATTCAGGAGACCCATGTCCGCCAGTTCTTCCGATCACACACACCCAACCCTGGACGTGGGATGGGTGCGCGCGCAATTCCCATCGCTACGCATGACCGTGAACGGGCATCCGGCCGCGTTCTTGGATGCTCCCGCGGGCACGCAGGTGCCGAAGCAGGTGGCCGACGCGATGTACGAGTACTTGCTGCACGAGAACGCGAACACGGCGGGCATGTTCCTGACCAGCCGAAAGACGGACGCGATGCTTGCGGGCGCTCACCAGGCCATGGCGGACTTCCTGGGATGTGAGCAGAACGAGGTGTATTTCGGTCAGAACATGACGACGCTGACGTTTGCGCTGTCGCGGTCGATCGGGCGTGAACTGAAGGCCGGCGACGAAATCGTGGTGACGACGCTGGACCACGACGCCAACGTAGCGCCATGGAGGGCGCTCGAGGAACACGGAATCGTAGTGCGGCAGGCGGACGTGAACGTGGCGGATTGCACGCTGGACATGGACGACCTGCGCCAGAAAATCACGGGCCGCACAAAGCTGGTGGCGGTGGGATATGCGGCGAACGCCGTGGGAACGATCAACCACGTGGTGGAAGCGGTGCGGCTGGCGAGGGCGGTGGGCGCTTACGCGTTTGTTGACGCGGTGCACTACGCGCCGCACGGTTCGATCGACGTGCGGGCGCTGGACTGCGACTTTCTGGCGTGCTCGCCGTACAAATTCTTCGGGCCGCACATGGGAGTGATGTACGGGAAACGCGAACACCTGGAGCGGCTGCGTCCCTACAAAGTGAGGCCGGCGCCGGATTACCTGCCGGACCGGTGGGAAACCGGGACGCTGAGCCACGAAGGAATCGCAGGAGTAGCCGCGGCGGTGAACTACATCGCGGGAGTGGGGCGCCACGCGTTGCCGAACCTTGCGGATGGGCCGGGAGCGGCCCGGCGGGAAGCGATTCTGGCGGCGTATCGCGTGATCCGTGAGTACGAGAGCGCGCTGATGCGGAAACTGATTGCTGGCCTCGTGGAAATCCCCGGGCTGACGTTCTACGGTATCCGGGATCCGGCGCGGTTCGACTGGCGGGTACCGACGGTGGGCATCCGCATGGACCGGGCGAAGCCGCCGAAAATCGCTTCGTATCTCGGCGATCGCGGAATCTTCACATGGGACGGGAACTACTACGCAGTGAATCTGACGGAGCGGCTGGGAGTGGAAGGCGACGGGGGCCTGCTGCGCATCGGGCTGGTGCATTACAACACGGCGGAAGAGGTAGACCGGCTGCTGGAAGCGCTCGGCGAGCTGGCGACGCGTTAGCCCGGCGCGGCTTGGAATTGGAGGCTGCCTGGGAAAATCACGCGGGCTTGAATGCCCACGCCACTCAGGCAGTAACGGGATTGGGCCGCGATGGATCGATTTCCAGTTCCTTGAAGGCGCGCTGAACCGTAGCGGCATCCACCTGGCCCTCGCGATGGAGTTCGACGAGAACCGCGAGCGCAATGGCGGGGGCATCCACTTCAAAGTGATGGCGGAGGGCGGCGCGCGTGTCGCTGCGGCCAAAACCGTCCGTGCCAAGCACGACGGGCTGGCGCGGCATCCACTTGGAAACCATCAACGGCAGGGCCTTCAGATAATCGCTGGCGGCGATGATAGGACCTGGAGCGCCGGCCAGTGCCGAAGTAACGTAGGGCACACGAGGCTTTGCGCCTGGATGCAGGAGATTTTCGCGGTCTGCGTCCATGGCGTCGCGGTAGAGCTCCTTGTAACTGGTGACGCTCCAAACGTCGACGGCAACTCCGAACTGGCCGGAGAGAAGCTCTTGGGCCTTGAGCGCTTCCGTGAGGATGGCGCCACTGCCCAGCACCTGCGCGCGCAGCTTGGATTTCTTGCTGGTGGCCGGCGAGACCTTGTAGATGCCGCGGAGGATTCCTTCGCGTGAGCCGGCGGGCATTGGCGGCATGGTGTACGGCTCGTTCATGACAGTGATGTAGTAGAAAATGCGCTCGCCATCGCGGTACATGCGATGGATACCGTCCTGGAGGATGGCGGCGATCTCGTAGGCGAAGGCGGGATCGTAGGCGCGCAAATTGGGGACGGGAAGCGCGAGGATGTGGCTGTTGCCGTCCTGGTGCTGGAGTCCCTCGCCGGCGAGAGTGGTTCGCCCGGAAGTGCCGCCGAGCAGGAAGCCGCGAGCGCTCATGTCCGCGGCGGCCCACACGAGGTCGCCGATGCGCTGGAGGCCGAACATGGAATAGAAGATGAAGAACGGAATCGTATTGATGCCGTGCGTGGCATAGGCGGTGCCCGCGGCGGTAAACGAGCTGATGGAGCCCGCTTCGGTGATGCCCTCCTCGAGAATCTGGCCTTCGACAGCTTCCTTGTAATAGAGCAGCGTGTGAACGTCTACGGGCTCGTACTTCTGGCCGCCATGGGCATAGATGCCGACCTGGCGGAAGAGCGACTCCATGCCGAAGGTGCGGGCCTCGTCCGGAACGATGGGCACGACAAGCTTGCCGATTTCCGGGTCGCGCATGAGCTTGCGGAGCATGCCGACAAACGCCATGGTGGTGGAGACTTCGCGATTGTCGCTGCCGGCCTCGAATTCCTTGAAGAGCTCGCCGAGATTGGCCTTGATGGGCGGCGCGAGGACGGCGCGCTGAGGCACGAAGCCGCCGAGCTCCTGGCGACGTGCGCGGAGGTACTGCATTTCCGGGCTGTTTTCCGGCGGGCGGTAGAAGGGTGCTTCGGCGACGTCTTCATCGCGGATGGGAATGCCGAAGCGGGAGCGGAATTCACGCAGCTCGTCTTCGTTCAATTTTTTCTGCTGATGGGTAATGTTGCGGCCTTCGCCGGCTTCGCCAAGGCCGTAGCCTTTGATGGTGCGGGCGAGAACGACGGTAGGTGAGCCGCGATGTTCGACGGCGGCCTTGTAAGCGGCGTGCATTTTGCGCGGATCATGGCCGCCGAGGCGGAGGCGGCGTATCTGTTCGTCGGAGAGGTGCTCGACGAGCTTGAGCAGGCGGGGATCGGCGCCGAAGAAATGCTGACGGGTGTAAGAACCGGGCTCCACTACGTATTTCTGCGACTCGCCGTCGACAACTTCTCCCATGCGCTTGACGAGCACGCCTTCCACGTCGTGCTCGAGCAAGGAGTCCCAGTCGCTGCCCCAGATGACCTTGATGACGTTCCATCCGGCGCCGCGGAAGATGGCTTCCAGCTCTGCGATGATTTTTCCGTTGCCGCGGACAGGGCCGTCGAGCCGCTGGAGGTTACAGTTGACGACGAAGATGAGGTTGTCGAGCTGCTCGCGGCTGGCGAGAGTGATGGCGCCGAGAGCTTCGGGCTCGTCCGTTTCGCCATCGCCGAGGAAGGCCCAGACCTTCGAATCGGTGCGGGGCTTGAGGCCGCGATCTTCGAGGTAACGGTTAAAGCGGGCCTGGTAAATGGCCATGATGGGGCTGAGGCCCATCGAAACCGTGGGAAATTGCCAGAATTCGGGCATGAGCCAGGGATGCGGATAGGAGGAAAGCCCGCCTTCCGGCTTGAGCTCGCGGCGGAAATTTTCGAGCTGATGAACGGTGAGGCGCCCCTCGAGAAACGCGCGGGCATAAATACCCGGCGCGGCGTGTCCCTGGAAGAAAACGTGGTCGCCTTCAGAGTCCTGATTGCGCGCGCGGAAGAAATGATTGAAGCCGACTTCAAAAAGCGTGGCCTGGGAAGCGTAGGTGGAGATGTGGCCGCCAATGTTGTGCTCTACGCGGTTTGCGCGCACGACCATGGCCAGAGCGTTCCAGCGGATAATGCTCTTGATGCGCCGCTCGATTTCCTGATCGCCGGGAAAAGGCGGCTGACGGTCGTAGGGAATCGTGTTGACGTAGGGTGTGTTGGCGGAGAAGTGGAGCGGGATGCCCGTGCGCTCGGCGTGAGCGCGGAGCTGGTCGAGAATCTGGGCGGCTCGTTCGGGCCCGCTTTCTTCCACCAGGGCTTCGAAAGATTCGACCCACTCGCGAAGCTCCGGATCCTGCTCGGCCGCGTGGCGGCCATTGGTGACGTGATTCGTGATCGTGCCCATTCCCCCAACTTTCCATTCAGGGACACCCGCAGAATTCATCTCCGTCGTAGGGCGTTGTCCCCGAATCAACCGTAGTATAGCCGCAATTGGCCTGCGAGGACAAAGCGGGATGGAGTGCAGCCGTGGATTCGTTTGCGCGGATGGAGTTGAGCGATGGCACGAATCTGAGCGGATCGCACGTTTCGCGCTGCTGAGAGGCTTACAGGCAGAAATGCCTGTGCTACTTCTTCAGAAAGGTGCCGCGGTCGAGTTCGGTGAAGGCCTGGCGGAGTTCTTCCTGAGTGTTCATGACGATGGGGCCGTACCAGGCGACCGGTTCTTCGAGCGGCTTGCCGGAGCAAAGCAGAAATCGAATCCCATCGTCGCCGGCCTGCACGGTGAGTTCATCGCCGGAATCGAAGAGGACGAGCGAGCGGTTCTCCACGTCCGAGGGCGGAGCGGTGTCGAGCCAGCCAACGGGCTCGGTGGGAACGGCAAGCGGCTCGGAAGAGTTGCAGAATTTTCCGGCGCCGGAAAAGACGTAGGCGAAGGCATGGCGCGTGGTTTCAATGGGCAGAGTTTTGCGTCGGCCAGGAGCGACCGAAACGTCCAGATAGAGCGGATCGGCGGCGACGCCTTCCACAGGACCGGATTTGCCCCAGAACTTTCCGCAGACGATGCGGACGTGAGTGCCGTCGTCGTCCGTAATCACGGGAATTTCGGCGGCTTTCACTTCCTGGTAACGCGGCTTAGTCATTTTGAGCGCGGAGGGCAAATTGGCCCAGAGCTGAAAGCCGTGCATACGGCCGGCGGCGTCCCCCTTGGGCATTTCCTGGTGAATGATGCCGCTGCCGGCCGTCATCCACTGCACGTCGCCAGCGGCGATGGTGCCGCGATTGCCGATGCTGTCGCCGTGCTCGACGGTGCCGGCAAGGACGTAGGTGATTGTTTCAATGCCGCGATGGGGATGCCAGGGAAAACCGGCGAGATAGTCCTCGGGCACGTCGTTGCGGAAATCATCGAGGAGGAGGAACGGATCGAACTCTTTGGTGTTGCCGAAACCGAAGGCGCGGCGGAGATGAACTCCGGCGCCCTCTAGAGTAGGCTTCGATTTGATGATGCGCTTGACGGGACGGATGGACATGGAACCTCCAAGAGCGAAACTCGAAATTCAAAGCCCTGCAAGACTTTCCGCCGGCAGTCAGCTTTCGCCATAGACCGGGACGGCGGCGCCGTGAACGACCGAGGCGGCGTCGCTCGAAAGATACAGGATGACACGGGCGATATCTTCGGGCTTCGGCCATCTGGAAAAGTCGGCATGGGGCATGGCGCGGCGATTTGCTTCCGTGTCGATAATGCTGGGCAGGACGGAATTGACGCGGATGCCCGTTCCCTTGAGGTCTGCGGCGAGCGAATCCATGAGCGCGACGGCTGCGGCCTTCGAAGCAGCGTAGGCGGCTGCGCCGGCGCCATGATCGAAGGCAGCCTTGGCTGCGACATTGACGATGGCGCCGCTACCCTGCTTCAACATAACGCGGACCGCGGCGCGCGCCAGCACGTAGCCTGAACGGAGGTTTAGCGAGAGCATTTGATCGAAGACCTTCGTATCAAGCTCCCATAGTTTGCTGCCGCCGGCATAGCCGCCGACAGCGTTGACGAGCACATCCAGGCGGCCACGAGTGGAAACGACCGAATCGATGAGAGCGGTAACGGCAGTTTCGTCCGTGACGTCAAGGGAGGAGCCTTCGAGAGAAGAGGCGCGGGCGCCGGCTGCGGATTTCAGGGTGCGGAATTCGTCTTCTCTGCGGTAGGTGGCAATCACACGCGCGTTTTGCTCGAGAAACGCCAGACACACCGCTCGGCCGAGGCCGCCCGTGCCGCCCGCGACCAAAACCACTCTCGGTGGCGAGTTGGAATTCGGAGACCGGGCCATGGCATTCCTTTCGATGCCCTGGGAGACAATCGGGCACTCGAATCTTTGCACACGCCGCAGCGCTCGCTCAACCGGCGGGGCGATTCGTGGGACATCAAATTGCCCGCTGGTCCGACGATTCGGAAATTGACTCGGTGTGGGCTTCCCCATACCATGAGCGGGATCTGCGAGTGAGCGGATGAGGACTGCAGCGTGCACGATCTTCGCTGGCTTGCTGGCACTCGCGCTCTGCGCGGGGGCCACCCAGCACGTCCCGGTGGAGTCCCGAGCCGGGAAGGAGATGCCGAAGGCAATGGTGATCGGGATTGTCGGCGGATTCGTGCATCAAGATGACCGGGTGCATGGAGTGGTGCAGTTTGCGGATCGCATCCGGCGCGAACTACCGGTGGGCGCCTTCGTAGCTGTGTTCGAAAACCATCACTGGCGGGAGGCGCGAACGGAAATCGAACGCCGGCTGGACTCAGACCATGACGGAAGCCTTTCGGATTTGGAAAAGCAAAGCGCGCGAATCGTGCTCTTCGGTCATAGCTGGGGAGGTTCGGAAACCGTACACCTGGCAAAGGAGTTGGGGAAGGATGGCATTCCCATCCTTCTGACGATTCAGGTGGACAGCGTGCACAAGCGGGGAGAGGAAGACTCGGTTATCCCGCCGAACGTAAAGCAGGCCATCAACTTCTACCAAAGCGATGGATGGCTGCATGGCCGGAAGGAAATCAGGGCGGCCGACCCACAACGCACGCAAATTCTGGGCAACATCCGGCTCGAATACAAACCCGGAGCATGTCCGGGATATCCCTGGTACAACCGCTGGTTTACAAAACCACACTGCGCGATCGAGGTCGACGATCAGGTGTGGGACCGCGCCGACACACTGATAAATTCCCGGCTGAGCATTCACAGTCTGCCGGACTCTTCGATTCCCGAGCCGCGCGGGATGGGGCGGGCCCAAACGGAAATCGACGCGTCTGGGGACCAAAACTAGCACCGCCGAGTTCACACGGATTTCGATGAGCACCATAACAATGGCATCAAGCCTGGAGAGGTCCGAGCGGCGAACGATTCCGCAGGAGATGATCGAGGACGCCCGGCTGCATGTGTACGAGGCGGCGGTGCGGACGCCGCTGGTGCGGCTGAATTACGCGGACGCACCTGCGGAGATTTACTTGAAGCTGGAAAGCCTGCAGCCGATCGGCTCGTTCAAAATTCGCGGGGCGTACAACCAGGTGCGGCTGCTGCCGCCGGAGCAGCGCGCGCTGGGCGTGTGGACAGTGAGTGCGGGAAATGCGGCGCAGGGAGTTGCATTGGCGGCGAAGAAGGCGGGAGTGCGGGCGAGCGTGCTGGTGATGGACACGGCTCCAGCTACCAAATTGGACGCCATCCGGCGGCTGGGGGCGGAAATCGTGAAGGCGCCATTCGACGAATGCTGGAAGGCACTGGGCGAGAGGCGCCATCCGGCGATGACGGGAACGATGGTGCATCCGTTCGAGGACGATGAGTTCATCGCCGGCAATGCCTCGTGCGGGCTGGAGATCCTGGAAGACCTGCCTGATGTGGATGCGGTTGTTGCGGCGTTCGGGGGAGGCGGGCTGACCTGCGGAATCGCGGCGGCAATGGAGACGCGAAAGCCGGGAGTGAAAGTGTACGGAGCGGAGCCTGAAACTGCGTGGCCGCTGGCTTATTCATTCTCCAAAGGATCGGCGGAGACGTTCCCGAACTGGAAGCCGAGCTTCGTGGACGGCAGCGGAGGGAAAAGTGTGTTCCCGCGGATGTGGGCCCTGGCGCATCACCTGCTGGCGGGATCAGTAGTGACGACTCTGGACGAAATTCGCGGGGCGATGCGGATTGTGGCGGAACGCACCCACGTGATCGCGGAAGGCGCGGGAGCATGCGCGGTGGCCGCGGCGCTCAGCGGGAAATGCGGAAGCGGAAAAGTAGTGGCGGTGGTGAGCGGCGGAAATATAGACCTGAACAAATTCTCGGAACTGACCGCAGGTTAGAGCGGGCGGAGGTTAGCGCAGGCGGTCGAGGCCCGCGGCTTCGTCGGGAAAGTTGGGAATTACGTTGAGCAGGCGGGTGAGGTCGAGCACCATGCGGACACGCTCGGCAAGATTGCAAACCGCCAGTTTCCCGCCGGAACGCTCCAGACTGACGAAACCGCGCACGATCGTGCTGATGCCTGTAGTATCCACCTGGGTCACGCTCTTCAAATTCAGCAGAATTTTGCGGGCGCCCTTCGCAATCGCGTCCTGAATGGCGCTGCCGAGCGAATCAGTGGCAGATCCAAGGATGAGGCGGCCTTCCAAATCGAGGATGGTTACGGAGTCAATCTTCCGCGTTGCGATTCGAATCGTCGTCATTCCGGAAACCATCCCACCCTGCAGGCCAAAACGGATTTCCGCGTTCGCGGAGCAACGCGCACAACCGCCGCTTCAGCGGCGGCGGCCATGTTAGGCCGCAAGGACATGCAAGTCAAACAAGACTGGCGGAGCTGGTGCGGTCCACCGGGCCGTCCTTCCTGAAATCACTCGTCGCGGCACCTCCATCAAGTTCCGCGAACCAGAATCCGTGCGCACCGCCACTATAGTGTGTGAGCTTTGACGCTGAAAAAATCGAAGGTTGAGGGTAGAATGTGCCCGCTTTTTTGAGTGATTTGCAATGAGGTGTTTTCTTCCCACGACGGCGCAGGCCGGTGCGAAGGCTTGCGGTGAGCCGGAGGGAACAGGAAGCGGGATCCATGATCGTCGGAGTGCCGAAGGAAAGTTTTCCAGGAGAACGCCGGGTAGCCATGGTCCCGGCCGTGATTCCGACTTTGACAAAGGCCGGACTGGAGCTGGTGATCGAAGCGGGAGCAGGCGCAGAATCGGGATTCCCTGACGCGGATTATGCGGCCAAGGGCGCCAAACTGGTGCCGAACCGGGCCGCCGTGTTCGGGAGCGCGGACATAATCGCGCAGGTGCTCTGCTACGGCTCAAATGACCGCACCGGAAAAGCGGACGTGCCGCTATATCGCAAGGGGCAGGTGCTCATCGGCTTTCTGCGGCCGCTGGGGGACGTGACCACGGTCCAGGACATCGCGCGGGCGGGAGTCACCTCGTTTTCGATTGAGCTGATGCCGCGAACAACGCGGGCGCAGAGCATGGATGCGCTGTCGTCCATGGCCACGTTGTGCGGGTACAAGGCGGTGCTGATCTCGGCGGATCTGCTGCCGAGGATGCTGCCGATGTTGACGACCGCGGCGGGGACGATAACGCCGGCGCGGGTGCTGGTGATCGGAGCCGGCGTGGCGGGACTGCAAGCCATCGCTACGGCACGACGGCTGGGCGCAGTGACCTCCGCCTACGACGTTCGGCCGGCCGCGAAGGAACAGGTGGAAAGCCTCGGCGGACGATTTGTGGAACTGCCCATCGAGGCTAAGGACGCGGAAGACGCCCGGGGGTACGCGCGCGCGCAGGACGAAACCTTCTACCAGAAGCAGCGCGAACTGCTGGGACGCGCGGTGGCGGATAGCGAAGTGGTGATCACGGCCGCAGTGGTTCCGGGAAGAAAGTCTCCGGTGCTGGTGACCAAGGAAATGGTGGAGAAAATGGCGCCGGGTTCGGTGATCGTGGACCTGGCGGCGGAACGCGGGGGGAACTGCGAGCTGACGCAGCCGGGCGAGAAGATTGTGGTGAACGGAGTGACCATCGTGGGGTGGTTCAACCTGGCGAGCACGGTGCCGTATCACGCCAGCCAGCTCTACGCGCGCAACATCGGCGCGTTCCTCACTCACCTGGTGAAAGAAGGCAAAGTGCAGCTGAATCTCGAAGACGAAATCACCCGGGAAACGATGGTGACACGCGACGGCGAGATCGTGCACAACCGGGTGCGGGAATTTTTCAAATTGCCGGCATTGTCGCCGGCGAAATAAAGGGGGGAGCAAGTGCCTGCCGATTTTCTGTCGAACTTGTACGTGTTCATCCTCGCGGGATTTGTGGGCTTCGAGCTGATTAAGCGCGTGTCTCCGCTGCTGCACACCCCGCTGATGTCGTTGACGAACGCGCTGGACGCGATTGTGGTGGTGGCGGCGATCATCATCGCCGGCCGGCAGGAAACGCCCCTGGCCACCGTACTCGGCGCGATCGCCGTGGCGGCATCGTTCAGCAACATGGTGGGCGGGTTCGTGATCACGGACCGCATGCTGCGCATGTTCAAGACGGGGAAGCAGCAGAAGCCATGACTCCGGAAGCCATACAACAGTATCTCGATTTCGCCTACATCGCTGCCACAGTCCTTTTCATCCTCGCGATCAAGTGGCTCAGCTCGCCCGCCTCGGCGCGCCGCGGCGTACTGGCCGGAGAGATCGCGGCGGCGCTGGCAGTGGGCGCCACGCTGTGCAATCCCGAGCTGGTGTCCTACAAGTGGGTGATCATCACGCTGATTATCGGGGCGGCGGTGGGCGTGCCGCTCGGCATGGTGCACATGACGGCCGTGCCGCAGCGAACGGCGCTCAGCCACGCGTTCGGCGCGCTTTCCGCGGCGATGATCGGAATCGCGGAATACTACGTGGGCGTTCCGCACGTGACGCGGTTCGGGATGGGCGAAATCGGATTGGAAGTAATCATCGGCTCGCTGACGTTTACGGGCAGCCTGATCGCCGCCGGGAAATTGCAGGAGATCCTGCCGCAGCGGCCGATTGTGTACCGCGGGCAGAACTTCGTGAGCCTTTCGGTGCTGAGCGCAGCGCTGCTGCTGGCGATCGCGCTGGTGGTGAACCCGGCAAATACGGCGCTGTTTCCAATCATGGTCGTGGTGGCGCTGGTGTTCGGCGTGCTGCTGGTGACGCCGATCGGCGGGGCAGACATGCCCACCGTGATTTCGCTGCTGAACTCCTACGCCGGATTCTCCGCAGCACTGCTGGGCTTTGTGCTGAACAGCAAAGTGCTGGTGGTAGCGGGCGCCCTGGACGGATCGTCGGGCTTCATCCTCTCCGTCATCATGTGCAAGGCGATGAACCGGTCGTTCACGAATGTGATGTTCGGCGCGTTCGGTCAGGTGCAGGCGGGCGCGGCGGCCGTGACGGAAGAGCGGACGGTGCGGAGCGCGTCGCCGGAGGAAGCGGCGGACATTCTGGCGGCGGCGAGCACGGTGGTGATCGTGCCGGGATACGGGATGGCGGTGGCGCAGGCGCAGCACAAAGTGCGCGAACTCTTCGACGTGCTGACGAAAAAAGGTATCGACGTGAAATTCGGAATCCACCCCGTGGCGGGGCGAATGCCGGGCCACATGAACGTGCTGCTGGCGGAAGCGGACATCCCCTACGAGCGACTGGTGGAGATGGACGAAATCAATTCGGACATGCCGCAGACGGACGTGGCGCTGATCATCGGTGCCAACGACGTGACCAATCCGGCGGCGCGCACGGACGCGTCGAGCCCCATTTACGGCATGCCCATCCTGAACGTGGACAAGGCGCACACGGTGATGGTGATCAAGCGGAGCATGAGTCCGGGATTCGCAGGAATCGACAATCCGCTCTATTACATGGACAAGACGCTGATGCTGTTCGGCGATGCGAAGAATTTTGTAGGGTCAATCGTCCGCGAACTCGTGGGCGGGCACAGCTAAACTAGAGTCTCACCCGCATCGCAGCTAACCCGCAAGAATTGGTCCGGGCCCGAACTATCCAAATTCGGGACCCGGACCGGTGGATGCCCCGCGTTTCCTGCGGCTACTTCCGATGCGGCGAGGTCTTGTCGAGCAAACCCTGCAGCGACTTGGCGGCGGCCGGAGGGGTCGGGTTGCTGGAGATGATCGTCTTGGCGTCGATGGTCTTGCCGTACACGCGCTTGTTGGCGTCGTTGTCCGAGTCCATGGACGCGCCATTCAAGGACACACCGGCAAACGCTCCCTTGGTGCGAGAGTAGGTCAGCACGTCCGCGGTCATTTCCGCGGCGTTATAACCTTCCGCCTGGGCGCCGCTGGGGCCCGCTGCGGCGGCAGCGTTTCCACCGAGCTTTGTCTTACCATTCAGGATCTGTTCCACGCCGTTCTCTCTCATCACCACGAGAACGAAGTCCGTCGCCGTGGAGCCGAGCTGAATGCCGAGGCCGCTTTGATCCAGTGCGTACATGGCGGGAGAGCCCCACGCCCCATCCATCTTTTCGCCCTTGCGGCAGATGAGCGCACCGCGCCCGTAGCTCTGGCCGAAGCCAACGGCTACTTTCTTGACGCTCGGGAAAATCAGCACGCACCTGGACTCATCCAGGATGTGCTTGGAAAGCCCCTTGTCCGAGCTGAGAATCTCCTGAAGAACCGTGGCCGATTTCTCCAGACGCTCGTCTTCCTTGTTCTGGGCAAACATGGGCGAGGCCATCGCCAGGCATGCCGCGATCACCAACAATTTCCTGTTCATTGCTTCCTCCTTGGAATTTCGAGGGCCACCAGGCCCCCACTAAGGCCATGAGATGAAGAATCAAAACCCCCAGTCCGACTTGCCGGGCATGGGCAAAGCTATGGTACACCCACCCGTTTGTTTCCAGGAACTGCGCGACTCAACCGGCTCGGGCGCGCCCATGGGGACGGCGTCCATGAAATGGTTTATCGTGTCGTATCCCTTTCGTTCGTACTCTCTATCCCTCAGCCCTTCTTAAGAGCTTTCGCGCGGCAATACCGAACATCAGCCGCGTCATTCCGGTCATGAGCAGCCGAAC
>Ga0335085_10008475_pt1 | contig 15681 bp, 9 predicted proteins | sample Lox_Sample_45_FD_206712 | JGI IMG/M metagenome (GOLD analysis project Ga0335085, IMG submission 206712) | Soil microbial communities from Loxahatchee National Wildlife Refuge, Florida, United States - Lox_Sample_4.5 | ecosystem: Environmental > Terrestrial > Soil > Wetlands | place: USA: Florida...
TGCTCGCCCTCAACGCCGCGATCTGGTTCAACTGGTTCATCAGCGCACCGGTCAAGCGGTCCTTGATCGCCTACGATCATTGAGCCCCTGACCTCACCAGATACCCCGGTCAACGATCTAGCGATCATACTGATGATCGCCATAATGTTCGGCAGGTTCCCTTCGGGAATCCAGCGACACACGACAACCGTTCAGCCATTGAGACAACGCCCGGAGCGGGTGGAGGGCCAGACAGCCCGCCACCCGCTTCGGCGAATAAAATCACTGTCCTTGCCGCAACGGGCGTCCGCCTCCTGCAAGGCTGGGCGCCCGTCGTGCTGTCGGCCCTGCGGCCGCCAGCACGGCTGGCCCGGCGGATCCCCGGGCCAGCCACATCTCTTGTTGCATCTGATGCAATACCGCTCATTTTCAGCTGCAGCCGCTGGTGGAGCCGCAGCCTTCGCAGACGTAGCAGCTGCCGGCCGGGCGCATCTTCGTGCCACAGGTAAGGCACAGCGGCGCGTCGGCGGTACGGCCCTGGTGGGACTCGAGCAGCTCGACCGAACTGTGCGCCTCGGCGGGAGGCGTGGCCGGAGCGGCCGGGCGCTGTGCGGGCTGCGGCTCGTGGCGCTCCTCGTGCTCCGCGTGCCACGGCTCGACGGGAGCCGACTGGGCCAGTTCCTCGGGGTCGACCTCCTCGGCGAGCGCGCTCGGGTCCGCACCGGCGAGCTGGGCACTCCGCTCGGCGGCCGACAGGATGCTCATCTCCGCGCGCTGGTCGTACGGCAGGTGATCCAGGGCCAGCCGCCGGAAGATGTAGTCCATGACCGAGCTGGCGATCCGGACGTCCGGGTCGTCGGTGAGCCCGGCCGGCTCGAACCGCATGTTGGTGAACTTGGCGACGTAGGACTCCAGCGGGATGCCGTACTGCAGGCCGACCGAGATGGCGATCGAGAAGGCATCCATCACGCCCGCCAGCGTCGAGCCCTGCTTGCCGAGCTTGAGGAAGACCTCACCCACGCCGTCGTCCGGGTAGTTCGAGACGGTCATGTAGCCTTCCGCGCCGGCCACGGAGAACTTGGTGACCGTGGCGGGCCGCTGCCGCGGGAGCTTGCGGCGGACCGGCCGGTGCACGGCCGGCTCCGCTGAGGTGGCGTCCCCCTGCTCCGCGCCCGCGGCCTTGTTCTTCGAGACCGAGAGCGGCTGGCCGACCTTGCAGTTGTCACGGTAGATCGCGAGCGCCTTGAGGCCGAGCTTCCAGCCCTCGAAATAGATCCTCTCGATGTCGTCGACGGTCGCGCTCTCCGGCATGTTCACGGTCTTGCTGATCGCGCCGGACAGGTGCGGCTGGACCGCGGCCATCATCCGGACGTGCCCCATGGGGCTGATCGCCCGCTCCCCCATCGCGCAGTCGAAGGCCTCGTAGTGCGCGAGCTTCAGGCCGGGAGCGTCCACCACGTGACCGTGCTCGGCGATGTACTCGGTGATCGCCTCGATCTGCTCCGGCTGGTAACCCAGGTTCTTCAGGGCACGCGGCACGGTCTGGTTGACGATCTGCATCGAGCCGCCGCCGACGAGCTTCTTGAACTTCACCAGGGCCAGGTCGGGCTCGATGCCCGTGGTGTCACAGTCCATCATCAGGCCGATGGTGTTGTGACTTACCATGCCGTTTGCCACGTACGTAACATTGTCCGGCACTGACAGGTCGTAGGTCGGCTGGACTCCACCGTCGTCATTGCTCGTCACCGACTCGAACAGGTAGCCGAGCGCCTTTCCGAGCCGCTGGTCGAGGGTCTCCTCGAAGATCCTCCTGGCCAGCATGCGGGGAACCCTGCCGTGCTTACGCCGTGATACCTGTGCAGCGTTTCGAGCCGAATGGCCGGGCGGGATCAGCTCTGCCCATGTCTCGTCTGCCAGGAAGACGTAGTCCTTCTTCGCCGAGGCGTCCGGTTCCAGGGCGGCGACCAGGCATGCCTTGCGCTCGCCAATGAAGCCAACGCATTCGCTGAAATTCAGCGCATGGTCGACATTACGAAGCCCGATCTGGAGGATCGGGCCGCCCCAGCCGCTCACCGTCTTCCGTGTCGTGGTGGCAAAACCCATCGCGAGCATCAGGGTCCGGATCTCAGCCGCGAAGGACTCATCCGCCGTTGACAGGCTGGGCACGCCCTGCGCAACGGTTCCGTCGGCTTCGAAGAGGCCGCGCAGGAACGCGCTGTACACGGCGGGATCGTTCGCCTCCAGGATCGCCGAAGGAATCCTGGGAATCCAGCCCTTCCCGGCGTGGCCACCTGCAGGGAGTTCCTTTGCGAATCCGGCTGCCTGCCACCAGCGTGCGAGCCGGACCGAGGAAAGGCTCAGCTCCTGGTAACCGTCCTGGGGTGTGATCGTCGGCGAGATGCCGAAAAGCTCCTTCGCTAGCACGCCGAGCCGCTCCGCGACATCAAGGTCTGTGTTCGCGACACACAGCCGGATTCCCTTTGCGTGCAGGCTCCCGTCCCCCATGAAGTAGCCAACCAGTTCAGCAAGCTCCGGTGTTACTGCCTCGGGCACGCGGACATGGCGATCTCCGGTGTAATAAGCCTGGTCCAGAATTGGCAGCGGAACACGCCGCGGCTGGCCCACGAGGGTGCCCATCTGGAGCGGGATCACATCTGCAGGGACGATGTCCGCCAGGCGCTTCCAGACCCACGTACCGGTCGCTGGCTCGACGACTTTTACCCGGTGAGTCAGCGTGCCCTGGATGCGGTAGCCGCCCTGCGTCGTGACAAGGCGTGTCGGTTCCTCGCCATTGACGAAGAACTTGGTCGCCTGGCGTGGTCCCTCATCGGTGGACACCCCGATGCCCAGATCCTGCCAGCGGTCCCCGTAGACGTCGCCGAGTTCGGAGAGGCGCGTCATACCCCTGTCGGTCGTTACCAGGGTGTCCCCGGTTAGGCATCCCGTGGGGGCCAGCAGGCTCGCCTGGGCGTTGCGGTAACCGTTCGCCTCGCCGATCCGGAGGCACTCCTGCCAGGCGGTCAGGGCCCCGGAAAGGATCTCGCGGTCCATCGGGCCGACCGCCCGGATCCGGTCGCCGGCGTCGGCGTGCTTGCGCATGACCCGCTTGTGGCCGACCGCGTTGCGCTCGTAGCCGTCGTAGGGGCCGACCACCGCGGCCAGCTCCGCGGAGCGCTTGTAGGCCGTACCGGTCATCAGCGACGTGATGGCCGCCGCGATGGCCCGGCCGCCGGCCGAGTCGTAGGCGTGCCCGGTCGCCATCAGCAGCGCGCCCAGGTTGGCGTACCCGATGCCAAGCTGGCGGTAGGCCCGGGTCGTCTCGGCGATCTTCTGTGTCGGGAAGTCGGCGAAGCTGATGGAGATGTCCATCGCGGTGATGATCAGCTCGGTGATCTGCCGGAAGCGCTGCACGTCGAACGTGTCGTCGTCGCGGAGGAATTTCAGCAGGTTGATGCTGGCCAGGTTGCACGACGAGTTGTCCAGGTGCACGTACTCCGAGCAGGGGTTGCTCGCGGTGATCCGCCCGGACTCCGGGCAGGTGTGCCAGTCGTTGATGGTGCCGTCGTACTGAATGCCCGGATCGGCGCAGTCCCAGGCCGCCTGGGCCATCTTGCGCAGCAGCCCCTTGGCCCCGACCCGGCTGACCATCTCGCCCGTGCGGCGGGCGAGCAGGTCGAAGTCGCGGTCATCTTCGACGGCCCGCATGAATTCGTCCGACACGCGCACGGAGTTGTTGGCGTTCTGGTACTGAACGCTCACGATGTCCTTGCCGCCGAGGTCCACGTCGAACCCGGCGTCGCGGAGGATGCGCACCTTCTCTTCCTCGCGCGCCTTGGTCTCGATGAACTCCTCGACGTCGGGGTGGTCGACGTCGAGGACCACCATCTTCGCGGCCCGGCGGGTGGCGCCGCCCGACTTGATGGTGCCGGCCGACGCGTCGGCCCCCCGCATGAACGAAACGGGCCCGCTGGCCGTGCCACCGGAGGTGAGCAGTTCCTTGCTGGAACGCAGCCGGGACAGGTTCACCCCGGCACCGGATCCGCCCTTGAAGATGAGGCCCTCTTCCTTGTACCAGTCCAGGATGGAGTCCATCGTGTCGTCCACGGCGAGGATGAAGCACGCGGACACCTGCTGCGGCGACGGCGTGCCGACGTTGAACCAGACCGGCGAATTGAAGCTGAAGACCTGGTGGATGAGGGCGTACGTGAGCTCGTGCGCAAAGATCTCGGCGTCGGCGTCCGAGGCGAAGTAGCCGCATTTCCGGCCGGTCTCCAGGTAGACGCCGACCACCCGGTCAACCAGCTGCTTGAGGCTCCGCTCGCGCTGCGGGGTGCCCACCGCACCACGGAAGTACTTGGTCGTGACGATGTTGACGGCATTGAGGGACCAGAAGTCGGGAAACTCGACGCCCCGCTGCTCGAAGTTGACCGTGCCGTCACGCCAGTTCGTCATGACGACGTCGCGGCGTTCCCAGGTCACCTCGTCGTAGGGATGAATGCCCTTCGTGGTATGGATCCGGTCGATCCTGAGCCCCTTGCGCGCGTTCTTGCCCTTAGCGGCGGTGGACCCGCTCACCGTCTCCGTCATGCCAAAGCCCCCTTCTGCGACCTTGCCCGGGCCGCTCATGCCTGATAGGTCTCTTCCAGCGATCAACTGCAGTTGGTTGCACACCGGCCACGTCTACGGGGCCGGCTTGTCCTCTGCCTGCCTGGCCGCGCGCGGCACGCCCGCGCGCTCGTCGCGCAGCGCCTCGATTTCCTTCTCAAAGTCCGCGAGAGATTCAAATCCCCGGTAAACGGAGGCGAAGCGGAGGTACGCGACCTCGTCGAGCTCGCGCAGCGGGCCCAGGATGGCCAGGCCGACCTCGTGCGAGGGGATCTCGGCGCAGCCCCTGGACCGCATCGTCTCCTCGACACGCTGGGCCAGGATCGCGAGCTGGTCTTCGTCGACCGGCCGCCCCTGGCACGCCCGGCGGACGCCGCGGACGATCTTGTCCCGGACGAAAGGCTCCGTCACCCCGCTCCGCTTGGCCACCATCAGGATGACCGTCTCCTGGGTGGTAAAACGCCGCCCGCACTCCGGACATGCCCGGCGACGGCGGATCGCCACGCCATCGTCGGCGGTGCGGCTGTCGATCACCCGGCTGTCCGGGTGCCTGCAGAAGGGACAGTGCACGCGATCACACCTCCTGGCCGGCCAACCATCTCGCATCCTCGGCGGGACACAAGTTCTGGATAAAACACATCGATGTAACTACTAGATGTTGTGGTTACCGTAGACCACCACGCCCAGTCGTCGCAAGTGCCAAGCGAGCGCGCCCGGAAACCGCTGGCAACACGGGAACACTGGCACCCCGCCGGCGTGTCGCGGCACGGCCGGCCGCCAGCCCCCCGCTGGGCCCCGGGGCTAACCGGGGCCGGCCCCCGGGGGCCGGCCCCGGTTAGCCCCGGGGCACCCACAGGCGCTGACCGGCTGTGATGCTCGCGGTCTTGAGCCGGTTGGCCTGAAGTATCTCCTGGATGATGGTCCGCGCGTCGGCGTTCGGGTCAGCGCTCTGGGCGATTGACCACAGTGTCTCGCCGGGCTGGACGACCACCCGCTCCGCCGCGGCGGATGCTCCGTGCGCGGACACGGGGCCACTGGCCTGGGCCGCGCTCGCCCCCGCCACGAACAGGCCGCACGCCGCCAGCACCGCGAGGACCGCCACCACGACCCGGCCCCGTCTGGTCAGCCGCAGCCGCGGCGGTGACACCGTCCCGGCCGGCCGTCCCCGCGTGGCGGCCTGACCCGCCGAGGCGGCGTGCCCGGTCCCGGCCAGATGCCCCCGCGTGGCGGCCGGGACGGCCGGGCTGGCCGAGGCCAGCCGTCCGCCCTCAGTCAGCCGTCCCGGCGCAGCCGCCACCGGCCCGGGCAGCGCCTGGGCGCTGGCCAGCGGCCGGGACGGCCGCCGGGCGCCCGGGCCGGGCTGCGGCGGCCGCGCGCCACCGGGCGCGGCCTGACCCGAGAAACTCCGGCCGCCGCCGGGGAAGGTGCAGTCCCCGTCCGGCAGCAGCCACTTCTTGGCCGGGAAGATCGGGTGTACCGCCGGCCGCGCGGGCACGCCAGCGCCACCCGGCCGGGACCGCGCCCCCCGCGACCGACTTCCCGAATCGGCAGGGACGGACCCCGACGGCTGCTTCTCAACAGGCAGAGCGCTCATGCCGACCTCCTCATCAAACTTTCATTCGAATGCTGCCGTTCGATCGTATACCTGTTCGATCGAACGAACCTACGACATCTTTGTACCCGGCGGGTCTGACGTTTTGACGACACGTCGAACAGATGTTTGAGATCGCGGAGGCGAGCTACTACCCTCGGCTTCAGATAGGCAATAACCGGATTGGAAGGTCGTCTGATGGACAACGGCAGTACGGATAACGCCGAGGGAGTGGCCGAGGCCGTCGGCGACACTCCCCGGCCCAAGGGAAGGCCGGGACGTAAGCCGAAAGGCAGCGTTCCGCCTGTTGTCCCGGTGACGCCGGACAAGCCGGAGCCGGGTCATGTCCTCACCTGGCGGCAGCGCAAAGTGCTTCAAGTAATCCGTGACTCGGTGCAGAAACGCGGCTATCCGCCCTCAATGCGGGAGATCGGCGAAGCGGTCGGGCTGACGAGCACATCGAGCGTCTCGTACCAGCTTTCGACACTTCAGGCGAAGGGGTACCTGCACCGGGATGCGGGCCGGCCGCGGACCGTGGAGGTGCGGCTGCCGGGCCACCCGGCCGTCCGCCCGGATATCGAACAGGACGACGAGGAGAACGCCGAGGCTCCGGCCGGCGCCTTTGACATTCCGTCACAGGAAGCCGCGTACGTTCCGCTGGTCGGCCGTATCGCCGCCGGTGGTCCCATCATCGCCGAACAGCGGGTGGAAGACGTTTTCCCGCTGCCGAAGCAGCTGGTCGGTGAGGGTGAGCACTTCCTGCTCAAGGTGAGCGGAGACTCGATGATCAACGCCGCCATCACCGATGGGGACTGGGTCGTGGTCCGTTCGCAGCCGAACGCGGAGAACGGCGAGATCGTCGCGGCCATGGTCGAGGGCGAGGGGCCCGAGGGCGAGGCGACCGTCAAGACGTTCAAGAAGAGCGACGGGCACGTCTGGCTGATCCCGCACAACCCGCTTTACGCCCCCATTCTGGGCGACGAGGCCACCATCCTCGGCAAAGTGGTAGCCGTGCTCCGGCGTGTCTAGGCGGGCCGCGCACGGCCGGGAGGCGGCCCGCCCGGCCCCGGCGGACCGCCTCCCGGCACGCGGGGGTTTCAGCCTGCGACGACGTTGACCAGCTTGGGCGCGCGGACAATGACCTTCCGGATGGACTGGCCCGCCAGCGCGCGGATGACGCCGGGGGCGGCCAGGGCCACCTCACGCAGATCGTCCTCGCCGATTCCCGGCGGCACCTCGATCCGGTCCCTGACCTTCCCGTTCACCTGAACGACACAGGTGACCGACTCGGTGACGAGCAGGGCAGGGTCGGCCACCGGCCAGCCGGCCCTGGCCACCGACGGCTCGTGGCCCAGCAGCTCCCAGCACTCCTCGGCCGTGTACGGGGCGAACACGGACAGGAGCACGGCCAGTACGTCCGCCGCCTCAGCGACCGCCGGGTCGCCCGCGCCCGGCCCGGAATCGATGGCCCGGCGTGTGGCGGTCACCAGCTCCATCAGCCTGGCCACGGCCACGTTCAGCCGGTGCGCCTCCACCAGCCGGGTCACATCGTCGATGGTGTGGTGCGTGACCCGGCGGAGGGCCGTGTCGCCAGGTACGCCGTCCGGCACGGATGAGCTGCCCGCCGCGGTGCCCGCTGCGGCGCCGGCGCGGGCCGCCGCGACATCGGCGGCCAGCCGCCACGCCCGGCCCAGGAACTTCACCATCGCCTCGGGCCGCACGTCGGCCCAGTCGATGTCGTCTTCCGGCGGGCTGGCAAAGATCATCGTGAGCCGGATCGCGTCCACGCCGTGCGCGGCCAGCTGCTCACCCAGGTCCACGCCGTTGCCCAGCGACTTGGACATGGCCTTGCCGCGGTTGATGACCTGGCCCTGGTTCAGCAGCCGGGTGAACGGCTCGCGGAAGTCGGTCATGCCCATGTCGTGCAGGACCTTCACGAAGAACCGGCTGTACAGCAGGTGCAGGATGGCATGCTCGACACCGCCCACGTACAGGTCGATCGGCGCCCAGCGCCGCACATCGCCGGGGTCGAACGGGCCGTCCGCATAGCCCGGTGAGCAGTACCGCAGGAAGTACCAAGACGAGTCAACGAACGTGTCCATGGTGTCGGTGTCGCGCCTGGCCGCGCCGCCGCACTTGGGGCAGCTCACGTTCACCCAGTCCGTGGCGGCCGCCAGCGGCGACACGCCCTTGGGGACGAGGTCCTGCCCGCGCAGGTCGGGCAGCACGACCGGCAGGTCCTCTTCGGGAACCGGGACCTCGCCGCAGGACGGGCAGTGAACGATGGGGATCGGCGTCCCCCAGAACCGCTGCCGGGACACCAGCCAGTCACGCAGCCGGTAGTTGACGGCGGCCTGGCCCAGGCCCTTCGCGGCCAGGATCGCGGTGATGCGCGCGATCGCCTCGGCCTTCCCGATCCCGTCCAGCGGACCGGAGTTGACCAGCTCGCCGTCGCCCGCCGTCGCAATGCCCGTCACGGCCGGGTCGGGCTGACCGGTGTCCACCACGACCCGTACGGGCAGCCCGTGGGCCCGGGCGAAGTCCAGGTCACGCTGGTCGTGGGCGGGAACCGCCATGATCGCGCCGGTCCCGTAGTCGGGCAGCACGTAATCGGCCGCCCAGACCGGGATCAGTTCGTCGTTGACGGGGTTGACGGCGCGGATGCCCAGGAACACGCCGGTCTTTTCCCGTCCGGTGGCCTGACGCTCGATGTCGGTCAGCTTGCGGACCTCGGCGACGTAGGCGCGCAGCTGCTGCCGCCGACTGGGCTCGCACAGCTCCTCGGCCAGCGGCGAGTCGGCGGCCACCACAAAGAACGTGGCACCGTACAGGGTGTCGGGGCGGGTGGTGAAGACCGTCACCGGCTCGTCGCGGCCCTCGACCGCGAAGTGCACCTCGGCGCCCTCCGAGCGGCCGATCCAGTTGCGCTGCATGAGCAGGACGCGTTCCGGCCAGTTTCCCTCGAGGTCCGCGGCATCGGCCAGCAGCTGATCGGCGTAGGAGGTGATCTTGAAGTACCACTGGGTCAGCGTCCGGCGGACGACCTCGGTGCCGCAGCGCTCGCACCGCCCGTTGATGACCTGCTCGTTGGCCAGGACGGTCTGGTCCTTCGGGCACCAGTTGACGTAGCCGTCCTTGCGGTAGGCCAGCTCCCGCTCGTAGAACCGCAGGAACAGCCACTGGTTCCAGTGGTAGTACTCCGGATCGCAGGTCTGCAGACGTCGCGACCAGTCGAAGGAGACCGCGTACCGGCGGAACGACTCCGCCTGCGTCTCGATGTTCTCCTGCGTCCAGTCGGCGGGGTGGGCGTTGTTGCGGATCGCCGCGTTCTCGGCGGGCAGGCCGAAGGCGTCCCAGCCGATCGGGTGCAGCACGTTCCGGCCGAGCTGGAACCAGTAGCGCGCGACGGCGTCGCCGATCGCATACGCCTCGGCGTGACCCATGTGCAGGTCGCCGGACGGATAGGGGAACATGTCGAGCAGGTAGGCGCGCTCACGGGTATCCGCGGGATCGTCACTCGCGCGGAACGTGTCCAGCTCCGCCCAGCGACCCTGCCATTTCTCCTGGATAGCGCGTGGGTCGTAGCGCTGCGCCGCCTCGGCGCTGTCCGCCGCTGTCATCGTTTCCTCACCCTTTTAGGTCCGGCCGCGTGCGTGTCACGGTGAATCTGGCCCGGCGATGGACGCCCGGCAATGAAAAGGCCCCCCGCGCACGAGGGGCAGCCACGCCAACGGAGCTTCGGTCGGCGTGGCTAGATAAGGATCAGCCGGACGGCACGCATGCGCCGAGGATAGCGCATGCCCAGCAGCACTGCGGGAGGGCGCCGGAGCCTGTGCCGGGCATCGTGGCCCGGCCGCCCGCCGGCCTTCCAGTTCCCGCCCGGCTGCACGTCCCCGGATAAGGATCGGGCCGCCGCCGCCCTCATCAGGCGCGCCCATCCGTTGGCTCACCGTGCCCGGATCATCCCGCCGGGACATTCCCCGGCACAGGCATGTCACGAAAAGGAGAAATGCCGCCCGCATAGCCGACATTACGGTGCAGAAATAAAAATGAACCGGGAATCGGTAAGTCAGTTAATGGTCCTTGACCGTCAATATTCACGCTCAATACAGTGAGGGCGGCCAGGCTGCGGCCCCCGTGGCTGGCCATGGCCGGGCAGGTGATCGAGGTGCCCGGCGTGCCGTACTGCCAACGTGTCAACCAGCTCGAGGACCTGCGGCCCCGTGGCCGTCGTGGGCGCATGAGCCCGTCTTTACCGACACCTGCGGGAATTGCCGTGCTTAACGTGAAGCGCGTGCCGCCAGGGCCTGGGACATGATTAATGCTTTCCGGGGAAGAATGAGCATTCGGGTTAAAGCCGGCCGTGCGCGCCCAGCCGCGGCCACCGGCGTCTTCGCGCTCCGCGGCCGGGACCGCCCGTCGCTCGTCATCGCGCTGGAGCGAATTGCCGCCATTGCCCCGGGAATGTCAGACCGCGAGCTGCAGAACCTGGCTCGCCAGTTGTGCCGCGAAACGGCCGCCGCAGGGCTCGCCGGCAGCGACGCGCCGGGGACCCGCGCCGGTGATCGATCACGGGGCCTGGCCGGTGACCGTGAGATCCGGATCACCATAACCGCCTGGAACCCGGATCAGCTGGCCGAACGCGCCCGCCGCGCGGCTCGCCTGGCGGGCGCGGTGCACGGCGGCCCGATGATCAGCGAGGCGGGGGTCCGCGTGTCGTGCGGCGCCGGCGGCCGGATCGTGCTGGTCTTCCCGGGCGGCGCGGTCACGGACGGCGCGGGCGAGGGGGGCGCAGCCTGGCTGGCGGCCGAGGCCGCCGCCCTGACCCGGTCACTCGATGCGCTGCGGTGGCTGGAGGGACTCGGGGCCAGCGCGACCGCCGCCGTGGGCCACGGCCACGGTGAGATAGCCAGCCTGGTGTGGGCGGGCAGCCTGTCCGGACCGGAGGCCGCGCGCCTGGCCGCTCAGCATGGCGAGGTGCGCAGGGGCCTGAGGGCCACGCGTACCGCGATGGCCAGGGTCATCGCCGACGAGGCGACGGCATCCGGGCTCAGCGCCTCCTGCGGGCTGGCACTCGCCGCTGACGAGGGCCCGCGATCGCACGTGCTGGCCGGTCCCGTCGCTGGCGTCCGGGAGCTGACCCGGCAGGCAGCCGCGCTGGGCGTGACCGCGAGCGTGCTGAACGCGGCGCATGCGCTGCACACGCCGGCCATGCTGCCGTACGCGGCGCCGCTGCGCAGCATGCTGGCTCAGGTCCGGTTCGGGCCGCCGCGGCGGCGGCTGGTGTCCACGGTCACGGCGCGCGAACTGAGGCCGCAGGACGACATCGCCGCCATGCTGTGCGCTCAGCTCACCTCTCCGGTGCGCTTCCGCGAGGCGCTCCAGACGGCCTCCGAGGGCGCTGACCTGATCTTCTGCGCGGGCGCCGACGAGGCGCTTGTCGCAGCGGCCGCCGCCTGCGGCGTGCCTGCCGCCGGCTTCCCCGCGGTCCGCGAGACGGCCGGCGGCCGGCGGGACGGTAACTGGCTGGCGGCTGGCTTCCCGGCAGACGAGGGCACGGCCGCGTGCGCCGCCGCCCTGTTCACTGCCGGAGTCGCGGTCTCGTGTGCCTGCCGCCGGGCCCAGAAGGCCAGCGGCGACGGCGCAGCCAGGAACGTCCAGCAGGTCATCCCGGGATCCGCCTGTCCGAGGGCGGCCACCAGGCGCTGATGGCCGTCGGAGGAACCAGCCTGGCAGGTCCTTGTCGTCGGCCGGCCCAGACCGGACCATCTCGTCCTCGGTGAGCTGGCCGGGTGGGGCGGGATACTGTTCGACGACGTACCCGGTGGCCCAGCGGTGCACCTGGCCCAGGTGCCGGACCAGGTCGCGCATCCGCCAGCCGGGGCAGGTCGGGACGGAGGCGTCCGGCCCGGCGCGCTCGGCCGCCCGGGCCAGCAAGAGACCCTCGTCCCGCAGCGCGGCGATGTGCTCCGCCAGTTGCACGGGGCCCCCCGTCCGCAGCTCAGGCCAGTGCCGTGTCGTGAGCCGGAGGGACCGTCCCGTCCCCGTCTCCCGCTGGCGTCCCGTCTCCCGCTGGCGTCCCGTTGGAGCGAGCCGTCCCGGTCCCGGCGGCCGGCGCGTCCCAAGCCGAGGGCCGGGTCTCCCAGTTGGGCCGCAGCGGCATGCCGGAATACCCGTCGGCGGCCAGTCTTACGCCCAGCACCTGGTGCAGCTGGATGTGGTTCCGCTCGAAGCCGAGCCTCGACCCGGCCATGTACAGGCGCCACACCCGGGCGGTTCCCTGGCCGACCTCGGCGACGGCTTCCTCCCAGTGGGCGTCGAGGTTCGCGCACCAGGCGGCCAGCGTCATCGCGTAGTGCTCGCGGAGGTTCTCCTCGTGCCGGACCTCGAACCCGCTGTCGTTCATCAGGGAGATCAGGTAGCCGGGCGCCTCCAGCTCGCCGTCGGGGAAGACGTACCGGTTGATGAACCCGCCCTTGCGGGTGGCGGGCTCGAAGTTGTCCGGCCGGGTGATGCAGTGGTTGAGCAGGCGGCCCTCGGGCCGGAGCTTCCCGAGGAGGAACGCGAAGTAGCCCGGGAGCTGCCGCATGCCGATGTGCTCGGTCAGCCCGATCGAGCTGACCGCGTCGAACCCGCCCTCCGGGACGTCCCGGTAATCGAGGTGACGGACCTCGGCCAGGCCGGACAGGCCGGCCTTCTCGATGGCGTCCCGGGCCCAGGCCGCCTGCTGCCCGGACAGCGTGACGCCGATCGCGCGGACGCCGTATTCGCGGGCCGCGTGCATGACCATGCCGCCCCAGCCGCAGCCAACGTCGAGCAGCCGCATGCCGCTGCGCAGCCCGAGCTTGCGTGCGACCAGGTCGAACTTGTACGCCTGGGCCTCTTCCAGCGTCGAGTCCGGCGCCGGGTAACAGGCGCAGGTGTAGGCCATCGACGGGCCCAGCACCCACTCGTAGAACTGGTTGGACACGTCGTAGTGATGCGAGATCGCGTTGGCGTCCCGGCCTTTGGAGTGCCGCTTGCCGGTGAGCCACCGGCTGCCCACGTTCACCTCCTGCGGGGGCGGCGCGAGCCGCGGGACGAGGGTCCGGGGACCGCCGAGCTCGCGGAACAGCCGGAGCCGCTCGGACAGGTCCAGGTTCATCGACTGCGCCCTGGCCATCCGGGCCAGGGCGGTGTACATGTCCCCGTCCACGTCCAGATGCCCGGACACGTAGGCGCGCGCGAGCCCGAGCGCGCCGGGCGCCTGCGCCAGGTAGGACACGGCGGCCGGCGACCGGACCGTAACCCGGACCGGGGCGCCGGCGGCACCCGCACGGCTCCCGTCGTAGGCGACGAACTCCACCGGGGCATCGGGTCCTACGAAGGTCTCGAAAACTTGCGCCAGCGCCATGCTTGCCTCGCTTCCGTCGATCTGGCTTCCGTCGATCTGGCCATGGGGCGGTTCAGCGTCCGCGGACGCATTTGTCGTACAAGCTCGGGAGACGGCCGGCACCGTCATACTCCCGCTTCAGCTTTTCGTGGGCCACGCCGTTGTAGAGCCTGCTGAAGTCGTCCTCGGTGTAGAAGGACGTCGAATACAGCGACTTGTGGCCGCCGAGCGCACCGACCTCATTCTCGATCAGCCGGTTGTAATGGCCGTCCGGACGGCCCGGTGGCAGCGGTACCGTCCCCCAGAAGCCGAAGTTGACGTACACCTCGCCGGGCTTCAGCGGATACAGCGGCCAGTCACGTGCGCCGCGCAGCCGCAGCGGGCACATCCAGACCGGGCTCATGCCCACCTGGGAAGCGAAGAAGGTGAGGAAATCCGCGCCGCGTTCGACGGGGATCTCCACGTCCTGGATCACCGCCTCCCTGAACGGCAGATTCCGGCGTTCGTTCAGCTTGCCGCTCAGGCCGAGCCGGCGGTCCAGCGCGACCAGCTTGCGGTACACGTCGGAGCGGCGGTAGCGCCGCGGCCACAGCGCCCGGACCAGGGGTTTCTGCACCCCGAACGGCCGGGAGCACCAGAACCAGTCGGTATCCCACCGCCACAGGTAGTCGCGGATGGTGAGAAAGTCCTCCTCCGGGCCGCGGATGGAGGTGTAGTAGATGTCCCGGCCGGTGTAGTCGCTCCGCCAGGGCGCGACATCGCTGAAGGCCCCGACGGTCAGGTAGAGCTCACCGGGGCTGAACGCGACGCCATCGACGAAGTCCGCGCGGTGACCGCGGTAACCGCCGTCGGCCGCGATCTGGTGTATGGCCGCCATGCACGCGGCCGGGTCGCGGAACGGGAAGTGGCGCAGGTGCACGAACGGGCGGACGGGCTCCAACTCGATGGTGAGCGACAGAGCGTAGCCGAGGGTCCCGTAGGAGTTGGGAAAGCCGGCGAACAGGCCGCCGTGCTCGTTGCCCGGCGCCGCCGTGACCACCCGGCCGTCCCCGGTCAAGATCTCCATCTCCAGGACCGACTCATGAGGCATGCCGTTGCGCAGCGAGGTGGACTCGATGCCGAGCCCGGACACCGCGCCACCGAGGGTGATCGTCTTCAGCTGGGGCACGACGAACGGCATCATCCCGTACGGCAGCGTCGCGTCGCAGAGGTCCTCGTAGGTGGTCATGCCGCCTACCACGGCGACGCGTGCGGCCGGGTCGACGGACAGCACGTGGCCGAAGGCGGACACATCCAGCGCGGGGCGGCTTTCCGCCCCCCGGCCGGCGGCCGGGTCGCGGAACCGGAACAGGTTCGATGTGCGCTTGGCCAGGCGTACCGGTGTGCCGGGCGGCATCGCCGCGTACGCGTGGCGCAGCCGTGCAACCGCGGCGCGATGCTCCGCCATGGCGGCCAGCGGCGCGTCCGTGCGGGCGACCTCCGTCATGCGCCCTCCCTTCCGTCCAGCGCGCTGCCCAGGTCGCGGGCCGATGCCGGGCAAACAGCTCACGCAGTTTATCCCGGCGTGCCGGGCCCTCCACGTTCGCTACCTGCCTGGTCGTCATCAAGGTCCCCGCCGGGGGGCGGGCCGGCCTCGGCCCCGGCCCGCTCATCGTCGGCGGCGTAGCTGGCGGCGACCTCCTCCGGGGTCATCGGCAGCCGGGCCATGGACGGCGGGGTACCGGCGTCGATCGTGTCCCGGAGCAGCAGCGCCATCGAATATCCGGGGTCGGCCTCCAGGGCACGGTCCAGAGCCAGGTTGGCCAGCGCGCCGTTACCGCACTGCCACGCGGTGAACGCGAGCAGCGAGGCGGGTGCGGGCACGTACTCGCGCTCGGCGCGGCGGGCGACGTCGGTCCAGAGCCGGGCGTGGGCGTCGCGGTGATCCGGGTCCATCCGTGCCCAGGCGTCGTCACGCACGCGCAGGTTGGCCAGCGCCAGCGACAGCCATGCAACCTGATCGTCGGTCGCGAACCTGCCGCCGCCCCGATAGATCGTTGACCGGGGTATCTGGTGAGGTCAGGGGCTCAATGATCGTAGGCGATCAAGGACCGCTTGACCGGTGCGCTGATGAACCAGTTGAACCAGATCGCGG
>Ga0335085_10008476_pt1 | contig 15679 bp, 17 predicted proteins | sample Lox_Sample_45_FD_206712 | JGI IMG/M metagenome (GOLD analysis project Ga0335085, IMG submission 206712) | Soil microbial communities from Loxahatchee National Wildlife Refuge, Florida, United States - Lox_Sample_4.5 | ecosystem: Environmental > Terrestrial > Soil > Wetlands | place: USA...
TCGTGCTCGGGTGAAATCATTGCCGGTGTCGAGCCTTTGGAAGACACGCTGCGCGCCATCGATTACATCACCGGCATCGGCGCTTTCCCCACCGTTTGCATTTTCCGTCCCACCATCGGCTCCGACATGGAACAGTGGCCGTCACCGCGTTACGAGGACATGTTGGTGGTCTTTCGCCATATGTACGAAGCGTGCCGGCACAACAATATTCCTATCGATGTCACGCCCAACATCGAAGTGAGCCTGATCGTGCAGCCGGGCGACACGCGGTATCTGGCGCCGCGCAATTGGGCGTCTTCTTTCTACCACGCCGAAATGGCGCTGGCGCGCTGGCTGGCCCGCCCCTACTTCGCCTGGAAAATGCGGCCGAAAAACATCACCGCTTCGGAAGTTCTCACTCCACCGGGAGCCAGGGCTGCGGCAGCATGATTCAGAATCGTACCCAACCCGAAGTCACCACGAAGCTGAGTACCGAAGGCGAGGCCGACCCCCTTGCCAGCGCATTGGCCACGGCGGCAGAAGCCTCCGCCGATCCTTTCGAAATTGAAACGACCGGCGCGGGCCTGGAAATTGTGGCGCTGGCGCCGCTGCCCAACGGTATTCCTAATCGCGCGCGAATGAAAATCTTCTCGCCCAAGCCGGGCCACACGCTGGTGTTCTTCTTCAAGAAGAGCCTGGTCCCCTACAGCCGCGACCGTTACAGCTATGGCGGCCTGGATTTGCGTGCGACCTCCGTTGAGGCGCAGGAAGCCTCCGCGTGGCTCGACTTCCTGACCTCTGGATTCCATCCCGACAAGCGCCCGGAGAAGCTTCGCCGCGCGTTTCCTTACGAAATTCCGGAGTAGGGATACCTCGATCCCCCCTGCATTTAGCGCATGCGGGGTTTGGCGAGCGAGAGCAGCAATTTTGCCAGGCGGCGGGAGTCGTGGCGGGCGACGCGGTCTTCCAGCAGCAAGTTGGCGCACAGGGGTTTGACGCCCAACTTGCGCACGGCGTCGAGGTCCAACTCGACGGGCGCGGCGCGCTCCGCCGCGTACCGTTTCAAGATCGCACCCGAGAGCGTCCCCGTGTTGAGTACGACGTGGTCAAATAGTTTCCGTCCCGCGTGTTGGTGGAGGGCTCTGATATGGTCCGCGGCCGTGTAACCTCGCGATTCGCCGGGCTGCGTCATGAGGTTGCAGACCAGCACTTTCACCGCGCGCGACTGCGCAATCTCTGCGGCGATGCCCTGCACGAGCAGGTTCGGCACCAGTGAGGTGTAGAGCGAGCCCGGGCCGAGCGTAATGAGATCGGCTTGGTGAATCGCGGCCAGGGTATCCGGCAGTGGCCGGCAGCGGCCGGGGACGATTTGCAGACGCTGGATGGGAGCGCGGGTTTTGGTGATGCTGCGCTCGCCGAAGATGACTCTGCCATCCGTCCGCGTGGCCTTCAGGTGCACATCGGAGAGTGTGGCGGGGAAGATTTCGCCGCGAATGGCCAACACTTCGCTTGAAAGGCGCACGGCTTTGGCGAAGTCGTGGGTTAGATTCGTGAGCGCTGTGAGAAAGAGATTGCCGAGATTGTGGCCGCGCAGCCCGTGGCCGCTGGCGAAACGGTAATTGAAGAGTTTGGTGAGGAGTTGTTCGTCTTCGGCGAGCGCCACAAGACAGTTACGGATGTCACCGGGAGGAAGAATGCGGAAATCACGTCGCAGGCGGCCGGAGCTGCCGCCCTCGTCCGTGACGGTGACAACGGCAGTGAGCCGGGTGATCTCAGGCCGCAATTGAGCGGGGCGTGAGGGCTCTACCACGTGGTGCTTAAGGCCACGCAGAACCGTCGACAAGCCCGTGCCCCCACCGATGGCGACAACTTTCATTAACGGGTACGAATCCTTGCGATGAGCTTGATAAATCAGGGCTGAGCGTTAAGCTTAGGACCCTGCCAAATAAATCAGACGCCGGAAGCGAGGGTCGGCTGCAAGGCCCTGGAAGTCCTCGTCGCGGCGTGCGTGGATGCGGTTTTCGGGACGCAAGGCGAAAGCGGCTTCCAGATGAGTGAATGCCTTATCCGGGCTCCCTCCAAGGGCATGGGACACCGCCAGAGCATATTGGATGTGATCCTGATGGGGTTTCATCCTGTCGGCCTTGCTCAGGTGCTCGACTGCCAGCCCAAACTGGTGCGCATTCAAACAGGCAACGCCCAGCGTGTAGTAATCGTCGGCCGATTTGGGAGGCGGCGCAAGACGGCCAATCCTTTGCCGACAAAGCCGTAAGTGGACGTGGGCGCGTTGGGCCACGTCGCGCGCATCGCTATCGACCAGCTTTTCAAAGATCTCAGCGGCCTTATCATAATTCTGTTTTTGAAACGCTCGCACACCCATTTCAAAATTCTTAATGGCATTCTGGTATCGGACATCGACTTGTGGCCTTTCGGGAACGGGGGACATCATGCCCTTATGTCCCGTTTTGGTCCTGGCGCTGGAAATGGGTCTTCCCGCATCGTTGCGACGAGCCCGGATACTCGACCGCGAGGAGCTTCGCTCTCCATCAACCGCGTGACGCACCCGTGACGTAGACTTCCGCGGTCTCGCTAGGGCGTGCCGTTTTGTCGATTTAAGTGTTTTCATTTCAGTATTTTATGCAGCCATCCGGGGTGTCTAGCCAGCCTGCCGCGATGATTGCCATTTCTATCTATAACAAATTTCGGTAGTTGGAGTCAAATCGTCTATTTCGCCCCGGGCACGGTGGGGATGCCTCTCTTTTCGCCTGAATTTAGCCACAATGTGTACGTTCAACCTTCTGTTCCATGCGATCAATGACATGCGAGCCATGCCATCCTTTCCCAAGAGTCACATTGGCATCTGATACCTGACACCTGACCCAACTTATGGTAGGATTCACGCCTTGGTTAGGAGAATCTGGCTTACACTATGAGTAACAGCGTTATGACAAATTCCACTGCGGGATTCTTGGTACCCGCCGGCACGACGGTAGAAGGATCGGGGCAGGGTGCTCCGATGGAACTGGGCGCGCTGGCTGGCAAGGCGGTTGTGCTGATCTTGCTGATTGACGAGGTTCTGGAACAGGAATCACTGCACGTCTCCATCTGGGGTTCGGCAGACGGCGCAACTTGGGGAACGCAGGCGCTGTTCTGGTTCCCACAGAAATTCCATTCCGGCGCCACGCCCGCGTCCATGGATTTGGGGCAGCGTCCGGACATCAAATTTCTTCAGGCTCGTTGGGAAACGAACCGGTGGGGACGAGGCATCCCGCGTCCCCGCTTTAGATTTTCCGTGGAAGCCCAGCAATCTGGCCGTTGAGGCGCTGACTCGAAAGGTTGCGCACCGTGGACTCTGAAGATCCGCAACTCGTTAAGGACCAGGTTGAGCGCCGGCAGTATCGCCGCGTCAAGTTGGTAACAGAAGTTCATTGCGAAGCGCTGGAATGCTTTGAGATCAGGGTAACTCGGGATGTGGGCGTTGGCGGCATGTTCTTCGCGGTGCGATTTCCCCTTCCCATTGATTCCGAGCTTTCAGTCACTTTCCGACTTTACCCCACGGAACCGGCCATCACGTGTCGCGCCAAGGTGATCTCTTCGCACGTCGGCCTGGGCATGGGAATCCAGTTTCTGGACCTCAGTGCAGAGGCGCATCAGATGCTTCAAAGGTTTGTGGAAGAAGGTGCCTAGGTCCTGCCATCCTTCCCTTGGTTCCCGCCTTCTAACTTACGTTGTGAGGTCAGCGATGAAAATCCTCTTCTTAGCGCTGTTGGTTACCGTTTGCCCACTCACCGTCTTCGGGCAATCATCCACCGGGAAAACGCCGCTCCCGCCGCATCCCAATGCGCCCGCCTCGCAGGAAATTCAGACGGAGAGGATTTTGCCGCCCGGGCAAGTACCCGCCGTCCCGTCAGCCCAGGCAAGCGCTGCCGGGCGCATGGAACCTGCCCAGGTGAAAGCGTTGATGCACAAGATCTGGCTTGCGCAGTACCGTTTGAATGACCTGCTTGCGCAAGTGCATCCGGAAAAATGGAAGATGCCCCAGTCCGCGCGGCAGTCCTTCGACCAGAGTTTGGAGTCGTTGCGCAAATCGATGGCGGCAGCGGAAGACTGGCGCGGCCAGTTTGAGGCCCGCCCCGATAGTTTGTACTTGGGATTTCAGACCTATGTAGCCATCAGCGCAGTGCTGCCCCGTGCGGACGGCGTAGCCCACAGCGTCTCGAAGTACGAAAATGCCAGCTTTGGCGCCCAATACAGCCAGTCCGCCAATCAGCTTTTCGATCTCCAGCAGTTGATTGAGCCTCACCTGGCGTATCTGCTGAAGAATCAGGACAACTATCTGCTGATTGCACAGACAAACCTGGCTTCCTGCCAGAATGAGTTGAATTTTGCCGAGCACGACAAGGAAGGGCACGCAACTCCCATGAAAAATATCGTGCCGGAGTTCAAGGGCCATGGGCGGACCGCGCATGCTGCCACCGCGGGGGGTGGCGCAAAGCCCGCCGAAGCCAAGGGCAAGGCGGCGAACAAGCCGGCCAAGAATCCACCCAACAAAACGCCGCAGAAATAGGGCGGCTCCAAGAGTCGTCAGGCTCACGGGTCGACCTTAGACCCCCTCACCCGTCCCGCGCCGGCTTGTGAAAGCGCCGGTCGCGGTCCACCCTCTCCCCCAAGGGGGCGAGGGCAGTCAATTCAAGTCAACGTCCGCCTCGGAGGGTGGCGCATACATTGCTTTTCATGTATGCGTCCCAATTGCCGCTCGCATGACTTCAACTTCCGTGCCCAGTTCCCGCAGGGTGCAAAAGGGGACGCATACATGAACTTGAATGCATGCGCCACCCGCGATCTTGCTCTTGCATGATAAGGAACTGTGCTCGACCTGACACCTAGCATCTGGCACTTGATGCCTGGCACCTTGGAGCCCTACTGACCCATCATTCGCGCTTTTTCCAGAATTGCCGGGCGGGCCTCTTCCATCAGTTCCCGTAGGTCCGCATAGCGCAAGGAACGCTGCTCGAAACTGCGCTTGGCCACCGCCGCGAGAAACCGCGCCTCGAACTCTCGAAAGTATGATCCGTAAATGTGGTAACTATCGGCGATGTGGCAGTAGCGGCCCACTGCCACCTTCCGGCCGGATAGTTCCGAAACCCGCGCGGCGATGCGCCTTTGCATTTCGACCAGGGCAAAAATATTCATGAAGGCAGCCTTGTAGGCATCGTTGGAGCGGAAACGCACGTTCATGCTCAGCACCGGCGAGCCGTTTTCTTCCGTGATCCGGCACCAAACGCTTTGCAGGCAGGCCGGGTCGTAGCAATCGTTGTCTTCCCAGACTTTCCAGGTGATCGCCTGGGCGCGCCGCGTATAGGGAGTCTCCGCCAGCTTGCGGGAGAGGGTTTCGATTTGATCGAAGGGCGGAAGCCCGGGGACGGAATAGCGGAACAGCCGCTGGTGGTAGGTGTACTCCCAGCGCGTATCGCCGGGATCGCGCTGATCGCGCACCAGGTGGTCCTTGAGGCCTTCCAGGACTTCCATCACGTATTCCTGAAGGTCCTCGGGCCCGCCCGGAAAGTCGCGGTGGATCATCGGCTCTTTAAGAGGCTCGGCGATGGTGATGATCATCGTCGCGTCTTTGCTCGGTGGGTCGTCGGGCTTGTCGTACTGCGTTTTGATGTCACAGCCTTTTTGGTGGAGCAGGAGGAGTGATTCTTCCCAGGCGCGGGCAATGCAATCGGCTTCAACATGGAGAACGGGGATACCGGTCATGGATCTGTCCTTTCCTTGGTACGAGCACTCATGGTTTACCTGAAGGGCTATCAATCGGTGCGGGCGTTGCTAGAAAGAGCCTTGGCATCATTTCGGCAACGGCAACAGCCAATTTCGCGGTAGAATACCAGAAGCGAGGTGTCTGATGGCACACAGATTCACGGTCATTTTTGAGAAGGAGGAGGAAGGTGGCTACCACGTCTTCTGTCCCACCTTAACGGGTTGCCACACGCAGAGTGAAACCCTCGAAGAAGGTGACCGGAATATCCGTGAGGCCATCCAATTGTACGTCGATAGCCTCATCGAAGATGGGTTGCCAGTCCCCGAAGAGGATATTCTCATCAAACCCATAGAGATTCCGGCTTGAGTCCCAAATTACCCGTCGTTACCGGCAAGGAGGTTGCCCGCGTCGCCGAGCGCCTGGGTTTCGAGTTTCGTCGACAATCGGGCAGCCATGCTGTCTAGGTGCGCTCCATCGATCACGCACGAGTGGTAATCCCGATGCACTCCAGGATTTCCCTCAAACGCAAAACCCTGCGCGGTATCATTGAGGACCTCAAGGTGAGCGTCGCGGAATTCTCCAAGCTGCTTTAAGAATGGGATGCCATGTTTCAATGGCCCTGGCTAACGGATCTTGGCAGTACGTTTCCGCCACGCTTGCCAGACCTCTTCCACTCCCTGCTGGAACAATGCAGCTTTCGACACCGTGAAATCCAGTTCGCCGTGGACGGCCTTGTGCCGCAAATTCCAGAGCGCCTCCAGTTGGCCTGCATGCAGTCCGAGGCCCACGATCTGCTGTCGGTGTTCAAGCTCCCGCACCAGCGCTAGATTCATCTTTTGGAAAACACCTTTAGTCGTGCCGGAATACTCCATCATCTCCCGGAGCACAGATTCGTAAACCCGAGCAGTAATCACGGCGGACGACACGAAGTCTCGGTCTATGAGGACACCTGCAAGAATGAGGCGTTCCCTTCCTGTGCGACGCCAAAACCCCTCAAGCCCTTTGACAAGATTCCTAAGGCGGACCTTCTGAAGAAAATCATCCTGGTACATTTCCTCGCTCAGCGCAGCACAATCCGGCTCATGGACAAGGTGCGCAGCACTCCAAAGTGCCATGTCGATATCCGCGACCCTTTCCAAAACCTTATAGTGCTCTTTGAGGTCTTTGAGTACTTTCAAGTATGAGAGATAGGATTCTGCAGCGTTCGCCGACGGAGAAGGGCAGAGGAATGACACGACTGGTGGTGAGAAAATCGCGAAGCCCTCTGGGCAAATGAATCGCAAAATAACAGACACGATTTCGATGTTTTTGATAGCATCCTGCAACGACTTGACAGCGATGCGCGTGCCTGCTTGTGAGTAAATGTGGGTAGGGAGGGGGACAGGCTCTTCAAGGGTGGCGCTTAATCGGGGCCACCACTTCGGATAGTCCCAGCCGCTTTCCGGATCTTCGATGACTTCGAGGACTCTTCTGTCTACTTTCCAATCGTCTTTTATCCGACGAACGTGGTCCTCAACGCTGGAAAGATTCTGTCTTCGGCCGGTGCGCCTTTCTGTTGCTAATGGAAACAAGCTATGGAACTTGGTTAGCCACATACGGTGATCCTGGTGATTGTCTGAGCTGGTTCAAAGAGAGGCGCTCCAGGAATGGCGCAGACCTGTCACGGCGTGATTTCCCTCAAGCCCTTATCCAGAGTGGCGAGGGCGACGTCCACATCACCCTTGGAAATGTTGAGCGGCGGGGACATGCGCACCACGTTGCCGTATAGCCCCCCTTTACCGACCAGCAGGCCGTGGACGCGCAACCGTTCGAGCAACTGATTGGTCAAATCGGAACCGGATTCTTTGGTCTTCCGGTCTTTGACGAGCTCGATGCCTTGCATCAGCCCCATGCCGCGCACATCGCCGATAATCGCGTGCTTTTCCTTCAGCGCTTCCAGGCCCGCGTGGAAGTGATTGCCGACGGTTTCGGCGTTGTCCATCAGGCGATCTTCTTCGATCAAATCAATCGTGGCCTTGGCCGCAACGCAAGCGACAGGGTTACCGCCGAAAGTGGAAATGGTCAGACCTTTATACGCGTCGGCGATTTCCGGACGCGTCAGCGTGAGCCCGATGGGCACGCCGTTCGCCATGCTTTTGGCGCTGGTTATGATGTCGGGTTCCACCTCCCAGTGCTCGATGCCCCACCACTTTTTGCCGGTACGTCCCCAGGCGGCTTGCACTTCGTCGGCAATGAACAGCCCGCCGTAGTTGCGCACGATGTTGGCGACAATCTTGAAATAGCCGGGCGGCGGCACGATGAACCCGCCCAGTCCCTGGATAGTCTCCACCAACATGCCGGCGATCTGGCCGCTGGTGGACGTCTTGATGACTTCCTCAACATCCTTGGCGCAGTGGAGATCGCAACTCGGGTAGGTGAGCCCATACGGGCAGCGATAGCAATATGGTCCCGGCGCGTGCACGATGCCGTAGGGAATCACTCCCGCCTTGCGCCAGGTGTGAAGGCCGGTGAGCGACTTGGTCAGGTGCGAGTGCCCGCTGTATCCATGCCGCAGCGCCAGAAGTTCGTAATTGCCCGTGTACATGCGCGCGGTAAGGATGGCAACTTCATTGGCTTCCGTGCCGCTGTTGGTAAAATAGCTCTTCTTCAGTTTGCCGGGCGCAATCGCGGCCACCTTTTCCGCCAGACTCACTAAGGCTTCTGTGACGAAGAGGGTGGACGTGTGCTGCACCTTGTCGATCTGCGCCTTGATCTTCTCCGTGACTTTGGGGTTCGAATGCCCCACGCCCACAGTTACGATGCCACCCAGGAAATCGAGAAACTGCTTGCCCTCGATGTCCCAAACGTACTGGCCCTTGGCGTGGTCAATTACCATCGGGTCTTTGAAATAGGTGGTGACACAGTTGAAAAGGTACTCCTGTTTTTTGCGAATGATTTCATCGCGGGTCATGTTCCCTCCGTGAACTTGTGACGCTCAGCTTAGGACTGCGTGTCTGCCTGACGCTTGACCCATAGGTAATGCGCAGACACGACAAATACTCGATCTGCCGGCCTTGGAAAGAGTGGAACACTCACGCAGGCCTTCAATGAAGTCAAGACTATGCATTGTGCATCGAGGGTATTTCAACAGGCAAGAGACTTCAGTCGCCGCTTCAAGCAGCCAACAATCTCCGGTCACGAATACTTGCACACAGCCAAGGTAAACAATCTGCCAGATATCTGGTCCATCAGGCCGCTGGGAACGTTTCTTATCTTTCTTCTTCGTCTTCGGTGCGTGAGTTGTCGAAAGTTGAATGATATATGCGAGCGTGGCCGCGAGGACTCGCCAGATATCGCTGGCGTGGCAAAGATCACGCATCTGCTCGATTGACAGGCCAAGCTCTTGGGCTGGCCGCAACTTGCAAAGGACCGAAAGAAAGTCAACTCTTTCGAGGACGTCAGCCGATAGGTAGCTTGTGACACTGTCTTTCGATGGCGGTTTGATCGCCTGGATAAAACTCTCCAATCTGGAACCTATATCGTGTATCCAATCCTTGACATTTCCGACCGAAACATTCTCGGGGTCAGAGAGCGCCTCATGAAAAGATCTCGCTGGCCCGTTTTCCTTTATGAAAAATGCATTCTTCCCTTGCAGGAATGCACTTGCAGCAGATTTCGCAATGTCGAGGGGCTGCTCCAGAACTGGTTCTTAACCATGCAGCATCTCCACAATCCTGCAAAGGGCCCCCATTCTGGCTGGCTCAGAAGTCTGGAGGATTTCGGCAACAGAAAGTACACTGGCCAACGGAACTTGGCGTCTGCGTTTTAGCAAATGGATCAGCAAATCCCGGTCATATGCATCAGTAATGTGATTCCAAGCTGACGTGTCGAAGTACATACGCTGAAAGCTAGGCGCATCCAGGGCCACGTTTTCGTCATCTTGTTGCTGTGCGCTCATGGGTCAAAGCTCTGCGAACAATGGGCGGTAAGATGATGGTAAGGAAGAAACCGCTGGGGTAAAGGTAATCCTCCCCTGATTCATCAATTTCGTCAGCATTCGTCGCCAAGATACCCGTATCAAGCGCGTTTCGTGCCGAACACCTAATTGTTTACGGCAAGCAAGCTCTCGACGGAAATATCCTCGTCGATCTCTTCCCAGTGGATGCCGATGCCGCGCCCGATGAGTCGCCAGTCCTTCCTTTGTTTTTCCGTTGCCGTCCTCAGACGAGGAAACCATTCGAGCGGTGCGGAAACCTCGCGCCCATCGGCGAGGACCACACGCAGAGCATCCGGCGTAAACGAAACATCGACGGCCAGCGGCTCAATTCTGATGTCCAAGGTACCCATCCCATTTCTCCTTGAAAAACGCTTCGTTTTCTTCAACAAGCTGGCGGATTTCCGTGAGCTCATTGCTCCTGAAGTCAACTGACATTGCTAAACGCACGGGGTAAAGCCAGAACTTCGCGTACCGTTCCGCTTGGTCCACGTGTATATGCGGAGGCTCCTTCCCCTCGCGACTGTAGAAAAAGAACCGGTACCCTTTCACTCGCAAAACAGTTGGCACAATTCCCTTATACCTCAAGGTTCGCGGGGAAGGAAGGGACAAGCCCCCTATTTCTCGAAATCCGAACTGCCTCCTGCTTGCTGCCTACAACCTTCCGCCTACTTAACATGCTCATCCAGCCACTCCAACACTGTCTTGTACCACAACTGGCTATTTTGTGGCTTCAGCACCCAGTGTCCTTCATCGGGGAAATACAGCAGCTTGGATTTGATTCCGCGCCGTTGCAAGGCTGAGAATAGTTGGAAAACCTGGCCTTCCGGCACGCGGAAGTCTTTTGCGCCTTCCACCAGCAGCATGGGAGTTTTGATGTTCTGGACGAAGTTTGAAGGTGACCATTTCTCGCGCAGCGCCAGGGATTCCTTCTCCCAGGGCAGTCCTTTGAACTCCCACTCGTCGAACCACAGTTCTTCCGTTTCGCCGGCCATACTATGATTGTCGAAGTCACCGTCGTGCGAGACCAGCGCTTTGAAGCGGTCGGTGTGACCGGCAATCCAGTTGATCATAAAGCCGCCAAATGAGGCACCCGCCGCCACCATCCGAGACTTATCGACGAAGTCCAGCTTTTCGAGAAAGTCCGTGGCATACATCAAGTCCTGGAAGGGCGCGCCGCCCCAATCGCCGGAAATCTCCTCCACAAATTTCTGACCATAGCCCGTCGAGCCGTGGAAATTGGTCATCAGTACCACGTACCCATGCGCGGCGAACATTTGCGCGTTCCAGCGATAGCTCCAGGCATCCTCCCAGGCACTCTGCGGGCCGCCATGCACAAGCAGCAGGCCCGGATACTTCTTAGTGGAGTCGAATCCCGGTGGCTTTACCATAAGGTTCTCAATATCCGCCCCCAGCGCGCCATGCGTGGTTACGAAATCAGCGGGATTCATGTCGAGTTCTGCCAGCAACGCATCGTTTTCGTGAGTCAAGAGGGTCGGTGGGCCGCCCGATGTGTTCACCCGATAGATTGCCGCCGGCTGCGTCAGGCTGCTTCGAGTCAAAAGTAGCCACGACCCGTCAGGGCTTACACTGAGGTCGTCGTTCATGCCCTCCAGAACTTTCTCCACCTTGGGGGAACTGATCGAAGTTTTAAAGACCGGCTGCCTGGCGTGGTCAGGTGCAGTGAAATAAAGGGTGTCGTTGTCGGGCGCCCAGCCGAAACTCGATACCCACTGGTCAAATCCCGGGGTCAGGTCGAGAGTTTTGCTTGCCTCGCGATCATAAACGCGCAGGCGGAAGAGGTCAGATTCGTAGCCATTCCGCGCCTGGGAGGTGTAGGCGATATAGCGTCCATTGGGAGAATATTGCGGCGACGCGTCGGAGCCCGGGTTGTCACTGGTGATGTTGAGCGGTTCACCGCTCTGAGTGCCGATGATGTAAAGGTCGTTGTTGGTGGTCCAAGCGGCCGCGGACTGACCCGCGGACCCCTTGGTGCGGTTCGAGGTGTAGCAAACTTCCGTGCCGTCCGGCGAGATCGCGTAGCCATCGGGCGCGCCAAGGAAAAAAGTGGGCGAATCGAAAGCGCCGGGAGTCAGGTCCCGGGGCGTACCGCCTTTCGCCGAAACGGCGAAGAGGTGCGTATACCGGCCCTCGCGCCAGGCGTCCCAATGGCGAAAGAGCAGTTCGCTGAAAATTTGCGCCTTGACTTTGCTCTCCGCCGCTTCTTTCAGCCGGCGCGCATTGCAGGCGTCATCCGCGCAGTCGGGGTAGGCCTGCGAAGTGAAGAGCAACATGTCACTATGGGCGGCCCAGGTGACCCCATCGGCCTCCGTGGAAAGGGAAGTGACGGGCCGGGGATCACCCCCATCGAGGGGCAGAATCCATACTTGCGAATTGCCCCCGCGCGTTGAAATGAACGCCAACGATTTACCGTCGGGGGACCACCGCGGGCGCGTGTCGGAACCGTCACCGCGCGTCAGTTGCCGCGGCTCACCGCCGTCGGCGGAGACCATCCAGATGTGCCGCACTATCTTGTTAGCGGCGAGATCCACCACGCCGACTTCGTAGGCGATCCACTTGCCATCGGGCGATAATTGCGGATCGGAGATCCGCTGCACCTTGGCCAAATCTCCATAGGTAATCGGGTGTTTGGCCTGGGCTACGGAGCATATTGCCAGCAGGAAAAGAGTCAATCCTAAACGAAGAACTATATGCATGGATGCTCCCCGGATTGCCATTAATCTACTATCGCCTTGCCGCAATAAACTTATCACAGAGCGAGTATGTGTAGCGCGTCAGATCTGTTATTGAAGTCCGCGGTTCGTCCCCGGTGCGAAAGGAAAATTCGCGGACCCGAACAAGTATCCGCGCCATCCCTCTTACCACAGGGCGAGCGGTCGGCTCATCGTTTAATGCGAGCTGAGCCACCCTTCATGACGTGCTTCACCTCTTCCGAAGTAATCATGCTGGTGTCACCACGGGTGGATTGCAGCAGCGCGCCATGCGCCGCGCCCATATCCACGGCCTCCTGCGGGCTTCCACCTTCCAGCAGGGCATAGATGGCACCGCTGCAAAAGCCGTCGCCGCCGCCCACCCGGTCTTCAATTTCCAGGCCTTCATAGCGCTTGGATTGGTAAAACTCTCCATCGAAATACAGGATTGCTGACCAGTTGTTCACCAGCCCGCTCACCACTTCGCGCAGTGTGGTGCCCACAGCTTGAATGTGGGGAAACTTTCCCACAACCTGCTCGGCCATTTTCTTGTAGGCTTCCACCGGAAGCTTCTTCAGCGATTCGTCCACGCCCTCCACCTTGAACCCCAGGACCTTCTGGAAATCTTCCTCATTGCCGATCAGCACATCGATGAAGGGTACCAGACCTTTCGTCACCTCGATGGCTTTGGCGCTGGACCAGAGCTTGCTGCGAAAGTTGAGGTCGTAGCTCACGATGGCGCCCGCTGCGTGCGCTGCTTCCATGGATTCCTTCACCACCGCGGCGCTGGAATCGCTGAGCGCCGTGCAGATCCCGCCGGTGTGGAACCAGCGCACGCCGCGCGCAAAAATGCTTTTCCAATGGACCTCGCCGGGCTGGATGTGGGCGGCGGCGGCATGGCCGCGGTCGTACATCGTCAGGCTGCCGCGCACGCCGATGCCCACCTCGGTAAAGTTCAGTCCGATGCGGTCCGCCTTGCCCACGCCGTCGTAGGGCACCCAGACGACGCGGCTGATATCCATTCCCGAGGCGCGGGCGTGATTGCGAATGAACGCGCCCAGGGGATTTTCCACCAGGCGCGAGACCCATGAAGTGCGCAACCCCAACCGGCTGAGCGCATAACTGACGTTATACTCGCCGCCGCCCACCCAAGCCTCGAAATACGGAGCGAACTCGATGCGCTGGTGGCCGGGCGGACTCAGGCGGATCATGCACTCGCCAAAGGTCAGAACATCCAGTTGGCATTCGCTTGCAGCTTTAAGCTTCAGGGGCATTAATAGCTCTCCGCATTGGAATTAATCCGCAAGAAACCTCAAGGTGATTCTATACGAAATCGCCCGCAATGTGACGCTCGGGATTAAACCAGCCTCGCCCCGGACAAGATTGAATAGCAAACACCAGCGACGTTTCAATGCCGCGCCCCCGAGGGCCTTTGCGCGCGGGGGATTGCGGTTCATTGAATCATGCCCAGACCTGCGCACTTTCAATTCCGCTGCCGGCGCTCAAAACTTAACGATACAAAACCGGCGAGTTTGGATAAAATGTTTTACCCCGAGCGGATGTGAGACGATTGATACGGTGACCTTGTTGATGCGCTATCGATGTTGTGAAGAGCAAACGCCGGATCGTTCTGCACGGGAACCTCTTATTCCGGAGGGCTCGGAGTGCGCCAATTGGGCATGGGCATGGCACCGAGGTCACCAATTTTGTCGGAGGTAATATGTCAAACGCAAGTTGCGATATAGGACTGATTGGCCTGGCGGTTATGGGCCAGAATCTGGTTTTGAATATGAACGACCACGGTTACAAGGTGGCAGTGTTCAATCGCACTGTTTCCAAAGTGGATGATTTCCTCAAGAACGAAGCTGCGGGTACACAGGTGGTGGGCGCGCATTCGATGGCGGAGTTCATTCAACTGCTCAAACCACCGCGGCGGGTCATGCTGATGGTGAAGGCGGGCGATGCCGTCGACCACATGATTGAGGATATCCTGCCGCACCTCCAGGCGGGTGACATCATCATTGACGGCGGCAATTCGCATTGGCCGGATTCCAGCCGCCGCACGAAATACCTTGCCGAGAAGGGAATCCTATTTATCGGGACAGGAGTATCCGGAGGCGAGGAAGGGGCGCGCAATGGACCCTCGATCATGCCGGGTGGCAACCCCGCCGCGTGGCCGCACGTGAAGGAAATTTTCCAGGCCATTGCCGCCAAGGTGGAGGACGGAACTCCCTGTTGCGATTGGGTGGGTGAAGACGGCGCCGGGCATTACGTCAAGATGGTGCACAATGGCATCGAGTATGGAGATATGCAACTGATCTGCGAGGCCTACCAGTTGATGAAAGACGTTCTGGGCCTCAATGCTGATGAATTACATGAAGTATTTGCCGAATGGAACAAAGGTGAACTCGATAGCTACCTCATCGATATCACGAGCCAGATATTCGCCAAGAAAGATGACGATGGCACACCCATCGTCGATAAAATCCTCGACACCGCAGGCCAGAAAGGCACGGGTAAGTGGACCTGCCTGAGCGCACTTGACCTGGGAATGCCGGTGACGTTGATCGGAGAAGCGGTGTTTTCCCGTTGCCTGTCAGCGATCAAAGAGGAGCGCGTCGCAGCCTCGGCCATCTTAAAGGGGCCCCGGCACTCCAAGAAATTGCCCGACCGTGCAAAATTTGTGGAAGACGTTCGCTGTGCGCTCTATTGTTCCAAGATTATTTCCTACGCCCAGGGTTACATGCTCCTGCGCGAAGCCGCCAAGGATCAAAAATGGAATCTGAACTTCGGTGGTATCGCCCTGATGTGGCGGGGTGGATGCATTATCCGCAGCCGCTTCCTCGGTGAGATCAAGAAAGCCTATGACAAGAATTCGCACCTCAGCAACCTACTTCTGGATAAATTCTTCACCAAGGCCTTAACGAGATATCAAGCGGCCTGGCGGCGTGCCATCATCCACGGAGTTAAAGGGGGCGTGCCCACGCCCGCATTCACCACGGCACTGGGGTTCTACGACGGCTACCGCACCGGACGCCTGCCTGCCAACCTGCTCCAGGCCCAGCGCGATTTCTTCGGCGCGCACACTTATGAGCGCGTGGACCAACCGCGCGGCCAGTTCTTCCACACCAACTGGACAGGGCACGGCGGCAAGGTGGCTTCGGGTCAGTATACCGTTTAGCTGAGAGTGATCAGTTAGCTGACAGCCGACAGCTAATAACCCACAGTATACGGCTGTCGGAACATAGTGTGGTT
>Ga0335085_10008477_pt1 | contig 15673 bp, 16 predicted proteins | sample Lox_Sample_45_FD_206712 | JGI IMG/M metagenome (GOLD analysis project Ga0335085, IMG submission 206712) | Soil microbial communities from Loxahatchee National Wildlife Refuge, Florida, United States - Lox_Sample_4.5 | ecosystem: Environmental > Terrestrial > Soil > Wetlands | place: USA...
AACACGGCGGGAATCGAGTCGAACGCGAACAGAAGGTCGGTCGTGCCGATCGCGACCAGCGCCAGGAACAGCGGCGTCAACACCCGCCGGCCCGATCGGCGAGTCACCATCCTCCCCTCGTCGTAGCCGCTACTCATCGGCAGCGCACGACGGGCCCAGGCCACGATCAGGTTGTCCTCAATATGCGGATCCCGGTTGCGGTGGCGAAACAGCTGCACCGCGGTGAACGTCAGCGCCAGGCCGAAGACCAGGAACATAAACGAGAACAGCTGCAGCAGCGCCGCACCCAGAGCGATGAACACGGCGCGCAACCCGAGCGCGAGGACGATCCCGATCGTCAGCGTCTTCGGCTGCTGCGCCACCGGGACGGCGAAGCTCCCGATGATGATCACGAACACGAACAGGTTGTCAACCGACAGACTCAGCTCCACCAGGTAGCCGGTGAAGTACTGCGTGGCCAGAGCCGATCCGTTCAACAGCCCGAACACCACGCCGAACGCAACAGAAACCGCGACATAGAACACCGACCAACGCGCCGCGGCAGGCAGGCCGACCGTCAGGGCCCTGCGACCCAGCACCACCCAGTCGAGCAGCAGCAGCCCCGTGATCACAGCCACCGTGGCCGCCCATCCCTCGGCCGTGACTTCAAACATCCGCATGTCGCCGGCAGGGCACGACGTCAAGCCCCTTTAGTGGTACCGGCCCGATCAGTTGGCGCTGACATGAGCAGAGGCGCGATGGCTGCTCTCACGGCGGTCTGCATCGGGCGAATCGCGTCGCGCACCGCAGTGCCGGCGATACCCTGCTCGGCGACGGCCTTCGCGCGCCCGCGCGCGCCCCTGCGCCGGTCCCTCGGCACGATCGAGTCGATCAGCCCCAGCGGCTCGAGGAGACCAACCAGCAGCGCCCGGTCCTCGGTCGGCTCGCGATCGGCGAGGAGCACGTCCCGGAGCCGTCCGCGCAGGTCTCGCTCGGGCGCCGAGTCGAGCGTCGGAAAACGAGTCACGGAAGGATCCTAAGCATCTTCGAGCGCTCCCCGGAGAGGATGCCGAGCCGCACAAGCCCGCAAGTGACTCGCTCGCGTAGCAGCCCCAGCTCGCGCGGCAGGTGTTCCACCCAGCCCTTCGCGTCGCGGGTGCGGGACGTCGCAAAGCCACGAAGTCACTCGCCGGCAGCCGGCCGGCCCCGGGCCGGTGTATCGGCGACGTCGCTCGCGTGCTAGTCCGGGCCTGTGCTGAGTTCGACGCGTCGTTGTTGTGGGCGCATTTACAACCCGGGCTCACGTGGCGCATCAGGATGGGGTGCTGACCCCATTCTTCGAGGCGCGGTGAGGACCGACGCTCCGACGAGTTGACGATGACCATGCCTGGCGGCAGTCCGTGGCGAACGCGTGGATCCGCGATCTGATGCTCGATACCGGTGCTGCCGGGATGAACATCGAGGGCACATCGGAAGCAGACTGGGGTCGCCCCGGTACTCGTTCGATGCGGGCGGTGGCGCGCGAACCAGGGGGCTAGTAATGAAAGTCGACATCTGGACACACATCCTGTCCGCGTCCTACGTACAGCATCTCGAGCGCCGCGGGCAACAGACAGCCGGAGCGTTTCTACTGACGCAACGCGCCCTCTATGACATCGACCTGCGCCGCAGCGTGATCGACGCGCATGCCGGCTACCGGCAAATCCTCGCGCCGATCCCCTTACCACACGCCGATCCGAGCCTCGCGGGCGCCGCTCTGATCGAGCTTGTCCGCCGCAACAACGAGGAGACAGCAGAGCTCGTCGAGCGGTATCCCGACCACTTCGCTGGCTGGATCGCTGCAACGCCGCTCGAGGACCCAGACGGAGCGACCGAGGAGGCAATGCGCGCCGTTCGCGAGCTCGGGGCGCTCGGCGTACAGCTCGAGGCAGACGCGATCAACCTGCCCCCGCACGACGAACGCTACGACCCGCTGTTCGCCGCGATGGAGCGACTCAACGCCGGAGTCTGGCTCCACCCGTACCGAACCCCCGCGACGCCTGGTGCACCGCCCGAGACCGCCCCGTTCATGCTCTGGCAGGTGGTCGGGTGGCCGTTTGACACCACGATCACGGTCTGCCGGCTGATGTTCGCAGGCATCTACGACCGCCACCCTGACCTGAAGCTAATCGCGCACCACGCTGGCGATGCGCGCCAGCGTCGAGCACGTCCACGCGCTCAACGAGAACGTGGTGATCCTGTCGATCGAAACGCTCGCGATTCCTCACGTAGCACCCGCCGACCGTCTCGTGATCGACGACCTCGGCTACACCGACGACAAGATCACGCACGCGAGCGCCCGCTTCGGGTACATGGACCAGCCCAACATCCCGGCGGTGATGCGCCAGCTCGAGAAAGCAGAGACCGAATGCGTCATCGACGCCAGCCAGGCGTCCTACTTCCTCTCCACCATCGACCTCTACCGCGGCGACGCCCCCGGAATGAGCCGTTGGCGCAAGAACCTGTTCCTGGCCACCGCGCACATCACCGCCGACGCCGCCGACTACTTCGGCCTACCACGCGACCGCACCGTGATCATGGGTTCACGAATCGAGGTATAGGTGGGCGCGTTGCCACCCCGGCCGCGGTCCCCATGGGAACTCGACCGAGTCGATGTCGTATCGCCCGCGCGCGCTCAGCCTGTGACTCACGCGCGCCTGGGGTCGGTCAGCAGCTCGCCTGAATTTGTGCGGCTGACGGCGCGTGAGGCGCCAGGCACGAACGGAGTCCACCGACTTTCTCAGCGTTTGGAGCGGTGCCTGCCACGACCGACCGCGCCGGCACGGATCGTGAGTGCGAGCAGCGATAGCCCGAGGGAGACCGTGATGGCGGCGAGTGCCAGGCTCAGTTTGTGCGCGTAGCTGATGCCAAACACGACCAAGTTGACGGCGAGAAGGACCCGGACTACGAACCAGTCTGAGGCCGACGGTCTGCCCGGTCCGACGAGGAGCGCGAGGAAGGCGCAGCCGGCTGCGGTCGTGGTGACAAATTGGGCGGGGTAGGGGGCGCGGGCGACTCCGGCGAGAAGCGTCGCGATCGCAGCGCCGCTGACGGCTGCGACGGTTACGCGCATCGCCGCCGCGGGTCCGGCCGAGCGTCGTTCCCGGTCGAAGACCTGGGTCTGGCCCCACAAGACGGCTGCTCGGCGCGCCTGATAGACGGTCCTCGATTCACGTGTATCCGTCGGTTCGACGCCGACCCATCGCATGAAGCATCCTTCATATGGTATCGTCGTCATATAAGGCGAATGCGCCCGGTCGGGCGTGAGGAGATCACCCGAGGCAAATGGACTTAGAACCCCGAAGTAGTCGCATCTCCGCGTTCGCCTGCGCGTTCGCTCTGGCTTAGCCGCTGGAGCGTGTCCTTCGCGGGTGGCCCGGAGAGGCGACCCCGAAGGAGGTGGTGGCATGACGCTCACCAAGCACCGCTCGGTCGTCGAGGCATCCGAGCATCCGACAGCAGTCAGCGACGGTCGCCGCGCGAGCGCGCTCGGTGGTTCACACCTCGTTCACAGGGCGGGTTCACGCATGAAGGAGCCTTCATGGAAATGCTGTCGCTGAAGGCGGCGACGTCGGCCGCGAAGGAGGCTCCCTTGACCAGTCTAGTTTCCGTGACGCCGGTGTTGGTGTTGGGCGCCAGCTTTCGAAGCTTCGGGCGGTTGATGCGGTGATGTCCGAGCCGGTGCTGCATCTGTCTTCGCTGGTTGGAAGTCCGCTGCTTGATTCCAGCGGTGAGCGGTTGGGTCAAGTGGAGGATTTGATCGCGCGGTTGGACACCGGGGAGCAGTTGCCGTCGGTGACCGGGCTGAAAGCGCGGATTGGCGGCCGGGAGCTGTTCGTCCCGGCGGATCGGATCGAGCGGCTGGAACCGCAGGATGCGCGCACTTTGACCACGAAGCTCAATCTGGCGCAGTTCGAGCGCCGGCCGGGGGAGGTGTTGTTGCGCGCGGATGTGCTCGGTCGGAGCATGATCGACGTCAACACGGCCCGTTTGGTCAAGGCGCGAGAGGTCGAGTTGGTGTGCGACGGGGGGATCTGGCGGGTGGCCGGCATCGACCCGGCGCTCGGCGCCGGGATCAGGCGCTTCTTGCCGCGGCGCTTTCGCGGTCATGAGCGCGATCACGCCGCGTTTGTGCCGTGGTCGCAGATCGAGCCGTTCGTGGGACACGTGCCGAGCTCGAGGTTGCGGCTCGCGCCCCGGCGGCTGGCCAGGCTTCACCCCGCGCAGATCGCCGACCTCGTGGAGGCCGCCTCCCATGAGGAGGGGGAGGAGATCATGCAGGCGGTCGGGCAGGACAAGGAGCTCGAGGCGGATGTGTTCGAGGAGCTCGACGACGAGCACCAGGTCGAGTTCCTCAAGGAGCGGCCCGACCAGGAAGTGGCCGCGGTCCTGGGTCGCATGGAGAGTGATGACGCGGCCGACCTGTTGCTCGAGCTCGATCAGGATCGGCGGCTTCCCGTGCTGAACCTGATGCCGGCAGCTGAGCAGCGGAAGATCAAGCGGCTGCTGGGGTACAACCCGTCGACCGCGGGCGGGCTGATGAACCCGGACTTCGCGACGCTGCCGGCCGACGCGAGCGTCGCGCAGGCGCTCGAGCGGGTGCGCGCGAGCGAGCTTCCGCCCGCGCAGCTGCTGGCGATCTGGGTGATCGACGAGCAAGGAAAGCTCGTCGGCGGGGTGTTCTCCTCCGAGTTGATCCAGGCGGACGGAGACGCGGCCGTTACCAGCCTGATCGAGACGCGGGTACCGGCGATCTCCGCCGAGAAGGAGCTGCCCGAGATCGCGCGGCTGATGGCCGACTTCGACCTGCTCGCGATGCCGGTCATCGACGCCGACGGACAGCCGATTGGCGTCATCTCGTTTGACGACGTGCTCGAGCGCCTGATCCCCGAGGAATGGCGATGGCGCGCCGGGGAGGCCCGCGAATGACCGACGAGGCCTCACGAAGGAGGTGAACGAATGAGTTCCAACCGGCGCCCCACCCCTACTCCCAGCGCTTCGACCGAGTCCGCGCCCGCCGGCGGCGGCGTGCCGCGTGATCGGTTCGTGCTCGACTCGGCGCACGTTGGCGATATCCAGGGGGCGTTCCGAACGATCCGCCAGCACGAGCAGGCACACCGCGGCTGGCGCGCCCGGGCGCTGGCGCTGCTGGCGATCATCGGCCCCGGGCTGATCGTGATGGTCGGCGACAACGACGCCGGCGGCGTCGCCACCTACTCCCAGGCCGGGCAGAACTACGGCACCAGCCTGCTCTGGGTGCTGCTCCTGCTTGTGCCGGTCCTCATCGTCAACCAGGAGATGGTCGTGCGGCTTGGAGCCGTCACCGGGGTGGGTCACGCCCGCTTGATCAACGAGCGCTTCGGCCGCTTCTGGGGATGGTTCTCGGTCGGCGACCTGTTCGTCCTGAACTTCCTGACCATCGTCACCGAGTTCATCGGCGTCAGCCTCTCGCTCGGGTACCTCGGAGTCTCCAAATACATCGCCGTACCGCTGGCCGCTATCGCGCTCCTCGCGATCACCATCACCGGCAGCTTCCGCGCCTGGGAGCGCAGCATGTTCGTGTTCGTGTTCGCGAACTTCCTCGTCATCCCCCTGTTCTTCATGGCCCACCCGCACGGAAGCCAGATCGCCCACGACTTCGTCATCCCGGGGATCCAGGGCGGCGCGAACTCGACCTCCGTCCTGCTGATCATCGCGATGGTCGGCACCACCGTCGCGCCATGGCAGCTGTTCTTCCAGCAGTCCAACATCATCGACAAGCGAATCACCCCCCGATGGATCAACTACGAACGCGCCGACACCTGGATCGGCGCCATCGTCGTGGTCATCGGCGCCGCCGCGCTCATCTGCGTGTCCGCATTCGCGTTCGCCGGCACCCCCTACTTCGGACAGTTCACCGACGCCGGCGCCACCGCGACCGCGCTGGATCACACGCTCGGTTCCGCGGTCGGGGCATTCTTCGCGATCGTCCTGCTCAACGCATCGCTGATCGGCGCCGGGGCGCTCACCCTCTCCACGAGCTACGCCTTCGGTGACGTGTTCGGCACCAAGAGCTCGCTGCACCGCAGCTGGCGGGACGCCAAGCTGTTCTACAGCATCTTCGCCGGGCTGATCATCGCCGCCGCCGCGATCGTCCTGATCCCGGGCGCCCCGCTCGGCGTGATCACCGAGGCCGTCCAAGCGCTCGCCGGCGTGCTGCTCCCCAGCGCCAGCGTATTCCTCCTATTGCTCTGCAACGACCGCGAAGTGCTCGGACCGTGGCGCAACGCGCCCTGGCTCAACGCACTCGCCAGCGTAATCGTCGCCACCCTCGTCCTGCTCTCGCTGATCCTGATGGCCACCACCGTCTTCCCGAGTCTCAACGTCACCACCGTCGCCCTGATCGGCGGGGCGCTACTCGCGGTCGGACTCACGGCGTTCGGGCTGGTCACACTGCGCACCCGCCGCCGAGCGCCCGTCCTAGTCGAGGAGGAGCCCTCGATCCCGCGCGAGCAATGGACGATGGCGCCGCTCGCGCTGCTCGCTCGCCCGCAATGGTCAACCGGGCGCAAGGTCGCGATGCTCACCCTCCGCGGATACCTCGTCGTCTCCGTGATCCTCCTCATCGTGAAAGCCATCCAGCTCGGCGGCGGGTAACCCGGAAACTCGCCGTCCGCGACGTCGTCTGGCTCACCCGGCGATCGCCAGCTCGACCACCTTGATCACCACGCCCACCACAGCCAGGATCAGGTAGACCCGCAACGCCATAAGCCCCAGCAAGCGGCTCGAAGAGCTCGTCGGTGCGGGCAGCGACTCGAGCGGCGGCATCGTCCACATATCATCCGCTCCCGTTCGCTTCTGCGATCGCTGCGACCCGCCGGCCCGCAGCCCAGCGACCACGACACCGCCGACGGCCCCGCTCGTCACCGCCGCGAGTCCGACCGCGAGGACGCCCACATCCGCTTTAGGAAACAGCGTGCTTGCCGTGAGCAGCGCCGAGAGCACGATCAACACGCCAACCACCAGCGTCGCCAACGCGTTCAGCCACCGGGGATTGACCCACGGGCCAAGCACCGCCTTGTCATTGCACAACAGCAACAAGAACACGCACGCACTCGGCAACAGCACCCCCGCAAGCGCCTGAACGCCCGTCGTGACCAGCCCGAGCGGCGCGCCGGGCACCAACACGATGGCCGCCCCGATCGTCACACACACAGCAAAGCTCCCGTGAAACGTCCGCGCGTCGCGCCACCCACGGTGAAGCGAATGCCTCACACCCAGCACATCACCGATCGCGTACGCGGTCGACAACGTGACAGCAGCCGCGCCGAGCACCGATGCGTTGAGCAGGACGATCGCGAACACGACACCGGCCGACGCGCCAAGCCGATCCTGCAGCCCAGTCGCGACCGCCCCAGCATCGACAAACCCACCATGCAGAGGGGTGCCGCCAAACGCGAACGCGCAGGTCAGAAGGACAGCGCACGCGCCGACGCCAAACAGAATCCCGCCGATCAGAGTGTCCAAGCGCTCGTACGCCAACCAGCGCGCCGTGATCCGCTTGTCGACCACGTTCGACTGCTGAAAGAACAACTGCCACGGAGCGACCGTCGTGCCGATCAGCGCAATCACAAACAAGACCAGCGCGCCGTGCGACCCGCCGGTGGGGTGTACCGCGATCTCTCCAGCCGCTCCTGCAGCTCCCGAGTGGGCGAACAGCACGAGCGGAACCACCGCGAAGTTCAAAGCCAGCAGCACGTACATCACCCGCTCCCACCGCCGAAACCCGCCAGACGCCGTCACGGCGATCAGCGCCACGCCGGCGACCGGCACCGCGATGTATCGGCTCACCCCGAAATACCCCAACGCCAAGCTGACGCCGATGAACTCCGTCACGATCGTCAGGACGCTCAACACGCACAGGTCGCCGAGCGCGAACCAACCCCACAGCCGCCCGAACCGCTCGAAAATGAGGCGCGCATGGCCGGCCCCGGTCACCGCGCCTAATCGAGCAACCATCTCCTGGTTGATCACCAACACCGGCACCAGCAGGACCAACAGCCACAACAGCCCCAGCCCGTGGTTCTGCCCGCTCTGCGCATACACCGAGATCCCGCCCGCGTCATTGTCGGCCACCATCACCACCAGCCCAGGACCCATCACCGCGGCGAGCGTCGCGAACCGGGCCTTCCACGACAGCCGCGGTCCTGTATCAGTACTCGCCACCCGCCCAAGCGCGCCCACGATGTCGCCCCGATGCGCGCGATCAAGCACCGAGCGCCGATCCGCCGACGGCGCAAACGCCGGCCGCAACACCGCCGCCCGCCTACCCTCGCTCACGCCAAACCCTCCACCGAACCACCACCTCAGCCAGCCGAGCGCCCCGCGGCTCGACCCTTCCGGCCACCCCGTAGCTCGACATGATCCAGACCAGCCTCCAACAGCGCGCTCACATGCTCGTCATACAACGCATAGCGACGCGAACGACCGTCCCGCTCTGCCTTGACGAGCTCGTGCTCACGCAACACCCGCAACTGATGCGAAACCGCAGACTGCTCCATCCCCAACGCCTCCACAAGCTCACCCACCGTGCACGGCCCATCGCGAAGGCACCCCAGGATCTGCACCCGGCTCGGCAGCGAGAGGGCGAACATCGTGTCCGACAACCGCTCCGCCACACGATCGCTCAACCGCCGCGGCCCACCGGTCAACCGCTTCTTAGCCAACCCGCTCCCTCACCACGGTCTACGCTCCGGCATCACCGGGATCGTACCCGTGAACCCCCCGCCGGCTGGCTCGTTCGTAAGCCGCTGAAATGGCGGTCAGTCTCTTCGATCCGAGCCCCAGCTAGCGACTAGGTCGAGGTTGCTGCTGGCTGTGAAAGGGGCCGGGCGCCGCGCCGTCGATGCCCGCCGAGCTGCGCGTTGAGGTTCTCGAGAGCCTGTTCGAGGCCCACTTCGGCCGGATCAAGCTCACGCATCGCTTCAGCCAGGCGATACTCAGCGAAATAGTCGGGCGTCACGCCGCAAGCCCGCGCGATCAGCTGCATCGCCCGCATCGACGGCCGATCGTGCCCGTTCGCGAGCATATTGATATGGGCGTGGGTGATGCCTCTTTCGTCCAGCTCGCGAGTTCTTTGCGCCAGCTCGCGGTAGGTCAAGCCTCGAGCTTCCATCAGCTCGCGAAGAGCGTCTCCGAACGGTTTGTCGCTTCCGAGACTCATCGTGTGTTCTGGTGCTGATCCAACTTTCACCGATCCGCTCCGATACAGCAATCTTGCCACGCTTCCCACCCGCCTTCACCAGCTCATGCTCGCCCGCAGCATCCATAACTGACGCGCCACCACGATTCCGACAGCTTCGACACAGCGCGGTTCCCGCGCCGACGGCTCAAGAATCTGCAGCCTGCTCGGCAACAAAGGGGCGAACATCGCCGGTGCCATGCTCTCGTTAGGCGTAGTAGAAGACGAGCCCGAGCAGCACGTAGACCCCCCAGCAGTTGGACCCCCTCAAACCAGGTCGATTCGCCGTCGGCGATGAGCGTGGTCGAGATCAGCGCGGCGAGGAGGAGCGCCGCCAGCTCGTAGCCGTTGAACACGAGCGCCATCGGCGCGGGCCCGAACGCGAACGAGAGGATCACGAGCACGGGGGCGACGAACAGGCCGATCTGAGCGCTCGAGCCGATCGAGATATTGACCGCAAGATCCATCTTGTCCTTCGCCGCCACCGCCACGGCCAGATAGTGCTCTGCCGCGTTGCCGACGATCGCCACGACAAACGCGCCCACGAAGAACTGCGCCCCGACGAGCACCCCGGCGGCGGCGAGCATCAGCACCGCGCGGCGCAACGACCACCCATGCGGACTGGCTTCTTCGCGATCAGGCCTGAACAGGTCTCGGTGAGTCCGCAGCGAGAACAGCAGCCCAGCCAGGTAGACGGCGATCATGACAACGCTGACCGCGAGCGACAGATGCTCGACCTGGCTGCCAAACGAGTGCCGGGGCTTCCCCACCCCGGGCAGGCTGTTCCCGCGCGCGAGCACGAGGACCGCCGGGAGAATCAGAGCCGTGACCGTCACCACCAACAATCCCGAGTACGTCTGGGCGGCGGTGCGGTCAAACCGCTGGCGGGTGCGCGCCCTGCCGCCCACCAGCATCGCGGCGCCCAGCACGAGAAGCGAGTTCCCGATCACCGAGCCGACCAGCGACGCCTTGACAACTTCCTGCAGGCCATCCAGCAGCGCGAAGAACGCGATGATCAGCTCCCGGAGCGTTCCCAAACGTCACGTTCAACAACCCAGCGATGCCCGGGCCGGACCGCGCCGAGAGCTCCTCGGTCGCATCGCTCATCAGCGCCGCGGCCGGCACGATCGCCAGTGCCGAGGAGAAGAACACCAGCGTCGGGGCGGCATCGGCCAGCTTCAGCGCGAGCGCGCCGGGCACCAGTGCGGTCAAGTAGTAGACGGGGCGCACGCGCCAACAGGCTAGCCGCGACTATCACGCCGGCTCGGCCAGCCAAAAGAGCGACGAACTGCTCGTTCCGTTCGACCCAGCACCGGCAAGCCAAGCCGCGATCTCTCGATGCGACTTGCAGCCAACCGTAACCGCTCGCCTGGATGGACACCAAGGTGGGATCGAGAGATATCAAAACGAGCCGGTCGCCGGCGGCTGTCAATCCGTGAAGCAGGGTCGACTCGACCTCGCGGCGCGTCGGATGCCTCCGAAAGCGGCGAAGCAGGACCAACCCGCTCCGTGGCCTGTGTCTCGCTCCTCGCCAGATGCGCGTTCGTTGGGATCGTCAGCTGCGGGCCTGTCGGTCGGCTAGCACCGGCCCACAGCTGGCGATCGCTCTGCTCGCCCGAGCGGGTCGAGGCCGGTTTGCGCTCTGCCACGTGCCCAGTCGTCAGCTCGCCCCCAAGGCAGACGACTCCCTTCGCGACGGAGCGGTGAGGCTGGTGCCTGGCAACAGCACCGGCCAGAGGCGGCGACCGCAGAGAAGCTCCCGCCGAGCGGCCGGAAGCACGCGCACCTCACCACAACAACCGTGCCGACGCGGCCGGGCGGTCGACGTCGAGCGAACGCGGGCTCAGGCGGCGAGCGGCTGGTGGGCGGCGAGCTTCTCGCGGGCGCTGCGCTGCGCGCGCATGACGGTTTTGCGCGACCAGCCGAGCTCGGCGGCGAGCTGGCGCTGTGATTTGTCGTTGAGCATTCCGGCGAGCACTTGACGCTCGCACGGTGTCATCGTCTGGCGTGCCGCGATTACGGCGTCGAGCTCCTCGCGCGCGATCACGATCCTCAGCGGGTCAGCATCGGTGTTGGTCGACGGAAGCTGCTCGCCGAGCGGAGCATTGAACTGGCTCTCGCCGGGTTCGCGTACGCCGGCTGCCGGCACTGTGTTCTCGAGCAGCTTCAGGGGTGCTTTGGCGCGCGGCTCGTGGTCGTCCAGCGAGCGGGCGCGGGAGAGGAGCTGGTGCTTGCGCGCGCCGGCTGCGTCCAGGGCTTTGAGCGCCTGGTTGCGGGCGCAGAGGGCGGCGAAGGCGCGGAACGGTCCGCGCGCGGGCTGCCAGGCTCGGATTGCCTGCAGCAGTCCGAGCCGTGCCTCCTGGGCGACGTCGGCGTGCTCGCATCCGCACGGCAAGCGCAGGGAGGCGACGATCGCGCCTATCAGCGGCTCGTAGCAGCGCATCAGCTCCTCCAGCGCCGGATTGTGGTCGTTCTTGGCTGCCAGCAGCAGCGCACGTTGGTTTACCGAGGCTGTGCCTCCGGGACGTGAGGTAGACATGCCCGGGCAGGATCCGCACGGCACTAGGGGTTTTTCGAAAGCTCGCGGGCCACCGGAGGTCTCGGCCCGGCTAGCGCACCGGAGGCGGCAGGCGCTTCCGCCAGTCTGTGCGCGCGACGGGAGGCAGAGCGCGCCCCGATTCATCGCTGTCGGCCGCGCTGAGTTGCGCGCCAGCTGACGCTGGCGAGGTCCGGAATGGGACCAGACACGCGCCGGGCCGGTACTCGAGCAGTGACCCGCGAGAACCGAGGAGACGCCGAGAATGCCCGAACCGCCGATACCAACCCCGACGCGAGACCACCCGGCGTCGCGGAACCTGTTCGTCGAGGCGGACCCCGATCTCGACACGCTCGCGGAGTCGGGGGCGGACGAGCAGGCGCGGAGCGGGCATCGGCGCGGTCGCGGCCTCGCAGTCCTCGTGGAGCAGGACCGAGCGCCCCACAGTGCGCGAGCGCACGATGCCGAGCGCTTCACCCGTCTGAACGGCAACGGCGCGCGCTGGCGGGCCGCAGCCTGCCGCGCCATCCGACATGCCGACGCGGCCGCGGGACGGCTGCTCCGCGACCTCCCAACCAGGCCCTACCGCGCACTGGTCACGATCGTCGCGCTCACGCTGCTTCTGTTCGCGTTCAGCTGGCTGGTGCTCGACGTCCGCGACATGGCCACGGCGCGGCGAGCGGCCAACCGGCGACTGGCTCGAAGCGCCGTCACCCTTAGACACCAGCAGGCGAGGATCGGGACTCTCACCACCGAGCTCCGCCAGGTCGCGCAGACCGCCCGCCAGTCGCACACGAGCGCGGCACCCGAGGAGCCGCTCAACGCCCGTCCCCGGCTGACGACGCCCAACCCGCCGACGGCCCGCCGCTACCACCGTCATCGCTGATCACAATGTCGCTACAGCCACAGCCACAGCAATCACCCGCAGCGATGCCCGCCCCCGCGGTCGCGTTGATCGTTCGCCACCCCGAGGGCAGCATCCGCGTCAGCACACCAACCGACATGCCGCTCGGCGAGCTGCTGCCCGATCTGCTGGAACTCGGCGGGCTACCCGACCACGATGGCTGGGCGCTCGGTCCGGTCGGCGGAGATCCCTATTCGCCCGACCGGACGCTGGCGGAGCTTGGTGTTGACGACGGTGCACTGCTGGCCCTGCGCGAGCTGCCGGGCCACGGGTCGGGCGACCGAGACCGCGCGACGACACAGCGCACGACCCGGCCGCGGCTCGGCCCTAACGAGCACGCTGGCGGGCGACCGCTCACCGATCGCAGCGCCCGCCTCCTCCCGGTCAGGCTCTCGATCCCGGCCCGCTGCCTGACCGTGCTGGCCGCACTGGCGCGCCCAGGTCACATCGAGCAGCGCGGCGACCGCGAATCGGGGATGCTCGGCCCGGCGGAGTTCACGCTTCCCGCCCGGCTATCGCCGCTCGCTCGGGCGCGCGAGGCGTGGGCGCACAGCGACTATCGCGAGCGGCTCGAGCAGACGATCGCGACTCCGCGCCTGCTGCGGTGCGCGACGATCGCGGTCGTCTCGCCCAAGGGAGGCGTCGGCAAGACGACCACGACCGCACTCCTGGGTTCGCTCCTCGCGTTCCTGCGCCGCGACCGCGCGATCGCGGTCGAGACCAACCCGGACTGGGGTTCGCTCGGCCGGCGGCTGGTACCCGACCACCCTGTCTTCATCGACGAACTGCTCGCCGGCGCGCTGAGTGATCCCGACATCTCCCCGGCGCGGCTCGACGCGCAGCTCGGGCGGGGCCCGGACGGGCTGATGGTCGCGCCCGCCCCCACCGATCCCGACCGCGCCGCCAACCTCGACGAGAGCGCATACCGCACCCTGTTCGCCCGGCTCTCAGAGCTCGTGGGGATGCTCGTGCTCGACTGCGGCACGGGCCTCGACGACCCGCCCGCCCGGGCCGCGCTCGCCTGCGCAGACCAACTGGTCCTCGTCTGCGACGACGAGCCCGACACCGCCAGCATCGTCGCCGAGGCCGCCACCTGGCTCCGGCACGCCGGACCGCCGCTCCTGTTGGTGGTGAACAACCTCCGGCGCGGCTCCCGGATCGACCTCCTGGCGCTCGAGCGCGCCACCGACTTCGCGCACGGCCTCGCCGTCGTCCCCCGAGACGAGCGCGCAGCGGGGCAGCTGCACAACAGCCGGTTCACGTGGAGGCATGCCGCGGACGGCTGGCAGATCCCGATCCGGGAGCTCGCGGCCCTGCTCGCAGCTGATTGGCAAAGACTGGAGATTGCCCAGTGACCACGCATCGCCATCGCGGGTGCTCAGCGTGGACGATCTCGATCCTCCAGCGCGTTCGCCGCGGCGGCCTTTTCGGTCACCGGGCAGCGAGCCGGCGTGCGGAGGACGGAAATACCGTCCGCGGCGAACATCAGCCGCGGCTGTGCGCCTTGAGGCGAGCTACGGTCTCGCCGTGAGCCCTCCCTCTCCCAGCCCAAAGCAGGTGACCGTCAGCGGGCACGCCGTCGAGCGATACCGCGACCGCGTCAAGCCCGGACTCGACTCGGACGCCGCCCGCACCGAGCTCGAGCGGCTCTGCGCGCTTGGCCTCATTCACACGGAGGCGCCGGGCTGGGTCAACCCCGCGAGACCGGCCGCCTATTACCTGCTGCTCGGCGATCTGATCGTGCTGCCCCTCGCCCCGCAGGCAGACGCCTGGGTCGCGACCACCTGCGTCGCGCAGCGCACGCTGACCCCCACGCGCCGCGCGGCGAAGTCCGCGCGCAAGGCCGCGCTCGCCGCCCGCAAGCGCGCCCTGCGCCGGACCAGTCACTGAACCACGATGCCAATCGCCGCCCACACCCCCGGCGGGCACTCAACGCTTGACCTCGTGCTCGGGATCGCGATCCTGCTCTGGGCACTCGCCAGCGCCACCGCCCTGCTCAGCTGGCTCACACGACTCCCGCGGCGCTACCGGAAGCGGACACCGGGCCACGGCTCGCACCACAGCAGGTTCGGTCGCCCGCTCGTCGGCGGCAACACCGACCCGAATCACACCGAGCACCCCGCCCCAACGATGACCGCGCTCGAACACAACACCGGCCACGAGAGCGGCCGGCGCGGCGCCGGCATCCCAACCCGGCCGGCGGAGCACCATGGCCGGGCGGTCGCGGCAAGACGGCCGTCGGTCCCAGCGCCTCGGTTCTCGCCCGAGACACTCGAGCCGCTCGCCCGGAGCCTCGATACCAGCCACCGGCTCGCGATCGCCGAGGCACGCGTCGCCGAAACGCTTGGCACGCTGCCGTCCGACCGATGGCTCCTCGAGCGCTACGCGCTGATCGCCGGACACCGGATCCCCTTCCTGGTGCTCGGCGAGACCGGCGTGTTCGTCATCTGTGCCCTGACCGGACCGCCGGCGTGGGACGAGCTCCGTCTCCCCGCTGAGGTCGCCGAGCAGCACATAATGCCGGCGCTGCCCGGATACACCGGCCCGATGCGCGTCGGACTGTGCCGCGCGCTCGCCACCTCGGCGATCGAGCCGCGCTGGTGGTGCCGCCCCGGCGAACCGGGCGCCTGGATGATGGGCCTGGAATCGCTGATCGCGTGGATCGAGCACTTCGGCACCGACCACGGCCTGGGCATCACCGACCTCAGGCGCCTGCGCGAGCTCGCGACTCCGAAGCCGGGTCCCATCGCGCGAGCGCCGGACGTCGTCCCCGACCTCGGCTGAGCAGCCAGAGCTCGGTAGGCAAGGCTGATGTTCAGAGCGACCGGCCGCGATTCCTCGCCCCGCCACTCCGTGGGTTCAGGAGGGTCCCTAGCTGGCTTGCCGATCGGCGGCGGGGTCCTGCTCGGCTGCGGCCGGCAGGGCGATCGCGTCGGCGATCTGGCGGGTGTGACCCGACAGTTGCGAGAACGCGTCCGCGATCGCGCGGATGCTC
>Ga0335085_10008478_pt1 | contig 15672 bp, 13 predicted proteins | sample Lox_Sample_45_FD_206712 | JGI IMG/M metagenome (GOLD analysis project Ga0335085, IMG submission 206712) | Soil microbial communities from Loxahatchee National Wildlife Refuge, Florida, United States - Lox_Sample_4.5 | ecosystem: Environmental > Terrestrial > Soil > Wetlands | place: USA...
GCAATTCGGTGGCAAGCATCACACCACCGTGCTGCATTCGGTGGAGAAGATCGAGAAACAACGCGCGGACGACAAGGATCTGAACCGGTTGCTGAATAAGCTGACCGAGCAGCTGGGCGGGTAAGAACAGGTTCGCGTTTTGGTGTAGCTGGGTGTTCTCTTGGTGGAAAAAATTTGCGCAGGACGCAAAAAACTCCAGCCCCGAAAAGCTGCGTCCTTTCGCGTGAAATAACAGGCCTTGATCCGCCTATTCCCCTGTTCGCCGATGCTTTTCTTTTGGTATAAGTAATTGTTTACTCCGGCCCCACGGGAGATGCCACAATGCCGGTAGAAGCTGTTGCAGCGGTAGGGACCACCACCATGGAGATCACGGTCAGCAAGTTCGAGCTTTTGCGTGAGCTCACGGCAACCCAGGGAGTCGTCGAGCGTAAGACCACGATCCCTATCCTTTCCAATTATCTCTTTGAGGCTGCCGGAGACCGGCTCTCCATCACCGCCACCGATCTTGACTTGAGCCTGCGCACCTCGTGCAGCGCCAAGGTCAAGAAAGAGGGCGCTTGCACCATCCCGGCGCGCAAACTGCACGACTACGTGAAGCTGCTGCCCGATGCCGACATCACCATCAAGCTATTGGAGAATCACTGGGTCAGCATCCGCTGTGGCCGGTCGAATACCAAGATGGTGGGCATGGCGCGCTCGAACTTTCCCAGCCTGCCGGCATTTCCGACCGCCGGTGTAGTGCAGATTCCGGGGCAGGTTCTGCGCGGCCTGATCGCCAAGACTGGGTTTGCGATCGCCAATGAAGAGTCGCGTTATACGCTGAATGGCGCGCTGATGGTGTTGAAGCCGGAGTCCATCACCATGGTTGCCACCGACGGCCATCGCCTCGCGCACATCGAGCGCAGCGGCGGGAAGTTTGACGGCGTCTCGGGCGAGATGAAAACGCTGGTCCCGAAAAAGGCCATGGACGAGCTGAAATCGCTGCTGGATTCCACCGATGTCGAGGCCATCGAGTTCGCCAAAGATGAATCCACGCTGTTCTTCCGTATTGGGCCGCGCCTGCTGACCTCGCGCCAGCTTACCGGCCAGTTCCCCAACTACGAAGCCGTCCTGCCCAAAGACAACAATAAGTCCATAACCCTGCACGGCGACGATTTCGGCGCCGCCATCTCACGGGTTGCGCAGTTTGCCGACGAACGCTCCCGCGCCGTCCGCATCAAGTTGGAGAAGGGCGAGCTGAAGCTTTCGGCCTCTTCCGCCGAAACCGGCGAATCCGAAGACTCGCTTGAAACCGACTATAACGGCGACGCCCTTACCATCGGCTTCAACGCCCAGTACATCCTGGAGTTCCTCAAGGCCGTGGGCGCCGGCGACGTAAAACTCGAACTTAAGGACGCCCAATCCGCCGGCCAGCTCCGCCCCGCCGAGAGCGAAGACTACAAGTACCGGTATATTGTGATGCCGATGAGGATTTGAAGCGGCTGCATTTTTGGACACTCCATCGCAAACCACGATCCCCGCCGCCGTTTCCCTCCATTTTCCTCGCTTTTCCGTGCTATAGTACCCGGCACCAAATGTGGGGTGTGCTCCTTAAACGTTGTCCTAAGGAGGTCAGCGTATGTCACGCAAGTCCCAGCTCCTTGCCCTCGTTTTTCTGGCCTTTACTCTAGTCCCTGCCCTGACCCGGGCAACGACCCGAGACATTATTCCCGCCGGAACGCTGCTGCACTGCACCGTGAGCGAGCCGAACTTCTCTGCCAAGACGGCGCAGGTGGGCGATCCGCTGCTATGCAATCTTGGGCCGGTAGGCGCCTTCGGCCATTCTGTCTTTCCTCGTGGCGCAGAGCTTGGCGGCCATCTCGATGACGCCAAAAGCCCCGGCCACTTTTTCGGCAAAGGCTGGATGCAAGTCACCTTTGACCGCATGATCCTGCCCGGTGCGCAGATCCTGCCGCTCGACGCCAAAATCATCGCCGGACCGCACAAAAAGGTCGACGCAGAAGGCCGAATCCGCGGCAATGGCCACCCCGTGCGAGATGCGGTCGAGTGGGCCATTCCGATCTTCTGGCCCATCAAGCTCCTGACCTTGCCAGCCCGCGGCCCTTTTCCCGCGCTGAAGGGTGAGACCCGCCTTTCCCTGCGCCTGATGGAGGACGTCGAAGTCCCGTTCCAGACGGCCTACAACGTTCCCCGGCCACCGTGGACCAGTCCGAGCGCGTACCGGCCATCCGCATATCGGGTAATCCGGCCGGCCTCCGCCACCCTGGAAATGGCTTCGGTCTCGACCCTGGCTCCTGAGGTCCAGGGCGATGGCCAGAATGCCGCTCCGGCGGCTGCGGCTTCGTCCGGAACTCAGCCGGGAGCCGATCAAACAATGACGGTTCTGGCTCTGAACGGCGGCGAGGCCTATCTCGCGCGCGAATACTGGGTGCAGGGCGGCGAAGTTCATTGTGTTTCTGCTGACGGAGAGGAGAAAACCTTTCCGCTGGAAAAGATGGACCTTTACCAGACCGCAACGCTTAACCGCCAGCGCAATGTGAAATTCGTGTTGCAGTCGAAAGACATGCTGGAACAATAGCAAAGCGGCCCGTGGAGGCCTCCACGGGCCCACTTTTTCTTTTGCCCTTCCCGCTTGACCTATTTGCCTCAAAACGCTAGGCTAACGCCGTCTAGCGGGAGGGAACTATGCTCAGCGGATTCAAGCAATTCATTCTTCGCGGCAATGTAATTGATATGGCGGTCGGCGTGGTGATCGGCGCGGCCTTCGGCGGAGTCGTCACCGCACTGACCAAAGACTTGCTCACGCCTCTGATCGCAGTACTTGTCGGAAAGCCGGATTTCTCGGCCATCACCTTCGCGGTGAACGGAACTCAGTTCCCCATTGGCGATTTCATCAATGCAGGCGTTTCGTTCCTGTTGATCGCGGCAGCAGTGTATTTCTTTGTGGTTACGCCGGTCAACGCGCTGGTGGCGCGCATGCGCAAAGCCCCGGTGACTCCGGATCCGACGACCAAAAAATGTCCCGAGTGCCTCAGCGAGATTCCGATCGATGCCCGCCGTTGCGCTCACTGCGCGCAGCCGGTCGTGATAGGGATGGCGGCCGCGGACTGAGCTTCCTGGTTTGCGCCGCGGTCCAGGCTATCGGAATAAGAGGATAGTCGAAGTCTGATTGATGTGCCCCAGGTATTCCTCGCCGTAAGTGCTGAACCCGATGGCGGGCATGCCGGCGAAAATCGCCCCGTATTCCTCGCAGCGCTTCTGCTTGCGGAGATCGAGCGTGCGCAGGATGCAATGAAAGTTAATCAGTCCTGAAATGTGTCCCAAAGCGGATTTGCTGGCCGCGATGGCGGCGCGTGTATCTGCGACGATGTCCGTGCTGTGCAACAGTTCCAGTTGCATGCCCTGGCGGATGCGGCAATAGAAAACGATGCTCGTGCCATCCACCCGTTGCGGGCTGCGCACAAAGGGCTCGCCGTTCACCATTAAGCCCAGGGGCTGTTGCATGAAATGAGCGGAAATCTCGTTGGGAGGCTTGCCGATTGCATCGGCGTAGGCTGCGACCGCAGGCTTATGGTCGAATTCCAGAACCCGGCGTTCGGTTTCATTCACCTTGGTGGCCGTCAGTTGCCGCCCAGCCAGTACGAAACTCTGCGTCTTGAGGATTTCGAAGCCATTCTTCAAGCGAAGAAGCAACAGGACGGCAGCGTCGTTGTAGGCTTTGCCTCCACTGCAGACGTAGGTCTTTTCGAATTTCAGATCGTCCCCGGCGGCCCCGCCGACGAACAGGATATCGCTGCAATCGCCGATCGTCTCTATGAGTCGTTCTTCGGCGCCGCTCAGCCCATCCACCAATACCAGGCCAACGTGGCGGGTGAGGTCAAGCGAGGAAACCGGGTTCCCAAAATGCTGCGCGAACTGGCTACAGGCAGTAAGCTCGCTGGCCTGGGAGCGAAGATTCTCCACTACAACCACGCTGACATCGTCCACCACCCCGGCGGGCAGGAACATGGCGACTACTGCTCCGGTCATCATTTGGCCGCATACGATTTCGCCGGCGGTTGAGCATCCCACGACGCAGGCACCGGCAAAAGCTGTCTGCAGACTTTCGCTCAGCGCCTGGGGATCGTATTGGGTAGAAGCGAAGAAGATCACCAGCCGTGGCTTGGAGTCTCCGCATTGAGCTTGCAGATCCTGCACCGCTTCCGGCAGCGGTTTTACAGAGTGGCCGGTCGTAATGGGCACGAACTTCTCCTAGCGGGAATCGAGGGGCACTCCCAGCTCAGTGGCAACGGCACGGACTCTGGCCTCGAGTATGGGATCGTCCGGCGAGGTGGGGGTAAACCCGTCCGGGTTCAACCCCTTGAAGATCAGCTTGGCCTTGGTAGTATCGATCAGCAGAGCATTTCCCTTTGCGCGCTGCTCGATGATCATGTCTATCATGCGCCTGATGCGTCCGGCCATTTAGCCATTCCTGGCGTGGAGCAGTGCTGTATGGCTCCTGAGGGGATCATCGGCAGCGGGCAAATGCGCTTTAATCGGTGCTACCATCAATCCCATGTTGGGGTTTTGCGCGCATATTCTGTTAGGAAGCCTTCTCGCTTTCCCGGCCCCGCCAGCCGAACCGCCTTCCATGCAAACCCAGACTGGGGATGCGCCCACCCCGGCGGCGAGCCGGCTGGTTAGCGGCGTGTACCACAATTCTACTTTTGGCTTCAGCTATAAACCTCCCTTCGGCTGGGTCGAGCGCACAAACGAAATGCAGGAGAGCGATTCCAGCAGCCAGCCTAAAGATCCCAAGGCGCAGGTGCTGCTCGCGGTGTTCGAGCGCCCACCGGAGGCCACGGGAGATGCCATAAACTCGGCCGTCGTAATCGCAACCGAAAGCGAGAAGTCCTATCCCGGATTGAAATCTGCGGCGGATTACTTCGGCCCTCTGGAAGAGGTCACCAAATCGAAAGGATTTCAAGTGACGAATGAGCCTTATGAGTTCCTGGTCGGCGCAAAGAGAATCGCCCGCGAGGATTTCAGCAAGAATCTCGGAAAGCTCACCATGGATCAGTCCACACTGGTCATGCTACAGAAGGGATATGTGCTCTCTTTCACCTTCATTGGCGGCAGCGAAGACGAGATTGAGGGCCTTATTGGCAGTCTAAATTTTACCCCTACGGCAAGCTCTGCAGGCAGTTCTTCCTCCCGCCGCAAAAAGTGATTTTCCCGTTCCGGTAACCCACTCCAAAATCAGGGTTTACAGCTTGGATTCGCCGCCGGAACGGGGCCTCGACTGTGGTATAATCACCAATATCTACACGACCCGTAAGTGCTAATAATTTCAGTAATTTGAGTCGCTTCAAGCGCACCGGAACGGCGTTGCCAGCCCAGGGCTAAATCCGGCGTTCTTCACGGAGTGGAATGGCCACAAAAGAGATCGCACCTATCGCAGAAACTAACGAAAAAAACGGCAAGCTGACCCCGATCAACGGCAATGGAGACTACAACGCTGACTCCATCAAGGTGCTGGGCGGGATGGAAGCTGTGCGCAAGCGCCCAGCCATGTACATCGGCTCGACCGGTGAGATGGGTTTGCACCATCTGGTGTACGAAGTGGTGGACAATTCGGTCGACGAAGCGCTTGCCGCTTACGCCACCAAAATTGAGGTCACCGTCCACATTGATAATTCCGTTACCGTGGTAGATAACGGCCGCGGCATTCCCGTGGACTCGATGGATATCGACGGCGAAAAAATTCCTGCCGCGCAAGTCGTGATGACCAAGTTGCACGCCGGCGGAAAGTTCGATAGTTCATCCTACAAAGTTTCCGGCGGATTGCACGGGGTCGGCGTTTCCTGCGTCAATGCGCTCAGTGAAGAATTGGAACTGGAAATCTGGCGCGACGGATTTACCTGGGAGCAGACGTACTCCAAGGGCGAGCCGACCAGCAAGCTGAAAAAGACGGGAGCCGTCAAAGCGAAGACGGGAACCAAAGTCCATTTCCTGCCGGACAAAAGCATCTTCACCGCCACCGAATACAACTTCGATACGCTGGCGCAGCGGCTGCGTGAGCTGGCTTTCCTGAACAAGGGCCTGCTGATTACGCTGACCGACGACCGCACCACCGATCCCAAGACCGGCGAGCCAAAGTCAGCCGAGTTCAAGTACAACGGCGGCATCGCCGAGTTCATCAAGCACCTGAACCGCGGCAAGCAGGTGCTGCACGACAAGCCCATCTACATGGAGGCCGAGCGCAATGGCGTAGTCATGGAGATCGGCCTGCAATACAACGACGGCTACTCCGAGTCGTTGTTCAGTTTCGCGAATAACATCAACACGGTGGATGGAGGCACGCATCTCTCCGGCTTCCGCACGGCACTGACCCGTACCATCAACTACGCCGGTCAACAACTGGGGCTCTTCAAGGACGTGAAGGAAAATCTCACCGGCGACGACGTGCGCGAGGGATTAGTCGCAGTCATCAGCGTGAAGCTACCGCAGCCGCAGTTTGAAGGCCAGACTAAAGGCAAGCTGAATTCCGATATTGCCGGCGTGGTGACCGCTTTCGTCAACGAGCGGCTGGGCGCGTTTTTCGAGCAGAACGCCACCGTGGCCCGCAAGATTATTAACAAAGCAATTGACGCAGCCCGCGCTCGCGAGGCTGCCCGCAAAGCCCGCGATCTTACCCGCCGCAAAGGCGCGCTCGATGGCGGTGGTCTGCCCGGCAAGCTGGCCGACTGCTCCGAGCGGCAGCCCGAGCGCTGCGAGCTTTTCTTGGTGGAAGGAGAATCCGCCGGCGGCACCGCCAAGCAGGGCCGCGACCGCCGCTTCCAGGCCATCCTTCCCTTAAAGGGGAAAATTCTCAACGTGGAGAAGGCCCGCTACGACAAGATGCTGGCGCACGAAGAAATCCGCGCCATGATCACCGCGCTGGGCACCGGCATCGCCAAGGATGACTTCGATCCCAGCAAGCTGCGTTACGGCAAGATCATTTTGATGACCGACGCCGACGTGGACGGCAGCCACATCCGCACGCTGCTGTTGACATTTTTCTTCCGCCACATGCAGGAGCTGATCAAACGCGGCAACGTATTTATCGCCCAGCCGCCGCTGTATTCGATCAAAAAAGGCAAGTCGCAGCAGTACATCAAGGACGACCGCGAGTACGTGAAGGTGCTGGTCAAGCGCGCGTCCGACGGACTTGTTGTCCGCTATGGTGAAGGGGCGGCCAAACTCGAAGGGACGAATCTCTCCCGCTTCATGAATGTGCTCGACGAATACCTCAAGCTGTTCGACAAGGTTTGCAAGCGCCTGCGCGACGAGCACGTTACTGAGCTGCTGCCTAAGCTCGATCTTTCTAAGCGGGCTGATTTCGAAGGCGACAAGAAATCTGCTCCCAAGAAGATCGAGAAGCTGGAAAAAGAGCTGAAGAAAATCCAGAAAGAGCGGCAGTTCAAGGAAGTGGAAAGCCGCTTCGACGAAGAGCACAATCTTTGGGAGGTGCGCTACGTCAACTCGCAGGGCGCCGAGCACCTCATCAACTGGGAGCTGGCTTCCACCGCCGAGTACCGCCAGCTGATCTCCAAGTTCAAACAAATTGAGCCCTACATGGAGCCGCCGTTCGTGATTGAGACGGTGGCGAAGGCCACTCCCGCCAACGGCAATGGCAAAGGGGAAGCCGGTGAGGAAGAATTAAGCGAAGCGGAAGCGGAAGATCCGGAAAAAGCCCAGAAGAAAACCACCAAGGCCGCTGCCAAGAAGAAATCCGCCGAGCCGGAAGTGGTGGAGAAATCCACGGCGCGCGATTTGTTCGACTACGTTCTCGCCGAAGGCAGGAAAGATTATATTGTGCAGCGCTACAAAGGTCTGGGAGAAATGACCGCGCCGCAACTCTGGGAAACCACCATGGACCCGGAGCGGCGCACCCTGCTGTCAGTGAAGCTCGAAGACATTGCCGAGTGCGAAACCATCTTCACCACGCTGATGGGCGAGGACGTCGAAGCCCGGCGGAAGTTCATCGAAGAAAACGCGCTGGACGTGAAGAATTTGGATATCTGATCTGGCCATGTGGGGCCGGGGCCTGCCCCGGCCGTGCCGAGCGCCAGCCCGGCAGCGAGCTCTCTTTCAATGGCTCCAAAGAGGCTACAAAACCAGCACTTCCACGCCTCGGGAGTTCAGCGCGCGGTCAAATGTGACCAGCTTCAAACCTGCTGCTGAAGCGAAAGCCAAAAGGTAAGCGTCTGCCCACACCTTGGGAGAGCGACTGGAAAGTCGCGAACGCGTGCGGAATTCCTTCTCCAGATCTTCGGGTTCCGGCAGGAACGAGATTCGCGGATCAGCCCAGATCCGGTCCCACAAGCTCCAGGCCTCGGACATGCTTCTCGTATCCCTTTCCATAATGCTCTCAGTGGTTACGAGCCTTAGCACGGTAATTTGGGTGAAGCGGCAGAAAAAGATGGGTTCTTCCCCGGAGCGCTCGAACCATTCCCGGGCTCTTTCGGCATGAACATGGCGGCTCCAAAGCAGCGCCAGCCAGACGTTCGCATCAAGGAAATTCAACGTGTTCATAGATATGCTCATTGCGCAGGTCCACTTTCGGGCCATCGGAGACGATGAGCGGAAACTGTACCCGCCGGCGACGAGGTCTTTGACCCTTGAGTAGCACACTGCGCACTCCGGCCAATACCAGCTCACGGACCGAGCTGCCCTTGGCAGCCGCCTGCTCTTTGAGCTTGCGGTAAAGGGGGACGGGAATATCCACGGTGGTGCGAATGGATTGGGATTTCACAGGATCATTATGGCAGATGTGCCATAAATATGGAACCTGGCAATGCGGGGGTTATATAAACGACAAAATAATCCTTGCAAGGCCGCCTCACTCCACCGTTCTCCCTCTGAAAGTGCCGGAACAAATCCGGCCCCGGAGCGCTCTATATCTGGCTCAGGAGGCGACCAATATGGCGTGGAAATGGGAAGAGCTCGTCCGCAGAAGCGGCAAATGGCTGACGCTGGGCTGGCTGTTGGTGGCGGGATTGATTGCGCTGTATTTCGGGATGGTCCAGCCGCGCAGCCGATACCAGGGAATTGCTGAGCAAAGGTCAGCTGGATTGGGATCAGCTGCTTTTGAGCCGGCCGCCATCTGGCGTCCCTCGTCGTTGCTCGGCCCCAAGGGAATTTCTAATGCAGTCGCGGTAGCGAATCCGGGTGGTGTAGAGCCGGCTGCGATGACGGCGGAAGTTGCCTCTGCGACCGACGACGATTCCGCCGACCGCAAGCTGGTGCGCACCGCATCGCTGGATCTCGTCGTGCAGCATCCCGACGATTGCGCGGGAAAAATCCGCGCTCTCGCCCAGCGCCTCGGCGGATACCTCGAAACCTCCCAGGTCAGCGGAGATCCGGATACTCCCAGCGCGTCGCTGACTATCCGTGTGCCGGCTGCGCGTTTCGAGGAGGCGCGCACGGAAATCCGCAAGCTCGGCCTTCGCGTCGAGAGTGAGCAAGTCGAGGCACAAGATGTCACCAAGCAATACGTTGACCAGGACGCGCGTCTCCGCAACCTGCGGGCCGAAGAGCAACAGTATCTGGCCATCCTCAAGCGCGCCGCAACCGTAAAAGACACGCTGGATATCAGCGCCCGGCTGAACGATGTCCGTGGCGAAATCGAACAACAACAGGCCGAGTTCGACGCGCTTTCCAGACAGACGGAAACGGTGGCCATCACCGTGACGCTAAATGCCGAGGCCGATGCCCAGGTGTTCGGTTTGCACTGGCGTCCGCTGTACCGGTTGAAGATGGCCGCGCGTGAAGGCCTCGATGGCTTGGGCGCGTACCTGGCCAGCATGACATCGCTTGCTTTCTATCTGCCAACCATCCTGTTGTGGTTTGCCACTTTCCTGATTGGGACCGCTCTCGTCTGGCGAATTCTGCGCCGGTGCTGGCGAGTTCTGTTCGTAGTTCCGAAACCGGCGACGACCGAAAAGGGGGCCAACTAATGTTTCATTTCTCAGATTTCCATTTGAAGAGATCCTTTTGGCTGACGCTTTCTACTCTGTTACTGGCAGCTTTTTCTGGAAAGAGCTTTTCTCCCGAAGCCGAGGCCGCGCCCAAGCCGGGCCAATCCCCCGGCTCACTTGAGATCATCGGCAAAGGTGGAGCCATCTCCGGCATCTGCCCGCTGAAGCACACGGATGTGCGCGGCGCCATCAGCGGCTTTGTGGCGCGGGTAACGGTTACGCAGACTTTCGAGAATTCTGCGGAGCAGAACATCGAGGCGGTATACGTTTTCCCGCTCCCCGAAAACGCCGCCGTGGATGACATGACAATCAAGATGGGCGACCGCACGGTGCGCGGCCTCATCAAGAAGCGCGACGAAGCCCGCGCCATTTACGAGAAAGCTAAAGCCACGGGGCACGTGGCCGCTCTGCTCGACCAGGAGCGCCCCAACATCTTTACCCAGTCAGTCGCCAACATTCTGCCGGGTGAGCAGGTCACGGTGACCATCAGCTATCTGCAAACTCTTGAGTACGAAGATGGCTCGTACACGTTCGTCTTTCCCATGGTGGTCGGGCCGCGCTACATTCCAGGCGATGCTACCGGCAAGCAGGCTGGTGGCTGGGCTCCCGATACTAATCAGGTGCCGGATGCTTCGAGCATTACGCCGCCGGTCACGCCCAAGGGAACCCGCGCCGGGCACGACATCTCCTTGGAGCTGGCGATTGATGCCGGTGTGCCTATCCAAGGCCTGCAATCAGTTCTGCATGAAATTGACGTGCAGCGTGATGGAGCAAAAGCCACCGTAAAGCTGCGCGACGAAGCGACAATCCCCAACAAAGATTTTATTTTGAAGTATGAAGTCGCCGGAGAAAAAATCGAAGATGCCGTGTTGTCGCAGGCAGTTCCCGCAGGATCAAAAATCGGCCCGGGCGGCTACTTCACCCTGATCCTTCAGCCGCCGGCGCGTGTTACGGCGGAAGAAGTTACGCCCAAGGAGCTGGTCTTCGTACTCGACACTTCGGGGTCCATGTGGGGCTTCCCGCTGGACAAGGCAAAGGCGCTTGTCAGCCGCGCTTTAGATGAACTCTATCCCGGAGACACGTTCAATCTGATTACGTTTTCCGGCGATACGCAGGTCTTGTTCCCGGAACCCGTCTATCCCACGGCGGAAAATCTTCGCATCGCCAGGAACTTTCTTGCGGGCCGCAATGGTGGCGGTGGAACCGAAATGATGAAGGCCATCCGCGCCGCGCTTGATCCGTCCGATCAGCAGGATCACGTTCGCATCGTCTGCTTCGTCACCGATGGCTACGTGGGCAACGATATGGAGATCATCGGCGAAATCCAGAAACATCCCAATGCGCGTGTGTTCTCCTTCGGCATTGGAAGCGCCGTCAACCGGTTCCTCATCGAGGGCATGGCCAAGGCGGGCCGTGGCGACTCACAAATCGTCAGCCTCAGCGACAAATCAGATGCCGCCGCCGACCGCTTGTACCAGCGCCTGCGCTCTCCGCTGCTGACCGACGTTTCTGTGGACTGGGGTGGTCTTCCAGTTACGGACGTTTACCCGAAGCGCTTTCCGGATTTATTCAGCGGCAAGCCATTGGTCATCGCCGGCCGCTATACCGGTGCGGCCACCGGAACGATTCACTTGCGGGGCACGCAGAACGGCGAGGCCGTAGTGCGAGATATTCGGGTGACGTTTACCGCAAAGCCGGCGGAAGAGAACATCCTGCCTAGCTTCTGGGCGCGAGGTAAGATTGATGAGCTCATGTCGCAGGACTGTTCCGGCCTGCAAAGCGGCAGCATGAAGGCCGAGCTGCAAGATGAAATCACACAACTCGGCCTCGACTATCGCCTCATGACGCAGTTCACGTCTTTCGTTGCTGTGGAAGAACAGGTCGTCACGAAAGATGGCAAGCCACAGCGGGTCGAAGGTCCAGTGGAAATGCCGGAAGGCGTGAGCTACGAAGGAGTGTTCGGTGAGCAAAATCAAGCCGTCGTCAACTCAGTCGCTGTGGCGCAAAGCGTATCCGTGAGTCGAGGCTTTGGTTCTGGCTTTTCCGGCGGAATTGGTGGTGGGATCTTCAGAGCGAAAAGCGCTCCCCCACCTCCGCCTCCCATGGCAACGGCAACGCGCCTTGATCCGAATGCCAATCCTGCCGCCGAGGACAAGAAGCCGGCCGGCGAGCGCGCCATGCTCGAAGCCAAACTGCATCCCGCATTACTCAAGGCTTTCGATTGCTGGAAAAAATCCGGCGAGTCGTGCAAGTCGGTGCAATCCGGCAAAGTCCGGATTGAAATCTTCCTGGCGGGGGCTCCGAACGGTGTTCTCGATCAGCTCAAGGCGCTCGGGTTTGAGGTCGGGCCAAAGTACTCATCCGTAAAGTCGCTGGTTGGCAGCTTACCGGTTGAGAAGCTTCCCGCCCTGGCCCGCATGCCACAGGTGCGGTTTGTGTCACTCCTAACTTAATGGGAGGCACTGCTCGCGTAGGCCGGGGCTTGCCCCGGCCTTGTTTTTGTGGCGCGGGCACCTCGCCCGCGAACAACCGTGTGAACCTCTGGCATCGCATGGTCGTTTTTGGTTTGTCATTATGAGCGCAATCGAAGAATCTCTCTAGCCATCACTCAACGTGATTACCCGTGGTTACTTCCGGGAAGCGTCTTTCCGATTTCCGCTGCAAGATTCCTTTGCCCACGCGTTCTCTTCACAGGACGGCAAAGTTCCTCCTCCTTTGCTACCGTTAAGAACCATAAAGGGGACCGACATGAACAAACTGCTGCTGATTCTGATTTTCTTCTGCGGGATGGGGATGGCCCAGGAACAAACGGCCAAAGAACCGGCAAATAACTCCGCCCCCGCACTCACCATCTACAACCAGAATTTCTTCGTCGCCCGCGAGTACGTTCCGCTCGATCTCAAGGCCGGGGTAGACCAGGTGAACTACTCCGGCGTGGCGGCACATCTCGAACCGGATTCCGTCATTCTGCGCGATCCTAACGGCCGCGCGCTGCAGATTCTCGAGCAGAATTATCGCAACGATCCCATCACGCAAGAGCTGCTGCTGTCTTTTTACGAGGGCAAGACGATTGACTTTCTGGTCCAACGCGGCGACAAACAGGAAACCATCAAAGGCCGCATCATTCGCAGCGGCTACATTCCCAGTTCGGCCGCCCAGGGATACGCGCAGCCCGGCTACAGCCAACCGATCATCGAAGTGGATGGCGTCCTGCGCTTTGGCCTCCCGGGCCAGCCGTTGTTTCCTGCGCTGAGCAACGATTCCATTCTCAAGCCGACTTTAAGCTGGCTGCTTCGCACGCCCGACCCCGGCAAGTTCGACGCGGAAATTTCCTACGTCAGCAGCGGCATGAACTGGCAGGCCGACTACAACCTGGTGGTCTCCGATAAATCAAACTCCAAAACCGACATACTCGACATGATCGGCTGGATCACCATGCAAAACCACAGCGGCAAGACCTTCGAGAACGCGAACATCAAGTTGCTTGCCGGAGATGTAAACAAAATCCAGGCGCCGAACGTTGCGGGCCGCATGTACGCCGCGGCCAAAATGGCGGCCGATGAAGTTGCCGCCCCGCCCGTCGTGCGCGAGAAATCCTTCGACGAATTCCATCTCTACACCCTGCAGCGTCCGACCACCTTGCGCGACGAAGAAACCAAGCAGGTGGAGTTCGTCCGCGCTACTGACATTCGCGCCCAGCGCCTCTACGTTTACGACGGCGCCGATACTGGAGCGTACGGCTATTACAACCTCGAGCAAATTCGCCAGGAACCGAACTACGGCACGGCATCCAATCCAAAGGTCTGGGTCATGGAGGAATTCAAAAACTCAGACACGAACCATCTCGGCATCCCCTTGCCCAAAGGCAAGCTGCGCTTCTATCGCCGCGACAGCGATGGCCATCTGGAGTTCATCGGCGAAAACAGCATTGACCACACGCCTAAAGATGAAACCATCCGCATTTACACCGGCAACGCTTTCGACGTGGTCGGAGAGCGCAAACGCACCACCTACCAGGTGGACGTGCACCAGCACTGGATGGACGAGTCCTTCGAAATCCACGTGCGCAATCACAAGAAAGAGGCCGTGAACGTGCGGGTGGTCGAGCATCTCTACCGCTGGACGAACTGGAAGCTCACTGAGCAGTCGCACGAGTGGCGCAAAAAGGACGCGCAGACCATTGAGTTTCCTGTGACCGTTGCTCCCGACGGCGAGCAGGTGATCACCTACACGGTGCACTACTCATGGTAGTGGCGGTGCTTCGGGCAAAGGAGCCGTTAATGGCGGTGGCTGTTCAACTCCATACTTTACGTCCGGGTACAACCGGTCAAACAGAATCCACAGGAGAGCAACTACCGCGAATACCAGAACGCTGCCCTCCGGCCCTACGGTTCCGCCCGTCAACCAGCTCGAACCCTGAAAGGAGGATTTCATCAGATGTCCGGGCACGACCGTGCCGCTATCCGGCACCGAGTATAGGAAGCTCTCCCCCCAATCCCACGCTGCATGCATGCCCACGGCAAACCAGAGCGTTCCAGTACGGCGCAAGGTGAGGCAGAAGAACAGCCCAATCAGGCCGACGGAAAGAGCCCCAATCCAGCCTTCTCCCTGGTTGCTGAGGTGGATGGCGCCGAAGATCGCCGACAGCAACAACGCTGCCGGCCAGAAACCCATGCCCTGGGTCAAAGTAAATAGGGTGTAGCCGCGCATCAGGAATTCTTCAAAAAAGCCAACCACCAGGAAAAAGAGGCCCCAGAAGAGAGCGAACTTCGCGAGGCGCGTCCCGTGCAATACAATCGCACCAAAATAGAAATCTCCAGCCGCGCGTATAACCACCAGGAGCAGCGTGATGGCTGCAATTCCCCACAACGCGCCCAGCCAGAATGCCTTGCCGAACGCGCCTGTCGCCGGCAGGCCATAGATTCCGAACGGGCGCTTCTCAATCAGCGACATAACCAGCGCAGCGCCAAGCGCAGCGAGCATAAGCTGCAGTTCGGAAAGCAGAAGAAACCAGATTCGGGGTGTACCCTTCAGATAACGATGGCCAGCGAAGTGGGTGACCGTCACCAGCACAATTTCGATAAGCGCGGCGATGAGCAGGTAAAGCACAAAACGCCATCCCGCGCGCAATCCGTCCGCGCCCAGGAATACTCCGCGCAGCCACCCATTAGTCTTCGGCGGTGGAGAGTTTAGAGGCTGTGGTTCGACGTTGCTGGGATCCATGGGAGGATCTGGCTGAGACTCACTGGTCACGTAAGTTTCCCCGAGCGGCCGGTGACATGGTAAAACACTGCTTCGGTTCATGAGCCAATTTTTTACCCGCGAGCGCTTCGGCCAGCCGCAATTTCTGGCAGGAATTCTACTCCTCGTCTTTTCGGCGCAGTGCCTCTGGCTCACCGATCGGAGTCTGCGGCGAGAGGGAGTAGGCGAATTAGAGCTCTTTCGTCTGGAACAAGGCTTGCGGCAGTGGCACGGGCAAGGCATCGCCGGCACTCCATTTTGCGCGCTGAATGCGCCGGCCGGCAGCGCAGCACTCCCGCAGGAGCTCAGCAACACAGCGACCTACGACGAGTATCACTCGCCTCTTTGGTATCTCACGGCGTCCGCGCCGCTGTTGCTGTGGCCAAGACCGCTGCAACCGGACTCCACCCTTTATTGGGGATGGCTGGCG
>Ga0335085_10008479_pt1 | contig 15672 bp, 15 predicted proteins | sample Lox_Sample_45_FD_206712 | JGI IMG/M metagenome (GOLD analysis project Ga0335085, IMG submission 206712) | Soil microbial communities from Loxahatchee National Wildlife Refuge, Florida, United States - Lox_Sample_4.5 | ecosystem: Environmental > Terrestrial > Soil > Wetlands | place: USA...
TCCCGGCCCAGGCCAAGAGATCAAAACCGGGCATGACCGTTTCGCCCAAGGTCGGAACGTCGGGTAGCGCGCTGTTTCGTTCGCTGGTCAGCACCGCGAGCGGCCGGATCTTCCCGGCGCGGACTTGCGGCATCCCGGTCCCGAAATCGGGCACCGCTATAAACGTATGCCCGGCAATCAGATCGTTGATCGCGGCAGGATTGCCCCTATAGGGAACGCTGACAATGTCGAGCCCAAGACGATTCTTGAACGTGCCGAGCGAGACGTGCCCCGAGCTGTTGCCATAGCCGGCCGAAAGCTTGCCGGGATTTTTCTTGGCGTAGGCAACGAGCTCGTTGATCGATTTGATCGAGCTGTTCGGATTGACGGCGATGAACGAAGGAAAGCCCGCGACGCGCGCAATCGGAACAAAGTCTTTGATCGGGTCGTAGGGAACCTTCTTGAACAGGCCCGGCGCGGCAGCCTGGGTCGTGTTGGTGGTAAAGAACAGGGTATAGCCGTCAGGATTGGCGTGCGCGACAAAATTGCCGGCGACCATCCCCTCTGCGCCGGGCTTGTTCTCGACGATGAAGGTCTGCTGCAGCGACTGTTGCAGATCGTGCGCGATCCAGCGCGCCACCGTGTCGGTGATGCTGCCGGGAGAGAATGGAATGATGAAAGTAACCGTGCGCGAGGGATAATTATCGGCAAATGCCGAATTGACAGTCCCGCCCAGGACAAGGGTGAAGGCGACCACAATACCCGCTACCGCCAATCGCAATGTGTTCATTTTCGCCTCGTGCTCGTGCCCAAATATGAAATTTTTACCTGGAGGCCTGGGCGCGACCCTTGACCTAAGGCAAGCGGGTTGCTTTCGGCATGCCTGCTAAGCGTTCTGTTCGCACAGCCAGCGGTTGGCCTAATTTTTTTGATGCTACCGTGAGCGTATTGGCGGCTCGCCTTGACGCCGTGGTTCTTGCGTTTGATCAAAGACAAGGACGCAGAACGCCGCATCCTCCATTTTACGTGATACCGGCAGCATCGCGGGCCGGCTCCTGGCGTCTTGATTTTTCGCTCGCGAACTTGACTGGAGGCACCAATGGCTAAGATGACCAATTTTGATGCGATCAAACGCATTTTCGCGCGCGAGGGCGTGAACCGGCGCTCATTCAGCGGCGAAAACTGTATGTTGGTCGTGAATGAGATCGAAAGCTTCGCACAACCGGCCTTACACAGTCATCCGCACGAACAACTTACGTATATCCTGGATGGCGAATGCACATTCATCCTCGGCGATGAATCAATCCACATGGGCCCGGGCGACGTAATTCACATTCCCCCGAACATACCGCACACGCTACGGCCCATCGGCAAGAAGACGATCGTTAACATCGACGTCTTCAGTCCGATCCGCCAAGATTACCTGGTCTGAGACGAATGCCCGCAGGCGAGGACCGCACGAACCTTAAGGCGAAGCTTGGACGAGCTGCCAGGCCGCTGCTCGGTGCATTCCTCGGTTTGCCCGTGCCGGCCCTCGTTGAGGTCATCGGCCGCTCCGGATTTGACTTCGTCATCCTTGATGGCGAGCACGGAACCTTTTCCGTCGAAAGTCTTCAAGGATGTTTGAGCGGCGCCTGCGCCATAAAGCTGCCGGCGATTGTGCGAACTCCCGACGGCAATCCTGTGTACATCCAGGCGGCGCTGGACGCAGGCGCGCAGGGCGTGCAAGTGCCGTCAGTGGCGGAAGAAGCACAAGCCCAACTGATCGTCGAGGCCAGTCATTTTCCCCCCAAAGGAATCAGAGGATTCGGCTCCACGACTCGGGCGGCCGGCTACGGCTTTACGCCGCGCGCGCAGGTGGTGCGAGCTGCGGCGGAGGAAACTCTGGTCATCGTCCAGGTGGAGACGCGAAAGGGGGTTGAGCATCTCGACGAAATCCTGGCGGTGGAGGGTGTGGACTTGGTGTTCCTCGGCACCAGCGATTTATCGCTCGACTTCGGCTACGCCTCGCCTTCCGACCCGGCCATGATGCCATTGCTGCGGCAGGTGATCGCCACCATCCGCAATGCCGGTAAACATTGCGGCGTCCATCTCGCCGACCTGAAGCTTGCGCGGCCTATGCAGGAGCTTGGTGTGAGCTACTTGACTGCTGCGCCCTTGGCGATGATCGGCCCGTTCCTGCAGGGCAAGGTCGCGGAATTTGAAGCAATGTTTGCTGCCGGCGGCGGCAAGCGGGTTGGGATGGCCTAGATGAGCGTCCAGCTGTTCAACAAGCGCGAGATTTTCTTCCGCGGCCTGGAATTGAATGGAGTCAATCTCGATCAGATTGCCGCCGTGGTCGCCAAAGAGTTGGCCCTGGCCGAGCGCGAAGTGGTGGTCGTCGATGCGCGCGCCGACCTCCTGACCCTGGATGTGCTCAACGACGCCGTTGAGGTCGAGCGCATTGCCGGCCGCGGTCCGGCGCTGTTGCGCGCGTTGGCCCAGATCCCCGGTCTCAAAGTGCGCTCCGACGCCGAAATCCATTCCGAGGGCGTGCTGGGCCTGGTCAATCTCGGCGCGCAGGAAGCCCAGGCTTTACCGACTGCCTTGAGTGCGATGGACCGGCAAATCCGCAGCAATATGGCACGCCGCGCCATTGTCCTGCCGACAGGCAGCGAAATCATCGGCGGTCACGTCAAGGACACGAATACCCCATTCATCGTCGAGCTCTTGCGATCGGACGGATTCACTGCCGAGGCTGGGCCCGCGGTCGCCGACGATCTCGACAGCGCCATCGGTGCACTCACCGAAGCCGCGCTGCAGGGCAACGGGCTGGTAGTCACAACCGGCGGGACCGGTGCCGAGACGAAGGATTGCATCATCGAGGCGATCCAAGCGCTCGATCCCGACGCAGCCACGCCCTACGTCGTGCATTACCATCGCGGGCAAGGCAGGCATGCAAAAGACGGTGTGCGCGTCGCAGTAGGATGCGTAGAATTAGCGACCTACGTCGCCTTGACCGGCCCGCACCGCGAGGTCCGCGCGGTCGCGCCACTTATGGTCGAAGGACTGAAATCGGGAATGAACAAGGCTCAGCTAGCGGAAGCAATCGCCAACGTGCTGCGGGCTGAGTTGATTCAGCAGAAGTCGACCGGCCACGGTTAGTCGGCCGGGAAATCGTACGCAAAAGGTCTTCTTATGCCGCACGTCAATCACGTCGCCGTCATCGACTACAGCCTGTGCAGAAAATGCCCGTTCTGCGTCCGCGCATGTCCGACGAACGCGATTAGCTGGGATAACAATCGCGATCCGGTGGTCGTCGTCGACGGCGGCAAGTGCCTGGACTGCACGATTTGCATGACGCGCTGCCCGCATCACGCAATCACCATGCAGGCGCGCAACGAACCGCTTCCCTATGGCGTCGACTGGACTTTGGCCGATCCCGACGAGGTGACGCGGGTGTGCCACGCCGCGCACATGCACGCCGAGCAGATCATCTGCTACTGCCGACAAACGAAGGCGCGGGAAGTCGCGGCGGCGATCCTGCTCGGGCATCGCACACCGGAGCAGCTGTCGGTCGCCACCGGCATTCGCACGGGCTGCGGCGTCCTCTGCATCACCTCGGTGCTGCGTCTACTGAAGGCGGCGGGCGTCGAGGGACTGAAAGCGCCCGGCTGGCAATGGTATGGAACCTACGCCACCATCTGGGATCTGCCGGCGGAGGCTTTCGAGAAATATCCGGAATATTTCCTCAAGGAAGATCTGCAAGCCGCGAACGAACTTTACCCGAAGGCGGACTGAACCATGCAAACGCAAGCTCTGACGCTCAAGCCGGCCGAACCGAGGGCATCGTATTACAATATCGACCCCAAGGACCTGAAAATGCGGGCCGTCGACCTGCCCGGCTTTACCTCGGTGCGCGCCTCCGAGCTTTTCCCCATCGAGCAGACACCGGTTACCGCGGCCACGCCCGAGCTGATGCGCGCCGAGATTCGCCGGCGGACCGCGGCGACTTTGGAAAAGATCGATCTGCAGAAAATCCGTCCGGGCGATTCGATCAACATTCTGACCTCGCACCACGGCTACTCGATCTACGGCGGGCACGCTTACGCGGAAATGGTGCGCACCATTCGCGATGAAGTGGAACGACGCACCGGCGCGACCGACATCCGCCTGCGCGCCGGCGTCGGCCTGCGCTTTCGCGAAACCGAAGAGTACATCGCCAAGTTTGGTCTCGACGAATATTTCCACGGTAAGGCCAAAGGCATTGCACCGGTCGATCGCGGCGTCCCGATCAAGACGGCGATCGGCACGCTCTACGGCATCGCCGAAGCCTACGATGCGCGCTGGATTATCCATGCCCACAACAACGATGTACGCGAACTGCACTACCATCGGCAGATGGGCCGACTATTCAAGCCGTTTGCGATGTCCTACGCCACCATCGAAACGCGCTCTTCCTATCATCAGAGCACCGGGCCGCGCAGTGCAAACCTGCTGCCGCGGCTGATCTGGGAATCCGACTACGTCCAGAAGCGGTTCCTGCTGTCCTGCTTCATGCAGGTCGGGCCAGAAGGAATCATGGGCGTCAACGCCAACGCTGACCTCATCGCGCAGGACAAGGAATTCACGAAACTAAACCTACAATGGTACGGAAAAATCCTGACGCTGCTTGGCGCGCTCAAGGACGTCATCCTGGTCATCGATTACCCTGGCCCGATGCCGTACACCGCGACGGGCGGCGTGCTCTTCGGCAATTTCCTCAACGCCAATGTCGACGAATTCGATCTGCGCAAGCTCACGCCCTTCACGCGCTACAGCGACATGCTCTATCCGGACAACAAGCCGCTGGTCGAAGGCGTACTGCCGCCGCCCAATCCCGCGATCAAGGCGGTGATCCTGAACTACTGCTCCAAGGGTTATCCCGGCGCCTTCTTTCCGAAAATGCTGCCGATGCTGGTCGTCGGCGCGCAGGCCGAACTGATGGAAAACGACGAGCAGAACACCGAGTTCATGAAATTTGCGCTGAAGGTGGACAGTCTTGCCAAGGCGGTGAGCTTCGCGCGCAATTTCACCAAGAGCGACAAGATCCTAATCTTCGACGGCGCTGTCGGCGGTTTCAATGTCAGCAGCGCGCTCGCCGACGAGATGCGCGAACTGGCGCCCGAAGTCTCCGCCCGGGTCGACAATGAACTGATGCCGATGTGGCTCAAGCAGCGCGGTATCGCGCCTCAGACAGTGCACTGAGGCGAGTATCGACATGTAACGGCCGATGAGTGATCCGCGTGACAAGTTCTTCCAACCGGTTGCGACGGCGCACGTCAGCGCGCGTCTGATCGCGGAGGAATTTGGCATCATCGCCGGAGCCGCCAGTGTGCCGGCGGCGCTGGCAGAAATCGGAATGACGCCGCTGCGGCAGCTCGGCGACGGCGCACCAGTCAAACCCGGCACGGTCGTGACCGAGATCGCCGGCTCCCCCAAGAAGATTGCGCTGGCCGAGGAGCGCCTGGTTGGCCTGTTGGCCAAGCCGTCCGGGATCGCCACCGCCACCGCCCGATTTGTCGCCCGCGCGGGCGAACACGTACGCATCGTTTCCGGCGCCTGGAAGAAACTGCCGTTTTCGCAAAAGGACATGATCCGCAACGCCATCCTGGTCGGCGGCGCGGCGCCTCGCATCGCCGAATGGCCGTTCCTCTATATCGACAAGAATTTTGTGCGCATGCACGGCAGCCTTGAGGCAACGATGGCTGCCGCCAATAGCTTCGAGGCCGGCACCAAGATCGTGCAGGTCCGCGGCGAATACGACGACATCGCCGATGAAGCGGCGCTTGTCGCCGCGCAAGGCGCCGCGATTATCTTCGTCGATTCAGGCCGCATCGCCGATGCGGAGCGCGCGATCGCGGCGCTCAAGGAGCGTGGGCTGCGATCTCGTGTTCAGGTGGCTTTTGCCGGCGGCGTTCAGTTAGACGACATCGAACGGCTGGCCGAGATCGGCGTCGATATTGTCGACATCGGGCGGCCGATCGTCGATGCTCCGCTCTTGGACATGCGGTTGGACGTGGACGCCGTTCGAGTCAAGGTGCCGACGTGAAAGCCCTGCTTTACGACTGCCCGAGCGGCATCAGCGGCGACATGAACCTCGGCGCGCTTGTCGATCTGGGCGTGCCGCAAGACCACGTAGTCAACGAATTGGCACGTCTGCCGCTGGGCGAAGAGTTCAAGCTCACCTTCGAACGAGCGGAAAAACACGGCATCGCCGGCACTCGCGCCACGGTGACATTGGCCGCGCACAGCGGCCGGGCGAAGCGCGATCATGAACACGGCGCGCATAAACACGGTCCTCGCGATCAGCCCCATCATCATGATGAGGTGTCGCACGCCCATCAAGGCGGCGAGCGCGCCCATCGGCACTACCGCGACATCAAACAAATAATCGAAGCTTCCCCGTTCAACGACGGCATCAAGACGACCAGCCGACGCATTTTCGACGTCATCGCCGAAGCCGAGGCGCATGTGCACGGCGTCGCGGTCGACGACGTCGCATTTCACGAGGTCGGCGCCGTCGATTCGATCGTCGATATTCTTGGTGCCGCGATATGTCTCGATTATCTGCGCGTCGATACGGTGCTCGCCGGTCCGGTCGAGCTCGGCTCCGGCTTCGTGCAATGTGCGCACGGGCGCTTGGCGGTACCCGCGCCGGCGACGCTGGAAATACTCAAGGGGGTGCCCTGCCTCACCGGCGGCGTTACCGGCGAAGCCACCACTCCGACCGGCGCCGCGATCCTTAAGGCAACGGCGCACAAATTCGGCCGAAATTTTGCCATCACGCCGGGGCGTATCGGTTATGGCATCGGGCACCGCGATTTTGCGATCCCGAACGTGTTGCGTGTGGTGTTGGGCGAAGTGGAAGACGCAGTCGCTGCGCAAGGTTGGAGCGAACGCACCAACGTCGAAATCACTGCCAATATCGATGACATGTCGCCCGAATCCTACGAGCCGCTCATCGAGCGGCTGTTTTCGGCGGGTGCCAGTGACGTCTTCCTCACGCCGATAACGATGAAGAAAAGCCGTCTGGCGCACATGATTTCGGTGCTGGCGCAGGAACATCTGGTTGATTCGTTGGTACATGTCTTGTTCGAGGAGTCGACGACCATCGGCGTGCGTCTGCATCCCGTCGGCAAGCGGATGTTGTCGCGCAGCTCCGTGACCGTACTCACGACCTTCGGCGACGTAAGGGTCAAAGTCGTTGAATTGCGCGGCGGCGCGCAACGCTGGAAGGTCGAGTACGAGGACGTCAAGCGGCTGGCGCGGGAGCGCGGGTTGCCTTACCTGGCGCTGCAGCGCGACATTGAAGCCGAACTGCGCGAACACTTCGCAGGCAAGGGCCAGGGGGATTAGCCTTGCGCCACCTTGCCAAAATCCTCGACGACTACAAGAGCTCACGCCTGTCCCTCGAGGAAGCGTGCGAAGCCCTGTCGCGGGCGCACACCGCCCAGCTCGGCCACACGACACTTGATCTGCACCGCGAAGGCCGCGTTGGCGCCGCCGAAGTGATCTATGCGCCGGGCAAGACCCCGAAGCAGCTTGGCGAAATCTTCGCTGCGCTCGCGGCCAAGCATCAGAACATCCTTGCCACGCGCGCCGACGCCGCCGGCTTTGCCGCCGTACGGCACGAACTGCCACAGGCGGTCTTCAACGAGACCGCCGGCACCATTACGCACGTCAGCAAATCGGTCGCCTTGGCGCGTTCCACCATCGCCGTTGTCAGCGCCGGCACTTCGGATCAGCGTGTGGCGGAGGAAGCGGTGGTGACCGCCGAGTTCTACGGCAACTCGGTCAGCCGGATCGCCGACGTCGGCGTCGCCGGTCTGCACAGGCTGCTCAGCCGCATTGACGAAATCGAAGCGGCGCGCGTCGTCATCGTGGTTGCCGGCATGGAGGGCGCGCTGCCCAGCGTGATCGCCGGGCTCATCCGCGCCCCGGTGATCGCGGTGCCGACCAGCGTCGGCTATGGCGCATCGTTTGGTGGCATCACCGCGCTGCTCGGCATGCTCAACAGCTGCGCGTCCGCGGTGTCTGTGGTGAATATTGATAACGGATTCGGCGCTGGCTACATTGCCTCGCTGATCAATCGGGCCGACATGCCTTTAGTCCGAGATTGAATCGATGGACGCACAACTGCAAAGCAAGTCGGAAGCGCTGCTCGCCTGCCTGCGGGCTATGGACAGTGTCATCGTCGCTTTCTCGGGCGGCGTCGACAGTTCGCTGGTTGCTTATGCGGCGCACCAGGCGCTCGGTCAGCGCGCGCTCGCGGTGACGTCGGGGTCGGCAAGCCTCAAACCGGAAGACCTCGAGCTAACACAAAAACTCACGGCCGAATGGGGCATGCAGCATCTGGTGATCGAAACGCCCGAGCTCGAAAATCCCGGCTATGTCCGCAATTCGATCGACCGCTGCTACTATTGCAAGACGACGCTCTATGACGGATTGGCGCGGATCGCCCGCGAGCGTTCGATCGCCACCATTGCCAACGGCGCCAATCTCGACGACATGGGCGACCACCGGCCGGGCATGAAGGCGGGGGAGGAATTCAAGGTGCGCTCGCCGCTGCTCGAGTGCGGTTTCCGCAAGAACGACATCCGCGCGCTTGCCACCGCCTATGGGCTGCCGAACGCGGAAAAGCCGCAGGCCGCCTGCCTGGCGAGCCGCGTGCCCTATGGAACCGCGGTCTCACGCGAGCTCCTAGCGCGTATCGGTCGCGCGGAGCGTGTTCTGGCAGATATGGGCTTTACTCAATATCGCGTTCGCCATCATGGCGAAATCGCGCGACTCGAACTGGTGCCGGAAGAATTTGCAACGGCGATCGAACGCAGCGACGAACTGGTGCGAGCCATCAAAGCATGCGGTTATACCTTTGTCGCCCTCGATCTGGCGGGTTTTCGTTCGGGCTCGCTGAATCATGCCGTCGGCGACGCCGCCCATACGGGCACCGGTGCGCCGAGAACGGCACCGCGCTAACTGACGCTTTCCGGCTGGCGTTCATCGTATCGCTTCCAGCGGTAGATCAGCGCCGACACGATCCAGCACGCGGCGAACGATCCAATGACAACAAAACCGAGACACTGCATGTTGCGGTTCAATCCACCAACGGCAATCCAGAACGTCCCGCCAAATTCGAGCTTGTCCGCCAGCAGGCCGAGCACCTCGATGCCACCGATCAACACGGCCACCAGCACCGACGCCGCCGTAATCGTCAAATTGTACCAGAGTTTGCGTACCGGATTGACGAAGGCCCAACCGTAAGCACCTACCATCAATAACCCGTCGGTGGTGTCGACCAACATCATACCGGCCGTGAACAAAGCCGGGAAAATTAAGATGGTCAGCGACGACATGTCCTGCGTCGCCTGCGAAGCGGAAATCCCCAATAGCCCGATTTCTGTCGCGGTGTCGAAGCCGAGCCCGAATAAGCAGCCGAGCGGGTACATGTGCCAGCTTTTGCCGATCATCCGAAGCAGCGGGCGCAGCAGGCGCGCGAGAATGCCCTGGCCAGAAACGATCCAATCCAGCTGGCCGGCATCCAAATGTCCGCCGCGCCGGACATCCTGGAAGCTCCTCCACACGCTTTTTAGGATAGCGAGGTTGGCGAAGGCGATGGCCAACAGAAAAAGCGCGGAGATGCCTGTGCCGACCGCGCCGCCGGCATCGCGGAACGGTTCGAAATTGTCTTGCAGTGTCTTCGCGCCGGCAGCGACGGCCAAAGTGGCGAAGCCGACAACTGTCGAGTGACCCAGCGAAAAATAGAGGCCGGTCAAGTGCGGCCGCTTGCCCTGCTGCAGCAGCTTGCGAACGACGTTGTCGATCGCCACGATGTGATCGGCATCAACGGCATGCCGCAATCCGAATATGTAGGCGAGCAGCGCGACCCCGAGCAGCGCCGGACGACCGGAAAACTGGAATAGGGCCCACGCCCATGCCGCCGCGTTCGCGCCGATCAGCAGCGCGTAGATGCCGGTCACCCGCCGGACTTCCGTCCGAAAAGTGCGGTTGAACGATCGTCCGATCGGCGCAAAGAAAAAATGATTGCTCACCGTCGACTCCACGACCTCAGGCGCCCAATGTGTTGAGCAGGGTGTAGCGACCGTAGGGCACAAAGGCGACCCGGGCATCGCTTCCCTGCCGATTCAGCGCGTCCCGATAGGCGTCCTCGACCGTCTCATAGACGTTGAACCCGATATCTCGGGCGAGCTCATGATTTTTTGGCAGCGTCACGATGCGTACGTCGGCGTGCAGCATCGCTTCGTAAAGTTTGTACCAAACACATCCGGTCCACAAGCCGTTGGACTGGTCATAGAAGGATCTCAGGGCACGTTCTTGGTTTTCCGGGCTGGCCGGCAGGAACGGCTTCATGAACTCCATCAGTGCAAAGCCAGGCCACGTGCGGTATCCCGGGCTCGGCGTCGCAAAGACGATCGTGCCGCCGCGTTTGACGATCGGCACGCAATTGACGACGGCCCAGCAGGTATGGGTGAACAGATCTCCCGTCGGCGCCGAGCAACCGGCAATCACAATGTCGGCCTTGTTGTCCTTGAACTCAGAGGCGTCGAACCGATACACACGGTCGTAATTGCGGATGGCCTCTTCATGAGCCTGCACGAAATCGCCGGCATTGACGTAGGTCGGCTCCGACTCGTTGTTGACGAGCATGTGGATTCCCATGGAAACGCCGGCGATACGGGCGGCCTCGTATTTGTCCTGCTGCATACGGCAATTGTTGTTTCCGGGAATGCAATCGGGAGCCAGCGATAACACATGGTTGTATTCGATAGTCTCGTTGCCGCAGACGGCGGGTAGGATCATTCCCGAACCGCCGTAACCCCAAAGCGTCGCCTGCGTCGTCGAGATTGTGATGATGACGTCGGCTTCGGCAACCTTGCGGTGAACCCAGACGGCCACGCCGAAGCTGGTGGTACCCTTGAAAACGTAGTTGTCGCGTTGCTTCACGTCATTGCAGTAGATCTCGACGCCGCTGCGAACCGCCTCGCTGCCCAACTTGCGCTCGATGGCATCAGGGGCAAGGACCGCCATCTTGCCGCAGCCGATCAGGATCACTGGGGTCGCGCCCGCCGTCCTGACTTGGGCGAGTAACCAAGGCAGAATTTCCGTCACGGGAGCACCGCGAAATTGATTTTCGGTGATGATGGCAACCTTGCGTGCGCCGGCAAGCAATTCCGACAGCTTTTTTCCGCCGATGGGATTCTCTACGGCCTTTATGACGTCGGCCATGAGATCCGGCAAAGGCTGCGGCTCCTGCGGAATGAAAGCGCGCGTCAGATTCGCTCGACTGATGCCGAGGTCGACAAACTTGTCCCGGTCGTCGGTCGTTTCATAGGGAATGTGCAATATGACTTTGCCGTTACCGCTGGCACATAGCTCCATCATTTCAATCTCGCATTCGATCTAAATTGAACCGCGGCCAACCACGAAGCCTGCGTGTCGCGTTTCGGTCCGATGCGCCGGCGAAAACGCGTGCGCAAGCTTGACGCACTGAGGTAGGCCGCTAGTGACTGGTGGCGATGATTCTTTGCGAAGGCTTGAGCGAGATACTTGATAAAAATCAAGGTGTTTTGCGATTTGGGGTGGCTTTGTTTTCGCGCGCATAGGAGGGCCGGTCTGCTTGGCGGCGGCAAATCGCGCGCTCCAAGAAATTCTCCAGCCCGATCTGAAGTCATTTGTCTCCAGATCGCGCTCGCCGAAGTGGCGATGAATCGGTTGCTGCCGGCATGAATAGAGGAGCGTCAATGAATTTAGCCAGACTCTCCCGCGGCTTGCTTGGCGTCGGACTCGTCGCAGCGTTGGCAACCGCAGCTCTGCCGGCGCGCGCGGAATGGCCGGAAAAGCCGGTACGGATCGTTGTGCCGTTTGGCGCCGGCGGCGTTGCAGATTTCACCACGCGCACGCTGGCCGAGCGGCTCAGCGCCAAATTCGGCCAGCGCGTTTTTGTCGAGAACAAGCCGGGGCCTGGCGGCATCAACGCGGCGCTTGCCGTCCTCAATTCGCCGCCCGACGGCTACACGATGGGTCTCGCGGCTATCATCACCGCATTGAGCGTCGCTACCTTCAACAAGCTTCCCTACGACCCGCTCACCCAGTTTGAGATGGTCTCCACCATCGGTATCTTCGACATGTATTTCGCCGTGAAGGCGGACTCACCCTACCAGACGCTGGGTGATTTCCTCGAGGCGGCGAAGGCGCGGCCGGGCAAGCTCAATATCGGCACCGTCGCCATCGGCTCCGCGCAGAACTTCGGCACCGAGCTGTTCAAATCGATGGCCAAGGCCGATGTGGTGATCGTGCCGTATCACAATTCGCCCGACGTGGTCGTCGCACTGCTGCGCAACGACGTGCAGATGGTTGTCGACTTTGCGCCGGCGCTGCAGGCACAGATCAACAGCAAAGAGCTGCGCCTGCTGGCGACCTCGGGCCTCCACCGTTCGCCAGCGAGCCCGAATGTGCCGACCGTCGATGAATCAGCGGTGAAGAGCTACGAGGTGACGTCTTGGAATGGCCTTTTTGCGCCGAAGGGCACGCCAAAACAGGTGGTCGAGGTGATGAACAAGGCGATGCATGACGTGCTCGCGACGCCGGACGTGAAGAAGAAATTCGAAAATGTCGGAGTCGAACCGCACGCCAGCACGCCCGATGAACTCATGCGCATGGTGACGTCCGACATCCACAAATGGGAAACGGTGATGGCTGCTACCGGCATGAAGAAGAAGTGACCGGACAGTCGCAGCTCAGTGAACAATTCAGGATATCAACATGCGCCGTCTGCTGACTGCCCTGCTATCGGTTTTGTTCGTTTCCGCCGCGGCAGCCTCCGCCGCGCTGGCTGAGGAATTCCCCTCGCGAACGGTCATGATCGTGGTGCCATATCCGGCCGGCGGCAGCACCGACGTGCTGGCGCGAGCGCTGGCTGCTGATCTCACCAAGGTATGGCACCAGGCCGTGATGGTTGAGAATATCGGCGGCGCCAGCTCGATCATCGGCGCCAACAAAGTCGCCAAGGCCGCGCCCGACGGGCATACGCTTCTGCTCACCATCGATCCTACGGTTGTCAGCAACCGATTTTTGTTCAAGTCCTTGCCCTATAATCCGGATAAGGATCTTGTGCCGGTAACGCTGCTCGCGCGCACTGGCCAGATGGTTCTTGCCAATCCGGGGTTTTCCCCGAAGAATCTCCGCGAGGTTGTCGAGGCGGCGCGCACGTCGCCAGGCAAGCTCACTTATGCGTCGTTCGGAATCGGCACGACCGCGCATCTGATGTTCGAGACGATTGGCAAGCGCGAACACGTTCAATTCGTCCACGTCCCCTACAAGGGGATCATGCCCGACGTAAATGCGGTGCTCGCCGGCGAGGTACAACTGACGCTGGCAAGCCCCGCAACCGCCGGCCCGATGGTCAAGGCCGGCAAGATAAAGGCCCTGGCGATCGGCGGCGACAAGCGTTCGACCCTGTTCCCCGACGTTCCGACCGTCGCAGAGGCAGGCTATCCGTACGTCGATTCGGTCATCTGGTGGGCAATCTTCGCGCCTGGCGGCACAAACCAGCAATTGGTGGAGCGCATCAACCGCGACGTCACGGCCATCATTACGCGGCCGGACTTTGTTGAAAAGTATCTCACCAAGTTCGGCATTGATCTGGTCGCCAAGGGCCCGGCGGACTTGATCGCCACGATCCACAATGACGTCAAGCTCACAGCAGAGATGGTGAAGGCGGCCGGCGTGCAGCCGCAATAGCTCGCGTTTCCACTAGGGGGAGAATCGCGCATGAAACATCTTGCAATCGTATTCGGCGCTGCCGTATTTGCGGCTGTCGCGACGCCAACACACGCGCAAATTTCCGATGGCGTTGTGCGAATTGGCGTCATCAACGACCAATCCGGCATGTACGCGGACATTACCGGCGCTCAATCGGTGGCTGCGGCGAAAATGGCGGTGGAGGACTTTGGCGGGACCGTGCTTGGCAAGCCGATTGAGATTGTCGTTGCCGATCACCAAAACCGGGTCGATGTCGCCGCGGGGATCGCCCAAAAATGGATCGATATTGATCATGTTGACGCTATTACCGACGCGACGGGGTCGGGCATAGCCTTGGCACTGCAAGAGATCACCCGCAGGACCAATCGTATTCTCATGGTCGCGAGCGCGGCCAGTTCGGATTTAACCGGCAGCAAATGCTCGGATACCACGACGCACTGGGCCTACGACACTTATTCGCTCGCCAAAGGCACAGCCCGCGAAGTTACGCGTAACGGCGGCGATTCGTGGTTTTTCATTACGGCCGACTATGCATTCGGGCACGCCATGGAGCGTGATGCCACGAACTTTATCCAACAAGCCGGAGGCAAGGTCGCAGGCTCGGTGAGCCCCCCGCAGGGTACGACCGATTTTGCGTCGTTCGTGCTGCGCGCTCAGGCGTCCAAGGCAAAGATCATCGGTTTGGCGACTGCAAGCAGTGACACTATCAACGTCGCGAAACAAATCGGCGAGTTCGGGCTTACGGCCAAAGGCCAGAAGGTTGGCGGCTTGCTTGTGTTCATCAACGATATCGATGCGCTCGGCCTGCAGGCGGCCCACGGCATGATGCTGACGACATCGTTCTATTGGGACATGAATGACGAGACGCGGGGCTGGACCAAGCGCTTCTGGAGCAAGGCCGGGAATGCTAGGCCGCCGAACATGGACCAGGCTGGAATCTACGCCGCGGTGCTGCATTATTTGAAGGCCGTACAGGCGGCCGGGACAGACGAAGCCAAAGCCGTCGCCAAGAAGATGCGTGAATTGCGAGTGAACGATTTTTATAACAAGAACGTCGAAGTGCGCGCCGACGGGCGGGTGATGCACAAAATGTATCTGATGGAAGTCAAATCGCTCGCCGAATCGAAGTATAAGTTCGACTATTACAAGTTGATCAACGACATCGCTCCGGCCGATGCTTTCCGACCCTTAGCCGAAGGTGGCTGCCCATTGGCGACTCAATAACTGGAACGAGGTGCCAGAGAGGGATGCGCCTGCCTACGTGCGGCGCGCGCATTAGCTCGGATTTTTCTCGGCCATCATTTTCATTTTTCCGTCCCAGCGCGTGGCAAATCGCGCGTTGATGCCAAATTGATCAAGTACACGCGCGACGATGTGGTCGACAATATCATCGATCGATTTTGGATGGTTGTAGAAGGCCGGCATTGGCGGAATAATCGATACTCCCGCCCGGGCCAGCTTCAGCATGTTTTCGAGATGCAATTCGGATAACGGCGTTTCCCGCACGACAAGCACTAGCCGCCTTCGTTCTTTGATAATGACATCGGCGGCACGATGGATGAGGTGTTCGCCGTAACCGGTCGCGATGCCGCCGAGCGTGCGCATCGAGCACGGTATCACGACCATGCCGTCAGTCAGGAACGAACCTGAGGAGATCTCCGCGGCCATGTTCACTGAGTTATGGTAAACGCTGGCCAGCTCGCACACTTGCTTAATCGTATATGGCGTTTCGTGTTCGATCGTTCGACGCCCCCAATTGCTGATGATCAAGTGGGATTCGACCTTGCACTCCTTAAGCGCTTCAAGGAGCCGCACGCCAAGGATCGCACCCGTCGCGCCCGTCACGCCAACGATCAGTCGTCGCATGGTTCTTTCCTTCTCACCGTCGTGCCG
>Ga0335085_10008480_pt1 | contig 15669 bp, 11 predicted proteins | sample Lox_Sample_45_FD_206712 | JGI IMG/M metagenome (GOLD analysis project Ga0335085, IMG submission 206712) | Soil microbial communities from Loxahatchee National Wildlife Refuge, Florida, United States - Lox_Sample_4.5 | ecosystem: Environmental > Terrestrial > Soil > Wetlands | place: USA...
TGAGACCCGCCGCAGGTGGGCTCTCCCCGAGCCAACACTCGGCGCGAAGCGGCGATCGGGGGGTCCAGGGGGGTCGTCCCCCCGGACAATAGGAGCATGGAACATCGTCATCTCGGCCGCAGCGGCCTGAAAGTCAGCGAGATCGCCTACGGGAACTGGATCACCCACGGGTCGCAGGTAGAAGAGGAGGCGGCCCGGGCGTGCGTGGCCGCGGCCCTGGACGAGGGCATCACCACTTTCGACACCGCTGACGTATATGCCGGTACCCGCGCCGAGGACGTGCTCGGCCGGGCGCTGCACGGCCTGCGCCGTGAGTCCATCGAGGTGTGCACCAAGGTGTTCTGGCCGACCGGCCCGGGTGCCAACGACCGTGGCCTGTCCCGCAAGCACATCATGGAGTCGGCGCACGCTTCGCTGCGCCGGCTGCAGACCGACTACATCGACCTGTACCAGGCCCACCGGTACGACCACGAGACCCCGCTGGCCGAGACCCTGCGGGCCTTCGACGACCTGGTCCGGCAGGGCAAGGTGCTGTACATCGGGGTGTCCGAGTGGCGCGCCGACGAGATCGCCGCGGCGCTGCGCATCGCCGGCGAGATGGGCTTCGACCGGCTGGTCTCGAACCAGCCGCAGTACAACATGATCTGGCGCGTGATCGAGTCCGAGGTGATCCCGCTGTCCGAGCAGGAGGGCATCGGCCAGATCGTCTGGTCTCCCATCGCGCAGGGCGTGCTGACCGGCAAGTACCAGCCGGGGCAGCCGGTCCCGGCGGGGTCACGGGCCACCGACCCGAGCGGCTCGGGGTTCATCGAGCGCCTGCTGCGCGACGACGTGCTGAGCCGGGTGGCCGACCTGGCCCCGGTCGCCGCGGACGCCGGGCTGAGCATGGCTCAGCTGGCCGTGGCCTGGGTGCTGCAGAACCCGAACGTGTCGGCAGCCATCATCGGCGCGACCCGGCCGGAGCAGGTCCGTGAGAACGTCAAGGCCTCTGGTGTGGTCCTCGACGCCGACCTGCTCAAGCGCATCGACGAGGTGCTGGCCCCGGTCATCCAGCGCGACCCGGCCCTCACCCGCAGCCCCGAGCAGCGTCCCTAGCCCGGCACCAGCGCGGCCCGCCCGCACCCCCGTCCGGCGCCGTGAGTCAGTCGGTCTCCGGGTGGAGGCTCATCGGACCGTATTCGATCCGGCTCTCCTCGAGCAGGGTGACCTGGTCCACGCCGCTGGCCAGCAGGTCGCGCCAGTTCTCGCCCAGCCAGCTCTCGGCGTCACCCTGGCTGCTGAACGTCTCCCGCGGCATCCCCCGGGACGGCACCAGGGTGCCGTCGGCCTGCTCGAACTGCCAGCTCCAGGCCATGCTGGTCACCGCCCTCTCAAGATCCGCGCGTAGCGACAGTAGCCCACCCGCCGGGCTGCCCCGGCACCCGGCCACCCGGCGGGGCGGCTGTGACCAACGTCACAGCCGCCTCGCCCGGACGTCCGCCGGGATTTCCGGCATGCGGTATCCGTCCCCATCTGTACCCACCCTCCAGAACGCCCGCCGGAGCAGCCAGGGAACTGTTAAGTTCTATGAGCTAGCCTGAGCCGCTGGGTGGTCCGTCCCCAGGCTCAGCCCCGGGAGCAAGGTGGTGACGACATGGCGCGCGTCGTCGTCGTTGGCGATCTGATGACCGATACGGTCGCGCATGCGGCCCTGCCACTGGCCAAGGGGAGTGACACTCCGGCCACGGTAAGCATGCATGGCGGGGGGTCCGGCGCGAACGTCGCCGCCTGGCTGGCCGCCGATGGCGGTGACGTGGCCTTCATCGGGCGGCGCGGGGCCGACATCGCCGGCCGTAACCGGGACATGGAACTGATGGGCTACGGCGTGGACGCCCGGCTGGTGATGGACCCGGACCGGCCGACCGGGACCTGCGTGGTCATGGTCACCCACAAGGGCGACCACACGATGATGTCGGACCCGGGCGCCAATGCCGCGCTGCACCCGGATGACCTGCCCAAGGACCTGTTCGCACCGGGTGCCCATCTGCACGTGTCGGGCTACACCCTGCTGAACGAGGGCTCGCGGGGCGCCGCGCTGACCGCGATCCAGCACGCCGGCCGGGCCGGCATGTCGATCTCGGTGGACGGCGCTTCGGCCGCGCCGCTGGAGCGGGTCGGCGCCGAGCCGTTCCTGGAGATGACCAACGGGGTCACCCTGCTGATCGTCAACATCGACCAGGCCACCGTGCTCACCGGCCGGGAGGATCCGGAGTCGGCGGCCCGGGTGCTCACCGCCTGGTTCCCACAGGTCGTGGTGAAGCTCGGCCCGGATGGGGCGATGTTCGCGAACGGCCGCCCGGACCCGATCCGGGAGCACGCGCTGCCGGTGGACAAGTTCGTGGACGGCACTGGCGCGGGCGACGCGTTCTGCGCCGGGTTCCTGCCCGCCTGGCTGGACAAGAAGCCTCCGCTGGAGGCGCTGGCCAGCGGCTGCCGGCTGGCCTCGCAAGCACTCGGCATGGTCGGTGCCCGGCCCGCCCTCTGACTACCTGGACGAGCTGTTCTCGCTGGCCGGCCGGGTAGCGCTGGTCACCGGCGGCAGTTCCGGCATCGGCCTGGCCATGGCCACCGCGCTGGCCCGGGCCGGCGCCCAGGTCGTGCTGCTGGCCCGGGGCGAGCCGGGGCTGGCCGCCGCGACGGCGGCGATCGGGGCGGCGGGCGGCCAGGCCGCCTGGGTCAGCGCTGACCTCGCGGACCGGACGGCCACACTGGCCGCGGCCGAGCAGGCGGTGGCCCCGTTCGGCGAGCCGGACATCCTGGTCTGCGCGGCCGGGGTCAACCTGCGGCCCCCGCTCGGCGAACTGACCACCGGCCAGTGGGACGAGACGATGGCGGTCAACCTGGCCGCCCCGTTCCTGCTCGGCCAGCGGTTCGGGCCCGCCATGGCCGGGCGCGGCTGGGGCCGGATCATCAACGTGGCCTCGCAGCAGTCGTTCCGCGCGTTCTTCAACAGCGGTGGCTACGGGGCGTCCAAGGCTGGCCTGGCCGGCCTGACCCGGTCGCAGTCCGAAGCGTGGGCGGGCGCCGGGGTGTGCTGCAACGCGGTCGCCCCCGGCTTCGTGCCCACCCCGCTCAACGCCGCCGTGGCCAGCGACCCGGTCCTGTCCGCCTCGCTGGCCGCCCGCACCATGATCGGGCGCAACGGGGAGCCCGGCGACTTCGCCGGTATCACGGTGTACCTGGCCAGCCAGGCCAGCGGCTACGTAACCGGCCAGCTCATCTGCGTTGACGGCGGCTTCTCGGTCAGCTGAGCCAGCTACCCACGGGCGCGGCAATCTTTGCGGTCGCAGGTGACACTCTTGGCATCGCACTCACCACAATGCACGGTAGTGACTACCCTGCAGCCGCGGCTGGATCGGCCGGCCCATGCGTCCACGCAGGTCCGGCGGCGCTGGGTGGCCCGGGCCGCCTGGGTGGCCGCTGCCCTTCGGCGCGGTGCTCGCGGGGCGGCTGCTGGCGGACCGCCTGGCCGCGGCCCGGCTGCTGCCGGTGCTGGCCGCGGTGGGCTGCGGCTACCTGGCCAGCCTGGCCGTGCTGCTGGCGCAGGGCCGCCGGCCGCGATCTACCGCGTCGGGGCGTACACCGTGCTGACCTGGCGGCGCGAGAACCTGCTGGCCCGGCTGCAGCGCTGATCGTGACGCACCAGGCTGTGGCGTTGGGCATCTTGGGGGTTTGCAGGCGGCACAATGGCGGACATGGCACGACGCACCGCGACACCCCCGCCCCCAGAGGACTTCGAGGAAAACATCGTCGACATCGATGTTGCCGAGGAGATGCGGGGCAGCTATCTGGAGTACGCCTACTCCGTCATTTACCAGCGCGCGCTGCCGGACGCCCGGGACGGGCTGAAGCCGGTGCAGCGCCGGATCCTGTACCAGATGAACGAGATGGGCCTGCGGCCGGACCGCGGGCACGTCAAGTGCGCCCGGGTGGTCGGCGACGTGATGGGCCGGCTGCACCCGCACGGGGACAGCGCCATCTACGACGCGCTGGCCCGGATGGCGCAGCCCTGGGCCATGCGGCTGCCGCTGATCGACGGGCACGGCAACTTCGGCTCGCTCGGCGGTGACGACTCCCCGGCGGCGATGCGGTACACCGAGGCCCGGCTGTCCGCGGCCGCGATGGAGATGGTGGCCTCGATCGACGAGGACACCGTCGACTTCATCCCGAACTACGACGGCACCTATACCCAGCCCGAGGTGCTGCCCGCCGGGCTGCCGAACCTGCTGGTGAACGGCACCGCGGGCATCGCGGTCGGGATGGCCACCAACATGGCCCCGCACAACCTGGGCGAGGTGGTGGCCGCCTGCCGGCACCTGATCGCCAACCCCGAGGCCACGCTGGACGAGCTGATGCGCTTCGTGCCCGGGCCGGACCTGCCCACCGGCGGGAAGATCGTCGGGCTGGACGGGATCCGGGAGGCCTACGAGACCGGCCGGGGCATCTTCCGCACCCGGGCCGCCGCGCGGGTGGAGAAGGTCACTCCCCGCCGGGACGGCATCGTGGTCACCGAGCTGCCCTACGGCGTCGGCCCGGAGAAAGTGATCGCCCGGATCAAGGACCTGGTCAGCTCGCGGAAGCTGCAGGGCATCTCGGACCTGAAGGACCTGACCGACCGGCAGCGCGGGCTGCACCTGGTCATCGAGATCCGCGGCGGGTTCCACGCCGAGGCGGTGCTCGAAGAGCTGTACCGGCTGACGCCGATGGAAGAGACGTTCGGCATCAACAACGTCGCGCTGGTCGACGGCCAGCCGCGGGTGCTCGGCCTGCGCGAGCTGCTGCAGATCTACGTTGATCACCGGATCGAGGTGACCCGGCGCCGGTCGGAGTTCCGGCGGCGCAAGCGGGCCGACCGGCTGCACCTGGTGGACGGGCTGCTCATCGCGCTGCTCAACATCGACGAGGTCATCCAGGTCATCAGGACCAGCGACGACTCGGCTCAGGCCAAGGAACGGCTGATGTCGGTGTTCGACCTGTCCGAGATCCAGGCCCAGTACATCCTGGACACGCCGCTGCGCCGGCTGACCCGCTACGACCGGCTGGAGCTGGAGCGCGAGCGGGAGACCCTGCAGGCCGAGATCGCCGAGCTGACCGCGATCCTGGAGTCCGAGGCCAAGCTGCGCGCGCTGGTGTCCGGCGAGCTGGCCGACGTGGCCAAGCGGTTCGCCGACCCGCGGCGCACCGTGCTGCTCGAGGGCAGTGGCAAGCCGACCCGGGCCGCGGCCGTCCCGCTGGAGGTGGCCGACGACCCGTGCCTGGTGCTGCTGTCCTCGGCCGGGCTGATCGCCCGGACCGCAGCCGCCGGGCCCGGCGACGGCGCCGCGGGCGAGGAGGACGCCGCGGGCCCACGGGCACACCATGACGTGATCGTGTCGGCCGTGCCGGCAACCGCACGGGGCAGCGTCGGTCTGGTCACCTCGCACGGGCGGCTGATCCGGATCGGGGTGCTGGAGATTCCCGCCCTGCCGCCCAGTGCGCACTCCCCCGCACTGACCGGCGGCGCCCCGCTGAGCGAGTTCGTCTCGCTGGACCCGGACGAGACGGTGGTGGCGCTGGCCACCCCGGACGGGACACAAGGCGGGCTGGCCCTCGGCACCGCGGGCGGCGTGGTCAAGCGGGTGGCGCCGGACTACCCGGCGAACGCCACCGAGTTCGAGGTCATCTCGCTCAAGGAGGGCGACCGGGTGGTCGGCGCGGCCCCACTGGCCAGCGAGGACGCCGATCTGGTGTTCATCACCAGCGACGCGCAGCTGCTACGGTTCCGGGCCGGTGCGGTGCGGCCGCAGGGCCGGGCGGCGGGCGGCATGGCCGGGATACGGCTGGCGGCCCGGGCGTCGGTGGTGTGGTTCGGCACGGTGCCGGACGGCGCCAGCGACGACAGCGTCGTGGTCACGGTGGCCGGTAGCAGCGGTGCACTGCCCGGCACCGCCGCGGCCAGCGTGAAGGTGACGCCGTATCAGGAGTACCCGGCCAAGGGCCGGGCCACCGGCGGGGTCCGCTGCCAGCGATTCCTCAAGGGCGAGGACAGCCTGATTCTCGCCTGGGCCGGGCCCGCCCCGGCCCGTGGCGCGACGGAGGCGGGCGTACCGGTGTACCTGCCGCCCGCCGAAGGCCGCCGGGACGGCTCTGGGGAGCGGGCCCGCCAGCAGCTGGCCGCCGTGGGCGGGGTGGCCCCGGTCTAGCGGAACACGGTCCAGCGGAACACGGTCCAGGGGAGGTTGGCTTAGCGGCTGGTGGCCGGGGCGCCGGGCTGGCTGACCGCCGCGGACAGCGCGGTCAGCAGGTCACGGGGGCCCGCGTAGGGCGGGTCGCCGAACTGCCACCAGCGGCAGATCAGCACGCCCTCCTCGCCGGGATCGAACGCGTCGCCCTGGAAACAGCCGGCCGCCTCCAGAGCGGTCAGGTCGGTGTCCTGGGGCGTTAACGTGGCCACGAACGCGGCCGCGTCGAGCAGCGCGGCCGCGCACCGCGCGGCCCGCACCGGGTCGCCGTCGGCGCGGGCCAGCCGCCAGGCCGCCTGAGCACGGAAGAACTCCGCTACGAGTATCTCTGTCGTCACTCTCGGTATCGTACGCTTAACGAAGCGTCACCGACGGTAACGCCGCACAGATCGTCAGGTGTCGATGCGGGAGAGGTCTAGCTCGGCGGCGCCTCCGACGATGAACTCACGGCGCGGGCCCACCTCGCTGCCCATCAGCAGGGCGAAGATGCCGCTGGCCGCGGCGGCGTCGGTGATCCGGATCCGGCGCAGCGTCCGGCGCCGCGGGTCCATGGTGGTCTCGGCCAGCTGCCCGGCATCCATCTCGCCCAGCCCCTTGTACCGCTGGATGGGCTCCTTCCAGCGCTGCCCGCGCCGCTCCAGTTCCAGCAGCGTGCGGTGCAGTTCGCTGTCCGAGTACGTGTAGTGGTACCTGGCCTGGTTCTTGCGCGGGCTGGACAGCTCGATCCGGTGCAGCGGCGGCACCGCGGCGAACACCCGCCCGGCCTCCAGCAGCGGCCGCAGGTACCGGTGGAACAGCGTGAGCAGCAGAGTGCGGATGTGCGCGCCGTCCACGTCGGCGTCGGACATGAAGATGACCCGCTGGTACCGGGCCGAGTCCAGTTCGAACGACCCGCCGGAGCCGGCCCCGATGACCCGGATGATGTCCGCGCACTCCGCGTTCTTGAGCATGTCGGCCAGCGAGGCCTTCTGCACGTTGAGGATCTTGCCGCGGATCGGCAGCAATGCCTGGAACTCCGAGTCGCGGGCCAGCTTGGCCGTGCCGAGCGCGGAGTCGCCCTCCACGATGAACAGCTCGCTGCGGTCGTCGGCGCTACGGCAGTCCACCAGCTTGGGCGGCAGCGCCGAGCTGGCCAGCGCGGTCTTGCGGCGCTGGTTGTCCCGGTGCTCACGGGCCGCGATCCGGGCCTTGGCCGCCGAGACCACCTTGTCCAGTACCGCCCGGGCCTGCGTCCGGGTCCGGCCGCGGGACTCGAAGTAGCTGCGCAGCTCGCTGGCCACTACCTGGGCCACGATCCGGGACGCGGCCGGGGTGCCCAGCACCTCCTTGGTCTGGCCCTCGAACTGCGGCTCGGGCAGCCGGACGCCGACCACCGCGGTCAGCCCCTCCAGCACGTCTTCCTTGGTGGCGGCCTCATCGCCATTCTTCAGCAGCCGGGTCGCGCGGAGCTGCTCGTTGAGCGTCTTGACCAGCGCCCGCTCGAACCCGCTCACGTGCGTGCCGCCCTTGGGCGTGGCGATGACGTTGACGAACGAGCGGGTGACGGTCTCGTACCCGGTCCCCCACTGCAGGGCGATGTCCACCTGCAGGTCCCGGTCCACCTCGGTCGGGGTCATGTGGCCCTGCTCGTCGAGCACCGGCACGGTCTCGGTGAACTGGCCCGAGCCGGTCAGCCGCAGCACGCCGGTGAGCGGCTCACCCGGGGCCAGGTAGGCGCAGAACTCGCTGATCCCGCCATCGAACCGGAACTCGGCCTCGCGCGGCTCGTCCCCGCTGTGCGGATCGTGGTCCGCCAGTTCGGCGGCCACGTCGGGGCTGGCCGGGGCGCTCCGGTCCTCGGCGGAGCGGTGGTCGCGGACCCGTATGGTCAGGCCGGGCACCAGATAGGCGGTCTGCCTGGCCCGCTGCACCAGCGCGTCGAAGCTCCAGGACGCGTCCTTGGTGAACACCTGGCGATCCGGCCAGAACCGGATCCGGGTGCCGGTCACCTTCCTGGCCACCTTGCGGGTCTTGCGCAGCCCGGAGCCCCGGCTGAACTTGGCCGCCGGCCCGGCGGCCACGAATTCGCCGGGCACACCACGGCGGAAGCTGGCCGCCCACTCGGCGCCGTCCCGGTCCACCTGCACATCCATCCGGGCGGCCAGCGCGTTGACCACCGACGCGCCGACGCCGTGCAGCCCACCTGAGGCGGTGTACGAGCCGCCGCCGAACTTGCCGCCCGCGTGCAGCCGGGTCATCACCAGCTCCACCCCGGTCAGCCCGGACTTGGGCTCGGTGTCCACCGGGATGCCGCGCCCGTTGTCCAGGACCTCGGCCGACAGGTCGGGGTGCAGCACGACCTCGATCGAGGTGCAGTGCCCGGCCAGCGCCTCGTCCACCGAGTTGTCGAAGATCTCCCACAGGCAGTGCATCAGCCCACGGCTGTCGGTGGACCCGATGTACATGCCGGGGCGCTTGCGGACCGCCTCGAGGCCTTCCAGCACCGTCAGGTGCCGGGCGGTGTAACCGTCCGCAGCGGACCCCCCGGCCCCCTTCCCGGAGACGGGCGCCAGCGGTGCTGCTGTCCCGACTGGGCCGGCCGTATCGGCGCGGACGGCGGTCACAGGGGCCCTCCTCGGGGGCTGGTGCCAGGCGGCACGGATAGGTGGACTGCGGGCAGGATAGCCGCCCGGGCCGGGTGCTCGCCGTAGCCACGCCGCGGACATACGCGGCGACCTGGGACAACGCACACGTTAAAGTGGAGGGACAGGTCGGCCGCCAGCCGTCCGAGCAGGGGCGTTCGCTGTGGGCGTACGCCAGGGCCTTTCGGGAAGGGGCTCGCCTGACAGAGTGTTTGCATAACACGAAGGGTCCAGTCCGCCGGCCACCCAGATCCGGCGGCAGACGCGAGGGAGGCGACATGACCGGAGCTCTCGCACCAAGCAGGCCGCTGAACGCAACGGACCTGTGTGACCGGTGTGGTGCCCAGGCGTACGTACGCGTTGTTCTCCCTGACTCCGGGGAGCTGCTGTTCTGCGCCCATCACAGCCGCCAGCACGCCGAAGCGCTGGCCAAGGTCGCCGTCGAGATCCAGGACGAGACGGGACGGCTGGTACCGGGCACCGGGCAGCGCGACGGGTAGCCAGGGCAGCCTGGCGTCGGCACGGCAGCGCAGCCGCGCCACGTCCAGGCGGCACCCTCGCGGATAACTAGACATAGCTGAAGCGGCTGGGGCCGGCACACGATGTGCCGGCCCCAGCCGTTTGCCTCAGCCGGGGACCGCGCCAACGAGGCGGGGCCCGCCGCAGGCGGGTGCTCGCCGGGGCGGCGTTCGGCGCGCAGCGGCGATCGGGGGTCCAGGGGGCGTCCCCCCGGACTGGATCAGTCCAGGTAGTCGCGCAGGACCTGGGACCGGGACGGGTGGCGCAGCTTGGACATGGTCTTCGACTCGATCTGCCGGATGCGCTCGCGCGTCACGCCGTAGACCTTGCCGATCTCATCCAGCGTCTTGGGCTGCCCGTCGGTCAGCCCGAACCGCATGGAGACCACCCCGGCCTCCCGCTCGGACAGCGTGTCGAGCACCGAATGCAGCTGCTCCTGCAGCAGCGTGAAGCTGACCGCCTCGCCCGGCTGGATCGCCTCGGAGTCCTCGATCAGGTCGCCGAACTCGCTGTCCCCGTCCTCACCGAGCGGCGTGTGCAGCGAGATCGGCTCCCGGCCGTACTTCTGCACCTCGATGACCTTCTCCGGGGTCATGTCCAGCTCCGCCGCCAGCTCCTCGGGGGTGGGCTCGCGGCCGAGATCCTGCAGCATCTGCCGCTGCACCCGGGCCAGCTTGTTGATGACCTCGACCATGTGCACCGGGATCCGGATGGTCCGGGCCTGGTCAGCCATGGCCCTGGTGATGGCCTGCCGGATCCACCACGTGGCGTAGGTGGAGAACTTGTAGCCCTTGGTGTAGTCGAACTTCTCCACCGCGCGGATCAGGCCCAGGTTGCCCTCCTGGATCAGGTCCAGGAACAGCATGCCCCGGCCGGTGTACCGCTTGGCCAGCGACACCACCAGCCGCAGGTTCGCCTCGAGGAGGTGGTTCTTGGCCCGGCGGCCGTCCTCAGCGATCCACTCCATGTCCAGCCGGGCCGACACCTCGAGGCCGTCCATGCCCTCGGCCAGCTTCTCCTCGGCGAACAACCCCGCCTCGATGCGCTTGGCCAGCTCGACTTCCTGCTCCGCGTTCAGCAGCGGAACCTTGCCGATCTGCTTGAGGTAGTCCTTGACCGGGTCGGCCGTCGCGCCCGCCGACGCCACCTGGGCGGCCGGCAGGTCATCGTCGTCGTCGCCGTAGACGAACTCTTCCTCGGCCGCGCCCGGCGGCCGGGCCGCCGTACCCGCCGCGGCGGCGGGGCTGGACGGCGCGGCGCTCTCGGCCAGCCCGGCCGCGGCGGCCGCCAGCACCGGCCCGGCCTCGCTCAGCGGGCCGGCCGGCTCGTCGTCTTCATCGTCGTCCGCGGCCGCCTCGTCGTCGGACGCGTCTTCGTCCGCGTCCACGACATCGACCTCGACGTCCTCAACGTCGAGATCCTCTTCCACCACGGCGACGTCGAGGTCTTCCAGTTCGGCCGAGTCCGGGCCGTCGTCGGCCAGGTCTACGTCGCCGGGGCCGACCTCGGCATCCAGGTCGGCGACATCTGCCAGATCGGTCACTTCTGCCAGGCCCACCGTTTCTTTACCCACCGCTGTTAGATCAGGATCGTCACTCGCCACGCCTGACACCCCCCGGCCACCCGGTCCCGCGCTGCCGCCGGACCGGCCGGCACCGTCGCGCGGCGCGGGCCGCCCACCGGAATTCTTCTTCTTGCTCTGGCGCCTTCCCTGGCGCCGCGAGGATGAGCCTTCGGCGCGCTCCACGGACTGGGCTGCATCCTGCCCGGCAGCTGCCCCGTCCGGATCCACGAGCGAGACGTCCGGCCTTGGCTGCCTCCGCGCTGCGGAGCCTGCAGCGCTTGCCAACGCGGTCACCCCTTCCTTCGCTGGACGGCGGCCTGCCGAGCCGCGAATGACACCTGACGGCACGAACTGGCAGGCGACACTGGCACCTCTCCTGCGTATGTGAGCGGGAAATGGACCCTACCTCGTGCACCCCGCTGTTGGGGTCAAGCCGGGAGCCACACCCGGGCCGCTATACCCCGCGGCCATCACCGGACTAGCTCCCGACCACCACCTTAGGCGGAGTCTGTGGGTGGCTCGACCCGTCGCCACACCCCAGGGCCGTGCTGCGGCACCGGATGTCCGGCACCGTGGCACGTCAGCGCGGCCATTTCTCATACCTTCCCCTTCCGTGCCGCGGGGATGACACCATCGCTCCCCCGGTCTGCCGGAGGGTCGTCGCGGCGGGGCACATGCAGCACCAGGACGGTCACGTCGTCGTCCTGTTCGTATCCCGTCAGCATGCGGTCCACCAGGTACTCGAGCAGCCGGGCCGGATCCTCGACCATGCCCGGCCGGGCCTGCGCCGCGACCGAGACCAGCTCGTCGAGCCCGGCATCCAGGCCGCGCCGGCGGTTCTCCACCAGCCCGTCGGAATACAGCACCGCCGTCGTGCCCGGCGGCAGCCGGAACACGTACTGCTGCCGCGGGCAGGCCCAGCCCAGCGGGGTTCCCGCCTCGGTGGTGTCCAGCCGCGGCGGGGCGTCCCGTGAGAGCAGCAGCGGGGGCAGGTGGCCCGCGTTGCCCGCCAGGCCCTCCCCGGTGACCGGGTCGACCACCAGGTAGGCCACGGTGGTGACCTGCTCGTCCAGTTCGGTCGCGGTGAACAGCCGGTCCAGGCCGGCCAGCACCGCGGCCGGCCGCGGGTCGGTCAGGGCCAGCGCGCGCAGCGCGTTCCGCACCCGGCCCATGCCGGCCGCGGCGGTCAGCCCCTTGCCCATCACGTCCCCGGCGGCCACCGCCAGGCGGCCGTCCGGCAGCCGGAACGCGTCGTACCAGTCGCCGCCGATCTCCATGTTCCGGGTGACCGGCAGGTACCGCGCCTCCAGGATGATCCCGGGGACGCTGGGCAGCCGGTCCGGCAGCAGGCTGCGCTGCAGGGTCTCCGCGGTGGTGTGCTCCCGCTCGAACAGCGAGGCCCGCTCCAGGGCCAGCGCGCACTGGCCCGCCAGCGCCTCCAGGAAGACCCGCTCCTCCTCGGTGATCCGGCGCGGCTTGGTGAACGAGAACCGCAGCGCGCCCAGCGGGGCGCCCGCGGCCAGCAGCGGCAGCCCGACCCAGGCCCGCTCGTCGCTGTGCGCCAGGAACAGGTCCACGTTGGGCACGCCGTCGAAGTGCCGCCGCAGCGACTCCGGGTTCTCCACCAGCACCGGGCGCCGGGTGGTGATGGCCAGCGTCATCACGCTGGGCGCGTCCAGCGAGATGTCCGCGGGCGGCGTGCCGGGCACGTCCGGCAGGCCGCCTGGATTGATGGTCCGTAGCCGCAGCCGCTCGCGATCCAGCAGCGCGACCGCCGACCGTTCCGCCCCGATGGCTGAACGGCCAACCTCGGTAATCACCTCGACTACCTGCAGCACCGTCAGGGCCTCGGCCAGCATCGAGGTGGCCTGCTGCAGCCGGGCGGTGCGCAGCGCCGCGGCCGACAGTTGCTCGGTCAGCCGGCCGCGCATCTCCTCGGCCTCGCGCTGCCCGGTCACGTCGGTGCTGGCGCCGACCCACTCAATGATCTTGCCGTCCCGCTCGATCGGCACCGCGCGCACGTCGTAGTGCCGGTACGCCCCGGTCTTGGTGCGCACCCGGTAGCGGCTGTCGAACACCTTGCCGGCCTGGACGCACTCGCGCCATTCCCGCTCCACCCGCTCGCGGTCCTCCGGGTGGATGGCGTCCAGCCAGCCGTTGCCGAGGTACTCCTCCAGGCTCTGCCCGGTGATCCAGCGCCACTCCGGGGAGTCTTCCGCGATCTGCCCAGTGGGCGTGGTCACCCAGACCACCTGGGCGCCCGCCTGCACCAGCGAGCGGTACCGCTCCTCGCTGCGGCGCACGGCTTCCTGGGAGTTCTGCCGGTCGGTGACGTCCACCGCGATCAGCGCGACCCCGGCGATGTTGCCCTCCGGGTCGTGCGAGGGGAACCAGGAGAACGCCCAGTGCCGGTCATCACGGGGCCGGTCATCACGGGGCCGGTCATCACGGGGCCGGTCATCACCGGGCCGCTCCCCACCGGGCCGGTCATCACGGGGCTGGTCGGCCCCGTGCTGGCTAGCCCCGTGCTGGCTAGCGCCGTGCTGGCTAGCGCCGTGCTGGCCGGTGCCGTTGGCCACGGCGGGCGCCGGCTCCGCCGCCGGGCCCGCACTGGCCTCGGCCGGGGTGACCGGCTGGTTGGACTCATACAGCGGCTGGCCCTCGGCCAGCACGTGCCGGACCGCCGACTCGGCCCGTGAGGCCAGCGACCCCGGCCACACCTGCGACGGCAGCAGGCCGACGTGAGCTTCCAGATCCAGGCCGTCCAGCCGGGCCAGGGTCTCGTTGATCCGCCGGAAGCGCAGGTCCGGCCCGAAGAATGCGAACCCGATGGGGGCCTCGCGCAGGAGCGTGGCGAGCAGCGCCGAGTCGGAGACGTCCAGCCCGGATAGCCGTGGCTGAGGCACGGAAGTGTCAGTGCTCATGGCCCGCACTCCAGTCCCGTTGCTTGCGCCATGCAACGGCTCCTTCCTGCTCACGGCGGACACAGGCAGGCTAGCGGCAACGCTCGCGGTCAATAACGCACAAGCGCAGCGCCACGCCCATGCACACGGCCGCGTCCCGGATACCGCGGACACCCACAGTGGCCACGCAGGCGAGCTTTCCACATCCTAGGCGATTTAACGTCGGCCGGAGGACTTCCTGCCGACTCAGCCAGCGCGAAGACCCGCCCGGCTGGCCCGGCCGGGCTGGTAATTGACCGGAATGTCGCCCGCTAGTGCGCCGTGATGCCCGTAATATCTGCCGCACGCGGAAACATGGCCACCATCCGGCGCGGACGTGGCACGGCGCCGCGAGAATCTGGAAAGCTGTCCATGTGAGCCCGCAGAGCCGACGACGAGAGCCCCCAGGCGGGGCGGGCCACCCAGGCCATGGGAAGGGGACCCGCTCGGTCCTGCCCACCCCAGCGCCGCCCAACGCGCTCTTTGCCGAGATGCTGCGCGCCGCCCGCGAACTGCTGGCCGTGCGCAGCCCCCTGGACGCCGAGCTTATGGTCAGCGAGCTGCTTGGCACCTGGTGGGGCGAGCGCCCGCCGCGCAGCGCCCAGGGTGATGTCGAGGAACTGGTCGGCGAGGGCCTGGTCAGCTATGCGGGCAGCCAGCGCAGCCCGGCCGCGCTGGCGCTGCTGTCCGGCATCGCCTGCCTGGGCACGCCGCGGCAGGCCATGCAGGCCGAGGCGGCCGCGCTGGCGCTGATCGAGCGGGGCGTGGTCGTGCCGCCGTGGGCCGAACACGTGGGCGCGGTCACCGCGGGCGACTGCTACGTGAACTCTGATCTGTTCGGCGACCGGGACGAGGTCGTCTGCGTGTACAGCTACGCGGGCGAGGACCCGCACGCGCTGGTCATGGTGGTGGACTACAACGCCGCCGGAATGCTCCGCGACGGCTGGGTCACCTCTCAGGTGGACCTCCTGCTCGAACGCTGCCGCGCGGCCAGCGCCGGGGCCGACGGGCAGCCCGCGCGGGCGTCGTTCAGCCAGGTGGAGGCGCCGCAGGCGCGGCGGCTGCTGGAAACGGCGCTGGCCGTCACCGAGTCGGCCAAGGGACCGCAGCCCAGCGAGTCGTTCGCGTCGTACCACGCGTTCATCCGGTCCCGGATCCGGACGCTGCCGCCGGCCCGGACCGGGCACGGCGTGGCCAGCGGCGGCGCCCGCGGCGGCGGCCCGGCCCCGTGGGGCGACGGGCACGGCTCGGGCTGGGGCGGGGCGACCGCGCGGCGGCACGCCTGGACCCGGGACCGCCGGGCCATGCTGGTGGCCGAGTTCCTGGCCTCGGACGAAGCCGAGGACCTGTCCGACACCCAGGCGGCCAGCCGCTGCGCGGACCACATCATCGACTACGGCTGCGACCAGGACTTCGGGCGGCCGCTGCGGATGAGCCCGGCCAAGGTGAGCACGTACCTGCTCGACTGGCTGCCGCGCAAAGTGCTGCTGCTGGCGGCCGAGCAGCACGCGATGCCGCACGTGCTGGCGGCCTGGGGGCGCTGGGCCGGCCGGCGTCAGGGCGTGGCCCCGGAGATGATCGCCGAGACGCTGGACGCGGTCTTCGACTCGATGGGGAAGTTTGCCCAGGTCTATCACGATCCGACGTCCTTCGGCCTGGACGCGGCGCTGGTGGCCAGGCTGCTGCCGGACGGCGACCTGGAGGCGCTGCCGCGCCGGGCGTTCGCCTTCCCGGTGCTGCGCGGCATGTTCGGCGGCATCGAC